>Ga0209235_1001280_pt1 | contig 13548 bp, 13 predicted proteins | sample GraSoi013_1_20cm_4_FD_185817 | JGI IMG/M metagenome (GOLD analysis project Ga0209235, IMG submission 185817) | Grasslands soil microbial communities from the Angelo Coastal Reserve, California, USA - Sample 09_25_2013_1_20cm (SPAdes) (version 2) | ecosystem: Environmental > Terrestrial > Soil >...
TCGAATCCGGCGAGGCCCGGAAGGGAGCAGTCGTAAGGTCGACGTTCGACGCAGGTGGGATCCCAGGGTGGAGAAAACAGCTAGGACACCGTGCCTGGAAGAGATGCCCATCACCAGAGGACGCCACCACCGCCTTTGCCGACTAACCCAACTATCACTTGCTGATTTCTGCTGGCCGCTTGAGGCCAACCTTAGACTACGATGACGGGCGTAGAATCGCTCGCGGATGAACCAATCTGATCCATAACGGTACAAGTTGCGACCATCGCTCCAGTCGTAGCGTAGGTGTGGGTTGGGTTCGGTCCGGTGCCGGAACTCCCATCACCGAAGGTCCAAGAAAAAGAGTATGGTTGGATTCCCCCCGTTGCTGTACACGAGAACGAGACCTGTTGGCCGACGCTGGCAGGGTTAGGACTGGCACTGGCGGATGCGTTCAGTGGAGGGGGAGGGTTGATCTTGGTCGTGTTCTCGAATGAAACTGAAGGTGCGCCGAATACGCTCGTTATTAGTAGGAGAAAAAGAAAAGGGGAAATTAAGATGGTCGATAGATGCATTTTCCGCACTACGTGACCGTCACGGAAAATGTCGGTCCAGGATTCGCTATCAGGGCGAAGGAGCCAGCGCACACGCCGATTGAAACCGGAGAGATTGTTGCCTGGTTTGCTGCGAGCGATGGTGGAACGCCACTCGGGGCCTGGAAAACCAATCCGTTCCCCGTTGAAGGGCAGGCGCCGGGTGGGCCGAGACTACTAGTTACAGTAGGATTGTCGGCTACTGAACCTTGGTTGTCGATGCAGAAGAACTCAACTTGTGGAGCTCCCCCTTGCGTTAGGTTCCAGAATACGGAAGTGGGGTTGTTGACATAGAGAGAGTTGAGATGTGCAGGGCAGCTTCCCGGATTTGTGTTGGAGGGCTGTGTTATGAATATGTTCAAGCCAGTGTTTATCCTGGATGTGTTTTGGAATGCGACCTGGGTCGCAGCGAAGCCCGCGGCCACGATTATGATTGGGATCACGAAGGCGAGTAGTTTCAGATATCGAATGTTCATGGTTGAAAACAGAGTGGCCTGGGTTCTATTTAGACTGTGCTAAGAGGAATACTCCTAGCGATATCGAATTATTCCGAAGGATTACAGGGGGCGTAACTCGGTCGTTCCGCTGCTGTCGCTCGCTAGTTTCTAGCTGGAGGGCTCTCATTGCTCGAATCTGCCCATGGATCTATGTCGAAGGGTCGGACATCCATTCCCGAGATTGAGTATCCGTAGCCTCGAAGCTTCTTCAAGAATGCATTTCCTCTCCCTCTAAGTTCCGATAGATTTGCTGTGAAGCTCTTGAAGATCTCTCTCGCCCTTGGTGAACGAACCAGTTCTTCCTTACTGACGAGTCTCAGGGTCCCCTCGGCAATCTTGTCAAGGTATCCGTTATAGAATTCGACAAAGTCGTTGGCAAGCTCGACCAGATCATAATCCAAGATTACGCCTGCTTTTCGCATCATTATTCTGACCTTGTCCCGCATCGAGAAATACCAAAATTGGAAGACAAGGAAAAGGTCTTTGATTCCAGGAATCTTTGCCGACGCGATCTCCGGTCTTAGCGCGTTTGACTCGGGAGGGACAATGTCCAAAAGTCCGACAATCCTCTTGTCCTCTGCCTCACCGCTCTGTTCAAAATTTAGCCGGCCAAAGTCTTCCAATAATACTTCGAACTGGGATAGTAGTTCGAGGGCGGTGCGATGGGTTTTCTTGGTGTAGTCAAGCCATCCCCATATTGATGCGAGAGCAACTATGATAGGAGCGGTGTAGAGAATTGACAGGTATCGAAGAAAAGTCAGGGCGAGTAAGGCAAGTTGGGGGGCGAACAGCCAGACCTGTCCCTTCGAGAGGCTCCCGAAATACTCCCTCACGGTTAGTCTCTCCTACCTGAGTCTTCTCGCAATTGGGAGGGCAACCTCTACAATTAGCCCGATAGTAACAAAGCTCCACCCACTTTGGGTGAAATCGATCCCCTCTCCAAAACTTCCCAAGATGACCAGGATGAATCCTAGAAGCAGAGCCACAGCTGGCGATGCCGACGTCAGGACCCGAGTACGTGACCCCAAGGATTTCACTCAGTAGTATTACGGAATGGTCAGTCTTTCCGGAATATTCTCGAACCTGCAGTAGAAAACGGCTTAGTAACCCATCCCGAGCGATTCAAGGTGAACTGTAGAATTCCTTGGTACGCCTTTTTGCCTGCTCCACTCAGAGCTACTCGTGCAGACCGCTAGCTCACGGGTGAAGAGGTCTGAGTTCCATGGACGCCCCGAAATCTCTGGACGAAAAAATCTCCCACCACCGGCCTTGTTCTTGCAGTAGGGTCCTAGCCAGGGAAATAGAATCAGACGAGACCAATTGTAGATAAGGTGAAAAAGTGGCCGAGAGGCACGAAGCCTCCCAAGACTTAGTCTTGGCTGTACGTTTCTTTATCGGTCTAACAATATTCAATCCATGTAATACTCTGGATATGCAGAGATATCGCGATCATTAGTTCATGCGACAGTCCTGCCCTTTGACTCAGATGCACTTATCAGACTCGTACCTCTCTGGGGATTAGTAGTTTAGAGATTTGAGGCTAACATAGCCATGGGTCTGCTAGATCGAGCAGATCCTTTCGTCTTGGTCAGCTCGGCAGTCGCTCTGTTTCTAGCTCTGACCAATGAGCCGTGGTGGACCATTACCGGCGTCCACTCGGGCAATCTGTTGGCGATCAAGGTTTCACCCTTCTACTTGCAGACGATTGCCACTGGACTGCTCCAAAGCACGCCTTTTGCCACGACCTTAGGATCATTAACGCGAGTATTATCGGTTCTCGGTTTTGTCGCTTTGGCTGCGGCTAGCATTCAGAAGACTGCATGGTGGCGGCCTCTAGGGATATGTTTTGGGTTGTGCGCGCTCATTGAACTCTACTTCAGCTTTCTCCTAATGCACATCGCGGCCGATACCGCCCTCCTCGGCGCATACGGGGTCGTGCCACCCTACTCAGGTACCGGTAACCTCCCAGTCAACCTTCTCGGCCTTGATCTCAATACCTATACGAACCCTCTAGTGATTGCGAGCTTCAACTTCCCCTTCTACGCTGGCTTCCTTGGCATTGGACTAGTTGGAAGCGGGCTTATTCTCAAAGCTCTACGAGAGAGGCGAAAGAAGCTAGAGCAGAAAGGAGTACAGGCGATTTTCACTTCATAATAGCCAGACAATACAACGTAAGTTCATCGAATGCTTAAACGCACGTTGGAGAGAGGCCAATCTATCTGGCTCAGATGCAATACACCAGAGTTGGATCGACTGGACTACAAGTCTCTCGGATCTGTCTGGGCACGATGTCATTCGGTAACTCCGAAGAATGGATGGTCGAGATTGACAAAGCGAGACCGATAGTAAAACGAGCTGTCGATCTCGGAGTGAATTTCTTTGACACCGCGAACCTGTATTCCAACGGACGCTCCGAGGAGATTGTCGGTGAACTGCTGAAAGGCCATCGTGATGATGTTGTCATCGCTAGTAAGGTGAGGCTTAAGGTCGGCGAAGGACCGAACAAAGAGGGCCTCTCCCGATACCACATCCTACAGCATGTGAGAAAATCTCTCAAGCGACTACAGACTGATAAAATCGACCTTTACCAGATCCATCGATGGGATTACACGACACCAATCGAGGAAACACTCCTCGCGCTGAATGATCTGGTCCGGCAAGGAACAGTCGGATACATCGGCGCGTCTAGTATGTGGGCCTGGCAGTTCGCCAAAGCCCTCTTCACCAGTGACCGTTTTGGCGTCGCGCGATTTGTCTCGATGCAGAACCACTACAACCTATGCTACCGAGAAGAAGAACGCGAGATGATTCCATTATGCAAAGATCAGGGAATAGGCCTGATCCCATGGAGCCCGTTGGCAAGAGGTTTCTTGACGGGAAGATACAAACGGGGAAAGACGCCTGGCACGTCGCGATACAAGACTGACAAGTATTTCGCGGAGCGGTTCTTCCGTCCAGAGGACTTTGACGTTGTGGAACGTGCGGAAGAGATTGCAAAGGAGAAGGGAGTGACGCCAGCCCAGATAGCGCTGGCATGGCTACTGCACAAAGGCGTGAATGCGCCGATCATAGGCGCTACTAAACTTGAGCACATTGATGAAGCGGTTGGGTCGCTTGATATTCAGCTCTCGGCTGATGATATGAAAACCCTAGAGGACCCGTATAAGACCCACCGGATTCTCGGGCATTCGTGATCCGCCTTTGGGCAGCAGGGGAAGTGACGTCGTAATAGGAGTCTTCATGTTTCGCTCTAGCCGAAGGTGTACGTGTAAAGACACAGGTCGTTAGCCTTCGTAATTAGCTTAAGCTCGTGAGTCTCGAAGGCCCTGGTGCGAGCAATGTCGTAAAGCCTGTTCTCAGCGACGAGGAGGAAACTACCAATGGAATCCCTCTGGACATCAGCCCCGGCCTTCCCTTTTTCTATCGGCTTTTCATCAAGTTCAATGTCAACTCTCACCTCTTTCATGTCTGCCACTCCCAGAACGGCGTTCGCGTTCCGGGCACCATATTTCAGCAGAATGTAGCCGGACTGGGTAGTTTCGTGCATGATGTACTCGGGGTACTGCGTCCAATCTCCGCTCAGGTACGGAATGTCCCTCGAATGTTTCCCACCGTCTACGTAGCGAGTGGGGCTTCCAGGCACCGAAACTTGTCCGTTTCCGAAACCCTGCGACCTCAATGTCCCCATGTAGATTTCAGAAGTCGTATTCGGTGTGAACCCAAACTTCTCCAGCTTGTCCGATCCAGCATTGCTCTTGTTCCCTGCTGGCCTCCCAGTTTCTTTCAACAAGTCTCGAATTCTGTCTTCCATCTTGTCGTAATCTCCCTCACCTGCATGTTCCCATCGAACGGTTCCCTTGGAATCGATTAGGGTCTGCCGTGGCCAGTACTGATTTCCGTAGAGTTTCCATGTAGTGTTCTCGCTGTCGATTGCGACCGGGTATCTTATTCCAAATCTCTTCACTGCACTGGCAACGTTCTCCGGTAGTTTTTCGAACTCGAACTCGGGAGTGTGAACCCCGATCAAAACGAACGGATCTCCTGCGTATTTCTCGTGGATCATTTTCATGTGAGGCAGCGACCGAACGCAATTTACACAGCTGTAGGTCCAGAAGTCGAGGAGCACCACCTTTCCCCTCAAACTATCTATTGTCAGAGGCGGAGTGTTAAGCCATCCCCGGAGCCCTGAGAACTCAAGTGCCGATTTTCCTGTGAGAGACTCGGCTAGCATTCGACTCTGATTTGCAGCGCTCGGCTATAATCTCATCCGCAAATCGTGTACGCGACCGGCTCAGCGTGGATAGTGTAGCGCCAAGCTGAGCAGGTGTTGGGTTGTTATGCGCTTCAAGTTAGAATTACGGGATTGGCCTATTCAATTCTAGGTCCCATTTTCTAGAGTCCAAACCAGTTAGTTCAGCCTCTCAGTCGTTAATGATGGGAAAAGGCGAGTAAGTCTTGAGAACAAGGGAAAATGGATCCTCGGGACATTCCCGCAGAATTACACAATCCGTTCTGACTCCAATTCTTCTCGTCTCGGGTCTAGTTGGCGCATGGATAGTGGCGAGTGATAGATGGCTTCGAGCGGTCGCCCCAAGCCACGCAAATGGCCTCCTCGCATTTGCGGTTCTCGACCTCGTCCTCGCAGTTGCCGTATTAGTGGTTCCAAGACTTGCGTACATCACGGCCCTTCTTCTCTCAATGATCCAGGTCGCTGCAATGGCGGGAGACGCTTTGACCTTCACTCCTACAGGGACTCTGCAAGCCGCTTTCAGGGCGTATTTGCTGGGTGACATGGCTTTTGTAGCGCTACTAGGAATCCAGCTCGCCGTCGTAGGAATCACGGCAACTGCGGTTGCTATGCCTCACGGAGTAAGGCATGGAGTTCACTTCGAACAAGCTAGGCATCTGAAGTCGCAACGCTAGACCTGAGCATAAGAGGATCTTGGCCGCATCCTGACCTAATCCTGACCAGCCAATATTAGACGGATCGTCTCCATCATTCTTGCAAGTCTTAATGCATGGTCGAGGTTGATTGCAAGATGCTTCAGGTGTTTCGGAATTGGCGAAGATCCATTCTCCATCCGATACATCATGGAAGCGTCTCCTATGGTACGTTCTCGCCGGGTCTCGTGGGGGGACCAATCGTGGCAGGATCATCAATCTCCTTCGTAAAGAGCCTCACAATGTCAATCAGCTTGCTGAGGCCCTTGACGTTCACTATCGGGTCGCAGAGCACCACATCCGAGCATTGGAGAAGAACAATCTCATTACTCCATCTGGTGAGCGCTATGGCAAGCTCTACTTTCTATCCCAAGAGATGGAGGCCCACCTTCACATATTCGACGAGATCTGGACTCAAATCCAACCCGGAGCTAGAGAGGTGAAAGAATAATGGTTTCACTGATGGACGCGAGCATGTACACTGCCGGCCTCAACGCGATTCTTCTTCTCGGGCTCATCATCGTCTACGGACGAATATACCGCGATACGCACGCCCAGTTCAGTCTCGGTCTAACGGTCTTCTCACTGATCCTCTTCGTTCAGAACATCCTGTCTGTTTATTCGTTTGCCACAATGTCGCCCTACATCGGAGACCCGTTCCTGCCTTATCTGCTTGGTATCAACATAGCCGAGGCTCTCGGGGTCATAGTCCTGTTTAGGACGACCCTTCGATAGAAACAGGCCAGATCTAGACCAGACAACGGCCACATTTCGCCAATCCCTCAAATAGATTTTCGAGCTATTCCAAGCCGTTACAGAGAATTTGGGAGGTGAAATTGTAAAATGAAAAAGCAACAGGTATCGATGCTCCTCGCTATCGTTTCCCTCTTGGTTCTAATTGTTCCCGCGGCAGCCGCCCGACCCTACAATGAACATCACAGTTCCATCGGGGCGGTCTACATCATGACCAACGACCCGTCAGGCAACAGCGTTCTAGTCTACGGCAGATCGGCTGATGGAATTCTAACGTGGGCAGGAACATTTGCGACCAACGGTCTTGGAGGCGCAGGTCTAACCGGAAGCAACCAAGCCGGACTAGTTCTCAGCGCGGACTCCAAATCCCTACTGGTAGTCAACGCGGGCAGCAACGACATATCCGCCTTCCGAGTCAATCACGGCGGTCTAACGCTCACTGACAAAGTCGGTTCCAAGGGAACGTTCCCGATCAGCGTCACCGTCCATGAAAACGTGGTCTACGTGCTAGATGCAGGTGGAAAGGACGTTGCCGGAAACATCGCAGGCTTCCACCTAAACGACGACGGCAAACTATCAGCGATTGCAGGATCGGTCCAACCTCTTAGTGGAGAGACTGCTCCAGCGCAGATATCTTTCAACCCAACCGGGTCGGTCTTGGTAGTCGCTGAGAAATCGACGAGCCTGATCGACACATACATTGTTGACTCAAACGGAGTTGCCATCGGACCTACGACACACGCTTCCAGCGGCGCTACACCCTTCGGATTCGTCATAGACAGGAAGGGTCAGCTCATCGTCAGCGAAGCAGCCGGCGGACCCTCGGGGACCAGCGCAGTCTCATCTTACGGCCTCTCGAACACAGGCGATCTCTCCATAGTAAGTGGTTCCATTCCTGACACACAGATGGCAGCTTGTTGGCTCGTCGTCACAGGAAACAGTCGCTTTGCTTACACAGCAAACGCACATAGCGGAACAATCTCAAGCTACGCCATCGCCTCCAACGGTGGAATTACTCTACTCCAGGCTGTCGCGGCGAACACAGGCGCAGGCAACCTTGACCTCGCACTGACCAGAAACAGCGGGTTCCTCTACAACTTCATCAACTCAAGCCACACAATCGAAGGATTCAGCGTACATTCCGACGGAAGCCTAACCCTCATCGACACCATTACTGGAGTTCCAGCAGGAGCCGACGGGCTCGTAGCCGACTAAAGACCCACCTTCTCTTTGGTGGGCCTCCCCTTCTTTCTTTCCAACGTTCATTCGAGGCGTCCTATGGCTCTGATTCGGAGTCATTTCAGCTGTGGCGTTCAATATGACGATTCGGTATCGTAGAGACGGTTGTCGATCAAAAGGCCAAAGCGAAAATAGGAGTAGCGGTTGACCCTCGGCATTATCGGTGTTGAGTGGGGTTGAAATGAGTTCGGAAGAAGACGACATGAATGAAGACCGAGACTTGGAAGAAGAGACCGATGAAGAATCTGAAGAACATGTCTCGGAAGAAATAGAGGAGCGGGAAGAAGAGAAGGAGTCAGAGACAGAACGAGAGTCCGAAATCAAAGCGAGAGAGCGAGAAAAGAAAGAAGTTCAGAAGGCTCCGAGTGGAAGTAACCACATCCGGACTAAATCGTAATCCATTCTTCTAACTGATCATCACTCTCTGGGCTCAGGAGCCGAGATGTTTGAGAAAGAACTCGGTTATTTTCGAATAGCAAGTCACTCTATTCTTGAACCGAAGCACATCGTGCCCTTCGTCCTCGAAGACAAGATAGTCCACTTGGACACCCCGCTTGCGAAGGTCAGCCGCGATCTCAGCTGACTCTGGCTCCGGGACCCTCGGGTCGTTCTTTCCTTGGATTATCATCAGCGGAGATGTAAGATCTGCTAGGTAGGTCTTTGGCGAATGCGCCAATAACATCTCGCGATCTTTCTCCGGATCGCCAACCGCTAGTCGGATGTATGGCATCCAGGAGGGCGGGGTTCGAGAGGCCCACTTTGGCAAGTCGTAAGGTCCGAACATGTCCACTGCAGCCTTCCACATGTTTGGAAACCGGGAGGCAAGTGTTAGCGTCATGAAGCCGCCGTAGGATCGTCCAACAACAGCTCTGCGTTTGGAATCGATCCTCGGATCCTTCTCGATATGTTTCAAGCCTTCAAGATGGTCCTTGACATCATTTCCACCCCAATCCCGATCAACCAGCTTCATGTACTTCATGCCATACCCGGTACTTCCTCGGACGTTCGGGACGAAGACCGCGAACCCATTCAATGTCAAGTATTGTATCAGTGGCATTGAGAACCAGGTGAAGTCCGGCCTCTCTTGGCCTTGAGGCCCGCCGTGAACATACTCCACCAGTGGGCGTGGACCCGTGTATCCGAGCTTGGGCGACGGAAGATAGAGTCTCGCTGAGACCCTCAGGCCATCCCAAGTGGTGTAGCTCGCGTCTTCCCCAGCTGAAAGATAATCCTGGGGAATGCCTAAGACCTTCTCCTCCGAGAGACGAGTCACTGAGCCTTTTCCGTCCTGAGGATAGAGGTAGAGCTGGGAAGGCATGTTAGCCTTGGTGAACGACAGAATAAATTCAGCGGTCGTTGGCGCACTCTTGTTTACTTGCCAGTCTACTCCCTGAATTACGCCATCAGAAAGCTGGCCCTGGCCACAGAGCGTTTTGGTGATTTTGAATGAAGGAGGATTGCCGGCAGTGAACGCTCCCATGTAGACCCATGAGGCACCGTCAATGTTGTAGATGAGAACGAAGAGGTTATCCTTGATTTTCTTTGATCCAATTAGTTCTCCGACTCCTGAGTGCTTGAACCCACGAATCTGAACTTGAGCTGGTTTGGAAGGATTGTCGAATCCGAGGTAGGTTAGGCCTCCGGCGTCGTGAAAGATGCTGGATACGAAGAGGAGTCCCTTGTCGTCTTCTACGAAGTTGCACCACTCGATTCCGGAGGGTGGGACCATTTTGCCGCCCCTCTCAGCTATAGGAGTACCGTAGAGTAGTTTCCTCTCCTTCATTCCATTCTGCCAGTAGAATAGAACTACGTCACCCGCTGTGTATCCGTCAGCGAGAATAACCTTGGAATGATCAGAGTTAACTCCGATACACCTGTTACCGTAAAGGCTTCTTCCGAGAGAAGTCACACCTCCATTTGTTAGGTCAACGCGTAAACATTCTGTCTCGGGATTCTTCCTGTCATCTCTGTCGAAATATGCAATATTCCTCTCAACATCGCATTCGACGCAAGCCAGTTTTTCGTCTTGATATTTGTCCCCCAGTGCCTTTTCGGGAATACCTCCCTCAACTGGGATGAGCATCGGCTGGTAATTCTCGTTCCCAAGCTTGTCCATCATAACCAAGATCTTTCCTAGCTTTGGTAGAACGTAGAAGTTATGACCGTCCATCAGGTGTGGATTCACTAAGGCTTGGCCGCCGGGAAGAAGTGGCAGAGGAATGCTTCCTCTCTTGTCCATGGAATAGAGGCTGAGAACGCCACTGAAGTCAGACAGGAAGAACACTTTGTTCCCAACAATCTTCGGGGCCAGGAGCAAACGGGCGGAGAGAAGAGACTCAATCGGAAAACGGGGTCTCACGGATGGTCTAACTAGAGTTTCGGTAACCGTCAAAACCAGATCGCAGAATTGAGACTATGACCTATGCTATCAAGTTTTTTTTTCGAAGAAAAAGTCTACTGAGGTTGGCAGACGAGAAAAACTATGGAGGGGATTCGCGGCTTCTGCTTGAGACCGTCCGAATTATTTTCTTGTGGACTCGACTTCGTGAATCCACTCGACCTTTAGACCAGCCCCCTTGTGGTGATTCTCAACGGAGTCTTTACTCGGCGCGTCAAGGACACAGTAAACTCGGTCCCCCTTCCTGTTGTACAGGGATCCGTTGACTTATTATCGGAGGCCTCTCTGACTTATGCCTAGAATTCTCTGTCGTATAGTTTTATCGTGTTGGCTGTCAAGTCTGTTTGGCAGTACTATGTACCCGTAGGCGATGTTTTCCGATTGCTGGACGTGTTCAGACGGATGGTTAACGATTCAATACGGATCGGTCTGTTGAATGATGTATCTTCGCTGAGAAGGCTTTCACTCCTCTCATACAACCAGCTCTCCCGGTACGATTCTCCCAGCTACTACAAGCTCTGCGCAATATCACGCGCTGCCGGAATACTGGCGGCTAGAAAGAAATCTGTCAGGAGAGGTTTCACCACTAGGACCCCGTACGCTGTCAGACGGCAGCTCGTCTCCTGCTACGGCTTCAAGATAAGGAAGGGTCTACTAGAGATTCCGGTTGCCAGAGGACGACGCTTTGCAATCCCGTTGACCAGTCATACCCTGCAGATCATCTCTCAGCCAGGGGTCGAGGTTCGCTCTTTCACCCTCACACAGAACAGATTGAGCCTCTGCATCGCCCGCGACACTCCCATGATAGAATGCACCTCCACGATTGGCGTGGACCGTAACCTTCGCACTCTAACTGTTGGAAACGATCATCAGACCCGTCAATATGATCTCTCGAAGTGTGTGAGAATCGCCAACACTACTGTGAGTATCGTCGCCTCTTTCACACGGGACGATGATAGGATAAGAACAGCGATAGCGTCCCGGTATGGACAGCGGAGAGCCGCTAGGACTGGTCATCTGCTCCACACTGCGACAAAGACGATTGTTGCAATAGCAGTCCAGCGGAGAGACGCAATAGTTCTCGAGAATATCGAGGGCATCCGATCCCTCTATCGCAGAGGTAATGGTCAGGGTAGAAAGTATCGTGGTAGGATGAACGGGTGGAGTTTCGGTGAGGCTCAGCGACAGATAGAGTACAAGGCTCGATGGACAGGCCTACAGGTTATTCGTCTGTCTAGGCGTGAGACCAGAGGTTCCAGTGTGACTTGTCCGAGATGCGGGGAGAGACTCCAATCGGACAAACGACTGAGACGTAAGCTCTGGTGTGGTAAGTGTCGAGTGGTAATGGACCGGGACATGGTAGCCGCGATCAACCCTGGCCCGGCGGGGACGGGTGAGGTTCGCACGTTCCCGGCCTCCCATCATTGAGGCGCAAGGCAGGGCAGTTGAAGCTATGAAGGGGAACCCGACGCCTACGGTAATCCCCGGAGTCGATGCCCCGAAGCTAACTCATCAAAAAGAGAGTTAACAGAACCTTGTAGAGTATGTCGTGGTGTGTCACGCCGAACTTGTCTTTCGGGGCGGTCTGGAGTTGTCTTAGTTGTTCAGCTGTCAGAAATCCCATCGGATGACTATCGATGAATTTAGGCATAGCCCAACCAATTTTCATTCGAATACAAAGGTTGAACCGCTGGGTCACGATCTATCAAGAGTTAGCGACTATTTAGAAGCCCAACGCTTCCATAGGCGAAGAGTGTTCTCCGGGAACGTTTAAAATGCCGTTGTGACGCCGAACCCAGCTGGGCAACTGAAGGATAGCTATGAGCAAGGAACTCAAGAAAATCCCTGAAGTCAAGGTCTTCGGCATGTGGCCCACCGCAGGCATCGAAGCGGAAGATCCTGGGCTGAAGCGTTACATCTCGGCCCGTCCCATTCTCCTTCCTCACACCAGTGGTCGACACGAACACCAGCGATTTCGAAAGTCGACAATCAACGTTGTGGAAAGGTTGATCGACGATATGATGCGGCCTGGAATTGCCGGAGGTCGCAAGGCCCGCGCGATTAGCATCGTGCAGAACGCTTTCGAACTGATCAGTATCAAGACTCACAAGAATCCGATAGAGATCCTCGTCCGCGCGATACAAAATGCGGCGCCGGCAGAAGACGTTACGAGAATCGCCTACGGTGGTATTGTCTACCCGATATCGATAGACATAGCGCCTCAGCGAAGAGTCGACATAGCTCTCCGACACATCACCCAAGGTGCTAGAGCAGCTTCGCATAACAATCCTAGAAGCGTTGACGAATGCCTTGCTGACGAGCTGATACTTGCCGCAGCAAGGGACCCCAAGAGCGCTTCTGTACGGAAGCGAGACGAAATAGAGAGAATAGCGTTATCGTCTCGCTAGAGTCTATCTCGGCCAATCCGGGTTTCACCAGAGCTTCTCCATTTCTGAAAGATGAGGAATCCTCCACCGATCGCAAAACCAACCAGCGTCGCGGCAAGATATCCATTTAGTAGGTAACCAATTGGCCAGGCATTTTTTTCAATCCATTCTTGCATGTACGCGTTAGACTGGTACTCTGCCGAAACGACAGATATCAATAGGGCAATCGCAACGAACTGCACGAAGGCCAACAGAATGGCCGAGTCAATTCTTTGCGTTCTCTTGCTTCTCCTCAAATCTCCTTTCCCGTTCTTGCACTCGTAAACAAGGGAAAATAACTTACGCTTGGGTATCCCATCTTTATACCCTACCTACCCCGGCTCGATGTAACTTGTCGAATGTCGAGAAAGAACTAGTTGAAAACTCATCGCTGAGCTCTCAGATAGAGAGAGCCGGGACGCTCCTCCAGAATGGAGCACTTGATCAAATAGAAGGCTACCGGACCAGGTTCGAAGCCGTAGAGGGCCTGTATGAACGGCTCTTCCAGAACATCATCCGATCAGAATTCAATCATGCATCCGCCTACGAAACCGCGAAAAAATTCTTCGGAACAGACACCGTATCCTTCGCAGCGGTAGATGGCACCGAATACTCGCGTCCCCTTTTCGACCTGGTGGTCTTCCTAGGAGGGTCCTACGCGTCACGTGGAAAAGTAGAGTTCTCCCCGACCCGCCCTCCTGCAGTTGATTATGAAGAACAGT
>Ga0209235_1001286_pt1 | contig 13516 bp, 7 predicted proteins | sample GraSoi013_1_20cm_4_FD_185817 | JGI IMG/M metagenome (GOLD analysis project Ga0209235, IMG submission 185817) | Grasslands soil microbial communities from the Angelo Coastal Reserve, California, USA - Sample 09_25_2013_1_20cm (SPAdes) (version 2) | ecosystem: Environmental > Terrestrial > Soil >...
TGACTCTCCCTTGACCGCGGGCTTGGTTACTGCTGACCCGTGTGGCTGGGATGTGCTCTTCCCCCAGACAGGCTCCAACTGTGTTGTTGGTAGTCCCGGTGGAACAGCGTATCATCTCAGTCCGAGCACTAGTGTGGGTCATGATACTGGTGCCGTTGCTGCAACATACTCGTGGGAGCCTGCCACTGATAACGGTGGTAAGGCTGACCTTTGCGCTGCAGCACAACACCTAGTCACCGCGGGAGTAGCCTCTGGCTTCAACACTGCTACATGTGTCCTCACAGGCATCTCTGCTAACGCTGCCGCTCATCCTGTGAACATCTTTGCCAGGAGTGATAGGCCTCCTCGTCTTGCTCTTGGTGATGGCTTAATGGAGTCCGTCTGCTACTTGTTCACAGGCCACTTTAGCGCTGCGACATGCCAGCAGATCCCAACGACAACGACGGCATGCACAGGTACTTGTTACGTTACTGAGACTCGTGGACCGTTCAGTCTCTTCCCGGGTTTCACGACTAGTGCTAGTATGATCAATGATAATTGGTGGCTCTACACTGGTGGCTTTGGAAGTGTCTTCCCATACGACAGCCTCCTCTATGGCCAATTCAACAGCCAGTTCGTCTCTGGAGGCGCATGGGATCAACCTCCAACTGGTCCCTGTTCTAGCCTTGCAGTTTCTTCTACGAGTGCGCCCAACTACCAGTACACCTGTGTCCCTGCCTACGATTCTATCAGCCGGACCATGGAGTTCTCTCCGTGTGCTACTGCTGCTGGAGACCCGATTCCTGGTCAGACTCGGACAACTGTCACTTTCGGCAACTGCTCCAGTCCTGTAGTGTTGAGTGCTCAGAGTGCTGGCTACCAGACAGAGGACATGTATGGTAAGCTGGAGCTCTGGATTCCAATCTACGGTCCCTCGGAACAGTTCGGCTATCTCGCGAAGTGGAGCAGTGTGATCAATAGTCAGGGCTTGTCTGTGCCCAACTTCTTCACATGGCTAAACTCGCACCAGGCCGGGCTGGGCTCGACCAGTGTAACTCAGGCGTTTGCGGCTCCGACGAAGAGCCTCAACCCATACTCGGCCAGTACTGTGTTCGACTTCCAGACTCTTGGAAACATCTACGACAGCCTCGGCGCGCTGAACCCTGCTCAGAACGGACAGTACTTTGACTATTTGGCGAGCGGACACTCAACTCCATGCAACGCGAATCTCTCGATCCCGTGTGATCTTGCACACCTAGGGTATACTCCACCTACTGGTACTGTGGCTACTTTCAGGTTCTCGCTTCGTCCGGACATTTTCTGGCAGAGCGATTCTGTCGGCACTGCCCATCCGGCCCGTCCGTTGACTTCGTGGGATGTAGCATTCAGCTATCTAACCCTCAAAGCGACCGGATCCTTCCAGGGCGGAGTGCTTTCGCCGGTGATTGACGTCCACGTTCTCGACAAATCTACATTTGACCTTGACCTCAACGCTGTCGGACCCTTTACGCTATTCAGCATCACAACCCCAACCGTCTTTCCGGGACGCTACTGGTCTTCAACTTGTCCCGGTGCGACGTGGGATGCGGATGTGGATGCGGCTAACGTTCCTGCCTTTTGCATGGCTGTGTCAAGTGGCATGTCATTGATCAACTTTGATCCACTTTCGTCTGCACCCAACAACGGGGTCTCCACCGGCATTCTGATAGGCTCCTCGGCCTTCGAGTGCCAGTCTACTGGTGGGATCGTCGGGGGCGGAGGTTGTTCAAGCACAGGTGTACAGAACCCGCCAGGCGGTGGAGCCTATGTTCTCACACGGTTCGGATGTAACCGGGCCACAGGTGCATGCAATGCTCCCGGCGCAAACCCGACATCGACCTACTTCCGCAGTGCGGGAACGCTCGCACTAGCGATCTGGGCTGGAAACAACGGTGACTCAAACCACGATTCTGTGACTGTTGGTAGTGCTGCATTCTGTTTTGGCAAGGCAGCAGGGACCCTTGGTTGTACTCGATGGCAAAAGGGCATCCTGGCGCCGACTAGTGGCGTGGTAGATCTGCCACAAGTCAGTGCGGTGATCAGGTTCTCGCAAGACGGGAACTGGGTTTCACCGTTCAACTGGCTGCCAGGCATACCTGCAGCATGCTGCCCATTCACGTCAAACCCACCTGTCGGAATACAGAGCGCAACACCAATACTCTTTGAAGGCACCAAAACACTAAGTCCGTGCAGTATCGACTCTGTAAACGGATACGACTGCTAGGACTTGGAAAGAGGTCTAGGAGTCAAATTTCAATTTTCTCCAGAGCGTAAACAATCTAGTCTATTCGTTCCACTTCTTGGCTCGCTCTCAGGGAGGGTTGTCGGCCTTGGGTCTGATGGCTGTTTGGTTGGAGCCCCGGACGAGATTTGAACTCGTGACCCTTGCCTGTCTGATAGGGTTACCAAGGCAATGCTTTGGGCTGCTGAGGCATCTACCAGGCTGAGCCACCGGGGCACTGGTTCAAGGGTTCAAGTTCTCGAGGGCTATATGAATTGCTCGAGTGACTTTGCTTACAAGGCAGATTCGGACTGGCTAAGGTTATATTCCGACATCGATGTATGTACACATCGCTGGGAGGATTAGCGGCTTACGGGTTTCTTTACGGTCCTTGGGCTGATACTCTGGCCTTTCATCACCAGCATGGGCGCCCTCTATGTTATCACTAACTACGGTCTACTCGGATTCTTGATATTCACTTCCGCAAGCATGGGTCTCGCTTATTATTGGAACAAGGCGAGGAAGCACGGGCTCGCGGAAAAGTACGATGACAGGCTGACCAACACGCGCATGGAAGAGGCTCGAGCGTGGCTTGTGGAAGACGGTCTGAAAACTCGTGCTGACTCAGACTAAGAATTTCTCCGACAAAGGACCCGAGACTGAGTCTTGCAAGGCGCTCGAATCATTACGCACCTTGTGATTACAGTGATACGGGAATTATTCGCTACTCGCCGATCCCACAGATCGGGGCTTGTTCAGAACCCTGTCGAGGAACGAGACTGGCGTTAACAACCTGAGCGAACCGATCATAGGCGTCATTCCTGTGGTTGCGCGTTTGGCGATGGGGTCTGAAAGGTTGAAGCTCTATGTTACAAGATCTGGACTGATTGTTGCACACGGTGGGAAGAGGGGTGCTGGTGCGATGGCCGGTATGTCGGTCTTCGGTAGACTAAGTGGGGCGATTGAGGACTTGGTGAAAGGAGGGAAGGAAACTATCGAGAGGCGGGAGAGGGACTTGTCAAATTCACAGGCGATTCTAAGTGCGGATAAGGATAATTTTCTCCTTTCCATTGATGACATCGTCAAGGTGGAATTGGATTCGTCACGTGTGCCTGTGCACTTTGTGCTGGTGACGAAGAGAGAAAAGTTCCAGTTGGTAACACCAATGTCCGCTGAATCTCTGGAGTCTCTGCTGCGTCAGGTGCTTAAAGAGAAAGTCTCCTTGGAGAAGCGTCAACAATAGCCAAAATCGAGCGCTCTAAGCATTCGCACTGATGATGTTGCAACGATGCTACGGTAATACCTTCCTCACGCTAGAATCCATGTGCCATCAATCATCCGTAGGGAGTGGCGTGACGTTTCTGGGCTAGCTGCTTCCGATAAGTCGATATTTGAGAGAGCTTGGTAATACTTCAGGGATCGTGCAATTGGAAACTTATCGGCGCGCGGCAAGGAATCGTGTAGCTGTTATTTTATCCGTTTTGATCCTGCTCACGATTGTCCTCAATATTCCCATCGGTCCAATTCGTGCCGTCAGTGTCACCGCCGCCTCGGTTGTCTATGTTGACCCTGTCTCGACAGGGGGCCCACAGTTCGAGTCACGCGGTTTGACCTTCGTGGTCAATGTCAGGTTGAACTTGACCGCGGGGGAGGTGATGAACGAGTTTGACGTGAGACTAAACTACACTAATAGTTTCGTCATCGTAAAGGCTGACAGCGTAAACTCTGGAGGCAATGTCTTCGCCTCTTCCTCTGGAACTACAGTGCGCTCATGTATTGACGCTGTCGCCCAGATTAGTGGGGGATGTGAATCCGGCACCACGCCAGACACGACTGGGCAGGTCCATGTTGCCGAAGTAATTCTTGGCCAGACGATATCGGGCCCGATCACCGCAGGACTGCTGTTTTCGATCCAGTTTCATGTAATCGGAAACGGGACTAGCGTCTTCTCTTTCGACAGGACAAACCTGATCGATCCTGTCGGAGCAGATCCTTCCAAGCCCAATCCTCACTTCAACTACGTGCTAAAGAATGGGGGAGTCTTCGGAAACATCGGGCTCGTCGCGTTTTACAATGCCAACCCTACTAGTTCGGCTGCCTTCCTGCCTGGACAACAGGTGATGTTTGATGCTGGCGGGAGCTTCGATGCGAACAACACTGGGATCGCCATAGCAACCTACTCGTGGGATTTTGGCGATGGAACGACTAGTCTGGTGACGCAGTCTGTCGCGTCTCACGTCTTTGTGCGTCCTGGCACCTATCCCGTGTCGCTGATCGTCAGCACGTCCGGGAGTCAAGGGGCAACGAGCGCTGCGTACGTACGAGTTGTCGTCATACTCCCTGCGCTTGGAAGTATTGTTCTCGCACTTCGAGATTCAAGCGGTTTGGCTCTCAACGATCCCGTCACCGTCCAACTTTTCAACGCCAGCATTTCAACTCCGTCTGTGACCAAGACCAGTCAAGGAGTCGTTACCTTCGACCAACTCTCGCCGGGACAGTATACTCTGAAATTTTCGGGACTCACCGTCGAGAGCTATTCTAAAGTCGAGAATGTTGGAGCCGGTTTGCCTACCCAAGACACGATCTACTTGACTTTGATCCCTGCTCCTCCGGACTATGGAACTATTCTGTTCTTCGCCAGTCTGGTGATCGGAGTTGGCCTACTCAGCGTCTTCATCGTCCTGAGGAAGATCCGATCGTGGTCGAAGGCGAAGAAAAAGCGGGCTCCTTGAGACTGACAGATTTTTGTTCTCGCCCCCGAGACTAGCGGTCTCGTATTACGCGATCTAGACCGAGTATGGCGATTCTATACCGTTTGGATCTTGCGTCGTCGTCGCAGGAACAGATAAGCGGCTACTGCGATAACGACCAAGGCTGCGAGTATGATCCATGGAGTGTTCCCTCCAGGCAGAGTGGGGGCTTGGCTCGGCGCGGTCAAAGCGACTTGGGTTGACTCGCCACTTGCAGGAATGCTGACTGATACGGGGGCGGCTCCGAGGGTCTTTGCGTTTGCGATTCTGACCGTGACATTGTAGTTGCCTGAAGTGAATGATGTTGTATCCCATGTGAGCGTGAATGTTCCGCTGTCTTTGCCGCTGGGTAGGTCGATGGTCTTCTGGTCTACCGTCTTGCCGTTGACGTCTAGGGTTACTGTGAGGGTTAGGCCTAGGGTGCCGCTGTTCTTCACATCCGCACTTACACTGACGGACTTACCTATCGTCGTGGAGTTTGCAGCAGTCACCACTGAGAGCTGAACGAGCAGAGTGTCAACGTGAATGGTCAAGCTTGCAGATCTGGCGCTGACACCATAATGGTCAGCGACAATAAGTACAATGGTGTAGTCACCCGTAGCTATGTAAAAGTGGGTAACGACAGATCCGCTGCCCGAGGATCCATCGCCAAAGTCCCATGAGTAGCTAACTATCCCGTCGATGAATGATGGTGCGAGAGCGTCAGGGTCGAACGAGGCCGTAGCGTTGAAGGTCAAGTTCTGCCTGACTATGAAGGGCGCTGAGGTTCCTAGATTGAAAGCTGCCACGGCGGGAACGTTAACAGTGAGGGGCTCGCATGTTAGAGGTGTTGAAGTGTTGTTTCCATCGCCGTTGTACATCGCGTCTATGCTGAAGAATCCGGCTGTATTGAATACTGGCAAGTCGGGAGAGGCGAAGTTAGGGACTACGCCCCCGGAGATGATTACCGTCTTCGTTATGGGAGTACCTGAGCAATCGCCGAAAGTGTAGTAGTCGTAGGTTACTGAGCCTGTGATGGCGTAACCTGTTACTGATGCATGGTCGTAGATCGTGGTGCCGTTGGTGATAATTACTGCTCCGTTGACAACGAGGACAGCAGTGTTTGTTGTCGCATCGAATATCTGCGTGGAGATTGTGGCAGTGGCCTTTGATACTGTCACGGTTATTGGCTGTATCATGGAACGGGAGAGAGGTGGCGTTGTGCTTGTTCCTCTGATAGTAACGGTATATGTGCCAGTGCTGAAAGCTGTGAACGTACAGGTTGACATCGCTGCGCCGTTTGCTGGGACATTTAGAGGGTTCGGGTTGCACACTAGACCTAGACCCGAGGGTGGGCTGGTCGAGTTCGTAATCGTGACAAAACTGGAGAAGCCTTGGACACTAGTAACCGTTATGGTAACTGTCGCCGCATTGCCTACTTGGACGCTGACAGTGTTTGAGCTAGACGTAATCTGGAAATCTTGAGTTACCATCACCGTCAACACTTCGCATGTATGGTTTACGGCTGGGTCGTTGTTTAGATCGCCACTGTAGGTTGCGTTCCAGCTCCAAGTGCCGGTCGCATTGAACTGAACTGGCCTAGAGTCAGGTACGGAACCGGTGTTGCCGTTGACTGGGACGAATGAGATTACGCTGGGGGTCCCTGTACATGCAGGGCCGGCGAAGAGAGTGTAGGTGACATTGCCGACAATTGAGCTGAATGGCGCTCCGCTCGGAGGACCGTAGAAGCCGCCCGTTATCGAGGCCGAGTCACTTGCAGTACTGAGTGGATTGATCGTTGTGGATGAGAGCGTCGTGCTGATGCTGGGGCTGGCTTTGATCACGTTAAACTGTTCGCAGGGGCTCGTGGATGGATTATTGTAAAAGTCGCCAGTATAGGTCGCGTTGAAACTGAACGTTCCTGTTTGATTCATCACGACACTCCGAGAGTTCGGGACACTGCTGGCTGTCACACTCACTGAGCTGATGGGCTGCGAGTTGCCTGTGCAACTTGGAGTCGAGAACAGGTTGTAGGTTACGGTTCCTCCTGCGCTCGTCGACGCTTGGGCTAGACTTGCAGAGTCGCTTATCGACGTGCCCACGACGATGCTGGGAGCTGATAGTGAGGTTGTAAGGACAGGGTTGGCTGTCACTTTGACGATGACGGAGACCGACCGTGTCTGGGTTGGTGATCCACCTGTCCCAGTTATTGTGATATTGTGACCGCCGGCTTGATTGCTAGCGGTTGCAGAAATTGTTAGTGTTGAAGTGCCTGAAGCCCCCGGAATTGTCAAGGGAGCCAGGGTTGCTGACGGATTGTTGGAAGTTGAATTAAACGCCAGAGTCAAGCCGACATCACTGGTGAAACCCACGATGGGGGTTACAGTGATGGTCGAGATACCCGAAGCACCTCCCACGGTGACAGACACGAATGTCGGGCTGGCTGAAATTGTGAAAGTTGGTAGGTTAATGAAAGTTCCTGTCTGTGCTGTCTCCTCGTTAGGAGTTGATCCGCCGTTGGTTATCGTGACGCAATATCCTGGAACGCTTGTACCGGTGCCGCAGCTACCGGCCAAGAACCCGATCGTAGAACCAGTGGTCGTCCCGGCCACTTGGTAGACAATTTCAAAGAGGTTACCTGTTGTGGGTGGGGTGGAGAGGCCTGCTAGGCTGACTGCGCCGACGTCGACTACGCCTGGACCGTCACCGGAAGAGAGACTGCACCCTGTTCCCGCACCGTTGATACAGTTGGCGAGTGGTAAGATGGGTTGTGCAAGGAGAGTATTGTTGAGATCAGCTTTTACCGGATTGAGAATCGTAATGTCTGTCTTAACGAAAATGCGGAACCCGTTCAATGCGTCGGAACCGTCGATGTTGATCGCCACAACAACTCTTGAACCGATAGTCGGAGAGCCGATAATCGTGGCCGGACTCGAAGGGCATCCAGACGTACTGGTGATGGGTGGGGCCGCAACACAAACAATGCCGACAATTAGTCCATGGGCAGAGCTGGGTATCATCATAGGCGCGATAGTCGCGCCTAGCAGCATTATTCCGAGAATTGCAAGAAGCTTGAGAAGAGAGATGCGGCGGTTGTCACTCAAATAATTGGTACTTCCTCTGCACTACTATTGAAACGGTCAGTCCTCAATATATAAGTTGGGATTAATACCGACATTTTTTCGACGCACCGTTACTCAGTATCCTGTAGGATTCCATGGGATGCTAGCGCAGGTTTTTGGGAGTGATTGATATCGATGACGGAGGCGAGTTGGAAATTGCGTACGCATGAATTTACGATGTTTCTAACCAGCGATCGCCGTAGGGCTTTTTTTGGGAAGGCGCAGGCGTCATCACAAGGGAAAGGATGTTCCTCTCCCTGTTTTCAATTGACGCTTGCAGACTCGGCGATAAACTAATAGTGCGGCGCTGGCAGGGATGATGATAGAGGCTCATTGGCCGGGTCCAAGGGTGAGCGGGCGGACAAGCGTCCCCGTATACTCTATGTCGTCCCTGTGATCTCGGTGCTCATTCTAGTCACAGTATACTATGTTGCTTTTGCGACTCCCCCTTCCCCGCCGCTAGTTCAGAGCTTCAGCTTTCAGTTTTCGATCGACCTCTACAGCCAGTATACCAATGGCACTCCCTACGTACAGTTCTCTTTTCCCGACAGGGCTGTGGGGATGGCTGGGGGGTACTGGGTGAATCACACATATGATGGCGATGGTGCGAAGGGAGTCTATCCGATCTTTTCTCCTAATCCGGCGACCGTTTATCCGAACGGCGTCTATCCAGGATACACAACAGCCTATGTGAAGTCCGTAACTAACCGCACCTACTACCTAAGTGATTATTTCGCAGTCTGGGGAGAGCCTATAGGCAAGAACAATACCGTAGGTTACACAAGCCCTCCGCAAAGTTCCGCTTACCCGTCATCCTGGACTTGGTGGATGTGCGTCGGACCGACTCAGAGCTCTCTTCGTTCTGGACTCTGGGGAAGAGAGCCACTAGTTCCCAACTTGAGGATCATCCTTGCATATGAGGATACGAGTCCCTGCCAAGGAACATAGATGCCATGCATTCCCGTGGGCCTTAGACAGAGACCCGGGTATCGAAAGATAGCGTGACTCGCCTGAAGCTATACGTGGCAAGATTACCTCTGTTAAAGTGTTAAATAATCTATACCAAAGATTGCCGAACGAACAAAAAATGATCTCACTGAAGAATCTCGTCCAACTAACACTGCTCTTACTCCTTTCAGCCCCTCTCTTCTCGATTCCGACTACCGCCCAGACTGTCAGCCCTAACGTGAGTACTCCACCGTGCGGCAATTTCAACAACGCGTGTCCCCTGGGCATATATCCCTCCACCGTCCAGGCCAGTCCAGGCTCCAATGTTACTGTAAACGTTGTCCTCAATGATACTATAGGGCTCATCGGCTGGCTCGTACAAGTCCACTTCGATTTCACTGTGCTTAAGGCGATGAGGGTCGATACACTCGATAGCAACAACGTTTGGAGTACAACATCGCAGACCGACCCGACGCCCCCCCCAGTTCCACCGACGCCTGCGCCTTGGACAACCCCCGGCTGTTCTACTGGCAACAGTTATGCTAGTCCCGGTCATCGAATTACTAACAGTACAGCAACTGCTTGCGTTCCATTTCCTCCTTTCGTCGACGCGAACGGGATTGGTTCTGGATTGAGACCGGGATGCACGGTTGCCGCTTCTGCGTTCACTGGATGCGTGGCGGAAGGTCAAACCCTCCTCGGAGGGATAACCAACATCACAGGCACCACGGGCTTGACCATTTTCAGCATCGAATTTAGGGTCATAGGAGCGGGCTCCTCATCCATCGAAGTTAATTCACACCCTCAGATCATCATAGGAACATTTCACAACCCGGACTTCGATCTCGGCTGCCCTTCTGATGGATGCCAACTGTATAATGCAGCCCCAATCAACGGGCTAGCGATAGGCGTCGGCTCTGCAGCACTCATCAAGTCGAAGGTCGACGTCGCGATCCACCACCTTAAACTGTCCAGTGGAAATGTTCAGACCCTTTCGGCCATCGTCGGGAATACAGGAACCGTCCCTGTCACTGTGCGTGTCGACTTCGTCATAGTCTCTGAGGCAGGAGATGTTTCTTTCGTCGACACCGGAGTCCTGTTGTTGCCTGTGAATACGAATGGTGTACTGAGTGTCTCTTACACTGTGCCAAGTCTCCCGCTTAGATATCACGTGATCGGCAGTCTAACGCTCAGCGGCGATGGATCACACTTCGTGCGTAGCGGTTCAACAGCAACTACTGCCTACTCGGTCGTACTGTAGAAGGTCCGCGTTAGTTCGCGAACCCCTCTCCTCTTTTTTGGGTTTGATCCTGAAGTCTTAAGGCGTCGATTTTCTTCTGGCTTGAGCCGGATATCAAGGGGTATCGACGCTTACCCAGCGCTATACGGAAATCTATCGAGCCAGCCATATTCTTATATGAGATGCTAACAGTAGTCCCGATTGAACTAGAAAATGCCCTCAATGAAAAACTTCATCCAGCTAGTAACACTAATGCTACTGTCTGCTCCACTATTTGCGATCCCTGCGAACGCTCAATCCGTCACTCCCAGCGCAACGGGGCCGAGCCTCTGCGTCGCCTCTTCCGCAGGTTGTCCGGCGAACATTGAGAATGTTCCCGGCGGCACGATCAGCGTTGCGGTCGTCCTCAACAATACACAGCTATTGAACGGTTTCAGAATAACTGTCAGCTACAACTCGCTAGTGCTCAACGCACTCCATGTCAGAACCGGGACTTGGGCGAGCGGATCTTGTACTCCGACACCCTGCCAGATTCTCCCAGTCTTCAACTCGACTATTCAGCTGGCCGGGACTGTAACTGTTGCCCAGGTACTGTTAGGGTCGACCACGAACGTTACCAGCGCGAGCCTCATCACAATCGTTTTCGGCGTCAAAGATTTCGGCAGTTCTGACATCTCCATTAGCGACATAGCTCTCACTGGGCTCGTCAACGGCGTCATCGATCTTCTCCCGACTCCACCCATCACCAACGGACACATGTTCACGCCCCCACCCGCTTCTGCAAAATACATCAAGTCCGCGGTTAGCGTGGCGATTCACCACCTGAAGCTCTCTACTGGAAATGTTCAGACGCTGTCAGCGATCGTCAGCAATACCGGTACCACCGTCGCTTACGTGCGTGTAGACTTCACCATTGTCTCTGAGTCAGGTGATGTCTCGTTCGTCAGCACCGGGGTCTTGACGATGCCCGTAGGGTCCAGTGGATCACTGAGTGTCTCGTACGCGGTGCCAAGCCTGCCGCTAAAGTACCATGTCATAGGCAACCTCGAGGCGAGCGGTGACGGTCTCTTCTTCGTCTTCCAAGCTGGCCAGACGTCCACCACTGCTTACTCAGTAGTGCCGTAGAGCAACCCATAGGGGCGTAAGCCCCCTCCCCTTCCTTTTTTCTCACATAAACAGAAGTGACCATTTCCCCCGCCAGCCCGTGGGAATGTTCGGGGCGCGAGATATCTCACGCTTCCCTCGGGTCGGGTTGTCATCTACATTGAGCATACCCGAGAAATATCCCTCAATCCAAAGTGTGTCAGGGGTATATGGAACGGTCTGGATTTCAAAAAGTCTTATATCGATACGATTCCTGTAACGACGCTGGAAAACAATAGGTGCAATATTTGAAAATACAAACCCTATTAGTAATCGCCCCACTTCTACTCCTAGCGATATTCGCAGCCCCCAGAAACCTCTCCTCAATCCCTTCGGCTCATGCTCAGCTCACAGGTGTCGTCTGCGTTGCCGCTCAGGGCACTAGTACTTCTGGGTGCCCGGCCGTCCAAGTAAACTTTGCCCGGCAGGCTCAGAATACTCATCTTATTGTCGCCATCAACATTGCGGGTTCTGACGCCTTAAACGGGTTCCGCATCTTCATCAAAACAAACAACGCAGTTCTGAATCCGATCAGCGCTGACATAGCCAATACTCTGCTTGCACAGCCAGTCCTGATATTGGCAAACTGTGTTAACGGTGCTGGAACCGGTTGCAGTCTTGCATCCGGTGACGGTCCAGGCGTAGTCGACGTCGGCGCAGTCAGCCTAGCAGGCCTCTCCACCCCACCCACTACTGGCGGTCTATTCGAGATCACATACAACGTAGCTGCTCCCACGGGAACCGGATTCACTTCCCTAGATGCTGTAGCTGGTCTTTGTATTGGTACGAGCGTTACTGGCTTGTGTGTCACCATAACTAACGGCGGATCAACGCCAAACGTTGAGACGTTCCAGGCGGGTTCTTATGGACTCGCTGAGACTCCTCCGACAATATCTGCTCCAAGTACTGTAAGCACCACCCAAGGCTTTGCTACCACATTCACAGTGACCGCTTCTGATGCGGACGGAAATCCATCCATCACGATAGCAGCCACAGGCTTACCATCGGGAGCCTCTTTCACGACATCTGGAACTAACCCAGCTACGGGTACATTCTCTTGGACACCCGCAGCACCTCAGTCAGTCACTGTGACGTTCACAGCCACCGACAACGCCGGCCTAACCGCGACTACTTCAACGACCATCAACGTATCCCCGCTTCCGGTCAGCTTCTACGGTGGAAAGCTCTCGTGGACTCACCACCTATCACTGGCGAAGAACAGCAACATGCAGACCTGGAGTGCAAAGGTAACGAACCCGGGCGCTGAAACAGCCTACGCGATAGTCACGATTCAGGGAACTAACGGTGTACTATCGTTCACAGCCCAGTCTGCAATGATCACCCTTGTAGGTGGCGCGGCGCTTGTCGTTCCGATAACCCAGACCTTCGACTCGACTAGCATTGGCACGAAGTACCACTTCACAGCCACCATAATGTGGGGAACATCACCAACAGCGATAACATTCCCTGGCGCCAATATGAAGAGCGGTGCCTTCGCAGTAGTAGCGTAGTCTCGGAAAAACAATCAAACTCCTTTTCCTTTTTTTCTTCCGGGTTCGAGCGAAGGCTCCGATCTGTATTCTTCTCGTTACCTTGGGGAAGAGTCGTATTGCCGGAGCAGGTTACATCAATCGGAAGACCTAAAATCGCCCGGAAGCCTTATATGAGTTCCAGACCGAGAAACGTTCTGACCTGGGAAATCGCCAGTCAATTCGAGTTACTGGGTTTCCCGATGATGATAACTCATGCGAAAAGAAGCAACCGTTGGAATCATCTTTCTGCTATTGTCGGTTTCGGCGGTTGGTCTCTTTCATTCGGTCAAAGCTTCTACATCATGGTCGAGTCCCACTCTTTTCAGTACGAGCCCCCCAGCATTCAACATTCTACCCGCCGCCCTCCAAGCCCGTGACACCCGGGTATACGTGGCCTGGGAGTCAAACCGTGGCGATCCAAGCTCGACCAGGTTTGATATTTGGTACTCGATTCTAAGCGGCGGGATCTGGTCGACGCCTACCAATCTGACATCTAAAGGCTCGGGCAATTTCAACAATGCACAACCAGCACTTGTTCAACACACCAACGGTACGATCTTCCT
>Ga0209235_1001289_pt1 | contig 13498 bp, 11 predicted proteins | sample GraSoi013_1_20cm_4_FD_185817 | JGI IMG/M metagenome (GOLD analysis project Ga0209235, IMG submission 185817) | Grasslands soil microbial communities from the Angelo Coastal Reserve, California, USA - Sample 09_25_2013_1_20cm (SPAdes) (version 2) | ecosystem: Environmental > Terrestrial > Soil >...
GCCACCGTCGCGCTCGCCGTGCTGCACCTGCTTGCCGCGCCCGAGTTTCTCGCGGCCGTGCAGGCGCGGGGCGCGCGGCTGGGCGCTGCGCTGCGCGCGCTCGCCGACCGGATCCCGAAGGTCAAGGAGGTGCGGGGCGTCGGGCTGATGTGGGGACTCGAGCTCTCGCAGCCCGCGGCGCGGTTCGTGACGGCCGCCCGCGAGCTGGGGCTGCTCATCACCACAGCGGGACCGAGCGTGCTGCGACTGGTGCCGCCGCTGGTCATCTCGAACGCTGAACTCGACCGTGCGGTCACGGTGCTGGGGGAGGTGCTGGCATGAGCGTGCTGCCTCTCCGGGCGCTGCGCGCTGAGCCGGCCGCCCTGATGCGTCTCGCTCGGTTGGCGGACGTGCCGGAGCTCGAGACCCTCATGGCGCCGTTCGTCGCCACGGGAGACCTGCTGCCGCGTAGCCGCTACGACCTCTGCCGTCACATCAAGGAGTACGTGGTGGCGGAGGCGGACGCCCAGGGAGGGGGGAGTGGGGGTGGGAGACGCGCGATCGTGGCGTGCGGCTCGCTCAAGCTGTACAGCGAGACACTCGCCGAGATCGCCGGCCTGGCGGTGCGGGACGACTGGCAGGGCCGGGGGTTGGGCCGTGCGGTGATCGACGCGCTCGTCGCCGAGGCGGGACGCCTGGGCCTTCTCCCTGCGGCTGGGCTTCGGGCCCGCCGAGAAAGCGCAGTTCCCGCAGAAAGTGTGGGCCGACTGTGCCCGCTGCCCCCGGCAGGCATGCTGCGATGAGATCGCGGTGACGCTGAAGCTGTAGGGCGTTGTAGGTTGTAGGTCGTGAAGCTCTCCCCTCACAAAGTCTTCGTCTTCGCCGGGTTCGGCTGCGGCGGGCTCTTGGCCGCCCTGATGATCCTCGGGCTGTTCGTGGCCCGGAACGAGGAGGCGAAACACCCGGGGTCCCGGCCGGTGCAGCCGGTCTTCGCTCCCGCAGCGGCCCTCGACTCCCTCCGGAACCTCGACGTCCGCTCTCTCGCCGGCCGGTCCGACCCGCGCGACGCCCTGGCGCCGCAGGGCCGCGTGAACGGAGCCTCCTTGGCGCTCGCGGTGTGGCGCGGGCAGCGGATCGCGAGCCTGAGTGTGACGTTCGGCGACACCTTCCCCGCCGGCTCGACCGAGCGCCAGGCGTGGCTCGCCGCCGGCGCATCGTACTTCGTGGACACCCTCGTGCGCGCCGCGCGGCTGCCGTGGCGGCTCGCCGAGGCGGCGCCGGACACCGGCGATGCCTTCGTCCCGGCGGTGCGGTCGAGACCGGTGCTCGCGACCGCGCGCGCGATGCTCGCTCGCGTGCAGCTGGACCTCGATGCCCGACGTCCCGCGTCCGCCGACACCGTTCTCCGCGCGGTCGTGACTATCGCGTACGGGCTGGAGGCAGACCCGCGCCTTTCGGTGGCGGCACTGGGCGCGCGGATCGAACGTGATGCCGCGGACCTGCGGGCACGGCACCGTGAGCTGTGGCGCGGGGAGGCTGGGGCCCGGGTGCGGGCCACACTCGCGCAGGCGGACTCCTCCAGCCGGGTCCTGGGACGGCTCCAGACTCTCGCCTGGGTGGCGGGCATCGCCCCCGACAACGCCGCGGGCCTGGCCGAGCTCGCCGCGGACCCCCGGCCGCCCGTGGCGGTGCGCACTGAGCTGGTGCGGGTCATCGCCGACGGCTGGCTGCAAGACCCGGACGAGATGTCGCGGGGGATCAGCCGCAAGCGCCACGAGGCGCTGGAGCGGCTACAGCAGGACACGCTGCCGCCCGCAATGCGTGCCGCCCTGCGGGCCGGCCTCGCGTTCAAGGATCCCGGCATGCTGGGGCGATTTCGCCGCATGGTGGCATACACGCAGGTGACAGCGCCGTAGTTGACACCCTCACTTCCGGGCCGAGAGATTCCCGGCGTCGTTCCGCTCGAGGAGGGAGGGTCCCGTGCACGGTCGTTTGCTGCTCGTCGGGGCTGCGGTCCTGATTCTTCAGCCTGCGCGCTCGATCGGGCAGAGCTTCGTCGGGCGCTCCGATGCTGTGCCGCTCCTCGCGGCGGGACAGAAGGTCCGCGTCTGGGCGCTGGAGCAGACGACGTTCCTGGGCATGCCGACGCCGCGCCTGCGAGAGCTCCGGATCGTCGGGACGCTCACCGACTATCATCCGCCCGACAGCCTGACCCTCCGTCGGACGGCCTTGTTCGTCGCGCCGTGGCGGTCGCGCGAGCACACGGCCCGCTGGGAGAGCATCCACCGCATCGACGTCCCTCACGGTCGCGACGTGCCGGGGGGCGTGCTCGCGGGCCTCGGCATCGCGATCGGGTACGGACTCGGCATCGCCTTCGTTGAACGCGTGTTTTGTGATGCAGAACCCTGCGGTTCCAGCGTGCTCAAGCTCACGGCCCGCGCGGCGGTCGTCACGATACCCGCGGGAGCGCTCGCGGGCCTCTTCACCACTAGATGGAAACGGGTGTATTGAGGTGGGACGTTGACACGTCGCTGATCCGGCCTAGAGATTCCCCACACCGATTCCATTGTGAAAGAAGGGTGGCATGGCCCGCGTCATCTTCTGGGACGTCGATACTCAGGTCGATTTCATGAGAGCCGACGGCAAGCTGTACGTGCCGGACGCCGAGCAGATCATCCCGCATCTCAAGAAGCTCACCGACTACGCCCATGGGCACGGCTTGCGGATCGTGGCGAGTGGCGACGACCATGTGCGCGATCCCCCGGAGATCTCCGACACTCCCGACTGGCGGCAGACCTTCCCGCCGCACTGCCTGCGCGGCACGCCGGGACAGAAGAAGATCCCCGAAACAGCCCTGCGCGATCCTCTTGTGATCGAGCCCGAGCGGGCGGACCCCAGGATGTTGATGGCCACGGTTCGGGCTCACCGGGGCGACATCCTGTTCCACAAACACCGCTTCGACGTCTTCACGAACGACAACGTCCTCACCGTGTTGGACGTGCTCGATCCGCAGGACGTGGTGCTGTACGGTGTGGCGCTCGACGTATGCGACAAGTACGCAATCGAAGGCTTGCTGCAGCACCGGCCCCAGACGCGCGTGTTCGCCGTGACCGACGCGATGAAGCCGATAGACCGCGACGGCGCCGAGACGCTGCTGAAGGAGTGGGGCGAGGAGGGGGTCCGCCTCGTGAAGACGAGCGAGGTCGTCGTCGGAGGACTGGTCGAGCAGCTGGCGCGTGCCACCGCATGACGGCGCATCCGCCTCCGGCGTTCGGGAAGTTCTTCCTCCCCGGTCCCACCGACGTCCACCCCGACGTGCTCGCGGCGATGCTGCGCCCGATGATCGGCCACCGCTCGTCCAGGATGGAGGAGCTGCTTGCGGGCATGGCGCCACGGCTGCAGGCCCTGTGCCGCACCCGGCGCACGGTACTGGTGGGGACCACCTCCGCCACCGGCTTCATGGAAATGGCGGTCCGCAACGGCGTGCGGCACCGCGCCCTCGCGGTCGTGAACGGCGCGTTCAGCGAGCGGTTCGCCAAGCTCGTGGTGGCCACGGGCAAGGAGTGCATCCGGCTGGACGTACCGCTCGGCGCCGCGGTCGAGCCCGACATGCTCCGCGATGCCCTGAAGCGCAACCCTCCGGTGGACGCGGTGACGGTGGTTCACTCCGAGACGTCGACGGGCGTGCTCCAGGACGTCGCCGCCCTCGCGAGCGTCGTTCACGAGTTCGACGATGTCCTGGTGCTGGTGGACGCCGTCACGTCGCTGGCCGGCTCGCCGGTCGAGCCCGACCGCTGGGGCCTCGACTTTGCGTTCACCGGCTCCCAGAAGGCCCTCGCCCTGCCGCCCGGGCTCGCGTTGGGGGTGGCCTCCGAGCGTATGCTGCAGCGCGCCCGGGCGCTCCCCGGCCGCGGGCTCTACTTCGACCTCGTGAGCTTCGAGCAGGCCAGCGCCAAGTTTCAGCCCACCAATACGCCGGCCGTGCCGCTGCTGTATGCCCTCGAGCAGCAGCTCGAGCGAATCGAGCGCGAGGGCGGGGTGGAGGCGCGCTGGCGCCGGCACGATGCGATGCGCCAGCGCGCCGAGCGCTGGGCCCGCGAGCGGGGCATCGAGTATCTGCCGTGCGAGGGCCGGCGCAGCTGGACCGTGTCTTGCCTCCGGCTCCCCGAGGGCAGGAGCGCCAAGGAGCTCCTCGGTGCGCTGAAGCAGCAAGGGTGGGTGATCGGCGCCGGGTACGGGGCGCTCAAGGAATCGACCATCCGGGTAGGCCACATGGGCGACCACACCGTGGCCGCCCTGGATGAGTTGCTCTCCCTGGTGGAGGCGCAGCTCGCGTGACGCACCGGGTCGTGGTGGCCGACAAACTCGGCGCAGCGGGCTTCACGCTGCTCGCGGCAGAGCCGGAGATTGAGGTCGTCGATTGCGCCGGCAAACCGCGGGAGGACCTGGAGCGGGTGCTGGGCGGCGCGCACGCGCTCATCGTGCGCAGTGAGACGCGGGTCACGGCGGAGCTGCTGGCGCGGGCGCCGCGCCTGCGGGTGATCGCGCGGGCGGGGATCGGCGTGGACACGATCGACGTGGCCGCCGCGACGCGCCGGGGCATCGCGGTGATGAACACCCCCGGCGCCAACACGGTGAGCGCCGCCGAGCACGCGCTCGGGCTGCTGCTCGCGCTCGTGCGCCACATCCCGTGGGCTGCCGACGCGATGCGCCGGGGACTATGGGACCGCAAGCGCTTCGAGGGTACTGAGCTGCGCGGCAAGACGATGGGGATCGTCGGCCTGGGACGGATCGGAGGACACGTCGCCCAGCTCGCGCGGGTGTTCGGCATGACCGTGGTGGCGCACGACCCATACCTGCCGGCCGGCCGGGCGGCCGACCTGCAGGTCAAGGTGTTGCCGCTCGAGGACCTGCTCAGGGTGGCGGACGTCGTCACCATGCACGTCGCGCTCACCGACGAGACCCGGCACCTGATCAACGCCGCGCGCCTGGCGCTCATGAAGCCGACGGCCGTGCTTATCAACACCGCGCGCGGCGAACTGGTGGACGAGTGCGCGTTGGCCGAGGCGATCACGGCCAAGCGGATCGCCGGGGCGGCGATCGACGTGTTCGCGCAAGAGCCGCTGCCCGCCGATTCGCCGTTGCGCAAGCTCGACCGGGTGATCCTCACCCCACACCTGGCCGCTTCGACGGCCGAGGCCCAGGAACGCGTGGCGCTCGAGATCTGCGGCGCCGTGCGCGACGCCCTGCTCGCGGGCGACCTTTCCACCGCCATCAACGTCCCCGGCATCAGCGGCGACCTGCTGCGGCGGCTGGGGCCACTGCTGACGCTGGCGCGCCGCCTGGGCCGCTTGGCGCTCGCCCTCGCCGACGGCCCAGTGACGGCGGTGGAGGTGGCCTACGGGGGCAAGGACGAAGCGGCGCCCCGGCCCGTGCTGATGGCGGCTCTGGAGGGGCTGCTCTCGGCGATGAACGCCGGCCCGGTGAGTCTGGTGAACGCGCAGGTCCTGGCCGAGGAGAAGGGGATCCAGCTCGCCCGCAAGACGGGCGCGCCCGAGCCGGGCTTCGAGACGTCGGTCGGTGTGAAGGTGGACACGGCGCGGGGCCGGGTGCGCGTGGCTGGTGCGCTGGTCGGCAACAGTCACGGCCGGGTTGTCCGGATCGACGACTATCACGTGGACGTCGCCCCCGACGGGTGGATGCTGGTGATCCGCAACCGCGACGTGCCGGGGGTGATCGGGCGCGTGGGCACGGTGCTGGCCGAGGCCGGGATCAACATCGGGAGCTACCACCAGTCCCGGCGCGCGACGGGTCAGGAAGCGCTCGCCGCCATCACCGTGGACCAGCCGCTAACGGACGGTGTGCGGGAGCGGCTCGAGCGGGTACCCGACGTCCTGCAGGTGAGGCTGGCGGACTTCGGGGAGTAGTCCCCCCCCCGTCTAATCCGCCGCCTGCGCCGGCGGCTGCTGCTCCTCCTCGGCGAGCAGGCGGAACGTCTTCACCGCGCCCGTGAGCTTGTCGGCGGCCTCGGCCAGTCGATTCGCCGACGAGGCGATCTCCTGTGTGGAGGCCGACTGCTCCTCGCTGGAGGCGGCGATTTCCTCAGTGGCGGCGAGCAGGCTGTCCGTGCCCTGCGCCACCGACCCCAGGCGCGCAGCGATTTCTTCCACGAGCTTGCGGAGCTCGACCGACGCCTTGGCGATTTCCTTGTTCCAGGCGTCGTTGGCATCGGCCTCGCCGGCGACAGCGGCGAGCCCCTGCGCGGCGGTCTGCGCGGCCTCGCGCGCCGCGGCTCCCCCTTGCGCGAGCCGCACCAGCCGGTCGCGGTTCGCCTGCACCCGGGCCAGCACCCCGCGCACCGTGTCGGCCGTCTCCCCGGCCGAGGCGGCGGCCACCGAGGCGAGCTTCCGCACTTCGTCGGCCACCACCGCGAACCCCCGGCCCTGCGGGCCGGCGCGCGCCGCCTCAATGGCGGCGTTGAGCGCCAGCATGTTGGTCTGCGTCGCGACGGCCTTCGCCTGAGTCACGAACCTCTGGATTTCGGCGGCAGCCTTGGCCAGCGCGTCGGCCTCCTGCGCCCCCTTTTCCACCTCCTCGGCGAGCTTGGCCAGCTGGGCCGTACTTTGGTCCAACACGTCCTTGTGCTGGCGGGCGACACCGGCGAGCCGCGTATTGCGCCGCACTGACTCCTCCGCGCCGCCCGCCAAGGCGGTGGCGATCTGCAGGATGCGGGCGGCGTCGTCGGCGGCCGCCCGCACCAGCTGCGCCTGCTCGGCCGCGCGCTTGGTAAGGTCTTGCGTGGTCGCCGTCAGCTCCTGGGTGGAGGCGCTCATCTGCTGGGTTGCCGCCGAGATCTCCGCCGCCATCGCCGCGGCCTCGTCGGCCGCCGTGCGGATCGCGCCGACCAGGCGCCGCAGCGCCACCACCATCGCGTGTACGGAGGAGAGCAGCTCCCGCACTTCGCCCGTCTCGGTGCGCTGCATTACGACCGCCACGGACAGATCCCCGCCCGCGACCCGGCTGGCGATCGCCCCCACGGCCCGCACGGGCTCGGTGACGCGGCGGTTCAGCCAGTTCCCGAGTCCGACCAGCGCGGCCACGGTGATGCCGAGCAGGGCCAGCGCGCCGAGCCAGATGTCCCGCTGGGTGGTCCGAGCCGCCGCGTAGGCCTGCCCGGTGGGCTGGCGGAACAACACCCACCAGCGGCCGCGGTTGGCGGGAATCGAGATCACCAGCTCCTCCCCGTGCGCAGTCGGGACCACGGCCGTCTGCGGCCGGTCCCGGCGCGGAATGAGCTTGTCGTCGGGCACGGGCTGCAGCAGCTGGGACTGGTCCGGACCGACCAGCAGGTGGCCGTGCTCGTCCACCACGTGGAGATAGGCGCCGTCGCCGAGGGCGCCGGCGCCGAGCAGGGTCGCCAGCTTGTCGAGCCCGAAGACCGCCGTCACCGCGCCCACTGGCCGCGGCACTCCGGGCGCCCGGATCGCGATAGCGTATTCGATCGCCACCGTGTTGGCCGCGGAGTCGAACTTGGCCTCGCCCTCGTGCTCGCCGTCCCGGACCGCCACCTGCCACCATTCCTCGCCCGATTGGACGAAGCGCGACGTCCGATCGGAGGCGATCACGGTGAAGCCGTGGCTGTCGGTGAAGAACAGCGCCGCGATGTCGGAGCGCTGCGGGTACTCGCGGAAGTAACGCTGTAGGGCGGGATCGCCGCCCAGCTGCCGTGTGCGGCTGAACTGCCGCTCCAGAGCGGGAACGTCCAGCCGGTCCAGTCCCTGCCCGGCCGATTTTTGGGACGCCTCCTGGGCGGCGACGAGGATGGCGGGGGAGTGGGCGAGCGCCTCGGCCTCGTGGCGACGCTCGCGCAGGTAGCTCGTGACCAGACTGGCCACCCGGATCGCCACTTCGGTCCCCCGGCGGTTGGCCAGGTCTTCCAGGGTGCGGCCGGCTTCGTGGGCCGTCACGACGGCCAGCACGATCACCAAGGCGAGCGCGGCGGCTGCTCCGGTGACCAGGAAGCTTTGGCGCAGCTGTTGGGTTCTGGTGGCCATGGCCCGGGTCGGACGCGGTAAGCTAGGACGGGTGACACGACCGAGCAAGGCCGTTTAATTTCAGGCACTTATGCCCGAGATCCCGATCTACGATCCGCAGGTCGTCGAGACCGCGTGGCAGGGGCGGTGGGCGGAGCGCCACACCAATGAGCCCGATCTCGACCGCCCGCGCGCGCCGTTTTACAACCTCATGATGTTCCCCTACCCCTCGGCCGAGGGACTGCACGTGGGGAACATGTTCGCCTTCACCGGCGCGGACATCTACGGCCGCCTCAAGCGGCTGCAGGGCCACGACGTGTTCGAGCCGATCGGCTTCGATGCGTTCGGGATCCACTCGGAGAACTACGCGCTCTCGGTCGGCACCAATCCGGCGCGGCTGATCCCACAGAACATCGAGAACTTCCGGCGCCAGCTGCGGCGCTTCGGCGGGATGTTCGACTGGCGCCACGAGCTCTCGACCACCGACCCCGCCTACTACAAGTGGACGCAATGGCTCTTCCTGCAATTGTTCGCTGCCGGACTCGCGTACCGGAAACGCGCGGCGGTGAACTGGTGCCCCAAAGACAAGACTGTGCTTGCCAACGAGCAGGTCATCAACGGCCGCTGCGAGCGCTGCGGCACGCCGGTGGAGCAGCGCGCCCTCGAGCAGTGGTTCTTCCGGATCACCGACTACGCCGAGCGGCTGCTCGCGAACCTCGACCGGCTTGACTGGTCCGAGAGCACTGTCGCGTTGCAGCGCAACTGGATCGGCCGGAGCGAGGGCGTCGAGCTCGTGTTCGAGACGCCGGCCGGGCGGAAGATCGCCGTGTTCACCACCCGCCCCGACACGGTGTTCGGCGCCACGTACCTCGTGCTTGCCCCCGAGCATCCGCTGGTCGAGGAGCTGATCGCCGTGGAGCAACGCGTCGCGGTGAAGACCTACCAGCGGGAGGTGCAGGGCAAGGACATCGTCTCGCGCAAAGTCGGCGACAAGACCAAGTCGGGCGTCTTCCTCGGCTCCTACGCCCGCAATCCGGCGACCGGGGAGGCGATCCCGATCTGGATCGCCGACTACGTGCTCATGGAGTACGGCACCGGCGCCATCATGGCCGTGCCCGCGCACGACAAGCGCGACTTCGAGTTCGCCGGTCAGTTCGGCCTCCCCATCCGCCAAGTGGTCAAGGTGGAGGGGGAGCCGCTCCCCAGCGTGTCCGAGGTGGGGGTGCTGGCGGGCTCGGGCGCTTTCGACGGCCTCCCCTGTCGCGAGGGCGGCCGCAAGATCGTCGAGTGGCTCGCGGCTCGCGGCGCGGCAACGCCGCGGGTGCAGTACCGCCTGCACGACTGGTGCATCTCGCGCCAGCGCTATTGGGGAGCGCCGATTCCGATCATCTACTGCGAGTCCTGCGGGCCGGTGGGCGTGCCGGAGCGCGACCTCCCCGTCGTGCTCCCGGTCATCGAGGACTTCCGGCCGGACGACACCGGCGTCAGTCCGCTCGCCCGGCACAAGGAGTGGTACCACGTGCCGTGCCCACGGTGCGGCCGGCCGGGCCGCCGGGAGACGGACGTCTCCGACACGTTCCTCGACTCCTCGTGGTACTTCCTGCGGTATCCCTCGACCGAATTCACCGACCGGCCGTTCGACTCCGGGCGCACGAAGACGTGGCTGCCGGTCACCACCTACATCGGCGGGAACGAGCACGCCGTGCTGCACCTCCTGTACTCGCGCTTCATCACGATGGTGCTGCGGCAGCTCGGGCACCTCCACTTCGAAGAGCCGTTCCCCAAGCTCCGCGCGCACGGGCTCATCGTGAAGGATGGCGCCAAGATGTCCAAGTCGCGGGGTAACGTGGTGATCCCCGACGCCTACATCCGGCAATGGGGCGCGGACACGTTCCGCATGTACTTGATGTTCCTGGGACCGTTTCAGGAAGGGGGGGATTTCCGGGAGACGGGAATCGTGGGGATCCGTCGGTTCCTCGACAAGGTCTGGCAGTTGGCCCACGAGGCGGGCGCCCATCGTCTCAGTCCGGCGTTGCCCCCGGACGTGGAGCGCAAGCTGCACCAGACGATCAAGAGGGTCACCGCCGACACGGAGAGCCTGGATTACAACACGGCGATCGCGGCGATGATGGAATACGTGAACCTGATCCGGGAGGCGGGAGGCGGGAGGCGGGAGGCGTTGGAGCCGCTCGTGCTGATGCTCGCGCCGTACGCGCCACACCTCGCCGAGGAGCTGTGGGTGGTGCTCGGCCACACGGGGCGCTCGATCTTCGAGGAGCGCTGGCCGGTCTATGACGAGGCGCTCGCTACCACGGGGGACGTCGAGATCGCCGTGCAGGTGAACGGCAGGCTGCGCGGGCGCGTCACGGTGCCGCGCGGCACCCCCGAGGCGGCCGTCGTCAAGCGAGCGCTGGCGGATGAAGGAGTGAAGAAGTTCGTCGACGGCAAGCCGATCAAGAAAACGATCTTCGTGCAGGATCGGCTGGTGAATCTCGTCGTCTAATCCGCGATTCACAGCAGTTTCGCGGCGAGGCCCCCGACGACGTACCCCACCGCGGCGACGCCGAGGCCCACCACGAACATGTCCACGCCACTGCGCAGCACTCCGCGGCCTGTGAAGAAGCTGCGGGCGGCGCCGACCGCGAAGTGCGACACCATGGCGACCCCGAACGCGGTCCACATGGCCGCCCGACCGGGGAACACGAGGAACGGGGCGACGGGGATGAGCGCGCCTACCGCCGTCGCCACACCAGTGATCCAGCCCTCCTGTAGGGGCGTCGAGTGCGCCGCACCGATCTTCAGCTCCTCGCGGACTTGCTCGTCCAGCGCGCGATCCGGGTTGGCCATCACTTCCGCCGCCAGCCGCCGCGCCTGCGCCGTGTCGATCCCCTTGGTCTCATAGACCAGCGCCAGCTCCTCTTCCTCGACCTCGGGCATCAAGCGGATTTCTTCCTTCTCCATCGCGATCTCGTGGGCGTACACCTCCTGCTCGCTCTTGGCGGCGAGGTAGCCCGAGGCACCCATCGAGAGCGCGTCGGCGATCATCCCCGCCACCCCCGAGATCAGAATCACGTGCGGCTGCACGGCCGCGCCGATCACGCCGGCGACGAGACCGAAGTTCGCCGTGAGCCCGTCGTTGAATCCGTAGACCACGTTGCGGAGGAAACCGCCCGACCCGGTTTGGTGCCACGGCTCGGCGCTCGCCCCGGCGAGACCGGCCAGCGTCTCGGCGTGCTCTGCGGACTCCTTGGCCAGCGTGAGGGAGACCGCGCGAGCGTCGTCCGCCCGCGAGGACTGGTGTAGGTCCATGTACCCCTTCACCTCGCGCCCCTCCTCGCGCAGCAGCAGCGGCAGGAGGTAGCGCGGGCCGAAGCGGCGCCCCAGCCACGCCATCACCCGCGCGTTGAGCGACGGGGTCGCCCCGCCGATGGGGACGGCGTGTCCGTTCTCACCCAGCAGTCTGGCCCACAACTCCGTGTGTCGCCGCTCGACCGCGGCGAGCTTGCCGTAGGTTGCCTTCCTCTTCGGGTCCGACTCCTGGGCGGCCAGGACGTCGTACAGGTAGGCGGCGTCGAACTCGTCCTGCCAGTGATGGAGCCAGGTGTGGAGAGTCGCGCGATCGGGAGCAGGCATGGCGGGAAGATACGGTGCGGCTGGCCAAGTTACTAGGGAGCAATGACTTAACGAGGGTTTTGTGGGTATGTGGGAATGTGGGATTTGATGGTCCCCATCGGAGTCCCGCTGCGAACCGACGAGTCCCACAAACCCACACACCCACACCCCCGGTCTTCAGTGCGACCCTCTAATCGTCCACCGCATCCTAGCTTACGGGAGATGACCATCTCACTGACCGTCCCGGACGTGCTGGTCGCGCGCGCGCGCACCGGCGACCTCGAGGCGCTCGAAGCGCTGTACCGCGCGTTCGAGACGCCGGTCTACAACCTCGCCCGCCGCATCCTGCGGACGCCCGAGGACGCCGAGGACGTACTGCAGGAAACGTTTCTCGAGGTGGTGAAGAGCATCAAGCACTACCGCGGGGAGGGGCATCTCTGGGGGTGGATTCGCCGCATCGCGGCGTCGAAGGCGCTGATGCGCATCCGCCGCGAGCAAGTGCGGGCCACCGAGGAGTTCGAGGAGGCGGCGACGGGCGGGCGGCCCGCGGCGCACGTCGGGACGAACATCGATCTCGAGCGCGCCCTAAAGCAGTTGACCGGGACCGCGCGGGCGGTGGTGTGGCTCCACGACGTGGAGGGCTACACCCACGAGGAGATCGCGGAGCTGATGGGGAAGACGGTGAGTTTTTCGAAGTCCCAGCTGGCGCGCGCGCACGCGCGACTGCGGCGCACGCTGGAGCCGGGACTGGAGGGAGCATAGATGCATTGCACGATGGAGGACCTCGTCGCGGTGCGGGACGGCGAGGGATCGACCGGGGCCCGCCAGCATCTGGAGGACTGTGCCGCCTGCCGCGCCGAGCTGGACGCGCTCTACCAGCGGGTAGCGCAGCTCAAGGCGCTGCCGGCACTGCGCCCACCGCGGGATCGCTGGGATGTGGTACGGGCGGAGCTCGTCGCGACGCAGCGGCGGCGGCGGCGGTGGTGGGGCACGATGAGCCTGGCGGCCGCCGCCGCGGTGGCCGGATTGATTGTCTTCCGGCCGTGGAGCGGCGGCAACACGCTGCACGCCGAGTTGTCCCAGGCCAAGCAGCGGTGCTCCACGCTGGAGTCGGCGCTGCAGCAGTACGACGCCGACGGGCGGGTGGTGAGCGGGCGGTCCGCCGCCCTGGCGGCGCAGCTGGAGGACCGGATCGCCGCCGTCGACGGGCAGCTGTCCCAAGTCAGCCCGGCCACGGGCGGAAGCCGCCCGCCGGAAGCGAAGCTGGTGGATCTCTGGAAACAGCGGGCGACCCTCATGCAGCAACTCTACCAGGTACGGGTCACCCGTGTCTCATACGTCGGGCTGTGACGCCCTGAAGGAGAAAGCCATGAATCGGAAGTGGATGCAATTGGCCGTGGCCGTCGCCGTCGCCCTACCGGCAGCGCTGGCCGCGCAGGGAACGCCACGACCGGCGCCTGCACCGCGGGCGCGGGCGCGGGCGTCAACACCCTTTGGGGTGTTCAGCTTCAGCGGCAATCGTGGGCGGATCGGTGTGATCGTGAACACCGCCGCCAACGCCGACTCGGACAAGATCGGCGCGCGGATCGACGGCGTCACACCGGGCGGCCCGGCCGCCAAGGCGGGGCTCAAGGCCGGGGACATCATCGCCAAGTTCAACGGCACGTCGCTCGCGGGCGTGCGCGCCGAGGACGAGGACGAGTCGGGGCCCGGCATGAAGCTCATCGAGCTCGCCCACGACCTAGACCCCGGCGATACCGTGCAAGTCGAATACCGCCGCGGCGGCGACACTAGGAAAGCGACGCTGGTGGCTGAAGAGGTGAGCTACAGCAGCGAGTTCCGGATGCCGCCCACTCCAGAGCTCGTGTTCCCTC
>Ga0209235_1001294_pt1 | contig 13480 bp, 15 predicted proteins | sample GraSoi013_1_20cm_4_FD_185817 | JGI IMG/M metagenome (GOLD analysis project Ga0209235, IMG submission 185817) | Grasslands soil microbial communities from the Angelo Coastal Reserve, California, USA - Sample 09_25_2013_1_20cm (SPAdes) (version 2) | ecosystem: Environmental > Terrestrial > Soil >...
CGGACGCGGGAAAGGCTGGATTGCGCCCGCTGCAGGGCCTCGCCCGACTGCGCCGGGCTCCTCTCGACCAGCCCCAACGCCATGCTCACCGCGGAGAGCGGGCTGAGGATGTCGTGCGCGACGCGGCCGGCGAACTGCTCCAGCTCGGCGGCCTTTCTCTGCGTCAGATCATGGTTCGCCTGCTGGACTCGATGCATCTGCCGCACCGCGCGCACCGTGGCGAAGGCGGCGATCGTCGCGACCAGCGCGCAGAGCGCGTCGAGCTGCCAGGCGATCCGGTTGCCGTGCTGCCTCGCCGATTCGATGCGCTGGGCCGCGCTCTCGGCGGCCCTGACGTCGTACAGGACGAGATCGTTCGCGGCAGTCCCAGCGGTATCCGCGAGCCGCCAGACGTCGTCCCTCACGGTCCGGACGGCCTCTTCCCGATGTCCGCCCCGTGCCTGCTCCAGCGCGCGCTCGGGGGGCGAGCAGATGTCCACGGGCGTGCTTGCGCTGGTCGCCTTCGAGCGGCAAACCATGCGCCGTGCCTTCCCAGCTCGTCATCGACGCCCATGTCCACCTGCATCCGGACCGGCTCGCCGAGGCGATCCGCCGCTGGTTCGACACGCATGCCTGGCAGATCAAGTACCGGTCGGGCGTGGATGACGCCGTGCGGACCCTGCGCGAGGGCGGCATCGCGCGGATGGTGGCGCTCCCGTACGTTCACAAGCCAGGCCTCGCGCGCGCCCTGAACGATTTCACGCTCGACGTCGCCCGGCGGAACCCCGAGGTGATCCCCTGCTGCACCGTCTTCCCTGGCGAGGAAGGCGAGGAGGAGATCCTCGAGGAAGCGCTGTCCGGTCCCTTCCGCGGGGTGAAGATCCACTCGCACGTGATGAAGATCGCTCCTGACGATCCCCGCCTCGATCCGGTGTGGCGCGCTTCCGGGCGATGGCGCAAGCCGGTGGTGATCCATTGCGGGCCGGAGCCGGCGAACCCGGGCTATGGCTTGGACACGCGGACCGTCTCGGGCGCCGATCGCCTGCGGCGCGCGCTCGATCGGCATCCGCAGGCGGTGGTCGTCGTGCCGCACCTCGGGTTCGATCAGACGCCGCAGTTCGAGGCGATGCTCGCGCAGTACCCCAATCTGTACCTGGACACGACCATGGTGGTGGGGCGGTATTTCGAACGGCAGCCGGACGTCGACATCCTGCGGCGGCATCCGGGCCGGATCCTCTACGGGACCGATTTTCCCAACATCCCCTACGAATGGGACCACGAGCTGAAGGCGCTGCGCGCGCTGAGGCTGCCGGCCGCGGAGGAGGAGCGGATCCTCTCGGGCAACGCGCTGCGCCTGTTCGGTCCGTAGAGATCAGTAGCGCGGCACGGAGGGGTCGATCACGCGCGACCACAGGTCGATCCCGCCCGCGAGCGACACGGCCTTCTCGAATCCCGCTTTCCTCAGGAAAGCCGCGGCGCTGAGCGAGCGCACGCCGTGATGGCAGTAGCAGACCACCTGCGCGCTGCGCTCCGCTCGCACCTCGTCGAGCCGGGCCGGAAGCTCGTGGAGCGGAATCAGCGCCTGGTCCGGCAGCCGCGCGAGCTGGTGCTCCCAGTCGTTGCGTACGTCCAGCAGGTAGACCCGTTCGCCGCGCCGGAGTGCGTCTGCGAGCTGCTGTGGCTCAATCTCCAGCATGTCGGGGGAGATCATAGGTCAGTCTGCCGCGGTCAGCGCGGGCACAGACGGTGAGCCGATGCGGCCGCGCACGGTCGCCAACCAGTTCGTCGACCCGACGCTTCTTCTCCACGACCAGGTAGTCGGCGACCAGGCTGCGGTGGCAGCGCCAGGGCACCGCTTCGGCGCACATCACGGCGGTCCGCGCGCGGCGGGCGGCTGCGAGCAGCTTGCGGATGCCTTCGCGAAACTCCGCAGTGCACATGTGGTCCGCATAGTTGCGGAAGCCGGGGTTGCGCCAGCACGGGCGTGGAGAGGGATGGGCGCTCTTGCCGCGCCGTCCGGCGAGCTCGGGGATTGCGACGTATCCGATCTGCGCTTGGGCCAGCGCTGCGCGCAGCCTGCGCTCGCCGAACTGCGGCATCGCCCGCGAGCCGCGCACCTTCCGCACGTCCGCGACGAGCCGGATGCGATGCGCGCGCAAGAGGGCAAGGAATTCGCGCAGGGCGCGGTTCGAATGTCCCACAGTGACGATCCGGGCCGGCCTCGTCAGTGGCCCCGCAGCCGCTTCTGCATGGTGCGGCGCACGGTGTCGTAGCCGAGGTCCTTGAACAGGTCGCGCGCCCGCCGGTTGTTGCCCGCGACCTCGAGCGCGATCACCTCGATCCCGCGCTCCTTCGCTTCCTGCTCCGCTTTCTGCATCAAGAGCCGGCCGTAGTTCTGCCCGCGCGCCTCGCGCGCCACGCCCAGCGTGGTCACCTGAAGCGTCCGGGTCCCGTGGCGGGCGTCGTCGCGCTCCGTCAGCCAGAGATGCCCGAGGTAGCGGCCGCCGTCCCCTTCCAGGATCCAGAGCTGCGCGCCAGGGCGGCGGAATCCATTCCTGCTGAACCCCATCTTCACGTCGAGAAGGGCGGCGAAGCGCTCCTTGAAGATGGCGCGCTCCTGCTCCGTCGAGTCGCCCAGTCCATCGAGCTGCGTCTCCAGCTCCAGCGCGGTGAACGGCTGCCAATCCTTCGGGGCGTACGGACGCAGACGCGGCATGGGGCGCGTGTTAGCGAAATGTGGGCCGGGGTTCAAGCTGGGCCTTGCATCCGCCCTCAGTTTCCGCTTGAAGAGGCCTTCCGGTTTCCGAAGGAGACGGTGTGGCACGCAAGAAGGGCAGGGGAGCAGGGCCAGGCGCAGGCCCGCAGCCGCAGAAGCCCGGAGCGGGCGCGGCGGGCGGGGGCGGCTGGGCGCCGCTCCGCGATTCGATCCGCCGCGACGTCGAGCAGGCGATCTCCGCGCTCGCCTTCGCGGAGCGCTTGCACCAGAAGATGGACACCCAGCGCCGGGCCTTCCTCGACTTTCCCCGCATCATGGAGCAGCTCCGGTCCGGCGCGGTGGAGCGCCTCACCGCTTCGCTCTCGCGCCTCTACGAAGGAGGCCAGGGGTTCGACCTGCAGCGGTTCCTGCGCGATCTGCCCCTCGCCCTCGGCCAGCTCGCGGCCGCCGACAAGACAAAGTCCCAGCCTCCGCCGCCGGCCGTCCAGCCTGCACCCCCCGGCGTCCAGCCCCCAGCACCGGCGCCCGCGGAGGCGGGCGCCGGAACGTTACCCCCGCCAGCGCTCGCCGCCGACGCTCCGGCCGCACCGCTTACGGAAGCTCCGACACCCGCCCCCGTACCCGAGCCGGAGCCGGCTCCAGCCGCGCCCGTCAGCCCCCGCCTCGAGCTTCGCTCGAAGTTCCTCGCGGCCGCCCCGAATCTTTCGAAGGCTGCGCAGAGCTACCGCCGCAACGTGGCGACGCTGCGGCGCGCCGCGCTCCCGCGCCGTTCGCCGGGACCCTGGCGCGCCGACCGCGAAGTCCTCGAGGAAGCCCGGCGCGCGGTCGAGTTCGTGCAGAAGCTGTACGACGCCTACGCCGACGGCTGGGCGGACCAGCCGCTAACGAAGGACCTCGGCGACCAGACCGCCGCGGAGCTGGATCGGTTCCTCGCCTGGACGCAGCTGGATCGCTACGTCGAGCTGGCCGTCCTCGCCTCGACGAACGCGCCGCGGCCGTCCAGGCCCGGGCAGCACGTGATCAGCGCGGCGAAAGAGGTTGTATCGCAGCCGCCGGTTACCGAGGCCTCGCCCGGCGCGGTGGTGGCGGATTCGGAGCCCGGACCCGCGGGGGAGCCGGAGGAAGAGCCCGCGTCGCTGGAGCAACCCGTCGCGGAGCCGGAGCTGGGACGCGACTGATGCGCGCGTTTGCCGCCGCGTCGGCGGCGGCGCTCGCCGCTTCTGCGTCGTTCGCGGAGGAGAAGTCGCCGTTCTACTTCCAGGCCACGGTCGCAGGGCAGGCGCACCCTGCTTTCCACGCCTCCTACACCGGCAAGAACAGCCTGCGGCCCGACGACGAGTCGGCGCTCTCCGTCGTCATGGACCTCGGCGCGCGGATCCGTCCCTGGAGCGGAGCGGAGCTCGTCGTGCAGCCAGAGCTCGCGGGAGGGAAGGGGCTCAGCTCGACCCTGGGAGTCGCGGCCTATCCGAGCGGCGAGGTCTACCGCATCGGCAATCCGGAGCCCACGGTGATCCTGGCGCGCGCGTCGCTGCGGCAAGTGGCCGGTCCGGTGACGATCACGCTCGGCAAGTTCAGTACCCCGGATGTCTTCGACAACAACGCGGTATCCAACGATCCCCACACCCGGTTCATGAGCTGGGGGCTGTGGGCGTCTGCTGCCTATGACTATCCGGCGGACGTGCGCGGCTACACCTGGGGGGCGGCGGTGGACTACTCGCACGCATGGTGGTCGGCGCGCGCCGGCATGTTCCTCGAGCCGCTGGTGGCGAACGGGGCTGCGCTCGAGCGCGACGTCACCAAGGCGCGCGGCCTCGTCGCGGAGGTGGAAGCGCGTTCCGAGCGCGGCGCCGTCCGGGCGCTTGCGTTTCTCAACACCGCCCACATGGGGAGCTACGCGCAGGCAGTCGCACGCCGCGTGGACGTTTCCGCGACGCGCGCCGACGGCCGGACCAAGGCCGGCGCGGCGGCGAGCGGGAATTACGATTTCGGCGGCGGGCTCGGGTGCTTCGCCCGCGCCAGCTTAAACGACGGACAGAACGAGACCTGGGCCTTCACCGAGATCGATCGCTCGCTCGCCGTAGGAGCGGTCCAGTCGGGCGCGCGCTGGGGACGGGAACGCGACGAGGCGGGCGCCGCGCTGGTCGTGTCGGGCCTCTCCGCGGCGCACCGATCCTACCTGGCTTCGGGCGGGTACGGCTACCTCATCGGCGACGGCGCGCTCAACTACGGAGCCGAGGTGCTCGGCGAGCTCTTCTACCGCGCCGCCCTCGACGAGCAGATCTCGGTGGGCGTGAATTACCAACCGCTCTTCAATCCCGCCTACAACCGCGACCGGGGTCCAGTGCACATCTTCACCGCCCGGGCGCACGTGGCGTTCTGAAGTCGCTTGGGCTAGAAAAACGCGCGCAAGGAGACCAGCTCGTGAGCACCAGCCTGCGGCCCGTCCGCTCGCCCCCCGCCTCGGAGCTCTCGCCGGACCTGCTCCTGAAGCTGCATTCGCTGATGGTGAAGGCGCGCGTGCTCGAGGAGCGCCTGATCCAGATGTACAGGCAGGGCGACGGGTTTTTCTGGATCGGCGGACCCGGCGAAGAGGCCTTCAACGTGCCGCTCGGGCTGGTGATCCACAAAGGCAGGGGTCCGCAGTACGACTACTGCCACTTCCACTACCGCCAGTCGGGCACGCTTCTCGCCATGGGCGCGGACCCGATCAATGCGATGCGGCAGATGAAGAACACCGCCACCGACCCGTATTCCGGGGGCCGCAACTTCGTCGGCCACTACTCGATCCGGGAGTGGAACGTGGTTCCCGTGTCCAGCCCCATCGAGGTGCAATACTCGATCGCTCCGGGGACCGCGATCGCCAACAAGCGCGCCGGCGGCCGCGGGATCACCATCGTGACCGGGGGCGACGCCGGCACCGCGGAAGGCGACTTCTCCACCTGCCTGGTGTGGTCGTCACGGCCCGCCAACCCGCTGCCGGTGCTGATGATCGTCACCAACAACAAGTGGGGGATCTCCACGCACTTCCAGGGGCAGCACGGCGAGAAGCGGATCAGCGACCGCGGCAAGGCGTTCGGGATCGAGAGCAAGACGATCGACGGCAACGATCCGGAGGTGAGCTATCGCGAGCTCTCCGCGGCCATGGAATACGTGCGCACCGAGCGCAGGCCGTTCCTGCTCGAGGCCATGGTCAGCCGCCTCTACGGCCACAGCTCCGCTTCCGGCGCGAACCGGACCAACGACGAGGCGGATTGCATCGCTGGATTCGAGCGCCGGCTGGAGGAGCGCGGGCTGCTCACGCGGCAGCAGATGGACGAGCTGCGCGCGCAGTTCGCCGCCGAGCTGCTCGCGGCGCACAAGCAGATCAAGGAAGAACCCCAGCCCGATCCGAAGAGCATGTACGAGCATGTGTTCGCCGATCGGGACCTGGTGCGGGGCGACGGATGAGCAACATGGTCCAGGCGATCCGGATGGCGCTGCACGTCGGCGAGGAGCGCCACGGCGTCACCGACATCTTCGGCGAGGACGTCGGACCGCCTCTCGGCGGCGCCTTCACCGCGACGCAGGGCTTGAAGACGGCGTGGAACACGCCCCTGGACGAGCGCGGCGTGGTCGGCACCAGCATCGGCCTCGGGCTGGCGGGCTGCCGCAACGTGGCGGAGATCCAGTTCTGCGACTACGGCTTCAACACCATCGATCTGCTCAAGCTCGCCGGCATGCAGCACTGGATGTCGAACGGCGAGTGGAACTGCCCGATCACCATCATGACGCCGGTCGGGTCCGGCATCCGCGGCAGCATCTACCACTCGCATTCCTTCGACGCGACGGCGACGCACATTCCCGGGTTCAAGATCGCCTTGCCCTCGACGCCGCGCGACGCCTACGGGCTCCTCCTCTCCTGCATCGTCGACCCGAATCCGTGCTTCTTCCTGGTCCCCAAGGCGCTGATGCGCGTGCGCTCGCTCCCGGGAGAGGAGATCCCGGGCGAGCCGGGCGACGACCGCGCGCTGGCGAAGATGATCGACGCGCCGCTCGGCGACCGGTCCTCCTGGAAGCCGCAGTGGCCCGAGACTCCCGATCACTTCGTGCCCTTCGGCGAGGCGCGCACCGTGCGGGCCGGACGCGACCTGACCGTGGTCAGCTACGGGCGGACGCTGCCCTTGTGCGTCAAGGCGGCGGAGGCGCTCGTCGAGGAAGGGATCGATGCGGAGGTGATCGATCTGCGATCGCTCCATCCCTACGACTGGTCGCAAATCTCGGAGTCCGTCCGCCGGACGGGCCGCGTGCTCTACGTCAACGAGGACAGCGAGATCACCAACTTCGGCGAGCACCTCGTCCGCCGCACCGTCGAGGAGCTGTTCTACGACTTGGTCGCGCCGCCGAGGCTGCTCGCTGGCGCGCACGTGCCGGGCATCGGGCTGGCGGACGGCCTGGAGATGGTTTCCGTGCCGCAGCTGCCGTCGATCACCGACGCGATCCGCTCGCTGGCGAGGAGCGAGGCATGACGTTCCTGTTCGCGATCCTGCTGGCGCCGCGCCGATCTGTTCCGGATATCGTCTTGGCCAGCGGTTCAGCCGGTTGAACTGGACGGCTTCGGGCGGGTGCAACCGGTTGAACTGGACGGGGTCGGGAGTGGTTCAACCGGTTGAACTGGACGGGGTCGGAGAGTGGTTCAACCGGTTGAAATGAACTTACCGTTCCTGGTTAGGATGCCGGCCCTCGACGAGATGACGCACCGCGTCCCGTCCAGACTGGACAAGTTGAGAGCTGAACACTCACGCAAGCCATCGACGCGAGTCGCGCCGCGCCGGGTGGTCATTTGCTGAGTTGTTCCGGGCGCTTCCGCTGGGGCATCGCGCACGCCCGCATTCCCAGCGCCGCCGAGACGCGGTGCCGGTTCTGGGCGAACTTGTCGTAGCCCCAGCGCGCGAGGTGCCGGACGCCGGGCGCCCGCAGCAGCGCGCCGATCGCGGACCACCCCCGGAGCTCGCTCAGGATTCGAGCAACTCCCTCGGCGCGGACGAGCTGTCGTCCGCCGTCCAGCACGATCATGGTGTGTTCGGTCTCTTCGCGTGACACGCCAGGCGGGAGGGCCGAGTCGTTGCCGACGAACTCGAAGACGCCCCGCCGGTCGCGCTCCTTCACCCAGGCGACCGACGCCTGGCACACGCCGCAGTCCGCGTCGTACACCACGATCATCGGTCGAAGCATAACCGGACACACATCCGCTGCCTGGCGCCCACCCCGCTTCTACGGCTACCGTCCGGCCTCGGTGCACGCGCTGCTCGCAGCGTTGGTCTCGCTCGGACCCCACGCTGCGGACTCGCTCGCGCACGGGCAGGATACGCCGGCGGCGTGGGTCTCCATGCCGCCGCCGGGCATGCGCCCTTCGGCGGCCCTCACCGCTCTGCCGAAGCGCGTCTACGGATACCTGCCGTATTGGGAGAGCATCGATCTGAACGCGTTTCGCTGGGACCTGATCACCGACATCATCGCGTTCTCGGTCGAGGTCGGGGTGGACGGCACGGTCTCCAATCCCCACGCGCTCCCCGGCGCGGCGCTGGTCTCGGGCGCCCATGCGAACGGCGTCCGCGTCCACCTGTGCGCGACCCTGTTCAACACCTCGGGCGGGAACGAGGTCGCGACGTTCCTCGCCAGCACGTCCGCGCGCGCGGCCGCCGTGCAGCAGCTCACGGCGCTGGCGCCGGACGGCATCAATCTCGATTACGAATTCGTGCCGACGGCGTCTCGCGACGTCTTCACCGCGTTCGTGCAGCAGTTGCGCGAGGCGCTCCCCCAGGCGGTCGATCTGACGCTGGCGATGCCCGCCTCCGCATCATACGGAGGCTACGACGTTCCCAGGCTGGCTACGCTGGCGAATCGGCTGCTGCTGATGGAATACGACTACCACTGGCGCACGGGCCCCTCGGCCGGTGCTGTTTCGCCGCTCCCGAGCGTCGAGAACGCGGTGGACGGCTATCTGGCGCTCGCTCCCGCCGGCGCGATCGCCATGGGCGTTCCCTATTACGGCTACGAGTGGCCCACCACGACGCTCACCGCGGGCGCCGCCACGACCGGCACAGGGACCAGCGTGCTGTTCGACTCCGCCTTCACGAAGTTCGCCACCTACGGCCGGGTCTGGGACACGGCCTCCCAGACGCCTTGGTACGCGTACGCAGCCGTGGGCCAACCGCGGCAAGGCTGGGTCGAGGACGGCGAATCGCTCTCGCTCAAGTATCGCTTCGCGCGCACGCGCGATCTGGCCGGCGTGATGATCTGGGCGCTCGGATACGACGGCACGCGCACCGAGGCCTGGAATGCGCTGCAGTCGGCCTACTTCCCCGAGGTTCCCATCCAACCGCCGCCCGCCCGCGGATGTTCGCAGGCCGGCACCACACCAGCCGCCATCGTGCTGCTAGCGTTCTTCTTTCTGCGCCGCCGCTTGCGGACCCTACCCCGGAGCGCGTGTTAGAAAGTGACCATGGTTCCCGAGAAGTACCGCCTCGCCGCCGTGGGGCGTTTCCTCCTCGAGCAATTCGAGTTGCGCCGGCCCGGGATCCGGGACTGGTCGCCCCGCGCCGAGGCGTCGCTGCGGCAGGAGGCCGAGAGCGAGCTGCAGCTGATGGAGAAGCAGCTGCGGGAGCTCGGGATCGAGGATCTCAGCTACTGGCAGCGCGTCCGCCGCGCCCTCGACGAGATCCTCCTCCCCCGCTACGCCGCGCTGGCGAAGGCGGAGATCGATCTCGCCAAGCGTCACTACGGCATCTGGCGCGGCGGCGACCTGGTGGCGCGCGCGACCTTCGCCCTGGCCGGCTTCATCCTCGGAATCATCTGCGTCGAGGTGCCGTACATCCCCATCCAGGCGAAATGGTTCCCGGCGCTCCTGCTCGTGCTCGGGCCCTTGTTTCCCGACGTAGTGATGTGGCTGCACCGCAGGCGCTGGCGCAAGCAGCTGGAAGCGCTGGTCGGCGATCTACACCGCGCCAGCGAGACGCTCGAGACCTACCGGCCGCTGTCCGAGCTTACGCATGGCCTCGGGCTGCCGTCCGAGCTCGCGGAGGCGCCGCCCACTGCGGCGCGAGAGAGAGGATGAAGTGGCTCTCAACCTGAACGTGCCGCACGTGAGCGTTCCGCAAGGCGGGAAGCTTCGCATCCTCTGGGTAGCGGGGGCGTCGCTGATCGTCCTGCTGGTCGGCTACAACTCCTGCACCACCTACGTGAAGCCCGGCGAGGCGGGCATCAAGCAGATCAAGTTCGGCATCGGGAAGGGCATCGAGCCCGTGGTCTACGGCACCGGCCTGCATTACGTCGGCGTCGGCGAGACCATGCACCGCTTTCCCTTGCGCTTGCAGGTCCTCGAGCTGAGCAACTCGCGCAGCGAGGCGATCGGGGAGCTCGAGGGGCACCGGGTAGCGCCGGGCGTCAACATCCAGACCAGCGAAGGGTACACGGTGCAGGCCGACCTGACCGTCCTCTATCGCATCGCTGACCCGCTCAAGGTCATGCAGACGATCGGGCCTGGGCGGCTCTTCGAGGACAGCGCCGTGATCCCGCGCGCGCAACAGGACCTGCGGCGTGCGCTCGGGGAGCTGGACGCCGAAGACTTCTATCGCGGCGACAAGCGCGTGCAGAAGGCGCAAGCCGCGCAGCAGGCGTTGGAAGCGGAGCTGAAGGACAAGGGCATCGAGATCCTCCAGGTCCTGGTTCGCCGGTACACCTACGATCAGCGCTACCAGCAGGCCATCGAGCAGCGGAAGATCCAGGACCAGACCGTCTACAAGAACGAGGCGGAGGCGAAGTCGGCCACGGCCGCCGCCGCGAAGAACAAGATCGTCGCCGAGGGCGCGGCAGCGGTGCAGGTGGAGCTGGCGCGCGGAGAGGCCGAGGTGAAGAAGCTCGAGGCGGACGCCGACCTCTACCGGCGCAAGAAGGCGGCCGAGGGCGATCTGCTGGTGAAGCTCGCGGAGGCGCAGGGCACCGAGCTGGAGAACCAGGCGCTACGCGGCGTCGGCAGCGAGAACATGGTCGGTTTGCGCATGGCAGAGGCGCTCAAGGGGACGCAGGTCATCGTGCTCCCGACGGACGGCGAGGGAGGCATGAACCCGCTCGATCTCAGGACGATGCTCAAGCGCTTCGACGTGAAGGAGTGACCATGCGCTACCCGACGCTGCTCCTGCTCCTCGCGGCCGGCTGCACCTTCCACAACACCGACTCCACCGAGGTGGGCGTCCTCACGCGCAAGATCGCCTTCTTCGGCAAGTCCGGCGTGCAGCCCGAGACGTATCCGCCCGGCGCCACGTACACCTTCCCGGCCTTCATCACCGACTGGAACGTCTACAACGTCGCGCTGCAGAACCTGGCAATGGTCCGCTCGGTGCAGAAGGGCGACCGCGGCTCGCGCGACGACGTGGAGTTCAAGACGCACGACGGCAACGACATCGCGGTGGATGTGACGGTCGCCTGGCGGATCGACACCGCGAAAGCTCCCTGGATCCTCGAGCACGTGGGCGGATCGACCGACGAGGTGAAGGAGAACCTGGTGCGCCCCGCCTGCCGCAGCATCGTGCGGGACGTGCTGAACGCCATGACCAGCGAGGAGTTCTACGTCTCGGAGAAGCGCTTCCTCAAGGCGGAGGAAGCGCGGGAGAAGCTGGCGCGCGTGCTCGCTCCGGAAGGGGTGATCGTCGAGCGGGTGATCCTCGGCGAGCACCACTTCCATCCCGACTACGAGAAGGTGATCCACGACAAGAAGCTCGCCGAGCAGACCGCGGAGCGGATGGTCAGCGAAGGCCATGCCGCGCAGCAGGAGGCGCTGCGCAATCTCGAAACCGCGAAGGGGCAGGTCTCGCAGAAGATCGCCACCGCCCGCGGTTCGCTCGATCAGGTGAAGCTGCACGCCGACGCCGACTATTTCCGCGCCCAGCGCGAGGCCGAGGCCATCCTCGCGGAGAAGAAGGCGCGCGCCAAGGGCGTCGAGAAGACGAACCAGGCGATGAGCGGGGCGGGCGGCCGGACGATGGTGAAGCTCAGCGTCGCCGACGCCTTGCGGGGCAAGCAGATCCTGTTCCTGCCCTCGGGTGGAAAGGGCGGCAGCCTGCAGACGATGAACCTGAACGACCTGCTGGCGCGGTTCGCCTTCGCGGAGACGCAGTCGAAGGCCACCGTGAAGGTGCAAGACGACGCGAAGTGACCGTCCTCAAGCTCACGCTCGAGTACGACGGGACCGACTTCGTGGGCTGGCAGGCGCAGCCGAACGGCCGCAGCGTGCAGCAGGAACTGGAGAAGGGCATCGAGCGCTTGTGCGGGGAGCCCGTGCGCGTCACCGGCGCGGGCAGGACGGATGCCGGAGTCCACGCACGCGGCCAGGTAGCGTCGCTGCGCGCGCCGCGGGAGCTGCCGCTCAAGGCGTGGACGGCGGGGCTGAACGCGCTCCTGCCCGACGACCTCGCTTGCCTGCGGGCAGAGGTCGCGCCGGACGGATTCGACGCCCGCCGCTGGGCGCGTGGCAAGCGCTACACGTACGCAATCCTGGAGACTCCGGTGCGCTCGCCGCTCGAACGCGGTCGCGCCTGGGAGATCCGCCGGCCGCTCGACGTCCAGGCCATGCGCCGCGCAGCGCCCGTGCTCCTCGGCGCGCACGACTTTTCCGCGTTCCGGGCGGCGGACTGCCCGGCGCGGACCACCGTGCGAGAGATGCGCAGGCTCGAGATCCGGCAGAGCGGGGCGCGCATCGAGCTCGTCGTGGAGGCGACCGCCTTCCTCAAGCACATGGTGCGGAACATCGTCGGGACGCTGGTGGAGGTCGGCCACGGCCGCCGCGAGGTCGACTCGTTGGCCGCGCTGCTCGAGGGTCGGGACCGCACGCAAGCAGGTCCGACCGCGCCCGCTCACGGGCTCGTCCTCGACGAGGTGTTCTACCTGCCCGGGAACGCCAACCCGCGGCACGATGTCGACGACGAATAGCCGGGCCGCCGAAGAAGGCTTAGCGACGATTGCTTTCAGGGCGGACGGGTTCGGGGCCGGTGTCTTCGCCGATCCGGAACCGGCGTGAGCCGAGCTGGAGCACGAAGTCCTGCCCGTCCTCGGACAGGTGATCGGCGAGCGAGAGCTGCGCATCCCGCGTGAGCCGCGCGCGCTCGCCTCCGACGCGAGCGTAGAGCGCGTCGTCGGCTCCCGCCGCCAGCGTCGCCGGATCGATCTGCACCCACTCGCCCGACGCGAGCTGCCCGCGCAGCGAGGCGCCCGAAGGCTCGATCCGGCGCAGCCACAGCGCCGCGTCCTCGACGTCGAGGTATGCCCAGTCCCTGCCGATGCGGGTCGCCCAGCGCCCATCGGCTGCGCGATGGATTCCCTGGTGCAGCGCGGCCAGCGTGCGCGCGTGCTCGACCAGGCCGCCGCGGTGCCAGAAGCGGCCCTCCTTGTCGAGGCGCAGGCCGCTCTGCTCGCGCAGCTGTTGCAGCGTCGCCGGGTCCATCTCCTGGATTCTAGCCGCTGGGGATGCTGCGGCTCGACCGGATGCGCACCTTGCTGACAAAGGTGACTTCCATGCCAGAGAAGGAAACCATCGAGCGTGCCCGGCACGACGCTGCACAGGGGAAGTCCGCATCGACCCAGGCTGGCGAGTTCGTCCGCGAGGAGATCCACCACATCCGCGAGGGTAAGCACGGTGCCCGATCTCCCAAGCAGGCGATCGCCATCGGTCTGTCGAAGGCCCGGCGATCCGGCGTGAAGCTGCCGGCGCCGAGAGCAGGGAGGGCGTCGAAGCAGACCGCGCGGAAGGCGGCG
>Ga0209235_1001295_pt1 | contig 13479 bp, 12 predicted proteins | sample GraSoi013_1_20cm_4_FD_185817 | JGI IMG/M metagenome (GOLD analysis project Ga0209235, IMG submission 185817) | Grasslands soil microbial communities from the Angelo Coastal Reserve, California, USA - Sample 09_25_2013_1_20cm (SPAdes) (version 2) | ecosystem: Environmental > Terrestrial > Soil >...
GCTGCGCCTGGACGACGGCCTGCGCCGTGCCCAGGAACGCCGGCACCCAGCGAAAGGCGAGCGAGCACGCAAAGGCCATCGGCCCCGGCAATCCCAGGCGCTGCAGACCGACGGTGAAGTCCTCGACCCGCGTCGTGGACAGGACGATCACCCCGGCGATCACCATGACATCCAGGCGCAGGCCCATCGCCAGGCTGAAGGCCACGGTCTTTGAGAGCGGCCCCTTGACGAACATCGGCCAGAGGATGAGGCAGTACAGGAACAGCAACAGCAGGAGCACCCACAGCTTTTTCAGATTCGGCAGGCAGCGCCCCAGCAGGGCCAGGGCCAGTACGGCCACCAGCCAGCCCGCCTGCAGGGCGGGCTGGCTGAACAGGAGGGCCACGGTGAAGAGCGTCAAGAGGCCCAGTATCTTCGTCCGGGCATCCAGCCGGTGGAGTACGGTGTCGGCCTCTCGATACAGAAAGAGTTCCATCACGCGATCCGGAAGCAGGCTTCCAGTTCCTCCTGCGTCAGGAGCGTCCTGCCGTAGTGCTGGGTGAACCGCGGGATCTGCGGCACGCGCAAGCCCAGGGGCCCCAAGCGCTCGGGCTGCGCAAACACGGCGCGGGTCCGGTCATCCGTCGCGACCCGCCCCGCCTGCAGGACCACGCACCGCGCGGCGTATTCGGCCGCCACCCACATGAGGTGCGTGATCATCACGATCGTATGGCCGGCTTGGTTGAGCCGGCGGATCAACTCCATCATCCCGCGAATCTCTCGGTAGTCGAGCCCCGTGGTCGGCTCGTCGAAGATGAGGATGGCCGGCCTGGTCGCCAGGACCGAGGCCACCGCGACCCGCTGGCGATCCCCCTTGGTCAGCGAGAACGGATCAGCGTCGGCGATCCCGGGCCGCTCCAGCACGACCGCCTCAAGCGCTTCCCGCACGCGTTCGGGAACGTCATGAGACGGGACACCCAGATTGCGCGGGCCGAACGCGACTTCCTCGGACACGGTGTCGGCGAAGATCTGATGATCGGGATTCTGAAACACGTAGCCGACTGCGGATGCTAGCCGGCCGGCTGTCATCCGGCGCGTGTCTTCGCCGTGAATCCGGACCTCCCCGCGGGTGGGTACGAGCAGGCCCTTGAACAGCTTGGCCAGAGTCGTCTTGCCGGATCCGTTGGCGCCGACGATGGCGATGCATTCGCCCTGCCGCACCGTCAGGTCCACGTGGTCCAGCGCCGGACGACCACCGAGGACGCCGGAAGGATACACGAACTCCACTGCACGGGCTTCGATCACCACCGGTGCGACGGGGTCCGGGAAGGCCGCCGTCACTGTAGGCTCCTCGATCTGGACGTGCTTCCCCTTTAACCGCGTAACGGCCTCCTCAGGAGTAAGCGGCAGCTCGTCACGGTAACCCAGTCTCGCGAAGAAGGCCGACAGCGGCAACGGGCGGACGTCGCATTGCTCCAGTAAGGCCGGCCGTCGCAGCAAGCGGTCCGGTCGTCCGTCCCATACCAGCCCACCCTGCGACAGCAAGCATGCCTGGTCGGCCTGGACCGCGTCCTCCGTCTCGTGATCGGTGAGGACGACCGTGGTTCCCGTCTCGACGAGTTTCCGGAGAAGCGCGTAGAGCGCCCCCCGGCCAGCCGGGTCCAGATCGGTCGTGGGATCGTCCAGCACCAGCACGGGAGGGCACGGCGCGAGCACCGAAGCGATGGCCAGCCGCTGCCGCTCGCCGCCGGACAGAGAGAGCGGATCCCTTGCGCGATGGCCGTCCAGCCCCACGAGCCGCAGCGTGTCGGTGATGCGCGCGGCGATAGCCTCGCGGGACAGATCTGGACAGAGATTGCCGAGGGTGAACGCCAGCTCCCGTTCCACGTTCGTCGAGACGAGCTGGGCCTCGAAGTCCTGGAACAGCAAGCCGACCGACCGCGCGTGCTGCGACACAGTCGCCTGGCGCGTGTCCCGTCCATCGATCAGTACCGAGCCACTAAACTCGCCGGGCAGATAGTCTGGAATGAGGCCGTTCAGGCAATAGCAGAGAGTGGATTTCCCGGCCCCGCTGCCGCCCAGGACGACGGTGAGGGTGCCGGCCTTGACGGACAGCGAGAGGCCATGCAGGGCTGGGTGCGCCACATTCCGGTAGGTAAAGTGCAGGTCGCGAATCAGAATGCGCGGCCCATCGGGCGCCCGCTGTGCCTGGGCCGGTACTGGGCTGTGCGCCCACGCCGCTTTCCGATCGTGCGGGCCGTCTGCATAGAGCAGTCCCCACCGGGCGACGCGCGGATAGAGGAACAGGAGCAGCGGTGGGCCGAGCACGGAGGACATCAACACGTTATTGATGAAGATCGCCGGGGCGAGGACCTGGAATGGCAGGAGGCGCATGACGTCAAGACCCCAGCCGATCGTGCCTGCGCAGGCCAGCGAGGCCAGGATGCAGATCAGCGCGTATTCCAGGATCTGTCGGGGAGTGCGCGGCTCGGGCGGCCGGCCCGAGGAGAGCGGGCCAAGCCGACCCCACAGGCGGTACGGCACGTACCCATAGAGGAAGTTGCCGAGCAGGCCAAAGAGACTGCCGGGGCCCAGAGTGCCGAACAGGTCCCCGATGAGGTTGCCCAAGGCGGCGCCCCAGGCTGCGGCCGGGCCGAAGAGGAGCGAGGCAACGACGGGAATCGCGTTGGCGGGGCGAAGCTCGACGAACCCGGGGATGATGGGGATGCCGACCTTGAACGGAATCAGGACCGCGGCGTAGATCGCGGCGATCTGGGCCGCCAGGACGAGCTGGCGCGTGTCCCTCCAGACCTCAAGCAGCCCACCCTTCACGGAAGGGCGATCTTGATGTCCCCACCTTCCACTTTGACTTCGTAGCAGCCTACCTTGAGATCGGGATTTGTCTGGCAGGCGCCGGTCTTCACGTTGTACTGCCAGCCGTGCCATGGACAGGTGACGACGTCGCCATCCAGCTCGCCCTCGCCGAGCGGGCCTCCGCGGTGGAGGCAGGTGTTGTCGATGACCTGGAACGCGCCGCTGAGGTTGAAGACGGCGTATTCCTTGCCGTTCACGCTGGCCACGATTCCGGCGCCCGGCGCCACATCGGCCGTTCCCGCAACTCGCACGAAGTTAGTCATGACCCTTATCTCCTCTTGGCTCTCTTTTTCTTCGCTGCCATCGGTTTCTTCTCGGCCGTCCGGGCCTTCTTCTTGATGGCGCTCGTTTTCTTCGCCGCTGCCTTCTTCTTTGCGGCGCGAGGCTTCGGCTGGTCAGGGACCACAGTGAGCTCAGCCATACAGGCTTCCAGTACCTGCCTGCGCTGCTCGATCGCCTTGCGCGGAATGTCCTGCGCCGCGTCTTCCTGGGCCGCCTGGGGGATGTTCACGATGTTTTCGGCTTCCCCCATGATGGCCAGCCCGTAGGCTTCCAGGAGGTGTGTGTCTTCCCTAAACGTTCTGAGGATGAGCTGTTCGGTTTCCGCATCGAATTCATCCAACGCGGTGGAGTCAGCCAGTCCATGGCGGAAGGCCTCCAGTTTTTTGATCTGCTCGGTGAAGACCAAGGTGTCAGGCATAATAAGACCTCCCATCTCGTGCAAATAGGAAGGAACCGTTATGCCACAGTAGGGTTTGTTTGGCAAGTTGACCGTCCATGGAGGGCCGGGTATCCTGGATACGATGACGATCAAGCCCTTTCTCGCAGTGGCCATCGCCCCGTTTCTCCTGCTCGCCGCACCGGCGTGGGCACAGAAGCAGGCCGAGGCCGCTCCGTCGCCATCGCCCGAGGCCGCGCTCGCAGCGGTCGCCAGGCACCTCTCGGACGCCTATGCCCTCTATCTCTACGAGTCGCTCACAGCGCAAGTCTTGTCTAACGAAGGTCTCCTCGAACGCCCCAACTCTCCCCTTGCCCCGAAGGCCAAGGATTCGCTCTGGGCGCTGCAGATCATCTCAAATTCCATTCTCGCCGAAGGAGAGGACGGGCAATACCTGAACGCCAAGGAGGTGCCGGTGTTTTTCGAAGACATCGTCCACCGGTATATGAACGCATCGCACTACTGGCCGGATCTGGAGATCACGAAGGAGACGCGCCGTGAGCACCTGGCCGCGTGGTACGCACTGTATCTCATGCTGCTGGTCGCAAACGCGACGCAGGATGAAATTGCGAGAAAGCTGCGCACCGGCGCCTTCAACCTTGACCCCGGGATGCTGGAAACCGAAGGGCCCTCCCTCGTGGACCGCCTCAAGAAGGACGGGACGCTGACCCCCGAAGCGTACGCGCTCGTGAAGATCCAACGCAGGGGGCCGCCAGGCCAGGAGTCACTGACCTTCCCTTCCTACATGGACCGGTGGAAGGCCAAGATCGACAGGGCCTACGAGGTCCCGTAGGGGCACGGCATGCCGTGCCCCTACGGTTCCTTCACCACGAACCGGTCCTGCTCGTCCCACCGCGGCGTGGTCACGACGAAAAACACGGCGGGCACCGGACCCGTGTTGGCGAAGGTATGGACCAGGCCGGCCGATATCCGCACCACGGCGCCTGCCTTGATCGGAATACGGTCGGCGCCCAACCGCAGCAGCCCTTCCCCGCTGAGCATGCACATCACTTCCTGGGTGAGCTTGTGAAAATGCGGCGGCAGCGACCCCCGCACCTGCACCAGCAGCCCGCTCATCTCGCGGCTCTCCACCAGCGTGGTGATGCGCAGGTCCTCACCGGGTCCGATGGGATTGCGCTGCAACTGCGCCATGAGGTCGGTCAGGTCCGGCCGGGTCAGAGCCGTCCGGTCCTGCGGTGAAGCCGACACGCATCCTGTAAGGCAGAGTAATGCCAGTAGAACCACCTTCGCTGTCATTCTGAGCGAAGCGAAGAATCTAGGCTTTGCCATAAATTGAGACCCTTCACTGTGTTCAGGGTGACAAGCGTAGTGTTTTCTCAGCATCACACAAGGGCATCTCAGTGAGACTGAGGAGGGTCGTCGGCGATGTCGGTAGGGGCCGGGTATAGCTGCTGCAGCCGTTCGATCAGGGGGAGCGCCTCCGGGGTCGTCGCTCGGGTGGGGCTGCTGGGGGGATGGTCCCAGGTCAGTTGCGTGATGCCGTGCTCGGAGAGCGTGCTCTTGATCACCGTCACCATCGCGTCGAGCGTCAGCGCCGTCCCGTTCCTCAGGTCCAGCACACGCTCTTCCCTGCGCTCGGGCGGCGGTGTGTCATGCATCAACGCCCAACAGCGATCGAAGACGGTCCGGCGCACGGCGTCCGGCACGTTGATCGTCTCCAGATCGGACGTGCACAGGGCCAGCACCATCAGGACAAACTGCAGATCCGGCAGGTCGTGATGATTAAGATCGAGGGCTTGCATACGCTCAATTCTAATCAAAAATACAGGCTCATGCCTAGCAGAAATGTGCGAGGCACGCCGGGCGTGAAGTGAATGTCGTTGACCGGTGCCGCTTCGGTTCGCAACTGCGAGGCGAAGAAGAACTGCGCCTCCCGCCACTGCGCGTCGAAGAGGTTCTCGATGCTCACAAAGAAGCCGACCTGCTTGTAGCGATAGCGGGTGGTCCAGTCAATAACGGTGTAGCCTTTCGCGGTGGCACTCCGGTCCTCGACCGCCGGGCGATCTCCCAGGTACCGCATCTCCAGAGTGGACTGCAATCCCCAAGGCAGCCGGGCGATGAGGTCGGTGCGGATTGTCAGTTCAGGGGCAAGCGGCACGGCCTGGCCAGTCCCCCGGAACTCCGCATGCGTGAGCGTCCAATCGCTGACCAACTGGAGAAAGTCTGTCAGCTTGAGCTTGGCGCTCACCTCGGTCCCGTAGCGGCGCGTGGCGCCCCGCGGCTCGAACGTGGCATCGTCCCCGTTGAAGACCAGCTCGCTGGTCAGGTCGAGCAGCCACAGGGAAACCCGCAGGTCCAGCCTCTGAAACTGCTGCGTGCGCACACCGACTTCATAGCCGGTCGCCTTTGGAAGGGTCTGCGCAGTCGCGTTCCTGACGACAGCCCGCGCGTCGTTGCTGTGAAAACCAGACCCGGCATTCAGGAAGAATTCCGTTCCGGCCCACGGCCCCACGATCAGATTACCCTTCACACTGGGGCGCGAGTCATCCACCTTGCCGGTCACCGCGCCAGGCCCCGGCGGGTTCAGCTTGTCGCGGACGTTGTAGTGGAAATAATCGCCCCGCACCCCGCCGACAAATCGGATCCATCTGAGCGGCTGCAACTCGAGCTTGAGGTACGGCGAGTAGGACCTCTCTAGAAGGTCCACGTCGGTCGTCGTGCCGGTCGCGAGCCGCTGCCGTTGCGTACCCAACCGCACTCGACCGTCATCCACGCGCGCCTGCACTCCGACCTTCGCAGCGCCCTCCATGCCATACAATTGTCCACCGGACTGGTACGCGATCTCGCCCCCGTACACGTAGCGGTCATCGTCCTGTTCAATCCCGTCTCCGGTAACGGGATTGTTCAGAAAGAAGGTAAAGTCCGAAAAGAGGTTCAGCTTGCAGTGCTGGAGGTACGTGCTCACGAAAACTGTGCTCTGTGAGGTGATATCCCAGTGATACTTCAGATTGCCGATGGTACGCCTCGTGTTCCCGCCTTCCGAGGGGTCGATCGAGCCGAACCGATCGAGCCGCCCCGCTAACACTTCGCGGAGCGGGATCTGGCCTGAACCATTCCACCCGCCGCTGTAATGGGTCACCGCCAGCGCCAGTTCGGAACGCGGCGTGGGGTTAAACATCAGCTTGGCCAGGCCGGTGAAGCGATGGAACTTGTTGGGATTGATAAACGGCCCGTCCGTGAAGTAGCTCTCCACGGCGAGCAGGCTTCGGACGCCCGCGCGCGTCGGCGAGAGCATCGTCAGGAATCTGCCCGTATCGAACCGACCGCCGGCCGCTTCGATCAGGTTCTCATCGACGGTCTCGCGGGTCATGAAGTTGACCGTGCCCGCCGTCGCAAAGTCCCCGTACTCCACATGGTACGGGCCCTTGCGCACGTCGAGCAGCTTGATGGTCTCGGGGATCACAAAATGGATATCGGCATAGCCCTGGCCATGCGCGTGGCTTCGAATGTTGATCGGCATGTCGTCCCAGAACAAGGCCACGTCGGTGCCATGGTCGGCATCGAACCCGCGCAGGAAGTACTGGTCCGCCTTGCCGCCCCCTTGGTGCTGGGCGATGAACAAGCCGGGCGCCAGGCGGACCAAGTCGGCCGGCCTACCTTGGGGCCGCACTTCGAAGTCCTTGTCGGGGATCAAGAGCTGGGAAGACGCCGCGACGGGACGCTCCCCGGTCACCACCACCGGCTCGAGTTGCTGCGCCTCTTGTTCCCCTTCGGCTGGCGGCTCATGAGCCCAGGCCTGCGCGGTAAGCAACGCCAGACACACTGCCGGCAGAATCGCCCATTTCACGCGAGTTCCTTGCCGGTCGTGGTCATCGTGAGCCTCCCGTGTTTCACCCCCTTCGTGCTGATCAGGCTGTCCGCCACGGTCCGGATCTCGCGGCCCTTGCCCTTCACGACCAGCACCTCGATGCAGTGATCGTGGTCAAGGTGCACGTGCATCGTGGACAGGATCAGCTTATGAAAGTCGTGCTGGGTGCTGGTAAGCTTCTCGGTGAGGTCTCGGATATGATGATCGAAAACGATCGTGATGGTGCCGACCGTCTCCCTCTTGGTGTCCCAGTCCTCAGCCACCAAATGGTCACGGATGAGATCACGGACGGCTTCAGACCGAGTAGCGTACTTCTTGCTGACCAGCGCCCGGTCGAAGTCGTCCAGCAGGTGGTGGTCCAACGACACCGCAAAGCGGACGGTCTTCTTCATCGCGAGCCCCCCTCTTGTCAGTATTATGAAATTATAAAAACGTAATACCAGCAGGAAAAGCGGAAGTCAACTCAAAAAGGAGGGCCTTTAGAAGGTTCGCGTCGAGGTGTTCAGGCTTGGGCCGGCAGGGTCTCGGGGAGGTGCTCCTCCTTGCGGGGGAAGCGCTCTTCCAGCATCGTATAGAGCGTCGGCACGAGGAACAGCGTGAGCGTGGTGGATACAATAAGACCGCCAATCACGGCCCGGGCGAGCGGCGCATTGGTCTCGCCGCCGGTGCCAAGCCCCAGCGCCATAGGAGTCAGCCCGGCCACGGTCGCCAGCGAGGTCATGAGGATGGGGCGCAGCCGGGTCCGCGCCGCTTTGACGACCGCCTCGTGCAGCTCAATCCCTCGGCGGCGGAGCACGTTCGTGTAGTCCACCAGGAGCACGCCGTTCGAGACCACGATCCCCAGCAACATGATGACGCCCATAAAGGACGTGATCGACAGGGTGGTGTCAGTCACGAACAGCATCACGAACACCCCTGGGAACCCCATCGGGATCGAAAACATGATGATGAACGGGTCCACGAGGGATTTGAATTGGGCGGCCATGACCATGTAGACGAGAATGAGCGCCAGGGGCAAGGCGAGGTAGAGCAAGTTCTCAAAGGCCTCCTGCTGCTGCTGGATCTGCCCGGCGAGCCGGATGCTGAAGCCTTCGGGTAGCCGCAGGCTGGCGAACTTCGCGCCCAATTCCTCCGCGATGGACCCGAGGTCGCGGTCCACTGGATTGGCCGTGACGTGCACCACCCGCTGGAAGTACTTGCGGTCGATTTTCACCGGGCCCGAGTTGAGCTTGAGACTCGCGACGTTCTTCAGCAGGACCGGATTCCCGGACGGCGTGGTGAGGAGGACCCGCTCCAGGTCGCTCAAGTTGCTGCGGAACGGCTCGGCCAGCCACGCGCTGATGTAGTACTCGTTCCCGTTCGACGGGTCAGTGTAAATGATCGGATCGGTCTGTCCGTTGCCGTTGAGCGAATACAGCACCGCGTTGGCCACGTCCGTCTCGCTGATGCCGAGCAGCGCGGCCTTTTCCCGATCCACCGCGACGTTGACTTCCGGATAGTTCTCCTCCCGGCTGATCTGGATGTCGGCCAGGCCCTTGGTCTTGTGCATGACGTCATCCACCTCACGAACGACCTGGCGGGCCTTTTCCATGTCGTACCCGTAAATCTCCACGTCCACCGGAGCCTGCGAGCCGAAGCTGGTGACCCGCTTGACGATCCCGCCGGGATCGAAGATCGTCAGCACGCCGGGGAAGAGCTTGACCACCTTGGGGCGCACCTCGTTCATGATCTGAACCTGATTGCGCGCCCGCTTGTCCGGCGACACCAGATAGACTTGGACGAGGGCCGTATGCGGTCCCGTGTTGGGATTGAAGAGAGACGACCGCCCCTGCTGCAGAACTCCGACGCTGGAGACGACCGTCTCCAATTCCTTGGGCTTGATCGTCTCGCGGAGGACCCGCTCGATCTCCGCCACCTGCTGCTCCGTCTTCTCCACCCGCTGGCCGACCGGCGCGCGCACGATGATCCGGAACTGACTCTCGTCGGTGATGGGGATAAACTCGCTCCCGATCAAGGGCACCAGCGCCAGCGATCCGACGAAGACCAGGATGACCGTCCCGATCAGAGTCCTGCGATGGGACAGCGACCAGGTCAGCAGCATCTGGTAGCCGGCGTCCATCGTCTCGTACTTCCCGCGGCTCCACTCCAGGAACCGGGCCAGCCAATCCGGCAGGGACCGCTGGGCTTCGCGTTCCGGCTTCACGAACTTGTAGCAGAGCGCCGGAGTCACCGTCCGTGACACGAAGAAGGACGTGAACAGAGCGATCGTAATCGTGAAGACCAGCGGGATGAACAGGAGCTTGGCGATGCCCACCAAGAAGAAGATCGGCAAAAACACCACGACAGTGGTCACGGTCGAGGCAAAGATCGGCATGGCCACCTCGCGGGCCGCCTCCAGGACTGCCTCCCACCGCGACTGTCCGATGTTCAGGTGCCGTTGGATGTTCTCCAGCTCGACGATCGAGTCGTCCACCAGCCGCCCGATGCCCAGAGCCAATCCACCCATCGTCATGATGTTCAAGGTCTGGCCGGTAAAGTACAGCGTGATGAAGGTCACGAGCACGGAGAGAGGAATGGCCACCGCGATGATCAGCGTGCTGGTGACGTTGCGCAGGAATATCAGAATTACGGCGGCCGCCAGGACCGACCCTTCGATGGCCTGATCGATGAGGTTCTTGATGGACTGCCGGATGTACACCGACTGATCGAAGGAGACCCCCAACTTCACGCCCGGCGGAACGCCGATCATCTTCGGCAGCGCCCGGCGGAGCGCGTCCACCACTTCGACCGTGTTGGCGATCGGCTGCTTGTTCACCCGCAGGTAGACTGACCGTTGACCATCAGTCCGCACGATGTTCGTCTGGATGTCCGAGGAGTCGGTCACGGTGCCCAGGTCCTTCACCCGCACCGGCGTGCCCTCCGGCGTCGCCTTCACGATCACGTCGTTGATCGGCTCGACCGTCTTGAACTGATTGTTCGTGAACACGTTGTAGTCGAGGTTGCCGGCCTTGAGGTCGCCGGACGGGAGGATCAGGTTCGACGCCTTGACCGCCTTGACGACGTCGAGGATCGAGAGCCCCCGCGCCTGCAGCATCGCAGGGTCCAGATTGATGTTGATCTGGCGGACCTTGCCGCCTTCGACCGTCGCCGCGGCGACGTTGGGCAGTTGCTCGACCTGTGGGGCGATGGTGTTGAATGCCAGGTCGTAGAGTCCGCGCTCGTCAAGGTTGCCCCCGGAGACGGTCACGAACGCGGCCGGGATGTTCGACACGTCGAACTTGACGATGAATGGCTGGAGAATGCCGGACGGCAGTTGGTTGAGGATCTGGGTGACGCGCTGCATCACCTCCATCTGGCCCACGTTGATGTCGGCGCCCCAGTTGAACCACACCTGGACCGCCCCGATACCCTGCTTGGCGAACGACTCGACGTGCTCTACGTTCGAGGCGGAGCTGACCGCTTTCTCGATGGGATAGACGACGCTCTGCTCGATGTCGATGGGCGGCGCGCCCTTGTAGATGACCCCGACGAAGGCGACCGGCACCTGGATGTTGGGAAAGAGGTCCCGCGGCAGGCGGTTCAGGGACGTGGCGCCCAGCACGACCATCGCCAGCGACAGCATCAGGATGCCGATGCGGTTACGGAGCGCGAGGAGGGTCAGCCACATACAATTAGATTAGAACGCCCGAAGTGCGGGTCCTGTCACCTCGCAGCCCAGCCGAGCCGGGAACCCGTTGCTCTTTGAGCGGGTCCTGCCACAGCATAGCCCAGCACAGCTGGGCGTTTCGCCGTCGAGGCCCCGCAGACCCGGCTGTACGCCCCACGCTGCATCTGGGCGCCCATGCTGCGTCACCCGCTCGATTGCAACGGGTGGCTTCGCCGTCGAAGCCACGCAGACCCGGCTGTACGCGCCGCGCTCGGTCTGGGCGCCCGCTCGGCGCCACCCGCTGAAGCTGGCTGGAAGCGGTTCTTTCATTGTTGGGACACAGGCTTCGGCGTCGGGTCCATCGGCGTGGGAGCAACCTTGACGCCGTCCGTGACCAGGTCTTTGCCGGAGACGATGACCGGGTCGGTGCCCGTCAGCCCCTTGACGATCTCGATCATCCCATTGTTCTGGATGCCCAACTGGACCGGTGCCTTCCGGGCCTTGCCGTCCTGCACGGTGTAGACATACTGGTCGGCCTCTAACCGGGTGACTGCATCAATCGGGATCTGCAGCGCATTCGCATGGACGCCGACAAGCAGTTCCACCCGCGCGAACATGCCTCCCTTGAGGGCGCGATCCGGATTCGGAATGTCCACTTCCACCGTCATGGTCCGCGTACTCGGGTTCAAAGCCTGGACAACGCGCGTCACATTGCCGGAAAAGACCCGGCCCGGATAGGCGTCCGCCCGGAGCTCGGCCGCTTGGCCGATCTTCACGAGCGACACGTCTTTCTCGACCACGTCCACCAGGACGCGCACGGTCGTGATGTCCTGCATGACCAGAATCCCACGCGATAATGTGGAGGTGCTACCGGTCGAGCCTGAGACGAAGGCGCCGGCGTCCAGATTCCGTACGGAGATGGACCCCGCGAATGGCGCCCTAATGTATGAGTATGTGAGATTCGTCTCGGCCTGCTGGAGGGCCACTTCCATCTGATGCACCTGCGCCCGCAAGGACTCGATCTGCGCGACCGCCACGTCATAGCCCGCCTGGGCGTTATCCAGATCCTGTTGCGAGACGTATTGGTCCTTGATAAGCGCCTTCATCCGGTCCAGAGTCAGCTTCGCGTTGCGGATGGTCGCCTCCTGACTCACGACATTCGCACGAGCGGCCTCCAAATTGGCCTTGGCGCGGTTTACCGCGTGCACGTAGTCGGTATGATCCACTTCCACAAGCAACTGGTCGGCCTTGACGAAATCGCCCTTGTCCACATAGATCTTGGCGATGTAGCCGTCCACCCGCGAGAAGATGTTGACTTGCTGGTAAGGCTGAATGTCGGCTGTGTATACCAGGCGCACATTGAGATCCTTGCGGACCGGAACGATCGTGCCGACGCTGATTACGCGCTCCTTCCGAGGATCTTTTTTAGCCCCGCTGCTGACGAGACGGAAAGCCACGAGCGCGACCAGCGTCAGGACGAGGATGCCCACGAACGTGAGGAAGGGATGGCGCTGGAAGCGGCTCATTTCCGCAGGCCTTCGAGGAAGACGTCCACATAGCCGGCGACAGCTTCTTCCGGCGAGCAGTGCGGCGGAACCTTGAAGATCTCGTGCAGCAGCCGGTGATACACGATCATCCCGACGAAGGACTGGGCAGCCAGCAGCGGGTCCACTTTCCGGAACTTGCCCTCCCTGGTGCGCCGGGCGATGTAGCCGGCCAGGAATTCATAAAACACGCGGTGCCGGTTCCGGAAGAACATGTCCGAGAGCTCGTGCCCTTCGAGCGCGCTGAAGAGCAGCAGGCGGAGCAACGTCGGGTCCGCGCCTCGGTGAATGCGGAAGCTGGCGATCAACGTGAAGACCTGCACGTCGTCCCGCTTGTCGGCCGCCTCCTCGATGGACGCCATGAGCTGGGAGAGCTGGCTCTTCGCGGCAATGATCGCGGCGTACAGCGCTCGCTTGGTCGGGAAGTACTTGAAGAGCAGCGCCTCGCTAATGCCGGCGGTCTTCGCGATCTCCCGAGTCGTGGTGCCGTTGAAGCCCTTCTGGGCGAACAAAGAGGCCGCGGCAGCGATGATGCTGGCCTGCCGTTCCGGACCGGAGGACCTGTGGTTCCTCGGTGTCTGGTTCGATTTGACGACCGCGCTGGCCATGTGAGTAAGTGCTCACTCACATCATACCAAAGGGTGCCCCCGCTGTCCAGCGTCGCTTTAAAAGGGACAGGTCAGGGAGAACGGGGCGCATCCTCCTGGTTCCGACTGACACGCCCCCGGCGAAAGACATAGAGCACAAGTCCAGGGAGAGCCACGAACAGGAGCAGGAGAGCGATCAACGACCCGACGACGACCAGCACCGCATCCAAGATGATGTCCAGCAGCACAGGCGAGACCTCCCCCAAACAGAGTCAGGGGACGGCAAAGAATGCCACCCCCTG
>Ga0209235_1001296_pt1 | contig 13476 bp, 9 predicted proteins | sample GraSoi013_1_20cm_4_FD_185817 | JGI IMG/M metagenome (GOLD analysis project Ga0209235, IMG submission 185817) | Grasslands soil microbial communities from the Angelo Coastal Reserve, California, USA - Sample 09_25_2013_1_20cm (SPAdes) (version 2) | ecosystem: Environmental > Terrestrial > Soil >...
CGCAACGCCGTGAGGCGGCCGACCTGATCGGGGGTGAGGCCGAGTGCGTCCTTGCGAGCGAGCAGGTGTTGCGGGGTGTACAGCATCATTCTCATCAGCGACGGCCCCATCCGCTCCATCATGGGGTCGCCCATCATCATCTCGCGGCCGGCACCCATCATCAGATGATGCATGGTGTCGGGTTTCTCCGCCTGCTGTGCGGCGAGCGGAGTCGCGAGAACGATCACTACCAAAGCGCTCTTCCAGTTCATATGACCCTCCAACGCCATAAGGTAACACCTGCATTCAAGCATGAACCGGCAATGAATACCCCCCCGCGGAGCATTGGCGCCGCGGGGGATGGTCCGACGGGCTAGCGGTTGCGCGCGATGGCCCCCGTCTGCAACTTCGCTCACTACGAAGTCTTGGCGCTAGCCGAGATGGAGACCCCGGCGGCCGTGGTCCGGCCGCCCGACGCCGCCGGTGGGTACTCGGGCCACGGTCGGACAGGAGGCAGGCTGAGTGAGAACGAGCATCCTCGCGGTCGCGCTGGCGCTCTGCGCCGCGGCCTTGCTGGCACCCGCCACCCATGCTCAGGCGAGCAGGAAGGCGACGGTGAAGATCACGTCACCCAAGCGCGGAGCCACGGTGAGCGGACCGGTGAAAGTCACGCTACAGGCAACTGGCGTTCAGATCGTCCCCGCGACTGTCGAGCGATCCGGCACGGGTCACCATCACCTGTTCGTCGATCACGACCTGACGTCGGTGAACGACACGATTCCGAAAGGCAGCCCCGGCATCATTCACCTGGGTCGGGGGCAGACCGAGTTCGTCCTGGATTCACTCAAGCCAGGCCCCCATCGGGTGATCGCCGTGATCGCGGACTGGAGGCACATTCCCTTGAACCCGCTGGTCGCCGACACGGTGACGTTCACCGTAAAGTAGAAAATGTTGCATGAGGAGGGCGTGCTGGCAGTTCGGGATGGCCCTCCATGCACGCAACGGTGACTCGCCGCGGCGCTCTCACCCGCCAGCTGGGATTGCCCGCGGTCACGGCGCTTGTTATCGGCGAGGTGATCGTGGCGTCTCGGGCCACGCCTGGGGACAGCCTACATGCAAGCAAAGTACTGACGGTCCCCGACGATCGTTGACGGAGTTGAAGGTCGGCGTGCATCATGCGGTCGCCATGGGAGCGCGCCGGGGCTATGTTGCGGGCATGGGTGAGGCCATGCTCATGACCGCAGAAGAGCTGCTGCGGCTGAACCTGCCCGACAAGCGTACCGAGCTGATCCGCGGCCGGCTCGTCGTCCGGGATCCCGGTGGTGCGCGGCACGGCGCCGTCGCCAATCGGATCGCATACCGAATCACGGCTCACGTCGAGGCCCATCACCTGGGGCGGGTCTACGCGGCGGAGACGGGCTTCAAGATCGAGGCGAATCCTGACACGGTGCGGGCGCCGGACGTCGCGTTCATCGTGAAAGACCGCGTACCGGAAGTCGAGCCGCGAGGCTATCCCGGTTGGGCGCCGGACCTCGCGGTGGAGGTCCTAGCTCACGACGATCATCCCGCGGAAACGCTCGAGAAGATAGCCCAGTGGTTGCAGGCCGGAGTCCGGCTGGTATGGGTGGTCGACTCGGAGCAGCTGACCGCCCGGGTCTATCGGGCCGACGGGAGCGAAGCGCTACTCGACCCCAACGAGACGTTGGATTGCGAGGACGTGCTGCCCGGCTTCCGCTGCCCGCTCGTGGATCTGTGGTGAAAAAGGTCAGCATCACCTCACGCGGAGTGCGTTGAGCATCACCGCCGCAGCGAGGGCCGGTGCGTCGTTGATGCCGTCTCCGACCATCGCCACCGTGCCGTAGCGGCGCTATCGCTGGCGGGCGGGAGCGGGCCCAACCGCCCGGCCGCCTCGGCGACCGCCCTGCCGGGGTGACGTGACGACAGGCGCTCGACGGCGTGCAACCAATCGCGTCGCCCGGACGTCTCACGCATCAGCGGGGTCCATCCGCGCGTATCTCTCCTAACCACCTTGCCCGGAGCTCGCGATGAGTTCTCGAACACCCATCCTGATCCCGATGCTCGCGGCACTGTCGGCGTGTACACCCACGCCCCCGCCGCCGGTCCCCCTGGCCGGTACCGCCAAGGATGTGGCCGCGCTCGCGGGCCAATGGGAGGGGTCGTACTCGAGCGCCGCCACAGGCCGGAGCGGCAGCATCTCGTTCACGCTCTCGGCCAACGGCGACAGCGCCGTCGGCGATGTGATCATGATTCCCCGCGGTTGGGGTCGTCCACTCCAGGCATTGGACCGGCTGGGACCAACGGGCGCGGCCGTGGCGCAGCCGCGTAGCGCGGTGTTGACCATCAATTTCGTGCGAGTGGCAGGGGGTCGCGTGACCGGCACGCTCGCGCCCTACGCCGACCCCGAGACCGGCGCCTCGCTCTCCACCACGTTCGAGGGCCGACTCGATGGCAACACGATCGCAGGCACTTACACAACACGTGGGGCGGGCTCCCCTGACCCCCAGACGGGCCAGTGGAAGGTAACGCGGCGCAAGGGATGAAGCCGGCGGCCGGGTCGCGTAGCTGCCCGCTCAGTGACGGGTCAGCGCCGGCACGAGCGACACCCCGATCGAGACCGCGATCAGCACGATGATGATCCACTCGAGGATCTCCATCCGCCGGCTCGACGCGCGGTCCGCCATCTTGGCGTAGATGCTGTCGATCGTCTGCAGCTTGCGCGTGATACTCGCATCCCACGCGCTAAGGTGAAAGCGCCGCGACGTCAGCGAATAGACCCGCGCCAGGTACTGATCCCCCACCAACTTGAGCGCGTTGGTCACCTGCTCGAACAGGATCGCGCCGTCGAGCTGCAACCGGGCCAGGCGGCGCAGGTCGGGACCGTCGCTCCCCGAGCCGACGACCCGCGTCGGGCGCGGCTGGAGCAGCTCGTAGGCCCGCTCGAGAATGTCGTCGAGCTGCTGGTCGAGGAAGCGCATCTCGAGCAGCTGGATGTTGGCAAACTCGAGCACCGCGCGCACGTCGTCGCCTTCGGGGTCGAACAGCAGCGTCGCGTCCGTGTCGATGAACGTCGCGTCGTCGGGCCCGAACGAGAGCCGCGAGGCCGTGGCGTCAGCGACTTCCTGCTGGGACAGTGTATGCGGCTCGGCCCGCAACACTTGAGCGACAGTGTGCGCATGGTCGGTCCACAGAGCGGCGGCGTCGCAGGGCGCCGCGAAGGCCTCGATCTGGAAGATGGAGTAGTCCTCGACGAAGTCCGCGATGCGCGGCCGCAGCGCCGCGTCCCCGAGCGTTGCCAGCAGCTCCTCCACGTGCCGGCGGGCGTCGGCCACGAGCCGCTCGTTCCCCCACAGCTCGTACGCCAGTGCGGGGAGGCCCAGGAGTGGCCCCTCGATCGGCACTGCGTAGCTCACGGAAATGGCGCCGAAGTCGTACAACACCAGCTCGAGCGTCGGCGCCGTGCGGTAGGCGCCCAGCACGTGCACCTCCCCCGGACGGGTCACGCGCAGTGGTGCGGGACGGTATTCGAACGACGCGGGCGCCCGGCGTCGCTGCTTTACCGTCTGCCGCTCGGCGCCGGCCAGGATGCGGCGCTCGGCCGCGTCCAGGTCGATCGCTCGCGCGACGTCGTAGGCGAACAGAGGAAAACAGGTGCCCTTCGCGATCACCGGCTCCATGAGATCTCGACCCGGGCTTCCGCCAGTCCCACCGGCCAGCGCGGCGTGAGCGAATGGCCCTGCACCGTCTCGTCCAGCCCCCGCTCCGACTTCGACACGGTGGCGATGGGAAACGACCAGACTTCGGCGGCAGGCGTGCACTGCAGCTCGAGCGGGTGGGCGAGCGATAGCTCCGGCGCGAACAGCGCATCCCGAGGAAGGCGCGCCGGATCCCAGCGGTAGGAAACGGTCAGCCCGCCACCAGCGTCGAAGCGGAGTCGCTTCTCGAGCTGGGGCGCCCGGCATGTCACCTCGACGGCCTCTCCGACCGTACGGACAGCGACCGCGACCGGGACGCCGGCCCACGATACGATCGGCTGGTACTCGCCGGCCGCGTAGACTTCCCGGGTCAGTGCCCCGGGGAGGACGCGCTCCACGAACAGCGCGCGCGCGTCGCGATCGACGGGCGGCAGCTGGTCGATGCGCATGCGCTTCTCGATGTCGTGAATGCTCGGCGTCCCGTCTGCCGTCCCCGTGTCCGCCTGTTCGGCCCCCTCCAGCGCGAGCTCATGATACGCCTCGCGCCGCCGCGTCAGCACATCGGCGTAGTTGATCCCGGCGCCGAACAGCGTGTATTCCTCGATCGCGCCGCCGCGGCGCGGGCTGACGAGAGCGGAGAATGCCCCCGAATGCAACCAGATCTCCTCGAACCCGTCAGCGTCGAGATCGAGCTGCTCGACCTCGAGCGGGGCGCCGCGCCGCAGCTCGCCTTCGGCCAGCGCGAGGTTGCGCCAGATCGCCTGCCGGAGATGCGGGAGGTACAGCCCTCCGAACACGCCGTGCCAGTACGCGTCGTTGCATTGCGCGCGGCCGATCGCCTGGCGCGCTGCCGCCGGGTCGCCCGAGCGCCGGCACAGCGCGGACAGGGCCTGCATCTTCTTGTGCATCCGGTTCGACTCGGGATAGCGCACGAAGAAATTGCGCCAGTGCGCTCCCCGGACCAGTGCCCCGTCCGGCCCGGCGAGCCGCTCGGGCCCGAGGTCGCGCTCGAGGCGCGCCAGTCGGGCCGCGGCGTCCGGCGGCAGCGCCCAGCCCTCCATCTCGCGGTATGAGGCCGTCGGCAAGTACGCGAGCCCGCCGCTCGGTACCTCGGCGAGCGCGGCGGCGAGCGTCGTCAGGCGGATCTCGCCGCCCGCGACCAGCGCGCCCATCGCTTCGAGGAACTGCGCGAGCCAGCCGCGGTCGTACACCCACTCCTTCGTGCCTGGCCAGCCGCCGAACTTCTCGCCGTCGTCCACGAACACGGCGAGCGGCGCCCCTCGCTCCCGCAGCGAGCGCAGGTACGCCACGATGTCCGCGGGTGGCTTGAAGGGAATCAGGTAGCGCAGCCGCTCGTCGATCGGAAACAGCGCGACGCGCTTGCCGTCGCTCTCGGTCCAGTACGGGGCATGCAGCCGATCGCCGGAGAATCCCGAGACCAGGAAGTGACGATCGTCCACCAGCGCGTAGCGCACCCCCGCCTGCGCCAGATCCGCCGCCAGCTCCGGCTCCCACACGCGCTCCGTCAACCAGAGCCCGCTCGCTTCCACCCCGAATCGCCGTCTGATCGCCTGGCGCATCCAGTCGATCTGCTCGATCCGGTCCTGCCGGGGCAGGGCCGCCAGTACGGGCTCGTAGAACCCCGAGAGCAACAGCTCCAAGCGCCCGTCCACGGCGAGCCGCGCGATCCGGTCGAGCAACGCGGATTCGTGCCCTTCGAGCCACTCGAGCAGCGGACCCGACATGTGGATGGCGATGGGCAAGAACTCCCGCTCCGCGAGCCGCTCCAGGAACGGGCGGTATACGTCGCGCACGTGCTGCTCGAACACGTGGTCGAAGTTGCCCACCGGTTGGTGGAAATGGACGCCGAAGGCGAAGCGGAGCGGATCCAGCTAGTGGTCCCCCCCCTCCCCCTTCTCTACGCCATCCCCGTCTGCGAAACCCAGGCGCCAGGCCACGGGCGCGAGCTGCGCCGCCCAGTCGGGCGGAGACGCGGCGCGGATCCGGTAGAAGGCCGTCTGGGCATCGAACGGAACCGGACTGCCGTCGCGCTGCACGCGATCGGCCAGTTCCGTGACGACCGCGATCGCCCGAGACGAGTGATCGTGCTCGAGCAGCATCACCGCCCCGAGCAGCTCTCGGGCCGCGTCACCGCCGGGTCCCGCGGTGTCCCAGTCCGAGCGCGACGCATCCACCGGCACCCGCCGCTTGACCCGGCTCAGATAAACGTCGCGCCCGGTCCCCGCTCCCGGCTCGTTCGACTCCGCGCGCGCCAACCGGTCGAGCACGCCCGCTTCGAGCCGGGGCGCATCCGTGCCCGCCAGCTCGATCGCGCGCGCCGCGTAGCAGAGGATCTGCACCGACTCGAGCCCGGCGATGTCGTCGAAAAACCAGCCGCACGACGTGAACATGCGGAGGGCGTTGCGCTCGAGGTCGAGCAGCTCCCGAGCGCGCACTCCGCGTGCCGCGTCGTGCGGCCGGCGCATCTGCTCCGCCACGAATCGCGCGATCGTCGCCTCGTCCGAGCCGACGACGGCGCCGTAGGCGTCGCGGGCGGCCCAGGCATCCCTGAATAGCTCGCCGCCCTCTCGCTCGAAGCAGGCGTGCAGCTCGCCCGCGAGCCAGTCGAGCGCCTCGCGCAGCGGCGCGCGCCAGCGCTGCTGGGTGGGCCGCTCCGGCGCCATGCGGCAGCCGCAGTCCGCGCGCCAGCGCTCCACCCCGTGCGCGCAGCTCCACGACGTCGGCGCCACGAGCTTCACCTCGTGCCGGGGCGGGTGCCGTGCGAGAAAAGCGGCGAAGTTCTCGACCTGCACGCCGCTCCGCCGCTCGAGATCCTGCAGCAGCCAGGCGAGCGCCACCTCCCCGAAGCGGTGGTGGTGGCCGTACGTCTCGCCGTCCGTCGCCACCGCCACGAGCCGCGGCGCGCTCTTGCCCTTCGCCGGCGCGAGCAGCCGCTCCACCCAGGCCGCCGCGTCCTTGAGCAGTGGTCCGAAGGCGACGTCGTGGGAGATCGGCCCGTCGTACACGCACAGCGCCATGGACCGGCCGCCCGGCGTACGGTAGCACCCGGGGAGCCCGGCCGGCGGGGCGTGCTCCACCTGATGCGGGGCGAGGATGGTGAAGCGGATCCCCTCCGCCGCGAGGACATCCAGGGTCTCGGGATCGACCGCCGTCTCGGGGAGCCACATGCCCTCGGGGTCGCGCCCGAAGCGGCGCCGAAAATCCGCGATCCCCCAGCGCACTTCGGTCACTTTGTCGCGGCGGGACGAGAGCGGCAGGATGGCGTGGTGATAGGGCATGGCGATCGCGTTGCCGTGCCCGCCATGCCGCTCGCGGCTCAGCCGGTCGGCCTCGAGCACCGCGGCGTAGGTCGACAGCGCCTGCCGCTCCAGCCACTCGAGCAGCGTGGGGCCGAAGTTGAAGCTGATCGAGGCCAGCGTGTTGACGATCTGCGCGATCCTGCCGTCGGGGGCATACAGCCGCGCCGCGACGACCGCGCGGTAGCACTCCTGCTCGATACGCTGGTTCCAGTCGTGAAACGGGGCCGCGGACGGCTCGGCGGCGACCTCGTTGAGCCAGGGATCCTCGCGCGGCGGCTGGTAGAAGTGCCCGTGGATGACGACCGACCGAACGCTCAATCGCCCAGCACCTCAGCCACGGCGTCGAGGACGTTCGGGAACAGCCCATCGCGCCGCTCCAGCTCCGCCGCCAGGGCGACGCCCCCCCCACCCGCCGAGCCGGACGTCAGGGCGGCGACCAGCCGCTCGGCGTCGTCGCAGTGCAGCTTGAAGCGGCGCTCGGCATAGTCCGGCACCGCGCCGGTGGAGATCATGAACTGCCAGTCCGAGGCCTGGGCGAGGAGCAGCTCGCGCGCCGCCTGCGCGAGCACCGGACGGGCACCGGGGGACGCGAGCGCCGCCGGGGCCGCCTTCCAGAAGGCGCCCTCCAGCGCGCGGAGGCGCGGCCACGTCCACGCGGTACGGTCGTTGAGCCACATCGTGTGATCGCCGTTCACGCCCCACGAGCCTTCCGCGAGGCGTAACCCCACGCGCGGCGGATGGTCCGCCAGGTGCTGCGACGCCGTCGCCGCGCGGATGCGGGGATGGTAGCGCAGCTCGCGGTACACCGCGGCCAGGAAATCCACGCCCTCGAACCACCAGTGACCGAACAGCTCCGTGTCGAACGGTGCGACGACGACGCCGGCAGCTTTCGCCCCTCCCGCTGCGGGCGCCGCGGCGATTTCGGCCAGCAGGTGCGCGAAGTGGCGCGCATGGTCTCCGGCCCGGCCGCGCGCGGCTGCCGGATCGTAAGGGCGCTTCGCGCCCAAATCGACGTCGGGTCCCGTCACCCGCCACAGCTTGAGACCGCCGGGCCAGCGGATCTTGTGGAACTCGAGGTACCACTCGTCGCCGGGGTAGCCCTGGTGACGGCTCCAGACCTGCATCGAGGAGCGGGGATCCCGCACCAAGGTGGCCACACTCCGCTTCGCCCGAGGCGGCGTCACCCGGTACGCCTGGTAGGGCGAGCGAACCGCCGCGGCCGCGGGTTTCGACGAGGCGTCGTGCCGTTCCGCGTCGAACCGCTCCGCGCCCAGCGGGATCTCGGCGTACATCCCGAGCGGCGTGCCGGCCCGCGCGAGGTGCGCGTCGGTGAAGAAATAGCGGAACCCGGCCGCCGCCAGGTGGTCCTCGATGCCGCGCCGCTTGCCGGCACGCGGCCGGTAGGCGCACTCCGGCAGCCAGCAGCCCACCGGATCGCGGCCGAACAGCCGCCGGTGCTCTCTCCGCCCCACCGTGAGCTGCAGTTGCACGCTCTCGTCGCGGGCGAGGAGCGGGAGATAACCGTGCGTCGCCGCCGAGCCGATGATCTCCAGATGCCCATCGTCCTGGAGACGGCGGAAGGCGGCCACGATGTCGCGGTCCACCGACTGAAACAGCTTCCGCAAGCGGCTCAGCCGCGCCTTCCAGTAGTCCACGAGGGGCAAGAGCGCCGCGTCGCCGGTCGCGGCCAGCGCCGCCGGGGCTTCCCGGCAAACGGCCTCGCGTTGGTCGAAGAAGGCTTCGAGCTCCTGTGCGAATGCCGGGCTCGCGAGCTGGTTCGCGAGCACCGGCGTGAAGCCGATCGTCACCGGCGCGCGCGTGTCGTGGGGGGGGGCCGCGAGCTCCTGCAGCTGCTCGAGCAGGGGGAGGTAGCTGTCGAGCGCCGCTTCGCACAGCCAGTCGCTGCCGTGCGGCCACCGCCCGTGATTCAGCACGTACGGCAAATGGCTGTGCAGCGCGAGGACGAAATCCATCGCTCCCGCGGTCAACCGGCGGTCGAGCGCGCGGCGAGCGCGCGGAGATAGACGTCCAGGTAGCGGGAGGCCGAGCCCTCCCAGCCGAACGCCAGCGCCATCACCTGGTGCATGATCTTGCGCCAGGCGGTCCGATCCCGATAGCCGTCCAGCGACCGCAACACCGCTTGCTCGAGCGCCGCGGAGGTGTACTCGGTGAACAGCACTCCCGTCTCCCCGTCGACGATGCTGTCCAGCAAGCCGCCCACCCGGCGGGCGACCGGGATCGTGCCGTAGCGCTGCGCCCGCATCTGCGTGAGCCCGCACGGCTCGTACAAGGACGGCATCAGCAGCAGGTCCGCCCCCGCGAGCAGCCCGTGCTCCAGGTGATCCGTGAAGGCGAACTCGACCGCCACCCGTTCGGGGGCCGCGGCGGCGAGCTCGGTCAGCGCCGCGTGGTAGCGGTGCTCTCCTGAGCCGAGGAAGATGAACTGCGCGTCCGTCTTTCCCAGGAGGTCGGCTCCCAGCACGAGGTCGAGCCCCTTCTGCGATACGAGGCGCGCGCTCATGCCGAACAGCGGTGTGTGGGCGCGCTGCGGCAAACCGTAGGCGCGCTGCAGCGCCGCCTTGCAGCGCCGCTTGCCGGCGAGCTCATCGATCGAGTAGGTCGCCGTGATGTGGGGGTCCGTCGCGGGATTCCACAGTACCGGATCGATCCCATTGAGGATCCCCACCACCCGGTCTCCCAGCTCGGTGAACTTCTCCTGCAGGCCGAACCCGCCTTCCGGCGTCAGCAGCTCTCGCGCATGGGTCGGACTGACGGTGACGGCCAGGTCCGCGAACGTCAGGCCAGCTTTGAGAATGTTCATCCGGCCGTACCACTCGAACACCTGTGGATTGTACAGCTCACCGGGCAGACCGAGTGCGGCCAGCGTCTCGGGAGGAAAATGCCCCTGGAATCCGGCGTTGTGCACCGACAGCACCGCGCCCAATCGGCGGTGCAGCGGCTCGCCCGCGAACACGGTGCGCAGGTACACCGGCGCCAGACCGGTGTGCCAGTCGTGTGCGTGCAGCAGCTGCGCCTCGGGCGCGATCTGGGGCAGCACCGTCAGCGCGGCCGCGCAGAAGAAGGCGAACCGCAGCGCGTTGTCCGGATAGTCTCCGGTGTCGTCGCCGTAGATCCCCGCCCGATCGAAGAAGTCGGGGTGCTCGATGAAGAAGACCTGCGGTCCGCCGGCGGCTCCGTCCTGCGCGCGGTACAGCCACGCAGTCTCCGTCCGCCCGCCGAGCGCGACGGTGAAGGGCGGCCCCGCTCGTTCCAGCGTCGGCGCGGTCGCCCGCACCTGGCGGTACAGCGGCAGCACCACCGTCGTGGGCATGCCGGCGGCGGCCTGGAAGGCGGCCAAGCCGCTCACGGCCTCTCCCAACCCGCCGGTGCGCGCGAACGGCCAGTACTCGGCCGTCAGGTGGACCACGCCGATGCGCTCCGCCGCGGGGGCGGGCGGACGCGGCGCCGCGACGGGGCCGGCCTTGGGGCGGGCCCTCGCTCTCGCACGCACGGGCTTCGGCGCTCGGATGCTCGTGAGCTGCTCCCTTCGAGTTTGACGGGTCCCGTTCAGGCGGTCGGAGGATCGTCGCCCGGCAGCTGACCCCTGATCGCCGGCACGTAATGTTCCGTCACGTACTGCCGCAACATGCGCCGGGCACTGAAACGCTGGCCCGCGACGCACAGCGCGTGCTTCATTTTTTCCATCCAGCCGAGCGGGACGTCGCGTGCATCCCGGGTGTAGAACAGCGGGACCACCTCGTCCTCCAGCAGGCGATACAACTGCTCGGCGTCGGCCGCGTCGGCGTCCGCTCCCTCCGGCACGCCCGGGATCGCCCAGCCGTTCGACCCATCGTAACCCTCGGCCCACCACCCGTCCAGCGTGCTGAGCTGCGGCACGCCGTTCAAGGCCGCCTTCATGCCACTGGTGCCGCACGCCTCGAGGGGCGGCCGCGGCAGGTTGAGCCAGAGGTCGACGCCCTGCACCAGATTGTGGCCGAGGTGCATGTCGTAGTCCTCGATGAAGGCGATTCGCCCCTCGAACCGCGCTTCCCGGGTGTGCGCATAGACGCGCTGGAGCACCTGCTTCCCGGGCTCGTCGCCCGGATGCGCTTTGCCGGCGAACACGATCTGCACCGGGCGCCAGGGGTTGACGAGCAAGCGCTGCAGCCGGTGAGGATCGCGGAAGATCAGGTCGGCCCGCTTGTAGGTCGCAAACCGGCGGCCGAAGCCGATGGTCAGGGCGTGATGATCGAGCAGCGTCCCCGCGCCTACGAGGTGCAAAGCCTCTTTCCACTGGTCCGCCCAACGCCGCCGCGCCTGTTCCCGGATGCTCCGCATCAGATGGGACTTGAGCTCGTCGTGCACCGCCCAGAGCGCGAAGTCATCCAGCTTGAGCATCCTGGCCCACACGGCCGGGTCGTCCACGTGCTGCCACCAGTCGGCACCGAGATGGGACTCGAGCAGGGCCACCACCCGGTTCGCCATCCACGTCGCGACATGGACGCCGTTGGTGATGTCCGTGATCGGCACCCGCGCGGCCTCGCGGTCCGGCCAAAGCGGGGCCCAGATGCGGCGGGACTCCTCGCCGTGACGCCGCGACACCGCGTTCACCCGCGCCGAGAGGCGGATCGCGGCGACCGACATGTGAAAGCGGTCGTGGTCGAGCGCCGGGTGATGGCCGAGGCGGAACACGTCTTCCCGTCTCACCCCCATCTCCTGCCACACGGGACCCGTGCACTGCTCCACCTGCTCGGGGGAGAAGGTGTCGTGCCCCGCCGGCACGGGCGTGTGGGTCGTGAATACGCTGGTCGCGCGCACCCGACGAACCGCGTCCGCAAACGAGGCCCCACTCGCCACGAGCTCACGCACCCGCTCGACCAGCATAAAGGCGGCGTGTCCTTCGTTCGCGTGCCACACGGCGGGGTCGTATCCTAAGGTACGCAACACCCGCACGCCCCCGACTCCCAAGATCCATTCCTGGCGGAGTCGCAGGTCGGGCCCACCGGCGTAAAGCCGGTGGCACAGCTGGCGATCGGCGGGGTCGTTCTGCTCGTGGTCGGTGTCCAACAGAAAAATCGGCACCCGGCCCACCATGACTCGCCACGCCCCGATGCTCACCGCACGCCCGGACAAACGCACTGTGGCGAGGCAGGGATCGCCGTGCGGCCCGCGCACCGGCTCGAGCGGCGTTGCGGCCAGGTCGAACCGCTCCTCCGCGTCCTCCTGCCACCCGTCGAGCCGGAGCCGCTGATCGGAGTAACCTTTGATATAGAACAACCCCACGCCGAGGAGCGGCACGCCCAGGTCGGACGCCGTCTTACAATGGTCTCCCGCGAGAACGCCGAGGCCCCCCGAGTAGATCGGCACCGAGGCGTGCAGCCCGAACTCGGCACAGAAGTAAGCGATTGTCCGCTGCGCGAGGTCCGGATAGGTCGTCTCGAACCAGGTATCGTGCGTGTCGGCGACCCATCCGTTCCACGCGATGAGCGCGTCGTAGCGCTCCAGGAAGACGGGGTCCTGCGCACAAGCCGCCAGCCGCGCCAGATCCACCCGGCGCAGCAGCTCGATCGGGTTGTGGCGCGTGAGGTGCCAAAGCGCTCCGTCCAGCATCCGGAACAGCGCTCGGGCATCGCGACTCCAGCTCCACGAGAGGTTGGTCGCGACGGCGGCGAGTCCGCTAATGCGTTCGGGAAGGCGTGGGCGGCGCGTTTCGGGTTGGCTCATCGCGCCTGCAAGTTAAGCGAGGAAGGGGCGCGGCGGCGAGGGAGGCAGGGCCTGGTGGCGCGGTGCGCTCGTGGCGATCCTATGCTCCGTTCTGGACCGGTTCAGCCATGCCCGAGCTCCCCGACATCGTGGTGTACCTCGCAGCGCTGCAATCGCGCATCGTGGGCGAGCGGCTCGAGCGGATCCGCATCGCCAGCCCCTTTCTGCTCCGGTCGGTCGACCCACCCCCCGAGGAGTTCGCGGGCCGCGTCGTGCGGCGGCTCGAGCGGCTCGGGAAGCGCATCGTGCTCTGCCTCGACGACGACTACTTCGTGATCCTGCATCTCATGATCGCGGGCCGGCTGCGGTGGAAACAGCCCGGCGCCCCGATCCCCAAACGCCTGGGACTCGCGGCCTTCGATTTTCCCGCCGGTACGGTCCTCCTTACCGAAGCAGGCAGCAAGCACCGCGCCTCACTCTATCTCGCGCGGGGCGCGGCGGGTCTCGCTGCACACGACCCCGGCGGCATCGACGTGCTCGCGGCCGACCGCGCGGCGTTCGGGGCGGCGCTGGCGCAGGAGTCCCACACCCTCAAACGAGCGCTCACCGACCCACGACTGTTCTCAGGGATCGGGAACGCCTACTCCGACGAGATTCTGCACGCCGCGCGGCTGTCGCCGCTCAAGCTCACCACGCAGCTCACCATAGAAGAAGTCGACCGACTGCATCGCGCCACGCACGATACGTTGAGCGCGTGGATC
>Ga0209235_1001298_pt1 | contig 13473 bp, 16 predicted proteins | sample GraSoi013_1_20cm_4_FD_185817 | JGI IMG/M metagenome (GOLD analysis project Ga0209235, IMG submission 185817) | Grasslands soil microbial communities from the Angelo Coastal Reserve, California, USA - Sample 09_25_2013_1_20cm (SPAdes) (version 2) | ecosystem: Environmental > Terrestrial > Soil >...
GGACCCCCCGGTGCCGGAGCCCCCAACGGTTGTCGACCGCGACGGCAACGAGTACGTGCAGCCGTGAACGGCTACTAGCGCTGGCCTCGGGGCGGCGGGGCGATCCCGGGGGCGTCACACGGGGGCGCGAGTCTTCCGCCAAAAGTCCCTGTCGCCGTGTAGCGTGTCACCCCGTGGCTGGGCGACCGCTACCCTGGTGTTAGTGGGGGGAAGAGGCGTACTGCATGATGCCGACTGACTGCGCCGCGCGGCCATAGTGGCCTTGACGTGCAGAAGCCGCCGGACGCACTACCGCGAACCCCTCCCGCGGCACCCGCGGGACGTCTATCATTGCCCGAGATGGAGGATCTCCAAGGGGCAGCCGTGCGTGTCACGCTCGAGCGCGGGCGCGCCGACGAATGGGCGCTCGTGCTCGCTGCCACGGGTATTCCGCACAGGCTGCGACGCCGGCCTGACGGCTGGCCACTCATCGTCGCGCCGCTCGACGCCCGCGCCGCTCTCGAGGCACTCGACGGTTACGACGGGGAGAAGCAAGGCGAGAGCGCCGACACGGTCGCCGCCGCCGTCGTCACTCCCGTGGGCGGCGCGACCGCCCTCGGCGCTGGCGTCGCCCTCCTGCTGATCGGGTTCTTCGCCGTCACTGGGCCGCGCACCGAACACAGCGCGTGGTTCGCGCGTGGCAGCGCCGCGACCGAGCGCATCGTCGCCGGCGAGTGGTGGCGGACCGTCACCGCACTGACGCTTCACGCCGACGTGCCCCACCTGCTCGGCAACGCGGTGGCGAGTGTCGTTCTGGTGGGCGCGGTGAGCCGGGAACTCGGACCTGGTCTCGGTCTCTGGCTGCTGGTTCTGGCCGGGGCCGGGGGCAACGCGCTCACCGCTGTCGCGCACGGCGCCCGTTACGACTCAGTCGGGGCCTCGACGGCGATCTTCGGCGCCATGGGGATCCTTGCGACCACGCGCGTCGCCGCACGCGGACGGGGCCGCCGGGCCGCGCAAAAGCCGTGGGTGGTCTTCGCGGCGTGCCTCGCCCTGCTCGCCCTCCTCGGCACGAGCCCGGACGCCGACATTCTTGCCCACCTCTTCGGGCTCCTGGTCGGCGGCGTGCTCGGCTTGGCCACCGGATTCGCGCTACCGAGCGCGCCGCGCCCTGCGGTGCAGTGGGTGCTGGCGTTGGCCGCCCTCGGGACGCTGGTCGTCTCCTGGCTGTGCGCTTTGCAGTGGCCCTCGGGTCTTATTTGATGGAACGCGACTCACACAGGGATGACACGTGCGTAGGAGGCTTCCACATTCGTCGTCCTGGATCACCGGCACCGGCACGGCATAGGCCTCGGGTGAATTCGATGACTTGACGAAAAGGCAGTTCAATGTCCCGATTGTGACTATGTAAATCCAGGAGGTATCTATGCCCACACCACTGTTGGCCGAGGCCAATGCGCTCATCGACCGCCCCAATTTCGCGCACCTCGCCACCCTGATGTCGGACGGCTCACCACACAGTGTGCCCGTCTGGGTTGGGCGCGACGGGGACCGGCTCCTGGTGTGCACGAGTGAGGGGTCGCTGAAGGGGCGCAATACGCGCCGCGATCCCCGGGTAGCCCTGTCCATCGTGGACTTCCACGATCCATACGAGGAGGTGCAGCTCCGCGGCCGCGTGGTGGAGCGGCGTCCCGACCCCGACCTCAAGATCATGGATCCCGTGTCGCACAAGTACATTGGGGGGCCGTTCCCGATGCGGAGCCATGAGGGCCGCGTGGCTCTGGTGATCGAAGTCGACAAGGCCCGCTACACCAAGCTGCCGTTCGCCCATACGCCGCCGCGGACGTAGCGCACGTAGGAAGGAAGCGGGGACGACGGCACGGTGCTGCGGCTGGCGCAGCTGATCCACGAGATCATGCAACCCCGCAAGGGCGAGGGGTCAGGTGAGCGCCCGCAGCGCGTGGTGTTCGCGGACGTCCCCCCCCAGCGGGCTCGACCAGGCCAAGCCTGTTCCGGAGCCCCCGGGGCCGGAGCCCCCAACGGTCGTCGACCGCGAGGGCAACGAGTACGTGCAGCCGTGAACGGTTACGTCTAGCGCTGGCCTCGGGTCGGCGGGGCGATCCCGGTGGCGTTCACCGAAGAGAAATGACCGGCGACGAGTTGGTCCTTCGCGCCCTCGACCCACGGCACGTCCTTGCGCAGGAGGACCGACGCTGGACGGATCAGGAACGAGGCGGGCGCCAGCCCCGGCGGCGACGTGCCGTGATCCCGTAGGGCGATGGCCGCGTCCATCAGGCACTTCCTGATCCGGATGATCGCCATGTCGGCCCGGCCGAGGCGCTCCAGTGTGCGGTCGACGATCGGGCGCTGACTCTCGGTGATCGCCTTGTCCTGCGCGCCCACACCAGGGACGCCGAAGAGCTTCCGGGTCTTGTGCGCCTCCCAGTCGAGCAGGTACTCGTTGTCCCGGTGCGCCAGCGGCCGGATGTCGCCGTACGGTTCGGCGGTCGCCGGGGCATAACTCGTGATGTGGATGCTCAGGCCGGCCCGCATGGCCGTGAGCTCGTCCCCGGTCAGCGCGCGCGACGGATGCCACGAGATGCACCAGTTGACGAGGTGCTCGTCGTCCACCGGGATCCAGATGTGGGAGTGTCGAACTGGATCGGCCGTGGGATCGGTCGGCGGCATGGTGTGGAACGGCATGTGGAACTGCGTGATGCGCCAGTAGCACATGCCGTCGCCCGCATCCCGCCGGGCGCCGATCAGGGCGCCGTACGGCGTGTCCACCACCTCCAGATGCGGAGCCCTCTCGAGCTGGACGGCGAGGGAGAACCCGGCGGAGGCTTGGTCGAGGTCGCGCCGGACGGTGTCGTCACCCGGGTCGACCACGCCGTGGAGAAAGGAGATGTGGGCGGGGTCGATCCCGCCTTCGAGCGCCTGGAGATAGTTGCACTCCTGATAGAACTTCGAGACGAACCGCCGCGCGTCCGGCACCAGCGCCCATTCGAGATCGGGCATCGGGGGCGGAGGACTGGCCGGCCCCATGTACGTCCAGACGACGCCACCCCGCTCGGCGCAGGGATAGGCCGGATGGCACACCTTCTCCTGGAAGTCGCTCTCCGCCGACTCGTTGGGCATCTCGAGGCACTGCCCATCGAGGCCGTACTTCCACCCGTGGTAGATGCACCGCAGGCCTGCCTCCTCGTTCCGCCCGAAGTAGAGCGAGGCGCGCCGATGAGAGCAGTGTTCGCCCAGCAGCCCGACCTTCCCGTCGCGAGCACGGAGGGCGACGAGATCCTCGCCCAGCAGCCTGACGCGCTTGACCCGACCGCCGGGCTCGAGCTCCGCCGAGAGCAGCACGGGCATCCAGTACTGCCGCATGAGCTGACCCATCGCCGTCCCAGGCCCGATCTGCGTCAACAGCTCATTCTCGTCCCTGCTCAGCATTGGCTTGTCCTCCAGCCGGTAGTCATCGATAGTGCGGAGCTACGTCGGGACGATACACCAACAGGAGGAGGCCATGCCGATCCCAGCCACGATGAACGCGGTCGTGCTGCACGAAGCCGACGCCATGCGGGTGGAGCCCCGACCCGTCCCCAGGCCCGGGCCCGGCGAGGTCCTGCTGCGCGTGAACGTCGCCTCCATCTGCGGGACGGATCTGAAAGTGCTCCACCGGACGCTCCCGGGGCAGCCCGCGGCCGAGTTCGTCATGGGGCACGAGTACGCGGGCACCGTCGCCGCCCTGGGGCCCGGCGTGGACGAGTTCCAGGTGGGCGACCGGGTCGCCGTCGAGGTCCACAAGGGCTGCGAGCGCTGCGAGAACTGCATCAAGGGCTGGTACACGTCCTGCCTGAACTACGGCGACCTCGCGAAGGGGCACCGCGCCGGCGGGATTGCCGACGTGCTTGCTGCGGCCGAACGGACCCCGGCCCGCGAGGGGCCTTCCGGATGAATCGGGGACGGCGCCCGACAGCATTGGCGTTCGTATGCGTCCTCCTGATCATCCCGAGCGGGTCGCTCTCGAACGGGCAGCAGCCGCCTCCGCTGGACCTCCGATTTGCGCGCGACTATCGACCTGGAACTCGCGACCCCAACGGGCACGGGCTTGGAGGCACGGAGATCATGTCCCTCGCTGCGCACAAGGGCATGCTCTGGGCCGCGATCGGCGCTGTCAGTTCCTGGACGGCGCCGCCCTTTCGACCCGTTCCACCGGGCTCGCAGATCTTCGTGAAGCGTACGGCCTCAGGAGCCTGGGAAGTCGACTTGGACCTCGGCCTCGACTACCTCCGCGCCGCATCGATGGCGTCCATCAGATTCACGACGGACCGCCACGCCAGGAAACTGCCAGAGCCCGTCCCGGTTCTGCTGGTTGGCGCCGGCGCGCGGACGTTTCGGCCACGCGCGGCGGAGGTGTGGTCCCGCAACGATGCCACCGGCCGATGGTCTCGAATGACGATCACGGACAACATCCGGAGCGTCACCGGTCGGGTCGACCCCGAGGTTCGCGTGCTCTTCGATCACGTCGACCGAGTGACGGGCGTGCATCACGTGTTCGCGGGAATCGCGAACGGAGCGATTTATCGCGGCGCCTACGACGCGTCGGTCGCAGGCCAAATCGTCTGGGAAGAGAAACCCGATTTCGACGGCCGGATCCGCCGTCCAATGGCTGCGGCCGAGGCCGATGGCGCGTTGTATCTCACGGTCGATCCTGAACCGTCACAACCGGGCAACGGCGGCCTGTTCAGGCGGGTAGATGGGCCACGACCACGATGGGACCGGATCTACGAATGGGCGTGGTCGAGTCCCAACCCCGACTTGCCGATGTGGACGGGCATGCGAGGCCTGACGCCCATTCGCGATCCTCGCGACGGACACGACGTCCTGCTGGGTGCGCGTGAGCAACCGGGCGTGATCGAGCGGATCGATCTCTCGCGGAACCACGCCGTCACGCTCGAGCTCGACGTACGCAACTACTTCGCGAAGATCTGGTACGGCGGGCAGCTCTATCGCGACGTGACGCTGATCGCGTACAACGACATGACGGCGGCGGTCCACCCCAAGACCGGCGAACCCATTCACCTCATCGGACTGTGGGTCCTGCACCCCGAGCGACGGTCGGAATTGGGGGCGAGTTCGTGGTACCTCGTGCGCTACCGTGATGGCAGCTACGCCCACGGCCGCGTTTTCGATCCTGGGGACTCCACCATTAGAGCGCGGGGTGGCCTGCGCGGCACACGGGCAATCGTCGTCTCCCCGTTTGCCGAAGACCGCGCACGCGTCTTCTACTTCGGCGGCTTCGATGCGTACGGAGGCCCACACCAGGACACCGCCTGGATCTACAGGACTGCGGCGCCCGAATGAACCCTACGCGGCAAGCGTTCCAGTCAAGCGGATGCGGCTTGTAGGTTCGCACAGTTTCGGAGATGAGGATAGACTCGGCGTGTTCGTGCGGGTTCCAGCGCCACCGCGCGTGCCTGTACGGGCCACGCCTATTTCGTGGATGCCGGCTGGAGCTGAGCCGCGGCGCCTGTCGTGAGCGGCCACACGTAGCGATCCCACGTCATACCGAACGCTTCCATCTGTCCGGCGACTCGGGCGCCCGACCGTTCAGCGACGCGCCGCGAGCGGGCGTTCTGCGGATGAATGGCCGAGACCGCGTACGGCAGCCGCAGAACGTCGCGCGCGTAGTCGCGAACGCATTGCGATGCTTCGGTCGCGAAACCCTGGCCCCAGACGGCGGGGTCGAACGTGTAGCCGAGCTCACACTCGAAGGTCAGCTCGACGTCGGCGGGCGCCCCTGCGAGCCCGAACCATCCTCTGCGAATACCGTGCTCGGGTTCCGCGGATTCGACAACCATCTCCATCAAGCCGCAGCGTCCGATCAGCGCTCCGTCCGCCTTGCGCACGACCGCGAGATAGCCGAGCGCGAGCTGCTCATAGCTTGCGAGCGTGGCCTCCAACCATGCTTTCGTCTGCTCGGGTGAGCGCGGCCGGCCTTCGCGCCAGAGATACCGCGCGACTTCGGGAAGTGCGTGGATGCGTGTGTAGAACGGCAGGTCGTCCGGCGTCATTCGCCGCAGCACGAGGCGAGCCGACTCGAGCCGGTCGGTACCGTGCGGCAGGGTCATTTTGAAGCCGCCTTCATGTCGCTCGCATTGTAGCGCCGTTCGCGGAGTCGGCATCGGTAGCCGCGACTGCGCACCAGGCCGAGAACGTGAGCACGGCGCCGAGCAGTATCGACGCGCCGAGGGTCGGCGGCCGCGAGGCCGCAATCGTCCACGCGAAGCCGAGCGTCCAACATCTCTACGATCGTCTCCAACATTCCCTGGCCGCCTGAGTCATTTTCGGATCAGGGTTGACACGGGTGATGCCGGTGAACCAAAGACAGCCGCCGACGGAGTCTGGGTCTAAACGGCCCCTAACACCGCTGGCTCGCTATTGCTCGGCGCGGACGTTCTACGTGCGCGGGGAGGGAGCATAGGACATTCTGCAAATGGATGATCACGAAATCAGGCAGGTTCCGGCAGTGGTCGATGCGATTCGCCGCGACACCCGGCAGTTGGGCTTTACAATGGCTTCTGAGCCTCAGACCGGCTCGCTGCTTCGCACCCTTGCCGCATCCAAGCCGAGCGGCAGATTTCTGGAACTCGGGACCGGTACTGGCGTCGGTACAGCTTGGCTTCTCGCCGGCATGGACGAGCGGTCCCGGCTCGACTCGGTCGAAAACGACGCCAGGGTGTTGGAGGTTGCTCGGCGCCATCTCGGGCACGACCCGCGCGTCACGTTCCATCTCGCCGACGGTGAGGCGTTCCTCGCCCAGTCAGCACCATTGCACTTCGACTTCATCTACGCTGACACGTGGCCCGGCAAGTTCACGCACGTGGACCTTGCGCTTTCGCTCCTGAAAGTCGGCGGTATCTATTTTATCGACGACCTTCTACCGCAGGCGTCATGGCCGGAGGGGCACGCACCAAAGGTTCCGGCGCTGATCACGGAGCTGGAAACCCGAACCGGATTTGTTGCCACGAAGTTGGCCTGGGCGTCCGGGCTTATGATGCTCGTACGAACGAATGCCGTCTGACACGGACTGGACCCCGACAGCGCAGGTGACCCGATCGCGCCGCGGGTCAGTCCGATGTCGTTATACTGCAACGAGATCCCAGACACCGCGTTCGTTGGGAAGAAGGGGACGGAGGGAAGCGAACATGGTCGCACGCATAGGAACGTGGGAAGGATCCCCAGAGGAACTGGATCGATGGGTTGTCCGCGGTCGTGAACAGGTCAAGCCTCACATTCGCCAAGACCCAGGCCTCAAAGCCGTATATTGGCTTGTTGACCGCAAGGCGGGGAAAGGAATGATCGTCACGCTTTGGGAGAACGAGGATGCGATGCGGGCAAGCGAACAATCCCGTCTGAAGCGGCAGGGAGCAACTGCAGCCGCCACCGGTGCGAAGGTTACGACGGATCGATACGAGGTCGTCGATTCACTGGTGATGTAATGGCTGAGAGGACGGGATCACAGAAAGTCGTTGCAGCCGGCGCGTCAACATGTGGCCAGTCCAGGATCTGGTGGAGACGCCGGAAGAGCGGGACAGTCATCGCGCCGACATTCGCCGCTGCTACGTTGAGCGGTTTCTTCTCCTCCGGGCCACCGCGTTCAAGTAGCCCGAGTCCTATTTTCATCAGTACGCCGCCCTCTCCGACGAAGCGGCCGAGCGGACGGCCGGGACCATCTGGGACAGGATCAACGGCCCTAACCTCCGGGAGAACATTCTGCCTACACGCGAGCGGGCCCATTTAGTCCTCGTCAAGGACCAGGACTACGCGATCGATGATGTTTGGTTGCGCAAGTTGTAGTTAGCTCTCGACGCGCAAGTGCCTTGGGGTCTTGGCGGGAAGCGCGCGAGCACCTTGCGGAGCCACTGCGGCGGGTGAGAACGCGATGCTGAAAGGCGTTTTCTTCGACCTTGATGAGACGCTCATCGACGCCGACGGCTGCCACCGTGAGGCGAGCCACCGCGCCTTCGCTGAGTTTGGGATGGACTGGGACGAGGCGTTCAGGCGGACGGGCCCCTTCTTCGGCCGCCGCATGAGGGAGATCCTGGAGGCGAGACGTAACGCGCTGGGTGTGAGCGAAGTAGCGGCTCCGGTCGAAAAGCTCGTGGTGCTGCGCGACGAGCACTACGTCAATCTCTTCCCGGCAGGCGTTTGCCTGCTGCCGGGTGCTCGCGCGGCGGTGGCCAGCGTGCGCGATCACGGAGCGGTGGCAGCGATCGTCTCTTCATCAGCGCGGGCAACGATCGAGTTGACTGTGGAGCATTATGAGCTCTCGCGCCTGGTGAGCTTCGTGGTAGGCGGGAACGACGTTAATCGGGGGAAGCCCGACCCAGAGTGCTATGAACTCGCCTATCATCGCCTCCAGTCCTTCCGGCCAGCGGCACCGCACGAGTGTTTGGTTGTAGAGGACTCATCGGTTGGCGTCACTTCCGCCCGGTTCGCTGGGCTCCCCGTGTGCCTAGTTCCGCGTTACCCGCTCGCAGAACCCGTAAAACCAGAATACACACTGGCATCGCTGGACGAATTTCCCGGGCTGGTCGCACGGCTGAGCGAACGCTGAGTTGTCCCGGTGGTTATTCTCTCTCATTATTCGTGAGTAATCCTGGCTAAGGGCCCATGGAAAGGAGCGCCCGTATGGTCGATGTGGGCGAACGGACCCAGACGGCTCTTTCCTACATTCGCCATCAAGCTTCCAAAGGTCTGTCCGACGTGCGACCCCTCGCGGAGCGCACCGCTGCCGAGTGCGGCCGCTGTCTGCAGAATGTCAGCGAGGGACAGGCGCGCTTCAAGCCTGGTCCCGAATGGTCCATTAAAGAAGTACTGGACCACCTGATCTACGCCACCGCGTCCCAGGTTATCGAACCTATCCGAGATCTGTCCGACGGGAAGGTTCCTAAACCCTTCACCGCCGACAGCAGCGGTGGCAGGTCCACGCAGTCCATCCAGGAGTTACGAGATGAGATGGCTCGGCGTTTGGAAGAAATTGTCGTGTTGGTAAGCGCTCTGCCAGATGGAGCCCTGCCCGTCGGGATCTGGGAGCACCCGTCTCTCGGTCCCCTGAACCTCAAAGAATTGATCGCTTACCACCGGCTGCACGTCATGGACCACCTCCAGCAGATTGAGAAGATCAAGGCCGACCCTGGCTACCCACCGAGGTGACCCGAGGGTCGTCGGTTCACCCGCCCCCCAATGACCGACTCTTCTCTGCGGGGCCGGAGCGCGACGGCTGAGCGAGCGAGATTCGGGATCGCACACGATATGGTGAACCGGCTGAGCTCATCGAATGAGGAGCGGCATCCTCGGAGCAGATCGCGGTCTCGAGTGGCAACGAGCCGAGACGCCAGCCGATGAGCCGACCCGTTCAGACCTTGGCAACCGGGCACTACTTCGAGGCGCCTCGTTGGCGCGACGGGTTCCTATGGATGGTCGACAGCATTGCGCGCTCCGTTTTCAGAATCAGCGCCGAGGGAAGTTGCGAGACCGTACTCCGTCTCAACGGAATCCCTGCCGGTCTCGGCTTCCTTCCTACAGGGGACTTGATCATCACCTCGATGCTGGAGCGCGTGCTCCTCAAAGGCATCCGCGACCAGGTGACAACCTACGCCGATCTGTCGACGGTCACGAGAGGCACGATCGATGACATGATCGTGGATGGCGAAGGCCGATGTTTTGTCGGCGATCTCGGATTCGATCTACGGCACGGCGTGCCGGCCGGTGCCCTGGGCGGACTGATCCTCGTGGCGGCCGATGGCCGTTCCCGAATTGTGGCCGAAGGATTGCGGTTCCCCAACGGCATCGCGATTTCAGCTGACGGCAGCGAGTTGGTTGTGGCTGAAAGCCAAGGCGATTGCCTTGCGGCGTTCAGGATCGGCTTGGATGGTTCGCTCGAGTTCCGCCGCCGCTTCGGACATATCGCCGAACCTGATGGGATCTGCCTTGATCGCGAAGGGGGTGTGTGGGTCAGTGCGTTTAACGAGGATGCGGTCGTCCGCGTTGATCGCGCAGGACGCATGACCGATCGAATCGCGCTACCCGGTCGGGGTGTCGCATGCGTCTTGGGTGGTGATGATCGCCGCAGTCTCTACTGTGTCAGCGCGGAGACCACGCATGAGGACCTCGCGAGGCGAAAATCCATCTCACACCTGCACATGACCCGTGTCGAGATCCCCGGCGCCGGACATCCCTGAGTCTGGCGCGTCGCGTGAGAATCTGTGCCGGCGGCTTCCTCGTTCGAGGCGAACAAGTCCTCCTCGTTCAGCGCTCACCGGCGCGACGGCTCTATCCCGACGTGTGGGGCGTCGCAGGCGGGCATTGCGAGGGTCACGAGGCCCCGGCCGAAACCCTCATTCGGGAGGTAGCAGACGAGCTGGGCGCCACGGCACAAGCGTTCGAGGAGATCGCGGTCCTTGAGGAGCTACATCCCGATGAGCACGGAGAAGCCCGATATCATGTGTTCGTCGTAACCGTCTGGGAGGGGAGAGAGCCGCGAATGCTCGACTCGGAGCAAGTCGTCGGAGTGTCCGGACGATGAAGCCCTTCCGGTTTGGTGTGATCGTCCGGAGCGCCCGATCGCGGGCCGAATGGACGGACCAGGCTCGCAAGCTCGAAGACCTCGGCTACTCTTCGCTGACCGTGCCGGATCATCTCGCAGAGATGTTCTCGCCGATGCCGGCGTTGGTCAGCGCCGCGGCCGCGACAAAGACCATCCGGGTCGGCACGACGGTGCTTAACAACGACTTCCGTCACCCTGTGCTGGTGGCGCGCGAAGCCGCGACAGTGGATCTCCTGACCGATGGGCGACTGGAACTCGGCCTTGGCGCCGGGTACGTGAAATCCGAATATGCGCAGGTGGGCTTGCGCTTCGATCTGGGAGGCGCGAGGGTCGAGCGCCTGGCAGAGGCCGTCGTCATCGTCAGGCGTCTGCTCACGGGCGAGCGTGTCACGTTCGCCGGGCGACACTATCGAGTGACCGACCACACCGTCTATCCGCTGCCCGTGCAGCAGCCGCACCCGCCAATTCTCATTGGCGGCAACGGTCCGCAGCTCCTCACCCTCGCCGCGAAGGAAGCCGACATCATCAGCCTCACGGGTATCACTTTTCGACGCGGTGGGACGGAGCCGGATCTCTCGGCGTGGAAAGCGGCGGTCGTCGACGACCGAGTCCGGCTTGTGAGAGACGTCGCCAGAGACAGATATGAGCGACTCGAACTGAACGCGCTCGTGCAAAGAGTCATCGTAACGGACGCTCGCCGGAAGGCTGCCGAGGAACTGACGCTTCGTTGGACACAGTTGAGCGTCGAGGAGCTCCTGCAGAGCCCGTACGTACTTGTCGGGACCGTGGACCAACTCATCGAAGATCTCCAGGCCCGCCGGACGCGGTGGGGCATTTCCTATTTCGTCACCCATGAGCCATATGTGGACGCTTTCGCACCCGTTGTCGCCCGGCTGGGCGGCACGTAGGAACGTGTCGAACCGCTTGACGGAATGCAAAGCATCACCCGAGAATCTTTGGCGATTCCCGATGAGGCGAACGAAGGGTCAATGCCGAGACTTATCCCGGGAATCCCGACCCGATGAAAAGGTATTGATCATGCTCACGGAGCGGCCGATCGAGCCGAGCGCCGTTCCGCCATCACGCTGGACTTCAGGTTACTCCCTGGTGATCCGGGCTCCCAATCCGCAAAGGCGCTCGTCGATCTGCTCGTAGCCGCGATCGACTTGGGTGATGTTGTTGATTACCGAGCGTCCTTCGGCGCAAAGCGCCGCAGCGATCAAGGCCATGCCGGCGCGGATGTCAGGCGAGACGATCGTCGCCCCGCGTAGGCGGCTCGGACCAATGACGACGGCCCGGTGCGGGTCACAGAGCACCACCCGCGCTCCCATGGCGATCACGCTGTCGACGAAGAAGAGCCGGCTCTCGAAGAGCTTCTCGTGGATCAGAACCGTGCCCTCCGATTGGGTCGCCAGGACGAGGGCCAGCGGAGTGAGGTCGGCGGGGAAGGCGGGCCAGGGGCCGTCATCGATCTTCGGAATGGCGCCACCATCGTCGGCCACGACCGTGAGTTTCTGGTCCGGCGGCACGATGAGCGTCGCGCCGTCGATCCGGGTGTCGACGCCCAGGCGAGCGAACGCGAGTCGGGTCATGTGGAGGTGCTCGGGCACGACGTCGGTGACTCGGAGTTCCCCACGGGTCATGGCCGCGATGGCGACGAAGGATCCAATCTCAATGTGGTCTGGCGACAACCGGTGGCGTGCGGGTCTGAGGCCGTCGACACCCACGATATCCAGCACATTGCTGCCGGTTCCGTGAATCCTCGCGCCCATCGTGTTCAAGGCCCGGCACAGCCCTTGGACGTGGGGCTCGCAGGCGGCGTTCAGGATGCGTGTCGTTCCAGTCGCGGTGACCGCGGCCATGATCGCGGTCTCGGTCCCGGTGACGCTCGCCTCGTCGAGAAAGACCTCGGCAGCGCGAAAACGACCGTCGAGGGCGAGGTGGTAGGCGTCGCCCACGAGGTCGATGCGCGCGCCGAGTTGGCGGAGGGCGGCCAGGTGGGTGTCAAGGCGCCGGCGGCCGATCTTGTCGCCGCCCGGCCGCGGCAACACCGCCTGGCCCCGTCGAGCCAGGAGCGGCGCCGCGAGCAGAAAGGAGCCCCGGATCTCGGACGCTAACTGGGGATCGGGCCGGACCTCATGGAGCGCCGTGGCATCGATGATGATGCTCCGGTTGTTCGAGAACTCCGCGCTAGGGCCGAGGCCCCGAACGGCATCGACGAGCATCTCGACATCGCGGATCCGGGGCACGCTGTCGATCTGAACGCGCCCGGGCACGAGTAGGGCGGCCGCGACGAGCGGTAAGGCCTCGTTCTTGTTGCCACAGGGGGCGATCGTCCCACTGAGCGGGTGTCCGCCCTGTATCACAAAGGAGCCGCCGCGACTGGCTGTGGTCACTGAGCGCGATCTCCCTCCGGCTCTGGAATCATTGTAGGCCCGGTGGCGACATTGGGAGTGTGTTTGCACGGTCCCGTTCGGCTCGCTCCGCTCGCCGTGACCGGATCCGGTCTAGCCCTGGGCACCCGACTCCACCAGGAGTGCTGGATCGACGAACCGTTCGAACTCGTCAACGCCCGCCAGCGCCCGGCGCTCGATCTTCATGCTCGAAACGCTCGGCCTCCAGGGCGCCTGCGACGAGGCCCTGCGCACCGCCCGCGAGCTTGAGCCGCAGGTCGGTACGCTGGTTGGCGAGAATGAGGTGTCCTTCGCCAAAACCTCATCCCACTCGGTTGGCAACGGCCGATGCTCTCGCGACAGGTGAGGGAACGCCGGGAGACTGCAGATAACGGGCAGGGGAGCGAGCCGCTTGGTGGGTACATCCGGACCCACTACAGAAAGAGGAGGAGCTCGAGGTAGGGCGGCGGAGCAGCCGGACGGAAGGACGTG
>Ga0209235_1001302_pt1 | contig 13464 bp, 13 predicted proteins | sample GraSoi013_1_20cm_4_FD_185817 | JGI IMG/M metagenome (GOLD analysis project Ga0209235, IMG submission 185817) | Grasslands soil microbial communities from the Angelo Coastal Reserve, California, USA - Sample 09_25_2013_1_20cm (SPAdes) (version 2) | ecosystem: Environmental > Terrestrial > Soil >...
CAAGAGGGGAGAGGACAAAGGCTCAGCTGGCCCCGTGATATTCCCCGGCGTAATCGACAATAACTACTGGGATTTGCCGCGGCGGACGCCGGTAGAATATCAATCTCAGATTGTTCAAATCTTGGTTGCAAGCAGGAAGAAGAATGTGTTCTAGTCGAGAGCGGAAAACCGGTGAATGAGGAACAGGCTAAGATCTCTGCCCGTGGCTGGCCGACGGAAGTTCATACGCTTGATGATCTTACGGACCAAGTAGCGCTGGTCACAGGTGCATCTCGGGGCATCGGGCTAGCTGTTGCAACAGAATTGGGCCACCTCGGGGCAGTCGTGTACGGTGGAATGAGAATGCCAAAGGCTGTCGACGGTGTGAAGCCGATCCGCCTGGATGTTACTCAAGAAGCCACGGTCTCGGCCGCAATAGTTCAAGTCGAAAAGGAAGCCAGCCGCCTGGACGTCTTAGTCAACAATGCGGGCGTGGGCGTGTCGGACGGGGACCTGGCGGTGATCTCATCGGAGGAGATCAGAGAGGTGCTGGAGACAAACCTCCTAGGGCCCATGCTGGTGAGCAAGCATGCTCTCCCGCTTCTACTGAAGCGGCGTGGTGGGAGGATCGTGAACGTTTCCAGTCTCGTCGGAGCCATGACGGACGGCATGGAAGGTAACTGGCCTGCTTATCGGGTCTCCAAGAATGGGCTGAACGGGCTCACGATCTATCTCCATGGAGAATACGGGCCGCAGGGCCTCATCGCGAACTCCGTCTGTCCGGGACATACTAGGACCGACCTAGGCGGGCCAGACGCCGAACGTAGCGTGGAGGAGGCAGCCCAGACTCCAGTATGGCTCGCAACCTTCGCACCCGGGGGTCCCGGAGGGCTCTTCTGGCGCGACAAGAAAGTCATTCCTTGGTGACAGACTTCTCTTCGCAGTTCGACTCGACCGCATTCAAAGAAGAACCACGGGCAAAGCTTTTCCAATTCTTGACCCAAGCAACATGCCCGCTGCAGCAACGATGGAGAAGAATATTCCAATAAGAAATGGTATCCAGGCTTCTCCATTAGAGGATGAATAGACGAATGACGCTGTGGCAAGAATGTAAGCAACGACTGTGAAATATAGTGGACCAGGAAGGCGAGCTATCGAACTTCTGAGGAAGGCTCTTACCAGAACGAGCCCAATGACCATTAGTGCATCGACCACAGCGAACAGAACCGTGATAGGAATCTCGAGTATGCCCACGCTGTAGAGTATGACCATTACCAGTCCAGATGCACCAATCACTATCACCAACGAAGCTGCCATCTTATTCGGAGGCATAGCAATTCACCCCATAGCAGATTGCTCCAATAATCATCAATGCTTCTCCGAGACACCGAAGCCCTGATGGAGAGTGAAGAATCTTCGTCCCGGAGATTCTCATGAGGAGCTTCGAGGTCATCTGCTCAGTACCTTGTTGGAGAAGAGGCGTATCTGTGACAGGAGCTACGCTGAAGCCATAATCCTCCTTTCGGGAGGAAGGTCCGCAAGAACTCTCTGCAGCCAGCGTTCCGATAGCCTTCGACCCAAACTGTCTTTGTCGAACCGGGGCTCGGATGGTCCCAAAGGCTGAGAGGCTTCCAGAGCGAGGTTCAAGGGACCTGCTAATCTCGACTCAAATTCTCCTTGCACTCTCGCTTTTCAGCGTTCTAGGGTCTTGCAGGTTCGAAGGTTGATGGCGTATTTTGAGATGTGCTTGTCCGCTATGCGAAGAATCGGTTCGACTGTTTCTCGGTTGAGAGTGTACTCGATTGTTTTTCCAACTCTCTGGCTTGTCACTAGTCCGCAGAATGCTAGGCACTTCAGGTTGTGAGAGGCCGTGGTTTGGCTTATCTTGAGAGCTTCTGAAATCTCTCCCACATTCTTCGGGCTGTTTCTGAGCAGGTTTAGGATGCCGATTCGACAGTCGTTCGAGAGCGCGTTAAACAGCAGCGAGACCGCTGTCACGTCGGTCTTTCGAAGGATGAGCTGTTGGCTCATGCTTTGCCTATGTTTCATATGTCCGTTTTCTACAATTAAACCAATCGCGACAACCCCAGCTTTGTAGCAAGCTTATATGACAACTGCGTCATATGACAGTCGAATCGCATGTTTGATTTGGTCATTCTAGGGTCGGGCTCAGCAGCATTCGCCGCTGCAATCAAGGCGGCCGACCATGGGGCGAAAACGGCCATGATAGAGAGAAGCACTCTGGGTGGAACATGCGTCAATGTTGGTTGCGTCCCTAGCAAGAACCTTCTCCGAGCAGGGGAGATTCGATACTACGATAGTCATCGCGAATTCCCCGGAATAACGCCAGGGAAGACAACGCTGGAATTCAACAGAATCCTCGAACAGAAGAATCAGATCGTAAGGGGACTCAGGAAAGAGAAGTATGCCGACGTTCTAAGGTCACTACCCTCGAGCAAACTCTTTCGCGGAAACGCAAGATTCGTTTCTCGGACGCGAGTAAAAGTGGACGGGATCAACGTTGACGGTAGAAAGTTCGTGGTCGCGACGGGATCATCACCCAGGATACCTGTTATCCCCGGCATTCAGAACCTGGACTATTTGACGAACGTTGAGGCTCTCAGCCTGAGGAACAAACCCGCCTCGATGGTTGTGCTCGGTGGTCGAGCCCTGGGCCTCGAGTTCGCCCAAATGTACTCTCACATGGGAACCAGAGTGACTCTCCTGCAAAGAAGCGATAGAATAATTCCTGAAGAGGAGCCAGAGGTCTCTGCGGCACTACACCAATATCTAGAGAACGAAGGAATCCAGATCAAGACGGGAGTACAGGTCAAACGCGTCTATCAGACCCAAGGCGAGAAGGTTATCGTCGCCGCAGACAAGCACGGAGAATTCGAAGCCAGGGGAAATGAGCTGCTACTCGCCACTGGACGAGACCCCAACACGAACCTGCTAGGCCTGGAGACCGTTCCAGTAGGGATCGGGAAGGATGGCGCGGTAAAAGTCAACCGAGAAATGCATACGACCGCTCCCCACGTGTGGGCTGCTGGAGACGTCATAGGCGAACCAATGCTTGAAACCATTGCAGCAAAAGAAGGAGCCACAGCTGCAGAGAACGCCTTGTTGGGAACGCACAAGAAGATAGACTTCCTCCCCGTTCCGAGAGCCATATTCACGTCACCCCAAGTAGCGTCAGTTGGCCTCACTGAGAAGCAAGCCCATGAACAGGGCTACGAATGCACCTGCAGGACCATTCCAATGTCGAAAGTTCCAAAGGCCGTCGTCATCAGGGATACGAGAGGTCTGGTCAAAATGGTTGCCGATGCATCGAATGCAAGGATATTGGGCGTTCACATTCTCGCGGAACACGCGGCTGACCTTATCCACGAGGCAGTTCTAGCAGTCAAGTATAAGCTGACAATCGACGATGTCATCGACACGGTTCACGTCTTCCCGACAATGACCGAATCGATCAAACTGGCAGCGACATCCTTCCGGAGAGACATAGACCAGCTCAGCTGTTGCGCGGAGTAGATGCCGAAGTCTTGAAAGATATGCTGTATTATGGTCCCATAAGACTGGTCGGTTTCTCCGACACGCCAACATTATGCCGAATGATTCTGCCCGAAAGAGGAGATGTCTACGTAAAGGGTGGAGCGGACATACTCATCAACGGACTGAAGACAGACCTCAGGGCCGAAGCTCAATGCCCATCGTGCGGAAACGTCACCCGTTTCCACGTTGACAATAGACAAATCGAGGATCTCGCCCCCAAGGACCCCACGCTTCACGTCGTCGAATTCGAGTTAGGGCCAGGACGTCTGAGCATCAAATGTGAAGCGACCCACATTTTCGACAAGAAAGATTGCCTCACCAAGTGGCTATCGACCTACACCGGAAAACCAGGTCTAGTAATCTCACTACCCGAATACATGGATTCTCTGAACAAGCGCCTTCCAACGAACGTATCACCAGCATGAACCTTACTCGATTACCGAACACAGTTTACGAGTCTTACTCCACGAGATATTGAGAACGGTTAGACCAACGGCTGCAACGAGCGATGTTGCGAGGCTGTATGAGAAAGCTGCAGTCGAAGAAATCTGGTCCCCTAAGGCACCGAAGACGAAGTTGGCGATTAGCGAACAGGCACCCAGGAGGAAATAGTAGAGGGCATAAGCTGTTCCCTTCAATTCTCCTGCCGTCAGAGACGGGATTACAGCACGTTGGACTGTGTCGGAAGTGCCGAGGTAGAGTCCGTAGATGAAGGCGATTCCAAAGGCCAGGACAACCCCGCTAGTTGTCAAGATGCTGGCCGTGGTGGAAAAGGCGAACAGCCCGAACGCTCCTATGAGAACCTTGTCCTTTCCGATTCTATCAGCCAACAACCCCGATGGCAGCCCAGCTACTACAGTCGCCACGTTCAAGACCGCGTAGACTAGTGGAACGGTGGCCTGGTCCACGCCGAGAACGTTTGCCTTCACGAGGACGAACGAGAAGTTGTATGCCCCAATGGCGAAGATTCCAATGTCATCTTGATTAATGAGTCAAACCTTGAATCGGTGCCTTGGCCGGGACTTTTTTGTCCCTATAGTCTCGGTATCTGCTCAGCACCTTGTTGGAGAAGAGTCGTATCTGTGATAGGAGGTTTGTCGACGACCACAATCCTTCTCTGCAGCCAGTCTTCCGATAGTTTTCGGAGCTTTCGAGACCTAATTTGCGACAGGCACATGATTGCCGCTATTACTCCGTGAAATGGTGAGAACGGTCGGACCGACGGCTGCAAGAAGCGACGCTTACGAGGGTACTCGCAAGATTCAGCTCAACCGTTACAGTCTTGGCCAACTCATAAGCGGCCTTCAATCTCTCGCACCGCATCTTCCATTCTCGGAAAACGAAACTGGAAGCCTGCCGCCAGCAACCGACTTGGCACAACGCGGCGGCTCTTGATTATCAACTCGGCCTCGGTCCTATGAACAAAGGCTGCGACCTCAAGCATCCAGCGCGTCGCGGGCAATCCAAAGGGCACTCCGCACTCTCGACGGATGATTCTCATCATCTCGCGTTGCGGAATCGGGTTCGGCGAGGCCACGTTGACCGGCCCGGTGAAATCCTTGTGCTCGATCAACCATTCGACGGCGCGGCAGAAATCTTCTTCGTGAATCCAAGAAATGAATTGGTGCCCACCGGCAATAGAGCCTCCCAGCCCCCATCGCGTGAGGCTTCGGAGAGTTCGGTATACACCCCCCTCGCTCGCTGCGAAGACCATGGCCGTGCGCAACGCAACCTTCCGCGTGGCCGGCGTCTGCGCTTCGTTGAGCGTTTGCTCCCAAGCGCAGGCGACCTCGATGGAAAAAGCATCCTTGGCCTCTGGAGTCGCGCCAATTTCCCCTGTCGCCTCATCCATGAGCCGGTCAAACGTGTGTTTGTAGATGGTTGCTGTGCTGGCGTTCAGCCACACTGGTGGTGGTTCCCTTGAGCGGGCGATGGCTTCGCCCAGTATCCGCGTTGTCTCCACTCTCGACTCGAGGATATCGCGACGGTTGCGAGCGTTGTAACGGCAATTCACCGATCGCCCTGAGAGATTAATCAGTGCGCGAGCACCGTCGAGCTCCCTCGTCCAATCCCCCATGGTTCGCCCATCCCAACGGACCCGGGAAATGTCCCCATCATCTTCGCGCGGCGAGCGTGTGAGAACCACGACGTCGTAGTCCCGAGCAATTTTCTCTCGAAGAAAACTGCCGATGAAGCCGCTCCCACCTGCGAGGACGACGCGACGACTCATAACACGATTCTTTCGGATTCGTTAAACGTCAATATAAGATGCCTGACAGAAGAGTTCCCTCTTTCTGAATTCTATTTGTTACGCGAATTTCTCCAGGGTGGGTCCATCATCTTTTTGCTTCATGGACTCGTGTTGGTGAGGGCGACGGATACAGAATGGAAAGGAGCCCACAGTAGAGGCGTACGGTGGAAGAGAGTTTGACGGACAAACCCGGGGAGACTTGCAGTCCAAGACCAAAGACCACGCTCCAAAGAATCATTGGAATGCTGCGAAAAGGCAGAGTTGTTCGACGTCGCAGGACTTGACCCGGAACTCGTGGAGAGGCTGACATGTGATTCGTGCACAGTCTTGAGGCTCAGACAATTACTGGAATCAGAAGTCCTAGGAAAACGCCGTAGACATTGTGCGCAAGGAAGCTGACCGCCAATCCCTTCCGTGTCATCTGGAATCCTCCAATATGTTCGAAGAACCTCCTCGTCAGGAAAGGAGAGATGAGCCAAAGCACAATGCTGTACACAATGGCATAGCTTAGAACCTGGGACGACAGAATCGTTGTTTCAAGCAACGCTATCAGAAGAAGACGAAAGATGATCCCGAGAGCGGCACCATGAAGCAGGTGCATTGCAACTGACATCGAAGCGACCACTCTTCTCTGCGTAAATTTTCGAATGAGCACGGAAACTATGACGGCGTTGACTTGCCATTCTGCTATTCCTTCTATTCCCCATCTTCTCCAGAAAGGGAGCTCAAAGATAGTCATGCAAATTGCTGCCAGCAGACCGGCGAAGCATGCGCCGAGAAGCGTGAGAAGAAGCAACATCCAGTCGACCTTGCTGCTTCAAGCCCCGGTTGGAGAAGAGTCGATCTATCCGAAATGGATTCGGGTCCCCGCGCTTCCTTGAACATAGGACTCAGGCATTTCACGACTGATAAGGTGCATGGCTTTCCAACCCGTACAGTGTCCAGGAATGATGATGTCCGGATGGACCTTTGCGACGTCTTGGATCGTTTGTGAGATGATCTTCTCGAAGATTCCACCAGTCAGGTGCATTCCGCCCATGAAGGCGTGGACCTTGTTGACGCCTGTTACTCGCTGGGCGTTGCGGAGGACGTTGACTACGCCTGAATGGCTACAGCTGGACAAGACGACTAGCCCTTTCCCGTTGACGTTGAAGACGATGCCCTGATCATCCCAGACCCAGGGATCCGGTTCCCACTGTTCGTTGTCCATCTCTTCGTATTGGTAGGGGAATCCTTTTTCGTAGTCGGTGACCCTTTCCACCTGCCCAGTAACTAGGGCGTGGTCGGAGAGGAGGAGGCTGGGGGCTCGACTGTCGATTATCTGGACGTCATTCTTTTCGAGTGCTCGTCGGTCAGGGGGAGGCATGTGCATCTCTACCCCAGAGGGGAACCTGATTTTCCGGTTCTTCCAAGCGTCAGGATGTAGGACCAGCGGGAGGTTCTTCTTGCCCAGGCTGTGGACGACGCCGAAAAGGCCACCATGGTGATCTGCATGCCCATGCGATAAGACGATAGCATCTAGGTCGGTCAGTTGGATCCCTAGGACGGCTAGGTTGTGGGTGACGGCGTCCGGGCTGAGGCCCGCGTCGTAGAGAATAGTCTTGACGCTGCCTTTCTTGTGAACTCTCAGGAGCAGAGAGTAGCCGTGTTCTGCTACCAACTGCGGCCTTCTAGACCAGTCCCAAGTCAGGGGGGCACGGATCACGTTGCTCGTGGAGGCTAAGAGGATGTCGATGGTATTGTCGACAACGATGGTCGCGTCCACGGAATCAACGGTCTGAAGACGGACAATGCCTGTTGTCGGAGTAGTAAAACTGGGAGCAGAGAGCTTGCTGCCGGTCTGTAACGAGTTGAGACTGATTCCGTCCGATAGGCACAATGTATGTGACCATGCCCTGTCTCGACCACCGATAAAGTTGATTTCAAACTTTGCATCTCATCCGAGACCCTGCCTGACGCAAAAGCGGCACCCATGACGGATCTAGTTACTCAGCACATTGCTGGAGAAGAGTCGTATCTGCGACAGGAGGCTTGCTGAAGACCATAGTCCTCCTTTCGGGACGAAGGCCAGCATGAACTCCTTGCAGCCGGCCTTCCTGTAGTCTTCGATCCGACTAGTTCACCGCGGATCGACTGGAGTTGGAACGATCACACTGACGATTGCTCGAATGTAGTTTTCACTCTGAAGCTATCATTGCCAGTGCAATCATTAGATTGACCAAACCTCCTACCATCAAGGCTGCGGGAAGTACAAAGGTGATTGTTAGGGAGAAGGCTGACGATGGGGATGATAGTGGATCAGGCTGGTTCCCAATAGCGATAGCGCGAAAAACAGAAAGCTCGCGAAGGCAGTCTTTCGGAGAGCCTTCGGCGTTCTTTCTAGCCTGTTAGCACGCTGCTGATCTGATGCTTGAATCGCGCATTCGGTTCTGAACCGTATCTCAGCTAGCATGCCGGTAAATATCATACCAGTGAAAGCTATCAACAGTCCGTCCGTCGAAGTCAGGTCTTTGTCAAGCTCGATACCGCAACTGAGGAAACATACGAGCCGATATGTAAGAACCCAAGCCGAAAGGTTCCGGATCCAAGGGTTAAGAACACATATTCAAGTCATACGGGCATGCCTCACCGGATTGAAGTCTTCACCGGCAACTGCCCTCTGTGTAGGTCTCTCTTAGACGATATTGAAGCCGGCAAGTGCTCGGGTTGTAGCTTGGTCTCTTACAACATGTCAGAGAATCCACCGCAAGCACTGCACTATGAAGTGGGGGTTGTTCCCACGGTCGTCATTGACGGAGAAATCAAGATAGAGGGCAAACCCGACATGCCCTTCGTTTGCGACAATGACACATATGCCCACTTTAGGAAGAAGTACCCTTTGAGAATGCGACCATAAGAACAAAGATCTTTTCTCCTCTGTGAGCTAGTGGGCAAAAGACGATAAGAACCCCGACCTCGCAATAACGCGCGATTGTATGGAGAACGTTAGAGTCTCTCCCGGCAAAGCTGTATCGGTGGGGGACATTTCCGTTGAGAACAAGACTAGCAACTCGATAATTGTCCGGTATGACAAAGCCCGCAAAGCAGTGTTACTGGTTGATTGCTGTCTGGAAGAACAGGGAAAATGAGGAATGGTAAGCTTCTAGCAACGGCGTTGGTTTTCCTCGCTGTCTTTTTCCTGGCTCCCGTGATACCACGGCAGGTGGACGTTCTATGTCGAGGAACTTCTAGTACGTATATGCGCGGGACTGCTTGGCAGTCAACTAGTTATGCTCTGTTCGGAATTGGAATCGTTATCCCTCCATCAGTGGCGTGTATTGCCTAGTCGTGCTCCGTTCTGTCCGGTTTGCTAGAGCGCCTGCTATTGGTGTCCGTATCGGTGAGAGTCCTTGTCGAAAGTGGTCTTGCAGGATGCTGAGCAGAAGAAGAAGGTCTTGTCCCCGTGTTTAGAGGTAAGCTTCGTCTTCTTCTCGTCCACCATCATGCCACATATTGGGTCTTTTTGCACTTGCACACCTCCCAGATTTTTAGCGTGAGTCTTCGCCGCAGTAGCGTATTCGGGCCGACACCGACTGAGCTGAACGCCCCTTGTCTCCACTACTCATCAAGGTGGCCAGAGACCATTAGATAATCTGTCTTCTTAAGAAGCAAACCAGAAGGTTTGGGAGAGCGGCTTCGAGAGTTGAAGTAGGATGAGTGGTGCGGAGAAACACGACGATCACTCCAATCATCACCACGTGGACGCTGACCCGACGATCTATGCTTGCCCTATGCATCCAGAGATCAGATCCACTTCTCCCGGAACTTGCCCAAAATGTGGGATGAAACTGGTCGCGGTCTCGAAGAGCGAAGGAGGAATGGATCATCACGAGCACGTCATGAAGTCTGCTTCCAAGATGTCCGGCTGGGACCGGTTCAAGATGAGCATGACCATGACGATGGGCATGGAGCATACGGGTGTTTCGGGTCGGGAAATGGCCCGGTTGATGGAATTGGACATTCGCAACAAATTCTTGTTTGCACTGATACTATCGGTCCCGATCATCTTCTACTCGCCTCTCGGAAAATTCATCTCTGGCTTTCAACCGCCAGCGCCCATACCAGTTCCCTGGCTTCTCTTCCTACTAACAACTCCTGTGTACTTCTACTCAGGTTGGATTTTCCTCTACTCAAGCTTCAGAGCTCTTCAACAAGAAACACTGAACATGTCAGTCCTCATCGCGACGGGCATTACAGCGGCATATGGATTCAGTGTTTTCCTTACGATTCTGCAAAGCGCAGATTCCTATTACGAGGCAACTTCCCTGCTCATCACTTTCGTCCTGTTTGGTCATTGGTTGGAGATGAGATCCCGCCGGGGCACAACCGATGCTCTGGAGGCTCTCCTCCAGCTTGTTCCGCCTCAAGCCAGAGCTCTCCGAGACGGCAGAGAGAGTCTGATCCCAACCTCACAGGTCCGGGTTGGCGACGTCATAATTCTGAAGCCTGGAGACCGAGTGCCTGTCGACGGGACAATAATCGACGGTGAAACGGCAATTGACGAGTCTCTGGTAACGGGCGAATCTATTCCAGTCGCGAAAAAGGAGGGAGATAATGTCATAGGCGGATCCATCAATCAGTCTGGGTCTGTCAGGTTTGAGGCGACAAAAGTAGGCGAGGAGACAGCCCTCGCGCAGATAGTAAGGTTGGTCGAAGCTGCTCAGAATTCCAAAGCGCCCGGTCAGAGGTTGGCAGATAGGTTTGCTCAGTATCTCGTAGTACTAGCAATCGGCACGGGTATAGTCACTTTTCTTGTCTGGTTTGCCATTGCTCGGCAACCAGCCCTCTTCGCCTTGACCTTTGCCATCTCTGCGATAGTAATAGCCTGTCCTGATGCGCTGGGTCTGGCCACGCCAACAGCCGTCGCTGTCGGAACCGGTCTGGGCGCAAGACACAACATTCTCATCAAAGACGCTCCGACACTTGAAGGGGTTTCTAAGATCCAATCGGTAGTTTTCGATAAGACTGGAACGTTGACAGAGGGGAAACCGAGACTCTCGGAAATCTCCACTGTTCAGGGTTGGGATGAGGACGCTGCTCTGAGACTCGTTGGTGGGGCTGAGGTTGACTCGAACCACCCGTTGAGCAACGCTGCACTTGAGGAGGTGAAGAGTAGACATCTGCAGTTACCGACAAGGATCGAACGCTTCGAAAACTTGTCGGGTCTGGGAGTTAGGGCAAGCATCGAAGGAAAGGAGGTGCTGGTGGGAACTGTGAAGCTGATGAAACAGAGCGGTATCGATACCGGTCCCCTCCAAGCGAAGATCGATCAACTCGTCGAGAAGGGCGAGACGATAATGGTTCTGGCCGTTGATGGCAAGGTCATAGCGGCTATCGGCGCGGCTGATACTGTGAAGCCGATGGCTAAAGTGGCAGTGTCAAGGCTGAACCAGCTGGGGATTGAGACGGCCATGATAACTGGGGATAATCTGGTTACCGCCGAGGCGGTCGCGAGAATGGTAGGGATCAAGCGGGTATTTGCCGATGTCCTCCCAAAGGACAAGGCAACGTTCGTCAAGAAGCTGCAAGATGAAGGAAAATTTGTCGCTATGGTAGGCGACGGCGTCAACGATGCGCCAGCTCTGGCTCAGGCAGACATCGGGATTGCTATCGGGGCCGGCACGGACGTGGCGATAGAGACGGCGAAGGTGGTCCTGATGAAGTCAGACCCTTCAGATGTCCTGCGGGCGATAAGGCTCAGCAAGGCAACTATCATCAAGATGAAGCAGAACCTGTTCTGGGCTTCATTCTACAACATCCTCGCAATACCCATTGCGGCTGGCATCCTTTATCCCAACTTTGGAATAATCCTTCGACCCGAAGTTTCCGCTTTGCTAATGAGCGCATCCTCGATAATCGTTGCTACAAATGCTGTTCTGTTGAAAAGGGCAGAGAAGAATCTAGTCGCGGTCTAGTCCAAGTTCCGTTCAATTTTGCCTGCAAGAGTCGGGCTCTGGAGTCTTCCCACATCCCCATTAACAGAAGGGGATGGGAAGGCAATCGGGATGTTTTTGTTCTAGCGGTTTGTTGTGCCGTGGTCAGGCGATGGTGGGCGCGAGTGTTTGTTGTGAACTCGTTTTGAGGCTGCCCTGTAAGGAGAGTGTGGCTTCATCGATCAGGCCCACGACTGCGTTGGGGTGAGAGATCATCACTAGGTGTGATGCTCGGACCTGGACGATGGTGGCGTTGGCGCGCTGAGCCATGAACAATTGTGCGAATGGTGGAATGACATTGTCAATGGTGCCGACGAGGTAGAAGGACGGGATTGACCTCCATGCAGGCACTCCTGATGGCTGTGGTAAGGCACTGAGAGCGAACGGGCGTTGGGTCGATGCGAGGACTGCTCCCTCATTGGGTGGGAGATCGTTGGCGAAGCAGGATGGGAAGAGGCTTGGTTTGACGTAGAGATCAACATCTCCGCCGTTTAATGGGACGAAGTTGAAGACCTGTGTCGGGTCTCCCGAGACGCAGGATGGTGACTGGCCAGCTGGGGGTGGGACGCTGGAGAGCGAGGCTAGTGATTCTCCTTGGTCGGGCGCGAAGGCGTCTACGTAGACGAGAGCTTTCACGTTCGGATTCCCGGTGGCGGCATTGGTGATGACTGCTCCTCCGTAAGAGTGGCCGACCAGGATGATCGGGCCGGTGATGGTCTGGAGGAAGCTTGCGATATAGGCCGAGTCGGAGGTTAGACCGCGCAGCGGGTTGGGCGGGACATAGACCGTGTAGCCGTGAGTCTGTAGGAGGCTGACGACCCGGCTCCAGCTTGAACCATCAGCCCAAGCGCCATGAATCAGAACGACGGATGGTTTGACGATATTCGATGCATTACTAGAACTTCCGAAAGCTACCGATGCTGGTACGGCGAGTAGGGCGAGAATGATGAGCGGAATGACCTTTTTCATTTCTATCTTAACACCTCCGTCTGATTTGTCTCCTCACGAGATGTGAGAAGATCGACTCATCGTGACGCTGCGTGTCCAAAAAGTCTGCTCCAGTGTGTCTGCGTCAGCTGATGGTAGTTTTCGGCCTTGTCGTAGGTTGACCGAGACGGATTCTTCCAAGTCCCAGTTGAGATCGATCATTTGGATCCCTTGATTAATGACTGTACCTTCGGAACGACTTGTTCTGCGAAAAGACGGACTTGGCTCTCCTCTTGACCTTCCGCGGCTGGCCAGAAGATGAACGTGTCCTGTTCTAAACCGTTGTAGCAGGAGACGAGCCAGTCGGCCCATTCCGAAGTGGAGCCCGTGAATGGACTCTTGTCATGCAGGAAGAACGGTTTCTTTTCAGATCTCTCCGGTCGCTCCTTCTCATCGATCACCCCGACAAGCTGAGCGATCCGTCTGATTGATTCGGGCGATCTGCCGTTCCTTCTTGCAGACTCATCGATCAGACGCTGCCGGGCCTTGATCTCATCACCTGACATGTACGTACTAAGCGGAGCAACCCAGCCATCAGTAAGCTTGCCAATGACTCCCATCATCCGCGGTCCGAACGCGCCGGTCCAAACGCCCATCTTGTGGTAGGGGCTCGGGCCCGCTTGGGCGTTATCCAGACGATAATACTTTCCAGGAAAACTTACGCGGTTGCGACCCTTGCCATAGTTCCAGATAAGTTGGATGACCTCCAATGCTTCCTCG
>Ga0209235_1001304_pt1 | contig 13455 bp, 11 predicted proteins | sample GraSoi013_1_20cm_4_FD_185817 | JGI IMG/M metagenome (GOLD analysis project Ga0209235, IMG submission 185817) | Grasslands soil microbial communities from the Angelo Coastal Reserve, California, USA - Sample 09_25_2013_1_20cm (SPAdes) (version 2) | ecosystem: Environmental > Terrestrial > Soil >...
GGATTCTCGACCGGCAGCGGATCGACCTTGAACTCAGCCGCAAGCGTGCTGTTGCCGGCCGATGGCCGGCGAAGTTGAAAGTACAGGACCCCGATGAGCACCACCGCAAGCACCCCGAGAACAACGATTTGGGTTCGGCGCGCCATCGTCAAGACCGGAAATAGGTCCGGAGTTGCAAATTAAGTCTTAGGTTGCCGGCTGTGCTGGACGCTAGGGAGAGGCCGTCCAACACATAAAAATTGTTCGAACGTTCCAGGCCGTTAATAAAGTTGATCACGTTCGCGTAGTCGCCTTCTACCGCGGCGGCCACTTCGATCTCCACCACGCCGCGGCCGCTGATGTCCCGCTGGCGGAAGGTCACCGCGTCGGTGCGCAAGCCGGCTTTGCTGGTGATGGCCCCGAGGTCCGCCTCGATGGCGGAATAACCGCGCGCGGCGGGGCGCAACTCTTCCGCAAAAAACCGGTCGCAGTCGCCTTGCACCTTGTCCATGTCCCGCTGGATGGACTTCCCGCGCTTGACGTCCGCCTCGAGAAGGGAAAGCTGGGCGCGGAACCGGTTATTCTCAGCCCGCAGCTGTTGCGGGGAGCCCGGGCCCCGCAAATTGAGGATGACCAGCCCCACATCGATGGCTAGGATGACGCCCAGCGCCCAGCGGATCAAGGCGATATGCTTTTTTGCGTTGCTCATTTTAGGTTGTGGCGTACCAGGCCACCAACTCCAGTACTACCCGGCCGGCTTGCTCCGGCTGGCTCGGGCGCGTTTCACCCAGCAATTGGATGCGGGAAAACTCTTTCGAAGTTTCCAGGGCACGCAGGAAATTGAGCTTGGCTTCGTCACTGGTGGCACCAATGACCAGCTTCACCTCGACGCGGCCAGAGTTCATCTTCGGCCCGATGCTGACCACGCGCACACCAGCGGGAAGAATGCGCTCCAGGTCCATAAAAATCTTTGTCCAGGGGAAGCTGCGCTGTTCGATCAGACCGTTGAGGAAACTGCCGCGGTCGCGCACCTTGAGGACGTCCGGGCGGTTGAAGAACTGTTCCAGGTCCCGGCGTTCCCGGCGGAGAGTGTCCATCCTCTGCTCCAGTTGCACGCGTTCCGCGCGCAACTCACTGTCCGCCAGGCGAGCCTTGTAGGCGTGCCAGGAGAGCCACACGAGCGCAAAGACGGCGATGCTGCCGACCAGCGCTGCGCCCGCAGCGAACCGCCGGTGGGTTTCCAGCGGCGCGGTGGCAAGATTCAGACGAACCTTCATCTCCGCTCCTTAACTTTCGGTACAGCTCCGTACTGCAATAGTACCTCAACCACCCCGATTCATCGACCAGCCGATCAAAGCCTCAAGTTGACGCTCCGCCAGCGGCCGCACCGGGCTCGGGATACGCCCCTCACTCGACGCAGTGGTCAACAGGCCGGCCACCGGGCAGCGGAGCTCGGACTCCAGGGGGCGCCGAAATTCCTCGGTTCGCTCGGCCAGGCCCGCCAAGCGAACGGCTTGGATACCCTCGCGCCAGGTATCCTGGTAATAGGCCGCCACCGGATAGATTTCATCTAGAAGCGCCTGAGGAGTTAGACGCGGCCAATCGGAGGCCAGCTCGGTGCACCGATAGCCGCATAGGACGCCGTCGCGAACGATCGCGGTAGTCAGCGTCGAGCCGGATACGCGTGCCAGCATGGTAGCCCGGCGATCGTCGAGCAGCGCCAGCGCGGCCAGCGTCGAACTCATCACCACGGCAGGCGACATGCCGGCGGATTCCACCAGCATTTCGTACTCCCGCACGATCCGCATCCGCGCCAGGCCGGTAACGATATCCACTCCCTCCTCGCGCGGCGCCTGGCGCATGTAGGACACCAGCGTCTCTTCGGGCTCAAAGGGCACGCTCTTCTTCAGCTTCCACCGCAGCATGGGGATGGCCTCGCTGGCCGCACGCGGGAAGGAGTCGAAGTGCAGCACGAACACGCGGATGACCGTGTCCGGGATCAGCAGGGCCAGTTCCTGGCCTTTGGCGTGGAGGCGGGCAAAAGCCCGGCCCACTGCGGCCTTCACCGCAGCGGCATCCGTGAGGTTGGTTTCCACCGCGGATGGCACAATGGCACCGTCCGGCAGCGACTCGACCGCGAAGCCATCCAGGCCCGTGCCCCTCCGCGCCCACCGCGCCGCCGCCACGTAGCCGGGAGCGATCTCGCAGGCCAGCACGGGATGGGGCAAGGCATCAAGCCAACGGGCGATGCGGCGCGCCAACCTGCTCTGATAAATGCCCTGGCGTACGCCGCTTGCGCTACTCAATGAAGGTCACCTTATTGATCTCGCGCAACGTGGTGATGCCGGCGCGAACTTTGGCGATGCCCGCTTCGCGGAGAAAGGTCATGCCCTCCTCCCGGGCCGCGCGCTTAATCTCCGAGGTCGGCCGGCGGTCGATGATCATCTCGCGGATGCGGTCAGAGAGATCCAACAGTTCGGATAAAGCCACCCGGCCGTGATAACCGGTGCCGGAACATTCCAGGCAGCCGGGGCCCTCGGCAAATGTCACTCCCGCCCACTCTTTGGGGTCCAAACCGGATTCCTTGAGCACGGCGGGGGAGTAGCGGACTTGCTTCTTGCAGTTTTCGCAGACCACGCGGACCAGCCGCTGCGCAAGGATACAGTTGAGCGCAGAGACAAAGTTATACGGCTCCACGCCCATATTGATGAACCGGCCAATTACGTCGGTGACGTTGTTGGCGTGGACCGTGGTGAAGACCAAGTGCCCGGTCAGAGCGGATTGGATGGCGATCTGCGCGGTCTCCTGGTCGCGGATCTCGCCCACCATGATCTTGTCCGGGTCGTGGCGCAAAATGGAGCGCAGGCCGCGCGCGAAAGTCAGGCCTTTCTTTTCATTCACGGGAATCTGGGTGATGCCGCGGACCTGGTATTCGACCGGATCTTCAATGGTGATGATCTTGTCCTCATCGGTCTTGATCTCGTTGATCGCGGCGTAAAGCGTGGTGGTTTTCCCGGAGCCGGTGGGCCCGGTGACCAACACCATGCCGTAGGGCTCGCGAATGTAGCGGCGGAGCTTGCGCACGTCTTCATCCGCGAAGCCGACGACGTCGAGGCTCAGATTTTGGAACTTCTCGGAGAGGGTTTCCTTGTCCAGCACGCGCAGCACGGCGTCCTCGCCGTGAATGGAGGGCATGATGGATACGCGGAAGTCCACAAAGCGTCCTTTGTAACGGACGCGGAAGCGGCCGTCCTGAGGCACGCGGCGCTCGGCGATATCGAGCTCGCTCATCACTTTGATGCGGGAGAGGATGGTGGAATGCCACTCCTTGGCGATGGGGGGCATGGCGTATTGCAGGACGCCGTCAATGCGGTATTTGACGACGACCTCGATGTCGCGCGCCTCGATGTGAATGTCGCTGGCACGGCGTTCGAGCGCGGTGAAGATCACCGTGTCCACCAGGCGGACCACCGGGCTGACGGCGGAGTCGCCAGTCAGCCGGTCGCCGGAAATCGTCTCTTCGCTTTCCTCCTCCTCCTGCACCACTTGGAGGGTGAAAGCCTCGGTGGCCTGCTCGAGGACGCGCTGCGACTGCTCCGTGCGCTTGAGCAGGTCGCCGATCTGCGTCGCGGTAGCGACCTTGATGATTAGCTTTCTCCCCAGCAGCAACTGCAGCTCATCGCTCAGCAGCACCTGGCTGGGGTCGGCCACGGCCACCACCAAGGCATTGTTGTGCGCCTCGAGCGGCACAAAGTTGAAGCGAAACATCAGGTCGGCCGGGATGTTGCGGAAGAGTTCCGGGTCGATCCGCTGCTCGCGCAGGTCCACAAAGGCACAACGGTAGCGCTCGGCCAGCCGGCGCGTGCGCTCCCGTTCCTGCTGGTCATCCAACTGGGTTGGCGGGCTCAGGTTGTGTTCAGTGGTTCCCATGACTCGCTATTTCGGCGCGGTCGAGAGCGAAAAGCTGAAGATGGGCAAGTAGAGCGATATCAGGATGAAGGCTACCACACAGCCCATCAACACCAAAATCAATGGTTCGACCACTGCGACCAAAGCAGAAAGGCGCAGATTGACCTCCTCCTCATAGAATTCGGCCACGCTGCCAAGCATGGGGGCCAGCGCGCCGCTGGCCTCGCCGACTTCGATCATCTCTAACGCGAGTTCGGGCACCAAGCCCGATGCCGCCAGGCCTGCGTGCAACGACTGCCCTTCGCGCACCAATTGCGCCGCCCGGGCAATGGACTCCGAGATCAGCCGGCTGCTCACAGCCTCCGCCGCGGTCTGCAGCGCGTTGACCAGCGGCGTGCCGCCAGCTTGCAGCGTGCCAAGGGTGCGCGCGAACTGCGCCACCTGGAATTTGATCCAGGTCTCACCCAGAATCGGCACGCGAAGCTTCACCCGGTCCAGCGCCACGCCGCCCTCTCGAGTGCGCGACCATAAGTAGGCGGAGACGGCGGCGATGACCAGCAGTGCCACCGCGGCAAGGATGTAGCCGCGAAATCCGACAGTGAGGGTAATCAGCAAGCGCGTCGCAAGCGGCAGCTCGATGTTGAGTTCCGAATAGAGCCGTGCGAACTGCGGGATGACGTAGCTCACGATGTAGGTAACGATCCCCGTCGCCACCGTCACCAGAATAGCCGGGTAAACCAGCGTGGCCAGCAGCCGCTTGCGCACGCCGCTGGTGACCCGCTGGTAGGCAATGTAGTAGTCCAGCACGCCAGTCAGGTTGCCGCTCTTCTCCCCCGCCAGCACCGACGTGGTATAGACTTTCGGAAACACACCGCGCTTCTCGAGTGCTTCCGAAAGGGCGGTGCCTTCGCGCACCAACTGGCGCACGTCGGCCAGCACCGGGCGCAGCCGGGGCGATGCGGCCCGCTCGGCGAGCAGGTCCAGCGCCTTCAGAATGGGCAGGCCGGCCTTAATCAAAGTGTTGAATTGTTGGTTGAAAATCAGGAAGTCGGAGCCACCCACAGCGCGGTCGCGTCGTTGGGGCGAGAGTGCCGAGACTATCCCTCCGCGCGGGCGAACCGAGTAAACAAACAGGCCCCGGTCTGTGAGCTTCTGTTGTGCCTCGGCGACCGACTGGGCCGCTTCCACTTGCGAGAAGACCTTCCCGCTGGAATCCGCTACCTTGCAGACGAATTCAGCCATCCCACAAAGTTTACAACAACTGGGGGACTCTCAAAAAGGGCAAGCCTGTTCCGCAGTGTGCGTCAGATTAACAGTCCCTCCAGCCTCCCCAACGGTTGGACGGCACACGTTCGCCATAGGTAAGCAGGCACGCCGCCAGAATCGGGGGCCTTCCAGGCGATCGAACCACCTGCCCCCGGGTTCTCCTGAAGCACGAGGCAGCGCAAAGCCTACCAGGTGACCTTTACTGCCAGCTGGAGCGTGCGCGGCCCAGGGCCAGGGTTGGCACTTCCGCCTCCGGGATGATCATACGTGCCCACAAACCGGTCCTTCGGATTGGGAGGGTTGAAGCTCGGAACCGGAGAGAAGGTACCGCCGGCCAAGTTGAAAGCAATGTTATTGGCGTCGCGGAAGTTTGGTCGATTAAACAGGTTGAACGCCTCGAAGAGAAAAACCGCCTTGAGCCTCTCATAGACCGGGAAGTCGTGGCCGATCCGGAGGTCCACGCTGACCTGCGGGGGCAGAGTGTTGGTATTGCGCGCGAAGCCGGGAACGCGGTCGGTAAAGCGATTACCATCGTTGTTTGGATCGCCGCCGGTCTGCGTGGAATAGCGTTTGCCGTTCTGCGCGCTGACGACATTGCTGTACGACCAATGACCCAGGGCATGGCGGACGAAGAAGTTATCGTGTTTGTTCAAGTAGTCGAGTTCCCAGGAGCCGATCAGCACGAAGCGGTGGCGAAAGTCCTGGTCGGATAGACCGCGGTCGTCGCGGAGGTTGAGGGGGTTCTGGGCCATCTTTACGTCGTCGCCTGGGTTGCCGGGCACCACAGAGGTAGAGTCCGGCTTGTTGTCAATGGCTTTGGAAAGGGTATAGTTTGCCGCGGCTTGAAAATGGTGGCTGAAGCGCTTGTTCAACGTTAATGCTGCGGCGTGATAAATGGAGTTAGCATTCGACTCAAACTCGGTGATACGGCCAAAGCTGGGCGCCGGTCGGGCAGCGGGGAAACGCTGCACCGTCAGCGAACCACCCGTCGACACGGGAAACGTGGTGAGCACCGGCGTGCCTAGGTTGATGTTGTTGCTGCGGGAGAGATGTGTGCCCTTCACCAGCAGATAGCTGGCGCCGACTGACCAGTCCTTGGCCAGTTCCACTTCTACACCGAAAGAACCCTGCTGAACATACGGCTGGACGTAGTTCCTTTGAAAGACATAAATGCTGGGCGTAGCTGGGGTCGCACCGCTGGGTGGTGTAGAGAGACTTGCCGGATATGCGAAGCCGGGTGGCAGGAGCGGCGAGTTACCGGAGACAGTGATGCCGATGACTTGCAACCCGTTGTTGGAGGTGGCCGTGGCAGTCATGATCGAGGGCGTGCGGCCGTAATAGATTCCGTAGCCGCCCCGCACCACGGTCTGCCGTCCCAAGAAGTGCGGCGACCAGGCAAAGCCAATGCGTGGAGCAAAATTATTCTTGTCCGTTTTCATTTGGCCGGTGTTTGCGCCAAAGGTAGCAAGTTCCGAGCTCGGATTGACGATGCTGGGCTTCTCGTTGGTTTGTAGGTCGTAGCGCAGACCAAGCGTCAGGGTCAGCTCCGGCGTCGCGCGGAAGTCATCCTGCGCGAACCAAGAGTACTCAGTAATGTTCGGGTGCGTGGTTGGACCGGTGGTGCCGGCACCGGCAAAGTTCTGCGTATAAGACCCCGGAGCGCACCCGACACTCCCGTCGGGCCGTTTGTTGTCCTGAAAATCTGCCAAGCAATTGAAAGAATACCGCCCGCCGAAGAGCCCAGGGAAGAAGTTCAGAATGCGCTCAATATTGAAATCTGCTCCGAACTTAAAGGTATGCTTGCCTCGTAGAAAGGACACGCTATCCACAAACTGGCCGCGGTTGATGGTGGTCTCGCGCGGTGAGAAATTATTACGACCTAATTGCAGGAACAGCGTGCCGGCCTGAAACAGCTGGATCTCCGGAGCGGCGCCGTTGGCGGTGCCGGGCTCGGAATCGCGGCCCCACTGTGCGCGGAATTCGTTGATCCAGTGGGGTCCGAAGGTTGAGACGAGGTTCCCAGCGAGAGCATGCGTGCGCACGAGGCTATCACCAGTGTGTTGGCGGACGGAGGTGTCGCCGCTGTTCTCCAGCGAACCACCTGTAAATCGCTGATAGTTGTAGCGCACACTCAGGTTGTGATTATTGCTGATCCGCCAGTCTCCTTTGCCGAGGTAGACGTCCTGATTGAGCGAGCGCTGATAATCTTGAATGAGTGGCCCAAGGAACGGATCTGCGCCCGCCGCCGCACACGCTGCCGCCACCACACCTATGCTCGCAGGGCAAATAATCGGGTTAGGCTCCTTGCGGCGTTGGGAGTCGTAGTCGAACAGCCAGAAGGCTTTGTCTTTCACCAGAGGGCCGCTCGCAACTGCCCCAAACTGCCAAACGCGGAGTGGAGGTTTGAGCGCCCCCCTCCGGTTCAACTCCCACTTATTCGCGTTCAGGCGATTGTCGCGGTAGTAGGTAAACAAGGAACCGTGCAGGTCGTTTGCGCCCGTCTTGGTCACAACGTTGATGACGGCGCCTCCTGCGCGACCGTATTCGGCGCCATAGCTGTTCGTCTTCACTTGGAATTCAGCCACCGCCTCCTGGCTGAACTGGAACGGAGCGCGCACACCGGTGCGACCCAGCGACTGGCCGAAAAAGTTGTTGTTATTGTCCACTCCGTCGATCTGCAAACTGTTGTAAGTGCCCTTCAGCCCGCCGAAGCTGATATCACCGCCGCGGTTGTTGTCCCGCACGACGCCGGGAGTAAGCAGGACAAAGTCCAGATAATTCCGGCCGTGCAGCGGCAGGGTTTGCACGGCCGTTTCGTCCACGACGGCCGAGACCTGCGTCCGCGTGGTTTCGACAATAGGAGCAGTTCCCTGAACCTCGATGACCTGTGTTGCCGCGCCAAGTTTTAGCTCCACGTTGATGGCGGCCACCCCACCCACGCTGACCGGGATGTTGCTCTGCACCAGCGTAGAAAATCCGGCTTTTTCAATCCGCAACTCATAAGAGCCGACAGGCAACAGGGGAACATTAAAATAGCCGTCGTCCGCGGTCTGTGTCTCTCGCACGTAGCCGGTTTCGAGATTCTTTACCCTCACCTTCGCGTTCGGAACCACAGCACCTGACGTGTCTGACACGGTTCCCCGCAGCGTCCCGGATGCAGCTCCCGACTGTCCCCAAGCCAATAAATCCAGGCCTAGACTGAAGACTGCCACAATCAACGTGGTGACTAGAAGCTCGTGTCGGCGCATGGGACATGCCTCCTGTTTTTTCCAAGCGCAACCGAGAGGGAAATTACACTCCACACTAGAAAGAAGTCAACTGCTATTAGAAAGTGACGCCGTTGGCTTTTTTCAGAATATCGGTGGGGCTCAGGAGAGACCGATTTCGCGCGAGCGCTGCGCGCCGTGCTGGTAGGCAATGGCCATCATACGCTCGCGATCCAGGCCAAAGGGATTGGTCTCGAAGATGAAATCGGTGCGCGCGGGTATTCGCTGGGCCTCCTCGAAGAAGAGCTGGGCCACAGCCTCGGCGAGTTCCGGACGCGCAGCCAGGCGCTCGCGAAGGAAATCCATTCCGGCGGTGATGTGGTGGCCTTCGTCGGCGCGGATCAGGCGGATGCCTTGAAGCAACCGTGGAAGAATTCGGCTCGGCGTGAGCGCCTCCTCGAAATAATCATAACCGGTGACGGCCATCACGCCCTCGATGACACCCATGTAATGGGTCATGCCCAGAACCAGCGCTCGCTCCAGTTCGGCGCCGTCCGTATCCCGTACCTCGAGAACCGCCCGGCCAATGGCGCGACCGCGCTCGCGCAGCTCTTCCACCAGCACGCTGCGGTAGGCGGGAACCAGGTAGGCCGACGTGTCCACCTCACCCAAGACTTCGCGGAAATACAGCCCGAAGAATTCAGCGTGCTTGACCTCTTCAAAGAGCTGGCTGGCCAGGAACGTGCGCCGGTCCAAATCCGGCATAGCAATCAACCACCAAGCCAGGGTGTCGGCCACGCTGACTTCACCCTCGTAAAATAGCGAGCACACTTTCAGGAGCTGCGCGGGTGCTCTGCCGGCAGCCGCTCCCAGTCCGCGCGGTCCTCAGCTACAGGGATCTGTTAGGGATCCCAAAGGCCCTGGGGCTTGGCGATCCGATAAAGTTCACGCGCGCTTTTCGGGCTGTCTACGGCGGTTGCCATGGGCCCTCCCTCTGCGGGAAATGCAAAAAGCTTATCACGGACAGGGAGGACTGCCCGCCCGATTCAGGGTGACCGCCCCGTAATCGAGGATTCCTCCACGATGGCCACGCCGGCAGGCGCCTGGAAGTGGAACATGGCCTCGGGCAAAGGCAGATTCTGTTGCCAATTTCCAAACCGGTATTCGAGCTCGACCCCGCCGGCCTGACGGATGAGCACTCTGGCGAGGTCGCCCCCCTTTACGTCTACTTCGAGCAGCACCTCGTGAAAGGAGCCCTCGCCTTCTCCGATGTCCGCATAGTGGTTGAGCGCCCGCGAGGGCACCGTTGGCGTTTCGCCGCGGGGCAAACAACGCAGCACGACAACATCAGCGGGTTGACTGCTCTCGACCGCACGCCCGCGTGCAAGCCCCTGCTCTCCGCGAGGGACGACCTCGATGCCGCTGCAGAGACTCGAGAGCTTGGCCTTGCCCGTCAGGAGGGCCAGCGGCGTGCGCCAGTCCGCGCTCTCTTTCATCTGCGCGCGAGTTACCGTGCGGTCGGCCGGCACATAAAACCAGACGGTCTTACCATCAGCAACGAACAGCTTTGGTTCGGGGGATTCGTATTCCCAGCGCATGCGACCCGGCCGGCTGAAATACACGGTGCCGGACTCGGCGCGGACGTCGCGGCCACCCTCGTGGTAGCGCTCGAGGAACACAGCCTTCAGCGTCCTGGCGGAGTGGTAGCGCGCTTCGAGCACCCGGACGATGCTCTGCGCCTCACGACTCACGGGCCGGTGCGGGGTGGTTTGTGTCGCTCGCTCCCCTGCTTCACTGCCAAGGAGCGCAAAGCACAGGAGTCGAGCGAGCAAGATTTCCACGGGTTTTCAGTGTAGCAGGAAGCGAAGGGCACGGCATAGAAATCAGGGCAGGCAAGCCGTGCCCGGAAATGAACCGACCAGCACTCGGCGGGTTATGAAATTGCTTGTGGGGTAGCTGAATGTCGTGCCCCCGTGGTGATCTGCGCCATTGGGGCGCACTGAGAAAGTCAGGCTAGAGATTCCGTGTGCGCGTCTCCCGGATCTGCTGCTCCTTTTTGAATTCTGCGCGGGCTTCGTCGGTGGCTCCCTGGGCTTTGAGGACATTCCCCAAGGCCTGATGGAAGCCGGCCGACGTTGATGAATAGACAAGTGCGTTACGGAATTCCCGATTCGCCTCGGTGAGATTGCCTTCTGTTTGCGCCATAAGGCCGAGGTGGAAGTGAGACAAGCCTTTCACCCGCTTGTCTTCGGCGACGGACAGGGTGTGCGTGAAGAATCTCCGCGCGTCGTCAAACTGCCGCTTGGAGAAGTAGATTAGGGCCAGCGAGTACGAGATGGTCACGGATTCCGGATGCCGATTGTAGCCGGCAAGCAGAGTATCAAGCGCCTTCTGCCCCTCTCCCCGTTCGCAAAGGGCACCGGCGTATCGCGCGCGGACTAGCATATTATCAGGAGCTTTTTCCATGCTTCGCGCGAAGATCTTCACGTCGCTGTCCCAATACCCGCTGGCTTGGTATGTACCCACGGTAAACGCAATGGCGATCACCAACACCCAAGCCGCTGTTTTATTAATGCTCAATCGGCTCAGGCACTCGGCGATGATGATGGCGACTGCGAAAGACGGCAGGTAGAGGTAGCGGTCGTGCGGTTGCAACACAAGTATCGCGCCAACCGGAGGAATCAACGTCAGGATAAACCAGAGCCCCATCAGTTGCAAAGTTGATTTGCATGTGAACCAGGCGTATGCGCCTGCCAGCACCAGCAGTCCAACCGCCGGAAGGATGAACCTCGTAAAGCTTGCCGTTCGGACGATCATCTCCGGATAGTCCAGACTCAATCCGAACGGCCACACGGTGTGCAGGATGTACCACCAAAACGCAAGCGGGATTGTGTAGATGGTCTTCGCGACGGAAAGCGTGCCGCCCAGTTCCGCCACACCGCTCAGGACATCGACGCGAATGATCCAGTAAGCAAGGCCGACAACGAGATACGGTGAGATCAGTGTGGCGGTGCTACGGAAGCGGTTAGTTTCTGGCGCGCTCGTCAGCCAGCGATGTGCTGCGATCAGCACTGGCGCCAGGATCGCCGTCTCTTTCGACAAAATCGCACCCGCAAAACACAATACCGAGACTACCAGCCACTTCATCGCCCGATTTTCGCTCTGCTGCCAACGCAGGTACGCGAGCACGGTTCCCAGGAAAAACGCAGCGAGCACAACTTCAGTTGCTCCCGAAACCCAGGCGACAGCCCCCACCTTGCTCGGATGCAGCGCGAAGATCAACGCCGCGATGACTGCCATCCGATCGTCGCGAAGCAAACGCCGCGCCGTCAGATAGGCCAGGTAAACCACTACAAGATGTAGGAAGACAGCGGACAGATGGAACCAACCGGGTGTGCCGTGGAATAGCTTGTTGTTTACCAGCAGCCATACTAAGTACATCGGTCGATAGAACTTCGCCGGCATAGTGAAGTCACTGAACGCCCAGGACTGCAGCGTGAACATCAGCTTCAGCGAGCGCCACGAATCCAGCCACGGATTCATGGCCACCTGCAGATGATCATCGAAGACCCAATCGAATGTGACCGTGCGAGCGTATACAAGGAACGTTAGGGCAAAGGTGATCCGAAGCAGAACACCGGGGCACATGAGCCGGCCGGTCCATGAGGGTGGTCGCCCTTGGGCTTCACGCTGGTCTTTATGCGCAATCTCCCAGGTAGCAGAATCGTGGGCGGGTGTTGGTGTTAGGTCCATGGTCGGATAGAGGCTATCCGTGTTTTTACCCCAATCAACCCCCAGAACGCTATGGACTTGCCCCCCAATTGATACAAAAAGTTAGTCCGAATGCCTCAGACGGGCCGAAAATCCCCTCGAATGGAGGATGAGTCAAGGGTTTGTCTCAACGGAGGTCACGCGGGAGTTCAAGCTGGCCGCGATCTAGCGGTCGGAGAGGGGGGGTGCCCAGAATGGACCTACTGCGACTCCGCAGCTTGCGAAACTGCTCTGGGGATCCCCGCCCGGCTGTCAGGAAATCGGCGGGTCGCTCGGGCCGGCGGACCCCGTTTGATTCTGGCGGATCACCGCGGTCTGATCGCTATAGAAGTGCCGCTCACCAGTGACGCCCGGGTTCACCGGGTCCACGTTGACGCCATAGTCCAGCACATTGCCGTTCGGGTCCGTGCTGAGGACCTTGTAAGTGAAGATGTAGCCGGTCCTTGTGCCGGAGGCTAGAATGTCGTCAATCAGTCCGGCATTGTTCACATCGGCCAGGATCAGGTTGCCACCGAGCTTTTTGAGGTTGGAGGAGAAGCCGATGCCGTAAGTGGTGCAATAAACCACCTCGGCCGTAGTGATGTCACGCAGGTTGGCCACCGCGGCCCCCTCGTTGGCCCGCATCCTCGACCGGATAAAGCTGGGGACGGCGATGGCCGCAATGGTCAGGATCACTGCAACCACAATAAGCAGCTCAACGAGCGAAAATCCTTTGCGCCCGCGAGTTGTGCTTCGGTTGCCTGATTGTTTTGCCCGCGCTCGCATGACTCTACCTCTCGCATTCTTTTCGGCACACCGCCGAAGGCGAGGAAGCCTGTGGCTTTCTCGTCCGGAATCAGCCAAGTTTCTAGCTGATGGGCGGGTCGGTCGCGGTGGGGCTCGCACCGCTCGTGTTGGCCCGGATCACGCCCGACTGATCGGTGAAGAAGGCCCGCTGCCCGGTTGTCCCAACGGTTACTGGAATTGCCGTGATGCTGTACGTGGCCCCACCGCCGGCAAAGGTGAACGAATAGCCGCTCTTGGTGCCGCTGGCGAGGACGGAGTCAATCAGGTCCGCCGTGGTGGATGTGGCTGGGCTGCCAGGACCCAAGTTCGATAGGCCCGCCGGATAGCTGCCGTAGGTGGTCGAATAGGTGATGCAAGCCGTGTTCAGAGATCGCAATGAGCCCACCGCCGAGGCTTCGTTCGCAGCCATCTTCGAACGCAGCAAGTTGGGGATGGCGATCGCCGCGATGATCAAAATGATTGCCACGACGATCAGAAGCTCAATCAGCGAAAATCCCTTTTGCTTTTTACCCATGACAAGTTCTCCCGGATTTATACT
>Ga0209235_1001307_pt1 | contig 13454 bp, 14 predicted proteins | sample GraSoi013_1_20cm_4_FD_185817 | JGI IMG/M metagenome (GOLD analysis project Ga0209235, IMG submission 185817) | Grasslands soil microbial communities from the Angelo Coastal Reserve, California, USA - Sample 09_25_2013_1_20cm (SPAdes) (version 2) | ecosystem: Environmental > Terrestrial > Soil >...
ACGGACCCCCGGTTTGTTCGATATCCGCCGGTACCGGTGCTGCAATGCTCCGGGTACGAGCGGCGCGACCCGCTGACTCAACCCCAGCGCGATCGTGACGAGGGCTAACGCGTCGCAGACTTCAGCGATGATGTGCGCAAACAGAAAATGCGTCAGACCGGCATGGTAGCTGATGGCTGTGAATGATGATGAAGGGCCGTCTCTGGGGGGGGCCTCTAGGACGCGCCAGGCCGTCCCCCCCGTCCTCGCCCCCCCCTTGAGCGAATTCCATGCCGAACGCCGGCTCGTGCTCGTTCGTGCGCAAGTGTGACCGTTCTCACTTGCAGATTGCCCACCCGTCCCTCACTTTGGTCCCGCGCTTCCTATCTCCTTGGATGAAAGGGCTTTGTGATTCAGCGCTTCGTGTTGAAGTACTTCGAGCGCGTCCTCGTCCTCCTGCTCGTGGCCTCTCTGCTCGCGATCAATTCGCTGATCGAGCAGAAGTTCGCGTTTCTCAGCTTCTATTATCTGCCCATCATCCTGGCCGGGTTCTTTGGCGGCCGTCGCTTTGCCGTGGTCTCCGGTCTATTCATCGCGTCGCTGGTCTTTTTCCTTCAGGCCACCCAAGGGATGGGGATGGAAGCGGGCCTGACCCAGGACGCATTTCTGACGCTTGTCCCGTGGGCGGGCTTTCTGATTCTGACCGGCTACGTGGTTGGTGGACTCGCCGAACAGCGCGCGGCACGGCTCGCGGATCTGAAGAACGCGTATCTGGCGACGCTGGAAGTTCTCACCTTCCATATCGAATCCGCCGAAACCAATCAGGAGGGACATTCGACGCGCGTTGCCGAGCTCGCCGCGGCGATGGGCGCCGAATTGAAGCTTTCCGACGGTGAGCTGGAGAACCTGCGGATCGCGTCGCTGCTCCACGAAGTCGGGACGGCCGATCAGCGTCTGCTCAAGTTGCTGTCGCGCTCCGTCACCGACGAGTCGGTGGCTGTCGCGCGCGCGCTGCGCGGGGCCGCGGAGATCATCGCCGAGTACTCGCATTACTACGAGATCGTGGGCGACGACTGGGACATCGAGGCGCTGCCGATGGCGATTACTGTGAAGGTGCTGGCAGTCGCCGATGCGTTTGAGACGCTGCAGATGGCGACGCCGGTGCGGCCGGCGTTTACGCGCTGGAGCGCGCTGGAAGAAGTCGAGAAGAGTGCGGGGAAGACCTTTGCGCGGGAAGCGGTGCGGGCTCTACGGGTCGTGGCCGGGCGCCCTGAACTGACGGCGCCGGCGGCCAAAGCGTTGCGCGCCAGCTAACTCCCGGGAGGAAGTGCGGGGGGACCGGAGCGACCGCTCGCGACGCCGCCCGCGACACCAACGCCAAATGCGATCGCGGTCCCGACCGTGACGATGGGTAATAGCGTCACCGGCCAGGCGACCAATGCCGCCGCGGCGCCGGCAACAAAAGGCGCGGCCGGGTGCTGGATGGCATCCACAAACCGCAGCTTGCGCCGCACAAAATCACGGGCCACAAAAAATCCGCCGCCTAACGCGGCGGCACTCACCGCTAACCAAAGCAGCATCGTTGTGCTCCTGTAGGTACCGCGCTCTACGCAACTTGCGTGAGTGGCGTTTCATACGCAATTGTGGGCGTGATGGCTAAAGGCCCCCAGTACAGCGATTCGACCGATGTCATTCGCTTGTTGCGTGTGGCGACGTGGTTTGGCCCCGCATGCTTCGTGATGTTGTCGGGGCTGTGGTATTTCATGTGGGACAAGGGATGGATCTCGGACGGCGTTTTCGTCTTCCTGCTCATCCTGAATGTGCCGATCACCATCGGTGGGATCTTCGTGATTCATCGCGCCGTGGGAGAGGCCTCCGTTCTCCTCGTCAAAACGATCTTCGCGGACGGGGACATTCCGCCACCACCGACGTACCCACGCCAGGACGTGTTGATCGTCCACGGCAAGTATGCGGACGCGGCGGACTGCTTTCGCGATCATCTCACGATCGAGCCCGGCGACCACGAGGCACGGCTCCAGCTGGCGCACTTGCTGGAGATGCGACTCAAGCGATATGACGAGGCCGAGCGGCTGTACTTGGAGATTCGCAATGCCGAACCTGCCGCGAGCCCGTCCGAACAGATGCGTGCCACCAACGGGTTGATCGACTTGTATCGTAAGCTGGGACGGACCGGCCGGCTGAAAGTCGAGCTGGCGCGCTTTGTGGAGCGCTACCAGGGATCGCCGCTGACGGCTGGAGCCGCGCGCGAGCTCAAGGAGCTGAAAGAGATCGACCCTACCAGCGAATCGCCGCGCTCCCCCACGTAAAGCCCGACCCGAACGCCGTCAGCACGAGCAGGTCGCCTTTCTTCAGGCGTCCTTCTGCCAGCGCTTCGTCGAGCGCGATTGGAATCGAGGCGGCGGTGGTGTTGCCGTACTTCTGGATATTGATGTAGACCTGATCGTCGCGCAGGCCGGCGGCCTTCTGGACCATCTCGATGATGCGCAGGTTGGCCTGGTGGGGAACGAGCAGCTTGACGTCGGCGGGAGTGAGGCGGTTGGTCTTGAGCGCGATGGCGACGGACTCGGGCATCTTGAGCGACGCGAACTTGAAGACGTCGCGCCCCTCCATCACCGCGCGATGCAGCCCCTGCTCCAGCATCTCCACGCTCACGTACGGATCGTGCGCGAGACCCGGCCCGTCGACCCACAGCTTCTCGGCGTAGCGGCCGTCGGCGAAAATGTGCGTCGACAGCACGCCGCGGCCGTCATCCGAGATGGGACCGAGCACCGCGGCGCCCGCGCCATCGCCGAATAGCACCGCCGTATCACGCCCGCGCGTCGTCTTGTCGAGTCCGCGCGAATGCACCTCGGCACCCACCAGCAGGATGTTCTTGTATTGGCCAGTCCGGATCCACGCGTCGGCGATGGATAACCCGTAGATGAATCCGCTGCATTGATTGCGTACGTCGACGGCGGGAATGTCGGTGAGGCCGAGCTCGCGCTGCAGGAAGACGCCATTGCCGGGCTCGAAGTGATCGGGCGTGCACGTGCAGTAGATGATGCAATCGAGATCGCTGGGTGCGAGCCCCGCTTTGTCGAGCGCTTTCTTCGACGCTTCGCGCGCGAGCGCGACGCCGGTGTCACCCTTGTCCACCCAGTAGCGCGTCTTGATCCCGCTGCGTTGCATGATCCACTCGTCGGACGTGTCCATGATCTTCGCGAGGTCCTCGTTGGTGACGAGACGCGCGGGGACGTGGAAGCCGGTGGACAGGAATGCGGTGCGGGGCATCAATGCTCTGGGTTGCGAGTGACAAGGAAGCTACCAAGATTAGCGCATGGACCTGACGGTGACTAGGCAACAGTACGACGCGGTGCGGAATGCCAAACACTTACCCGATGTGCTCAAGAACGTGCTCGACACAGCGAGCAAGAACGCGAGTGGGCACGTGCTGCATCTCACGTATGAAGAAGCGACCGCGCTGAACGAGCTCGCCACCTGGAACGTGCACACCGATACGGACGGTAACGTGACGCCGGAATCACAACTCTTCGACGATCTGGTACGCGCAATCCTCACTCACCCGGAGTACTGAATGCGCTTTGCCTGTCTGCTCCTGTTGATCGCCGCTCCGCTCGCTGCCCAAAAACGCGCCATCACCTTCGAAGACTACATCGCCCTCAAGGCCGTCAGCGATCCGCAGCTCTCGCCCGACGGCAGATGGGTGGCCTACACGGTGTCGACGCCGTCACTCGAGGACAACCGCAACGTCTCGCGCATCTGGGTCGTCGAAGTGGCGACAGGCAAGTCCCGGCAGCTCACCGGCGGGCCGGGCTCGGACCGGCAGCCGCGCTGGTCGCCGGACGGGAAGACGCTTGCGTTCATCTCAACGCGCGACAGTGGGGCGCAAGTCTGGGTGCTGCCGATTGGCGGCGGGGATGCGCGTAAGGTGTCGCACCTTGCCGATGGTGCGTCGGATCCGCTCTGGTTGCCGGACGGCTCGGGATTGCTCGTCGTCAGCGACATCAAGTGGCCGGCGAATCAGGAGATCGATCAGCGCAACGGCGCGTTTCCGACCGAGGCGCGGATCTGGACGGGCCTGATGTGGCGGCACTGGGACGATTTCCGGGCGGGGAAGCGGCAGCATCTGTTTCGAGTAGACGTCGCCACCGGCAAGGCGACCGACCTCACGCCGGTGGATCACGATGTGCCGGCGATCGCCACGGGTGGCGACGGAGACGTGACGGTTTCCCCGGACGGCAAGGACATACTCGTGGCGATGCACAGCGACTCGACGGTCGCCGACAACACGAATGTCGATATCTACGCGATCGATGGCCCGGTGTTGCGACAAATCACCACCGCTCCCGGTGCCGATAATACGCCGCGGTATTCGCCGGACACCCACTGGGCCACCTACCTCTCCATGGAGCGTGGGGGATTCGAGGCCGATCGTGTCCGCTTGATGATCGCAGACCGGCGGGCGGGCGTACCCACGCCGGTCGACGCGACAGCGGGCTGGAATCTGTCGATCGGTTCGTACACCTGGTGCCCCAATTCCAAGTGCATCTACGCGGTCGTGGAAGAGCGTGGGCGCGACAACATCTACCGCATTGATATTCCTGGGTACAAACGAACTCGCATCGTCACGGTTGGCGTGAACACGGGCGTGCAGGTAGGTCCCGACAATAAAGCCCTGGTCTATCTCCATCAAAGCAACACCCAACCGCCCGAGGTCTGGGCGTCGGGCAAGGCGCTAACCCATCACAACGACTCCGCCCTCGCGACACTCGATCTGCCGCCGCTCGAGGAGTTCGGGTTTGTCGGCGCGCTGGGCGACTCGGTGTTCGGGTGGTCGCAGAAACCGCCGCGCTTCGACCCGACGAAGAAGTATCCGCTCATCTATCTGATTCACGGCGGCCCGCAGGGGGCGTGGACCGACAGCTGGGGTCCGCGGTGGAACAGTCAGATGTTCGCGGCCCGGGGATTCGTCGTGGCCGAAGTGAACTTTCACGGCTCGACTGGTTACGGCCAGAAGTTCACTGATGCGATCTCCCAGCATTGGGGTGACTACCCGTACGAAGATGTGATGAAAGGCTTGGATGTCGTGGCTCGACTGCCCTATGTTGACTCGACGCGGATGGGCGCTGCGGGCGCCTCGTACGGCGGCTACATGGTGTACTGGATCGCGGGACACACCAATCGCTTCAAGGTGCTGGTGGACCACGATGGCGTGTTCAACACCACGAGCATGGCCGGGTCAACCGAAGAGTTATGGTTCACCGACTGGGAGTTCGGCGGCACGGTGTACGCGAACCGCGCGCTCTACGAGAAGTGGTCGCCGCTCAATTTCGTCGGCAACTGGAAGACGCCGATGCTGATCGTGCATTCGCAGCTCGATTATCGCGTCGATTTGTCGGAAGGCTATCAGGCGTTTACCGCCGCGAAGCGGATGGGTGTCGACGCGAAGTTTCTGTACTTCCCCGACGAAGGACACTGGGTGCTGCGGCCACGCAATCGCCGCATCTGGTGGGGCACGGTCCTCGACTGGCTGGAGGTGCACTTGCATGAGAGCGCTCACCCGTAGCACGCTGCTGGCGATACCGCTGGCGCTGGTAATTCTGCTGATGTTGCCCCGCCACGGTACGTTCCTGTGGGATTTTCTGGACGCGTTCACACTGGCGTTCAGCTTCACGTATGTGGGCCATTGGGTTGAAGTGCTGCTGCTCAAGATCCCGGGAATCGAGACCTCGGGCGGCAAGATCGTCCGGGTCTTGGGGTGGTTTGCTGGGGGACTCTGGTGTTACGTGCTCGCCCGCTGGGCGCTGCTCGCGTACGGGCGCAGCACGAGCGAGTTACCCGGTCTGATCTGGGGCGGACTGTTTTTCGTGGGTCTCGAATTCGTGATTCACGGCCTGCTCCAAGCGTCCGGCAAGCCGAACTTTTACAGTGGACAGCTCGTCGAATCCGAAACTACGGCCGCACGCTAGTCGCTTCCGACTTCGTCCAGGTGTTGTTCTGCCGGCGTACGTCCGGGAAGTTCTTGTCCGGATCGATCTCGACTTTCACGAGCTCCTTCGAAAACTGTCTTACGTAAACGAAGTGATTCCCTTCAAACCACGCTTCTACCGGCAGCCGCGTGTTCTCGACGCTGCCATCGGCAAAGGTCAGGCGCAGGTTCACCGGCATCGGTAACCCGCCCGGACTCGACAGGTAGATCGTGGTGTAGGTGGTACCGGTGGAATCGCGCGCGGTTCGCACCGAATCCACGGCCTGATCGACGACGTCGGTACGCAGGAACCAGCCGCGCCAGAAGTAGGACAGATCCTCGCCCACGCCGTCTTCCATCGAACGGAAGAAGTCGGCGGGCGTCGGATGCTTGAACGCCCAGCGGCCGATGTATTCGCGGAACGCGGTGTCGAACCGAGTTGTGTCTGCGAGGATCGAGTGGCGCAGCAGGAACAGGCCGACCTCGGGTTTGCCGTACGCGGCAGCGCCGAGGAGGAAGCCCGGCACGCGGTCGGCGGGCATGATCGAGGGTGCCTCATCGCGCCCGCTTCCCGCGAACGCGCCCCAGTTCTCGATGCCGCTCCCGCCGGGGCCCGTGGTGTCGTGATAGAACGCTCGGGCGGAGTAGACGTTGATGAACGTGTTGAACCCTTCGTCCATCCACGCATACAGCCGCTCGTTACTGCCGACAATCATCGGAAACCACTGGTGGCCGAGCTCGTGCGTGGTCACGCCGAAGAGCCCTCGCGTACTGCGCCGGCTGGCGCAGAACACGATCATCGGATACTCCATCCCGCCGACGGGGCCGTTGATGTTGATCGCGGTCGGGTAGGGGTAGGGGAACCACTTCTCCGAGTAGTGTTTGATCGAATGACGCACCATCTTGGTTGACTGCCGCCATACGGAGTCGGCCGCCGGCGGATAGAACGACTGCATCAGGATGCCGTTCCAGCCGCTCGCGTCCCAGATGAAGTTCGGCGCGGCCGCCCAGGCGACGTCGCGGACGTTCTTCGCCGAGAAATGCCACGTCAGCGTGGCACTCGTGCCGGCGGGACGAGTCGATGGTTGTCCCACTTCGCTCTTCGCGATGATCGCGAGGGTCGAGTCGGATTGCAGGGCGCGCGCGAGCCGGTCGCGCTGCTGCGCCGTCAGGACCTTGAGCGGGTTGGTCAGCCGCCCCGTGGCGGCGACGATGAAGCCGCGCGGCACGGTGATCGCAAAGTCGATGTCGCCGTACTCGAGATAGAACTCTCCCTGACCGAGGTACTGCTCGGTATTCCAGCCGCGCACATCGTCGTAGACGGCGAGACGCGGATACCATTGCGCAATTTCGTACAGCCAGCCCTCGGGGAATCGCTCGCGTCCCATGCGGTCGGCGCCGTGCTCGGGAACCTGAAACGAGTAGCCGATCTCGAGTGATGTGACGCCGCGCGGCGCGAGCGGGCGGTCCAGCTCGACCCGCAAGAGGGTGCCGTTCTCTGTCGTTTTGAGGGCGCGCCGGACGGTCTGACGGCCGGACGGCCGGACGGACTCGACACGATCGAGAACAAAGCCTCCACGAAATCCACGCGCGGCAAAGCGGGCATCCGGAGGATTCAGCACTGCGCCGCGGCCATCGTCCCGGAACAGATTCTGATCGAGCTGGAGCCAGATGTAGGTCAGCGTGTCCGGGGAGCGGTTCGTGTAGCGGATCGTTTCGCGGCCCGCGATCGTGTGTGTCGCCGTATCGAGCGAGACGGCGATTGTATAGTCGACGCGCTGCTGCCAGTATGCCGGCCCCGGCCGGCCGGATCCTTCACGCAGCAGCGTTGGCGTCGAGAGTTCGAGTCGCCGGAATGGCGACGTGTCGGTGCGCGCGGCGGGCAACGGCGGCAGCTGGGAGGGTCGCGTGGGTTGCTGCGCGAGCGCGAGGACCAGGGGGAGAAGGATCATTGCGAGAATCTACCCGGCTTCACGTCAATCGATTCGTCGTACGCTGAAACGATTCTGCCGCTTGTTACGCAGGCCGCCCCGTGGCTTCTGCTTCGCCGGTTGCTTCCTTCCTTAATCCCTCCAGCATATAGCCCGCGGCCACCCCGCCCACGACCATGAGTAGACCCAGCCAGCCCAGTGCGGTGAGCCGCTGGCTGAAGAGGAGCAGCGCGAGCAACGCGCCGACCACGGGTTCAATGGTCGCAGCCACAGAGGCGGGAGCGGCTTCGATCCGCTTCATCGCGCCGAAGAACAAGAGGTTGGCGGCGATCACGGAGCCGGCGGCGAGTCCAAGCAGACCGCGCCATGCGGCTGGGGAAGGAGGCAGCTGCGGCGATCGGCCCCAAATTGCCAACGCAATCCAAATCAGCAGCACGCCGCCGATCGCCTCGAGGAACAGAACCTTCACCACTCCATAGCGGGGCGCCGCGTATCGTCCCATCAACGATGTCAGGGCATAGCTCAGCGCCGACAAGAGGCCGCCGGCAATACCCGCGCTCACGCCCATACGCGCAGCCTCGGCTCCGGCGTTGCTGCCGCCGGTGACCGTTAGGGCGACTCCGACCATTACGATGACTGCGAGAGCCACGCGCGTCGGCGTCAGCGCTTCTTTCAGAATCACGCGGGCCAGGACGGCAACGATGACGGGAGCGGTGTAGAGCAGTGCCGCCGCTCCCGCGACGCCGACGCCGCCGATCGCGAACTGATACGCGATCTCGAACAGCGCGACCATCGCTCCACCACCCAGCCCGACGAGCAGCCAACCACGGCGATCGGCCCGAAACAGATCACGACGGAACAGGATGCCCCAGATGGCGAGCGCCACCGTTCCGATGAGCACTCGCCAGAACCCGATGCTCGTGGCCGGCATGAGCTGGTAGAGGCCGGTCGAAAGCGGGCCGGTCGTACCCCACGTGGCGCCCGCCCCGAGCGCCATGAGATAACCGACGACGCGATGTGGACTCTTGGAATCCGTCACGACGCCATATTGCCCGCGGTCAGCTCCCCGCGCAACACGGTGACGGCTTGCCCGCCGATGCGCACACGGTCACCCACCAACCGCAGCATCAGCTCGCCGCCGCGCGCCGAAGCCTGATAGGCGCGCAGCTCCTGCTTGGCGAGCTTGGCGCTCCAATAGGGTGCCAGCGCGCAGTGCGCCGAGCCGGTCACCGGATCTTCGGGAACGCCCGATTGTGGTGCGAAGAAGCGAGACACGAAGTCGTAGGCACTTGTGCTGTCGGCCTTGCTCGTCACGATCACGCCGCGGGCCTGGATCTGACTGATCGCGTTGAGGTCCGGCATGAGTTCTCGCACGATCGATTCGTTCTCGATCTCGACGAGGTAATCGAACCGGCTGCGACCCACGAATTTCGGCTTCGCGCCTAGCGCGGCAACGAGTCCCTCGGGGGCTGGTGCCGCGGCCGGCGGCGTGGCAGGGAAGTCAAGCTCGATCAAGCCATCGCGGCGATCGGCCGTCAGCAACCCGCTCTTCGTATGGAAGCGTGCCTGTGCATCGAGCTTGAGATCTCCGTCTTCCCACAACACGTGCGCGCTGGCGAGCGTCGCGTGGCCGCAGAGATCGACTTCGACTGTCGGAGTGAACCAACGCAGATCGTAGCCATCGTGTTGTCGAACCAGGAATGCCGTTTCCGCGAGATTCATCTCGCGGGCAACGTTGAGCATCCACTTTGGATCCGCTGGCTTTGGCAGGATGCAGACCGCGGCTGGGTTCCCAGCGAACGGGCGATTGGTGAAGGCGTCAACCTGGGTAATACGGAGTGGCATAGACTAGGAATCTAACCGCGTCATAGGTGTCAGGTGTCTGGTGTCAGGCCTGCGCTCGAATGCGCCCAGGGGCGCTCGAATAGTCCTGCAAAACCGGAGCTGACAAACGACTGTCAAGGTGTGACCGTACCACGAGACCGCGTCCTTTCCTATCGCGATTTGATCGTGTGGCAGCGCGCGATGGACCTCACCGACTACGCGTACGACCTCACCAAATCGTTTCCTAGAGACGAACGATTGGCGCTAACGAGTCAAGTGCAGCGCGCCGCTGTGTCGATCCCAAGCAACATCGCTGAGGGACACGGAAGGAGACACCTCGGGGAGTATCTCCAGTACCTGTCTATTGCGAATGGGTCATTGATGGAGCTCGAGACTCAATTCGTGATCGCTTCCAGAAGGCAATACATCGATCAGGCCGCTTCGGAACACGGGCTGAATTTGAGCGGAGACGTCGGACGTCTTCTTGCGGGTCTCGTCCGGGCACTCAAGGCGCGTCGTCCCTGACACCGGACACCTGACACCTATCCTGGCGATTGATCCTTCTGAAGTCGCGAGTCTATCCCAGAGTCTGGTTGTCCGAAACTTTCACTCGTTTGATGACAAGCATCCCGCATATGCAGCCTAAGAACGAGCCGATGAAGCCACCGATGACGCCGCTGACCGTCGCGGCCACGACCAAGACGAGCAGCATACTACCTGGCGACATCTGCAGGAACCACGAGGTGAACGACACGACGATCATCGCGAGCGCCGTACGAACGATTCCAAAGGTGGACAACACACCCTCGACAAAGACCCCAAGTATTGCCGGTAGCAGAAAGAAGGAGACCACACATGCGGCGGCCGCCGCGGCGCTGATAATTCCGGCGCCGACAACCTTACCCGCATCGGCTAGGACTCGCCGGGAAGTCATGCCTCAGGCGTGCTGCACGCGATGGCGAAGCGCGATCGCGGCAATGACACATCCGACAAAGGCGCCCACCAGGGGGGTAACCATGAGATCCCCCGGAGCCGCCGCTGCAAACCATCCCACGATTCCACCAATCGCGGTGCCGACAGAACAGACGAGGAACATCTTTCCGAGCGGCACGTGACGCAGCAGCAGCCATGAGAGAAGTGGCGCCGTGACGGCTCCGAGCGGAGCACCGAACACCGCGCCAATCTCAAGCGCTTCGATGGAGATCTGTTGACCTGCCAGAATCCCAACGAGCGCGAACGATGTGCCGCCCGCAATCGCCCCAAAAAGGAGCCCCGCGCCTACCAGCCCGATTGTAACCGCGACAATTCGACCCGCGTGTCTCATGCTCAGCTCGGCTTCAGCAACGCAAACGTCGTCTTGCGGTGCAACAAGCTGTTCTCGTGCCCGATGATGAACGTGGTTTCGGGATCGTTGTTGCGCAGCACCAACCGCAGGCCCTTTGCATCCGCCGGCACGTTGAACACGATGTCCGTCGTGTACGACTCGCCGGGAATCAGCTTCCGCTTCAGTCCGTCGGTCGATCCCGGGTACCGGTGGCCCGCGTCGTCCACCAACGCGACGTAGCGGCTGTTGGGTGTGAGCGTCGCGTCCTTGGGCCGGCGCGATGAGATCGTCTGTTCGTCGAAGCGCACCTTGACCGTCACCGTGTGCCGCACCATCCCGCCCGGCAGCGACTCCGATTTGGTCGCCGCCACCGAATACGCCAGGTGACAGTCGACTTCGCAGATGTGCTTTTCTTCGCCGACCGCGAGGACGCGGCTCCGGCTCGAGATGGAGCTGACGAGGAAGAGCACGAGATAGAGGCCGGCGCCGCCGAGCAGGATCCGCAGGCTGATGCGGCCGACCGGCTCACGCTTGGTGACCCGCGCGAACACGTAGAGGGCAATGAGCGTCGCGCCCGCGAGCACGGCGCCGACGAACAGCAGCACCGTGAGCGGATTCAAGCCGTCAGTGATCATTGCGCTGCTCCTTCGGGTTGGTCGGACACGACGCTCTCAAGGCGTCGGCCTGATTGCGGACGAGCGAACGCGCGCGGGCGCGGCTCCAGTTCCAGGTGCGCCAATCGACTTCCTCTTTGTCCCAACGGGCCAGGAGGCCGTGCACGACGACGCAGCGATCTTCCGCACTCAGCCGCGGCATGGCGTCGAGCAGGGCAGGGACGGCATCGCCACCGAGCGTCAGCGCGTACTTCGCATCAAACGGACGCTCGGCCGCGGGGCGATTGAGATTCGTCTTCACGATGAACGCGTCAGGATTCAGCAGATGCAGGCCGGCCAGAACCGCGAGGCCCTGCATGAGCGAGCCGAAGACAAAGCGCTGCCGTTGCCCGCGCAGGACGGTCCACGCGAACCAGGCGAACACGCCCAGCAGCAGGATCATGAACGCCGTCGCGTACAGCCGGTCTGTAGACAGTCCGTAGGCCGACACGTACAGCCGCATCCGCTGGAGCGCCGAGGCCATGATGACGGCGAGCAGACCGAGCAACAGACCCGCCAGCTGACGGAACACGCGGACCTGGGGGGCCGCCGCACGGTGCACAAGCGCTTCCGCGCCAATCAGGATCGGAAGCACGAGCCCGCTGGCGGTCATCAACTCGAAAAAGCCGCGGCGCGCATACTCCGCGTAGCTCAGTCCACTGGTTTGTTCGACCAGCGCCGCGCCGCCGAAGAAGTAACGCAGCTGCACGACCACAAACATCAGGAACAGGGCGTTCAACAATCCGAGCGCCGTTGCCAGGGGCACGACGCTCGACACGGTTCGCGGTTTCGGGGTGAAGGCATGGAGTGGCTGACCAAGGAACGACCAGCGGAGGTACCCGGCGACGAGAAATGCCCAAAAGCCGATGAAGAACGTGTGTGAGATGACCGTCTCGGCGTCGAACGCAAAGAGGTTCGTCAGGACGTTGCTGAAGACCTGGTCGGCCGATGCGAAGAGCGCCGCGAACACCACCAGGACCGGTGCGGCGAGTGCAACGCCCAACACCACGCGGCGCACGTCGCGGAGCCGATCGTCCTGCGGGAGCTCGCGCCACTGGATGTCGCTCAGCAGGAGCACGAAGCCGCCGAAAATGCTGGAGGCGGTCGCGCTGATGACGCCGCGAATGAGATCGAAGGGATACCATGTGGTGATCAGTCCTCCCTGCAGGCTCGCCGCGGCGAGGGCCAGCGCCCCGATGAGCGCGATCGTATCGAACGCGGCCAGCGTCGCTGCGTCCCGCCGCAGGAAGGCGAGCCCGAGCAGCAACGCCGTGATCGCGAGCCACGCCGTATCGGGTCCATGCTTGACGCGGTGCCGGCGAACGAGCCAGGCACCCGCGCCGACCAGCGCCGTGGTGCCCAAGGCGACGTTCAGGCCCCAGGGCATCGCGCGCAGCAGCGAATCACCGACGACGCCACCCACAGCGCCGGCGGCGGCAATCTCGAGCCCGAGCTTCGTGCGCGGAGCGAGGACAGGGACCACGGTCATACTGCCTCCTGCGTCGGTAAGCCGCCGAAGCGGCGGTCGCGAGAGTGGTATTCGTGGATCGCGGCCGCCAGCTGCGGCGCGCCGAAATCGGGCCACATGCGTTCGGTGAACCACAGCTCGGCGTACGCGCATTCCCACAGCAGGAAATCGGACAACCGCTGCTCGCCGCCGGTGCGGATGAGGAGATCGACGTCGGGCAGGAGCTCGCCGGAGCGGATCGCGGCGCGGCCGGAGTAGTCTACGGCAATGCGCAGGTCGAGACGCG
>Ga0209235_1001308_pt1 | contig 13451 bp, 16 predicted proteins | sample GraSoi013_1_20cm_4_FD_185817 | JGI IMG/M metagenome (GOLD analysis project Ga0209235, IMG submission 185817) | Grasslands soil microbial communities from the Angelo Coastal Reserve, California, USA - Sample 09_25_2013_1_20cm (SPAdes) (version 2) | ecosystem: Environmental > Terrestrial > Soil >...
TCGTCTCCCTCACCGACGGCGGGATTGAAGTCGTATCGCGCCAGGCCCACGTCGCCGCCCCCGCGCGTCGTGTCGATCGCCATCCGAACGATGGTGAGCGCGGAGTCCGCCTCCACCACGAGACGTCCGTGCCATTCCCAGCGGGCGGCGCTTTGGAGGCCCAGGGTGTCGTCGGGGCGAGAAACGCCGTCGCAGGCCAGGGATAACAGCGGCAACAGCGTCGAGCAGAGCCGTCGCGCGACAGCGTTGCACAAAAACGTCGCGCGGAGGCGTGAAAAGGATGCCACCGTCAGCGAGACCCTTCTCTATTGTTCGGCATGGTGCTGCGCGCTTATGCCCGTCGGTTGTGGGTGCACGAAGTCGCCGTGGAGGTCTCCGTCCAGGTAGCTCGATTGAGCAAGAAGCTATCCGGGCCGGGAGCCGCGCCGCGTGCGGATCAGCTGGTCCGGGCGGCGCTCTCCGTCAGCTCAAACATAGCGGAGGCCTGCGGGCGGGGTAGCATCCCCGAGTTCCGTCGGTTCCTGCAGTACGCGAGGGGGTCGGCTCAGGAAACGCTGACGCAGTTGCGGGTCGCGGCGGCCCTCGACCCGGCTCATGCGCGTACCATTCACGAAATCGAGGGTCGGGTCGCGCTGGTCATCAAGACGCTCGGCCGCCTGATCGCTCACCCGCCGCCAGATAGGTGACGACGCAGCGTCGTGTACGTCGTTGTGCTACGTCGTTGTGTTACGCCTTTGTGCTACGCCTTTGTGCTACGTTTTAGTATTGCCCCAAGTATCTATTCAGCTCCCACTCACTCACCTGTCCGATGTACTCCTGCCACTCCTCCCGCTTGGCGTCGAGGTACCGCTCGTAGATGTGGTCGCCCAGCGCCTCGCGGATCACCCCGTCCTTCTCCAAATAATCGAGCGCCTCGTGCAGATCGCGCGGCAGGTCGTCGATGCGGAAGCGGCGGCGCTCCCGGTACGACATGCGGGCGATGTTCTTGTTCACGGGCTCGCCGGGGTCGATCCGCTCCTGGATGCCGTCCAGACCGGCGGCCAACTGCACGCCGAGCGCGAGGTAAGGATTCGCCGACGGGTCGGGCATCCGGTTTTCGCAGCGCGTGGCCTCGGCGCGTTGGGCCGGCACCCGGATGAGGGGAGACACGTTCTGCGTGGACCAGGAGACGTTCACCGGCGCCTCGTATCCGGGCACCAGGCGCTTGTACGAGTTCACCAGCGGATTCGTCACCGCGCAGTAGCCGCGCGCGTGCCGCAGCAGCCCGCCGATGTACCAGCGGCCGACCTCGGAGAGCTGGATCGGCCCCCGCGGGTCGAAGAACGCGTTTTTCCCCTTGGCAAACAGGGACTGGTGCGTGTGCATCCCCGACCCGTTGCGCCCGTACAGCGGCTTGGGCATGAACGTCGCGACGAGGCCGTGTCGCACCGCGATGGTGCGCACGACGAAGCGCAGGCTCGCGAGATGGTCGGCCATCGTGAGCGGGTCCGCGTATCCCAGGTCGATCTCGTGCTGGCCTCGGGCCACTTCGTGATGGGACGCCTCGGAGCTCAGCTTCATCTCCTCCAATGCCGCCACGATGACGCGGCGTGCCTGCTCCCCGCGGTCCACCGGGACGAGATCGAAGTAGCTACCGGCATCGAGCGTGCGGGTCGTAGGCTCGCCGCGCTCGCTCTGCTCGAAAATGAAGAACTCCACCTCGCACCCGACGCGCATGGTAAAGCCCAGCTTGGTGGCCCGGTCGATCTGGCGCTTCAAGGTCGTGCGCGGACATCCCTCGAACGGTCGGCCGTCCGGGTAGCGGATGTCGCAGATGAGCCGCGCCACGACGCCTCCCGCGCCGGCCGCGCCGTCGGCCCCCTCCGAGGCCCCACTGTCCCAGGGAAACACGCGAAAGCTCGCGAGATCCGGCACGAGCAGGGCGTCGGCCTCCTCCACACGCGCAAACCCCTCGAGCGCCGAGCCGTCGAAGGTCACCTCGCCGGCCAATGCCTTCTCAAACTGGGACGCGGGCACCTCCACGGCCTTGTTGACGCCCAACAGGTCGGTGAACTGCAGCAGCAGGAACCGGACGCGGCGCTTCTTCAGCTCGTCGAGGATGTCGCGGGTGTCGGCGGCGGTGGCGGTCATGGGGACCTAAGATAGAGGGCGGCAGAAGGCGGCAGAAGGCGGCAAAAGGGCGGCAGAGTTCCGTCCCCCTGCCGCCCCTTTGCCGCTCGTTGCCGCCCTCGGGCTACACGTCGTAATACAAGAAGAACTCGTACGGATGCGGGCGCAGCGCCACCGGATCGATCTCCTTGGCGCGTTTGTAGGCGAGCCACGTCTCGATCAGGTCCGGCGTGAAGACCCCGCCCTCGAGCAGGAAGGCCTGATCCGCCTCGAGCGCCGCGAGCGACTCGTTCAGGGAGCCCGGCGTGTTCTTCACGTGCTTGCGCTCCTCGGGCTCGAGCTCATACAAGTCCACATCCATCGGCTTCGGCGGCTCGATCTTGTGCTTGACGCCATCCAGGCCCGCCATCAACAGCGCCGCGAACGTGAGGTATGGGTTCGACGACGGATCGGGCGCCCGGAACTCGATGCGCTTCGCCTTCGGCGACTTGGAGTACACCGGGATGCGGCAGATCGCCGAGCGGTTGCGCTGCGAGTAAATCAAGTTGATCGGCGCCTCGTAGCCCGGCACCAGTCGCCGGTAGCTGTTGGTCGTCGGGGCGGCGAAGGCAAGGATCGCCGAGGCATGCTTGATCAGCCCGCCGATGTACCAGCGCGCCGCGTCCGAGATCAGCGCGTACCCGTTGGCGTCGAAGAACAGGTTCTTCCCGTCCTTCCACAGACTCATGTGCACGTGCATTCCCGACCCGTTGTCCCCGAACAACGGCTTCGGCATGAACGTCGCGGTGTAGCCGTGCTGCGCGCACACGTTCTTCACGATGTACTTGTACATCATCAGTTGGTCCGCCATGCGGGTCAGGGTCGTGAACCGCATGTCGATCTCGGTCTGCCCCGCCGTGCCCACCTCGTGATGGTGCACCTCGACGTCGATGCCCGACGCCATCATCGCCAGCATGATCTTGGACCGCAGGTCTTGCAGCTTGTCCACCGGAGGCACGGGGAAGTATCCCTCCTTGTGCCGCGGCCGGTGGCCCGGGTTCGGGCCGCCCCCGTTCGTCCCCGAGTTCCAGATCCCCTCCTCGGAGTCGATGTGGTAGTAGCCCTCGTGCGCGTTCTGGTCGAAGCGCACCGAGTTGAAGATGTAGAACTCGGCTTCCGGGCCGTAATAGGAGGCCGTGGCGATCCCCGTCTTCACGAGGTGCTGCTCCGCTTTCTGCGCCACGTAGCGCGGGTCGCGCGAGTAGCGCTTGCCCGTCACCGGGTCTCCCACGTCGCAGGTCAGCGACAGGGTCGGGACTCCGAGGCACGGATCGACGAAGGCACTCGCGGGATCCGGGAACAGCAGCATGTCACTCTCGTTGATCGCCTGGAACCCGCGAATCGAAGAGCCGTCAAACCCGATCCCCTCGGCAAACAGATCTTCGGTCAGCTCCTTCAGCGGGATCGAAAAGTGTTGCCACGTGCCCGGCAGGTCGGTGAACTTCAGGTCCACCACCTGCACACCGGCTTCCTTCGCCTTCCGCACCACGTCGGCGGGTGACGCGCCCGGCGCCGGCTTCGCCCCGGGGGTGGATGTGGTCGGCTCCAACGTCGCGGTCATAAGATCGATCTCCTAAAACGGTCCTTGAGAGGGGCATGCACAGACGATGCCACCAACCAAGCGGCCCCGACCGGGGGTCGCGGACGGCGGGCGCCCGATGAACCCAGGGGAAGGTACAGGCGACGTTGCGAGGTGTCAACCATTTCGTGTCACTGGCGCAACAGATACCTCACCGGGCACGCTCTACGCTGGCTAGATCTGTCTGACTGCGAACGGAAATGTGCACAACATGCAGAGTTTTCCACGCACCGGTCAGCCGTCCAGGGCCGCCACGAAGTGCCAGAGCTCGACGGCCGAAAATTCACCGAAGCGCTCCTGGACCTCGCGTTCCGAGAGCTCAAGAAAGATCCAACTCGTGGTGCGGCGGCGCTCACCGTTCACGAAATGCACGCGCCCGCGCACGGCACCCACTTCGGTGTCGGGCTGCATCTCGACGAACACTTCCCACCGCTCGTCACCGCGCTTCAGCTCGCCCATATGCTTGGCGCGGTCCTGTCCCGGGAACGGGGCGCTCATGGCGACTACACTATGCTGCCTCTCAGATTCCTGCCAGTTAGATTCTGGCCTCAATGAATTGTCACGCGTGCGGAGCGCCTCTCGCCGGCACTGCGAGGTTCTGTCACAAGTGCGGTGCCCAAGTGGGAGGCCCGCACACCGCCGGATGGCGGGCCGGCCTGCCCTGGGGAGTGGCCGGGGCGGCGCTGGGGGCGCTACTAACCGTGGTCGCGCTCCGGCTCGGTGGCTCCTCGGGAGACGGGAGTCGGGAGGCGCGAGACGAAAACCCTCCCGCCTCCCGTCTCCCGCCTCCCGATATTTCTCAGATGTCGCCGGAAGAGCGCGCCACCCGTCTCTACAACCGGGTCATGATGCTGCACACGCAGGGCAAGGCGGACAGCGCGGCGTTCTTCCTCCCCATGGCGCTCCAGGCGTACACGATGCTGCCGGCGCTGGACGTGGACGCCCGCTACCACATCGGCGTGCTCGACCTGACCGGCGGCAACGCGGCGGCGGCGCTGGCCCAAGCGGACACCATCCGCCGGACCGTCCCCACCCACCTCTTCGGGTACATGTTGCGGGCCCGCGGGCTCGAGCTCGAGCGGGACCCGGCGGGGGCACGACGCGCCTACCGGGACTTCCTCAGACACGAGGCGGCAGAGCGTACGCGCCGACGGCCCGAGTACGGCGAGCACGCGGAGAACCTCGATGCGTTCCACGAGCAGGCGACGACGGCGACGGTCGGGAGGGCGCGTGGCGGGTAAGGGCCCGCAGACGATCCATCTCGCGCACAGCCCGGACGCGGATGACGCCTTCATGTTTTGGGCGCTCGCCGCCGGGAGGATCGACACGGGCGAGCGCCGCTACGTGCATGAGCTCGGCGACATCGAGTCGTTGAACCGGCGCGCCCTCGCCGGCGAGCTGGAAGTGACGGCCGTGTCGCTCCACGCGTACGCCTACCTCGCCGATCGCTACGCGCTGCTCGCTCACGGAGCGAGCGTCGGCGACCGTTATGGGCCGCGGATCGTGGCCCGCGGGCCGCGCCCCGCGGATCCGCGGGCGGCGCTCGGCGGTGAGAGCCTGCTCGTCGCCGTCCCGGGCGAGCTCACCACGGCGTTTCTGGCGCTCAAGCTGTACCAGCCGGCGGCCCGCCACGTCGTCGTGCCGTTCGATCAGATCGAGGAGTACGTGGCGGCGGGTCGCGCGGAGGCGGGGCTCCTCATCCACGAGGGGCAGCTCACTTACGCCGATCGCGGCCTCCACCTGTGGCTCGACCTCGGCGAATGGTGGCACGACGAGACGGGACTGCCGCTGCCGCTCGGCGGCAACGTGGTACGTCGCGACTTGGGAGAGGCGCTCATGCGGGACATCGCCCGGGATCTCAAAGCCAGCATTCAGTACGGCCTCGCCCACCGCGCCGAGGCCCTGGCGCACGCGACGACCTACGGCCGCGGCCTCGACGCGTCGCGCATCGACCGGTTCGTCGGGATGTACGTCAACGCCTACACGGTGGACTACGGCCCGACCGGCCGACAGGCGGTGAGCGAGTTGCTCGCTCGCGCCCACGGGGCGGGCTTGCTCCCAGGGCCGGTGGAGGTCAGCTTCGTAGAAGGCTAGTGAAGGTTGTGGAGGATCGTGGAGGATGGTGGTACCTCCACCAACCTCCATAACCTCCACCCACCTCCCGTAAGGAGACCACGGTGGCCGACATGGCGGGGCCCGTCCAGATCCTCGTCGTGGACGACGAGGAGCCCATCCGGAACGCCCTCAAGAAATTCCTCGTGCAACAGCAGTACGAAGTGTACGCCGCGGGCACCGGTGACGAAGCCCTGCAGCAGCTCCGGCGCCACCGCATCGCGCTCATGCTGTGCGACATCCGCATGCCCGGCACCAGTGGCGTCGACCTGGTACCGCAAGCCATCGAGGTCGAGCCCGAGCTCGCGATCCTGATGCTCACCGCCGTGAACGACGCGACCAGTGCCGCGCTGTGCATGCAGCGGGGCGCCCTGGACTACCTCACCAAGCCGATCGAGCTCGCCGACCTGGGGCGGGCGGTCCAGCGGGCCCTCAAACGGCGCGAGATGCTCCTCGAGAACCGCCAACTGAACCAATGGCTCAAGGAGGAGGTCAGCACCCGCACCGCCGAGCTCCAGCGCGAGCGCATGAAGCTGGAGCGGCTTTCGATCGCCACGCTCGAGGCTCTCGTGAACGCCCTCGAGGCGAAAGACCCCTATATGCGGGGGCATTCGGCCCGCGTGGCCGACCTGTCCGCCACCATCGCCCATGAGCTCGGAATCCCGGAGGAGGAGGTCGAGCACGTGCGGGTCGCGGGCCGGCTGCACGATATCGGCAAGATCGGAACGCGCGAATCGGTCCTGAACAAGCAGGGTGCGCTCACCCCCGAAGAGTTCGAGCACGTCAAGCAGCACGTCGTCATCGGATCCCAGATCCTCGCGCCGCTCTCACACCTTGGCGACATCATCCCGGCAGTGCGGCATCACCACGAGCGGTGGGATGGGACGGGCTACCCTGACGGGCTGCGCGGCGAGGAGATCCCGATGGGCGCCCGCATCATCGGCGCCGCCGAGGTGTTCGACGCCCTCAGCACCTCGCGCGCCTATCAGGAGAAGATGACCCCGGAGAAGGCGGTGGAGCGGGCGGCCGACCTGGCAGGCACGGTGCTCGATCCCACGGTCTACGAGGCCCTGGCCTCGGTGGTCGCGCGGCGCCGCACGCTCGTGTTCCTCGACGAGGGCGGTACCGCGTCCACCTGACCATTTCCGCTCGTGCTGATCGCCGTCACCGGTGCCACCGGGTTCGTGGGCCGGCACATTGCCGCGGTGCTGACGCGCCGCGGACATGCGGTGCGCGCGCTGGTGCGCCGCCCGATCCCGGCGCGGAACCTCGAGAGCCTCGGCGTCGAGCTCGTCCCCGGTGATCTGGCCGACGTCGCGGCGCTCACGACGCTCACGCGTGGCGCACACGCCGTCGTGCACCTGGTCGGCATCATCGTCGAGCAGGGCCCCGCCACCTTTCACGCCGTGCACGTGGATGGCACCCGCCGGGTGGTCGAGGCGGCGCGCCAGGCCGGCATCGAGCGGTTCGTCCACATGAGCGCGGTCGGTGCGCGGGATGAGCCTAGTGCGACCCCCTATCATCGAACGAAATGGCACGCCGAGGAGTTGGTCCGCGCTTCGGGGCTGTCGCACGCCGTCTTCCGGCCATCCATCATCAGCGGCCCGGAGAGCGCGCCGATCCGCACCCTCGCGCTGCTGCACCGCTGGTCTCCCGTCGTGCCGGTGTTCGGCGACGGCCGCTTCCCCACGCAGCCCGTCTGGGTCGAGGATGTGGCCCTCGCGTTCGCGCTCTCGGTCGAGCGGCCCGCGCTCTCGGGCGCGTTCGAGCTGGGCGGGCCGCAGGTGCTGACCTACGAGGAGTTCTTGCTCGCGATCGGGCGGGCCGCCGGCCACCCTCGCCCGCTCGTCCACGTGCCACTCGCGCTCGCGCGGGCGGCCGCCGGCGCGTTCGATCTCCTCGGCGCCGCGGCACCGCTCACGAGCGATCAGCTGCAAATGTTGGTCGAAGGCAGCGCCACGCCGGCCAACGCCATCGAGTCGGTGTTCGGCATTCGGCCGGTCCCCTTTGAGCAAGGGCTGACCCGCTACCTCGCGCCGGGTCGACGATGAGCACCGTCCGGTGCGCACTCGTGGCAGGAATGATCTCGCTCGGCTCCCCGCCCGCCTGGGCCCAGGGTGGCGAGCCGGACTCCGTGGTCTATGTGCTGTCCGCCGCGAGCCGGTTCGAAGTGAAGACCGGCAAAGCGGGGCTGCTCGGCTTCGCAGGCCACACGCATGTCGTCCGCGCCCGCGCGTTTGTTGGACGGGTCGTCTACTACCCGAACGCGCCCGCCCAGTCACGCGTGGAAATCGTCGTACCGGTGGACAGTCTCGCGGTCCTCACGTCCTCCGACACCGCCGAAAACCGTAAGGTTACCCACGCCATGCGGACCGAGGTCCTGCACGCGGATGTGTATCCCGAGATCAGCTTCGTCTCCACGGCGGTGAGCCCTACCGTTGACGGATTCCAGGTGCAGGGCCGGCTCACCCTCGCCGGACAGACCCGTGATGTGAGCTGTGACATCAGTACCGGGATCGGCACCGACACGCTGCGGGCGACCGGCGGTTTCTCGGTGAAACAGACCGACTTCGGAATCAGGCCGTATCGCGGCGGACCCGCCGGCACTGTTCGCGTCGCCGATCGCGTCACATTCAGCTTCGAGGCAGTCGGGATCCGCTCACCCGGATCCTAGAAAAACCAAACCCGGGGCTGACAACTCCCCGGGTTGGCGGTCGGGCGAAGTGGCCGTCACACTTCGGCCGCGACCCTTGCGCGATTCCTCTCTACCTTGATACGGCCGGCTGGGCGGGATGTTTCACCTCCCCGCCAGACCGAATTCCGACTCCATCCGTTTGATGCCCATCCCCCCGGAATGGTTGCATGCGCCCCTACCACCGCTTCACCCTCCCGAGGCGGGACACGGTGATGGTCACGGCGCGCGTTCCTCGTCGCAACACGACCGTGGTATTGGACAATCCCCACGCCAGGCCGATTGGGTCGAAGACGACCACCGGGTTCGACACGTCGAGCGCCACGCCACGCCGCTGCGGGCCCGGCCAGCGATGCAGCGCGTCCCACGAGGCCTCCCCCCAGCGGTCGATCCGCAGCGAGTCGGCAGCGATCACCGCCCGGCTGCGGGTGCCCTGCATGACCGCCGCACTCCGGGCGACGGCGATCGCCGTGATCACCTCCTGGGCGGCCGTGTCGACCGCGATCCAGTCCCGAAAGCCGGCCAAGCGAGGCAGTGTGACGGCCGTCACCATGGCTAGAATCGCCAGCACGACCACGAGTTCGGCGAGGGTAACGCCCCGGCGCATGGCCGGAATAGGGGGGAGGCGGCCGTCGGGGCCGGCATCCGAACGATGCGGCGAAAAGCCAGAAAACGCGAAATCTGCGGCCTAACGCAAGGAGTGCGAAAACGCTATGTTCTGGGCCGGCCGCACGTTGCGATGAGGCATAGCCCCTGCCCTTGGGTGGACTTGCCAGCTAGCTAGCTTCACACTCGGAGACACGAGGGATGCCGGTTTCGCGTCTGAAGTTCGAATCGCTGCCACACGCCATTTTCCTCCAGCGAGTGTCGGGTCCCGAGTCGGCCACCACGTTGGAAGCGCGCCTGGGACAAGGCGCGTTTCTCGCGCTACGGCTGGTGGACCTGCTCGCGCCGGACCGGGCTCCGATTTCGAAGGATGCCTTCCATTACCAGTGGGTGGCGACCGATCGGTTCTGCCGCGAGCTCCGCGCCGCAGCCACCGAGGGCGCGCACGTGCACGGGATCGCCGAGAGCGTGTCGGACTCCTACAGCCTCGGGGACGTCCAGCTCATCTCGCCGGCGCTGTTTGCCTACGCGCACTTCCTCGAGGTCGAGCAGCGTCTCGAAGAAGCGCTCGACGTGCTCACGACGCTGCTGGTAGTCGTGGGGAGCCGGTTGTCGTCCACCGACGCGGTCGCGGCGCAGCTGCGATTCGCGCGCGTGCACCGCAAGCTGAACCGGTTCGACGAGGCGGACGCCGCCTACACCGAAGCCGGGGAGCTGGCGACGCTCGCGGGCGACCGCTATTCGGTGTTGCTCAGCCGGATCGGTCGGGCGAACACGATGCTCGGCCGCGGCAACCTCGCGGATGCCGAGCGCCGGCTCGCGGGAGTCCTCGCGGATGCCCGCACCGCCGGCGAGCGGGATGTCGAGGCACGCGCAGAGCAGGGCATCGCCGCGGCGCTCTACTACATGGGGCAATCAGCCGAGGCGATCCCGCACGCATGGCAGGCCTTCGAACTGTACGAAGAGGACGATGCCCGCCTCCGCGCGCTGGGTGACGTGGGAACCATGCTCCTCAGCCTCGGCGACGCGACGGGAGCGGAACGTGCGCTGGCAGAGGTGTTCCGCCGCGGCCGCACGCAAGACTGCGTCAGTAACGCGGTGATCGAGTTGATGCAATGCGCTTCCTATCGGCGCGATCACGTTGGGTTCGCCCGCTGGCGGGAACGCTGCGAAGACCGGCTCGCAGACATGCCGCCCAACATCCGGACGGACTTCTACTTGAAACAGGGGATCGGGCAGGCGCGGTTCGGTCGGTACCGCCGCGCTGCAGTGCTCATGAAGGAGGCCCTCGCGATCGCGGGCGCTGCTGGACTGCATGAATTCGAGTTCCGGATCGAGCGCATCCTAGGGGGGCTGCAGGACTGCCAGCAGGCGATTCCCCGGGAAACGCAGCTGGCGACGGAGCCCATGGTACAAACCGTCGAGCTACGCGAAGTGTCCGAGTCCCTCGCGCAGCTCGGCGGATAATGCTGTCTTAGGAGTGCTGGCTACTTGCAGGTATTGCTGTTGTTGATGTCGCAGCCGTGGCTGGGGCCGGTGGCGTCGGCACACGCGACGGTGGAGAGAGCAAACGCAACGACGAGCAGGGTGAAGAGGGCGCGAATGCGGGACATGTGACCTCCGCTAAGCCAGGGTGTGGAATCAACGCAACAGGACAACCACAACCTGGGCGCGGAGGCGTCCAGATTTTAGGGCGTTTTTGCGGCATCGTAGGGCGATTTTGCGACATTTGGTGGTTCTGGGGGATTCATGCTCGTATTAGCTGCCGTCCCCGACGTCCAATTCCATAAGCTCCGCCGGGCGGCGGGCTCCCGGTTCAGCGTCGCACAGGTTTCAACCTGGGATGATGTGCTGGCCGGCATCCGCGGTCGGCCCGTCGAGCTGGCGGTCGTGGACCCGCTCTTGTCCGGCCACGCGCGATCGCAGGAGATCGAGCGGCTGCGCGTGCTGTTCCCCTCGCTCCCCTTGATGCTGTACACCACGCTCACGCCTCGCACCGCCGGCGTGCTCCTGGCGCTGGGCCAACGGGGCATCCAGCACGCGGTGTTCGCCAACTACGACGATCACCCGAGCCGGTTGCGGGAGGTGCTCGGCCAGGAGGAGGCGCGCTCTTCGTCACGGCAGCTCCTGGATCAGCTGGCCGACGCGCTCGCACCCCTGCCCAGCGAGCTGCGCTGGGTGCTCGAAGAGGCGCTGCGCTCGCCGGGCGAAGTGCAGACGGTCGGCCAGGTCGCGGTGCGCGCGCGGGTGGACCGGCGCACCTGCGAGCGGTGGTTCACGCGGGTGGGGCTGCCGTCGCCCCGGCACTTTCTCTCCGCGGCGCGGGTGCTGTACGCCCACCGCTTGCTGCAGGATCCCGGCTTCACGATCGAGGACGTGGCGAAGCGGTTGGGCTACGCGCAGACCAAGACGTTGCAGCTGCACGCGCGGGCCTATCTCGGCCTCACGGCCGGCGAAATGCGCTTGTCCCTCGACTCGAGCGAGGCGCTGGCGCGAGTGGTCCAGCGCTTTCTGACGCCCCATCAGGCGCGGGCGTCCGCCTCATGAGCGCCGCGCCTCGCACCATTCTCGTCGTCGAGGACGAGGCGCCGTTGCGCCGGGTGCTCGAGCGCTCGCTCGCGCGCCAGGGCCTTCGCGTGATCGGCGCCGGTAGCGCGGAGACGGCGTACGAGCTGCTGGCCACCGTGCAACCCGACGCCCTGCTGCTGGACATCCACCTGCCGACGATGTCGGGGCTCGCCCTGTATCTCGCCATCGTGCACCGCTGGCCGGCATTCGAAGGCCGCATCGCGATCATGACGGGGGACGCCGAGGCGGACGAGGTGCGCACCTGGCTCGAGCGGCACCAGTGCGTCGTAATCCGGAAGCCGTTCAATCTGCGCGAACTCACGGATTGGCTGACCGGGGTGTTTCGGATCGACGAGGAGCGCGCCCGCGGAGGAGCCGGGGCGTGACCGGAGCGCCGCACGCCGAGCCGCTGCAAAACCTGCGGGAGTACCGCAACCTCGCCCCGTGGAACCTCCGGGATCTCGCCGCGCTCGTGGGAGCCGTGCTCGATGCGTCCGCGATCACCCCGATCAACGCCGCCGCACGGGCGCAACCGAGTGAGCGCACGATCCGATTCTACGTCACCAAGGGTCTCGTCAGCCCGCCCGACGGCCGCGGCACCGCCGCCACGTATTCCTACCGACATTTCCTGCAGCTCCTGTGGATCAAGCTGCGGCAGATGGAGGGGACGACGCTGGCGACGATCATCAAGGAGATGCACGACCAGACCGGTGACGTGCTGGAACGCCGCGCGGCCCAGGCGCTGGGTGCCTCCCTGCCCGTGCCGGACCGGCTGCCGCTCAAGAGCAAGGGCACGCCGCCGCGCGGCAAGTCGGGCCGGGCGTTGACGGCGTGGCTGGCGCGGGACGCCGCGCGGGACCCCGAGAGCCCGAGCTCCTGGCACCGCATCCCCGTGGGCCGGGGCGTGGAGCTGCATATCGAGACGGCTCATCCCCTGGCACGACTCGGGCCCGACGACGCGGCGGTGGCCGAGGCCGTGCGGCAGGCACTCGCGAAACTCCTCCCATCGGCAAACGCGTAGGGGTCGAATCACCTCGAAACGGAGTTCCCATGGGCTCGATCATTTTCCTAGCTGTCCTCGTGGTCGTAGTGGGCTGGCTGATCGGCGCGTATAACGGGCTCATCTCGCTCAAGAACCAGACCCTGAACGCGTTCAAGCAGATCGACGTCCAGCTCAAACGGCGCCACGATCTGATCCCCAACCTGGTGAACGCGGTCAAGGGCGCCATGGAGTTCGAGCGCTCGACGCTCGAAGCGGTGATCCAGGCCCGCAACCAGGCCGTGAAGGTCAACGCGACCGGTCCAGAAGGCATCAAGCAGATCAGCCAGGCTGAGAACGCCCTGTCGTCGGCGCTCCAGCGCCTCATGGTGGTCGTCGAGCAATACCCCCAGCTCAAGGCCACGGGCAACATCGGCCAGCTGCAGGAAGAGCTCACCTCGACGGAAAACAAGGTGGCGTTCGCCCGCCAGCTGTACAACGACACGGCCACCCAGTACAACACGAAGCAGCAGCAATTCCCCACCAGCATGGTCGCGGGGCTCGCGAAAGCGCAGCCCGCCGATCTGTGGGAGCTCGAGGATCAGGCCGAGAAGGCCGTCCCGCAGGTCGATCTCTCGATGAAGCCGAAAGTGTGAGCGACGACACCTCGCTCAACCTCTTTCAACAACAGGAAGCCAATCGCCGGCGCACCGTCCTGCTGGTGATTGGCTTCGTCGCATTCTTCGCGTGGCTGGGGTTCGGCGGGG
>Ga0209235_1001309_pt1 | contig 13444 bp, 9 predicted proteins | sample GraSoi013_1_20cm_4_FD_185817 | JGI IMG/M metagenome (GOLD analysis project Ga0209235, IMG submission 185817) | Grasslands soil microbial communities from the Angelo Coastal Reserve, California, USA - Sample 09_25_2013_1_20cm (SPAdes) (version 2) | ecosystem: Environmental > Terrestrial > Soil >...
GGGTCGCGCCGTGGGTGGCCTGCTGCGGGCGCGCTCGTGGTAGATTTCTAACGCTATGGCGCTGGTCGTCCAGAAATACGGCGGCTCGTCGGTCGCCGACGACGAGAAGATCCGGAACGTCGCCCGGCGCGTCGCGGCGAGCGCGCCCGGCCACCAGCTTGTCGTCGTCGTCTCGGCGATGGGCAAGACGACCGACGGCCTCGTGGCCCTCGCGCACCAGGTGTCGCCGTCGCCCGAGCCACGCGAGATGGACATGCTGCTCGCCACGGGCGAGCAGGTCACGATCGCCCTCCTCGCGATGGCCCTGCAGTCCGTAGGGCTGCGGGCGCGTTCGTTCACGGGATTCCAGGCGGCGATCCGCACCGACCGCGCCCACACGCGGGCACGGATCACGCAGATCAGCACCGAGCGCGTCCGCCAGTCCCTCGACGCGGGCGAGATCGCCGTCGTCGCGGGGTTCCAGGGGCTGTCCGACGAGGACGAGATCACGACGCTCGGTCGCGGCGGCTCGGACCTCACCGCCGTGGCGCTCGCGGCCGCCCTCAAAGCCGAGGTGTGCGAGATCTACACCGACGTGGACGGCGTCTACACCGCCGACCCCGCCATCGTCCCCGACGCCAAGAAGCTCGCCCGCGTCTCGTACGACGAGATGCTCGAGATGGCGAGCCTCGGCGCGAAGGTGCTGCAGTCCCGCTCCGTCGAGTTCGCGAAGAAGTACGGCGTGACCGTCCACGTCCGCTCGACGTTCAAGCCGGACCCCGGCACGCTCGTGACGAAAGAGGAGCAGGGCATGGAAGAAGTGGTCGTCACCGGCGTCACGCACGACCGGAGCCAGGCGAAGATCTCCATCCTGAGAGTCCCCGACCGGCCGGGCATCGCCGCCCAGGCGTTCGGCGCGATCGCCGCGAAGAACATCGTCGTGGACATGATCGTCCAGAACATCAGCCGCGACGGGTACACCGACATGTCGTTCACCCTGCCGCGCGGCGACCACGCCGGCGCCGTCGTCGCGCTCGAGGAAGTCGCGCGGTCGATCGGCGCCCTCGGCGTCGTCCACGACGAGCGCGTGGCCAAGGTCTCGATCGTCGGCGTCGGCATGCGGAGCCACGGGGGCGTCGCCGCGAAGATGTTCGCCACGCTCTCCAAGGAAGGGATCAACATCCAGATGATCTCCACCTCCGAGATCGCGATCTCGTGCGTCATCGAGGACAAGTACGCGGAGCTGGCCGTCCGCGCCCTCCACGACGCCTTCGAGGTCGGCAAGGGGGCCAACCGATGAGCCGGGGCAAGGCCGCGGTCTTCTTCGGTCCCGGCAAGCCGTTCGAGCTCCGGGAGTTGCCACTGCCCGAGGTGGAGCCCGACGCCGTCCTCATCCGCGTCGCGCTCGCCAACGTGTGCGGTTCCGACCTCCACTTCTGGCGGGGCGACGCGCCATTGCGCCTGCCCGACGACGGCTGGATCTTCGGCCACGAGATGACCGGCCGGGTGTCCCGGCTCGGCGCGCGCGTCCAGACGGACTCGCTGGGGCGCCCGCTCAGGGAAGGCGACCGCGTCGCCTACACCTACTTCTACCCCTGCGGGCGCTGCTACGCCTGCCTCGCCAACGAGCCCGCGGCGTGTCCGGCGAAGATCGAGCGGCCGCGAGGGCCGTCCGAGTTCCCGCACTTCCACGGCGCGTTCGCCGAGTACTACTATCTGCGGCCGCGCGGCGCGCTCTTCCTCGTCCCCGACGCGCTGCCCGACGAGATGGTTGCGCCGGTGAACTGCGCCCTCTCGCAGGTGATCTTCGGGCTCGGGAGGGCGGGCCTCGCCTTCGGCGGGAGCGTCGTGATCCAGGGCGCCGGCGGCCTCGGGATCCAGGCGGCGGCGGTCGCCCGGGACATGGGCGCCGCGACGGTGATCGTCGTCGATCAGCTCCCGGGGCGGCTCGAGCTGGCGCGGGCGTTCGGCGCCGACCACACGATCAACCTCAAGGAGGTCGCCGACCGCAAGGAGCGTGTCGCGCTCGTGCGGACGTGGACGGGCGGCGGCGGCGCGGACGTCGTCTGCGACTTCGTCGGCTTCCCGCAGGTCATCCCGGAGGGGATCGAGATGCTCCGCTCGGGCGGCACGTACCTCGAGATCGGCACGATCAGCCGCGGCGCGAAGGTCGAGCTCGAGCCATCACTGCTCGTCTGGGGGTCGAAGAAGATCGTGGGCGTGATCCAGTACGATCCGTGGGTCATCCCCCGCGCGCTCGACTTCCTCGTGCGCAACCGGGCGCGCTTCCCCTTCGACCGGCTCCTCTCGCACAAGTACCCGCTCGAAAAGATCAATCAGGCGTTCGCCGACTCGGAGTGGCACAACCGGGAGACGACCACGATCACGCGCGCGGCCCTCGTGCCCTAATTCATCGAAGGGGGCCTCGACGGCCCCCTCCGAGCCGCCCCCAGGAAGGGTTGCGCGGGCGGAGCCCGCGCTCGAAGGGCGATGGACTCGAGACGCTCGAGGACCGTTGCGCGAGGGGTCTTGTGCTCCGGTCCGCGTTGTGGCAGGGTGCCTGCCACCGTGGCCGATGGCCACGTCCGGGGAGGTGCGTATGGCTCAGCTCCTGATCAACGGCAAGACCTTCATGGTCGACGCCGATCCCGCGACACCGCTCCTGTGGGTCATCCGCGAGCGGCTGCAGCTGACCGGCACCAAGTTCGGCTGCGGGATCGCCCAGTGCGGTGCGTGCACCGTCCACCTCGACGGCGCGGCGGTGCGGTCGTGCCAGACGACCCTCGCCCAGGCCGCCGGAAAGAAGATCACGACGATCGAAGGGCTCCACCCCAAGGGGGAGCATCCCCTCCAGAGGGCGTGGATCGCCGAGCAGGTGCCGCAGTGCGGCTACTGCCAGTCGGGCCAGATCATGCAGGCGGCGGCGCTCCTGGCGAAGAGCCCCAACCCGACCGACGAGGAGATCGTGGCCGCGATGTCCGGCAACATCTGCCGCTGCGCCACGTATCTGCGCATCAAGCGCGCGATCAAGCGCGCCGCGCGGGGGGTCTAGGCCATGAAGAGCACGAGGACCGAGCTCAGCCGTCGAGACTTTCTGAAGACCACTGCGGTCGCGGGCGCCGGCCTTACCCTGAGCTTCACCATCCCGGGCGCGGGCGCTCGAGAGGCATCGGCGGCCGCGGCGTTCGAGCCGAACGCCACTCTCACGATCACGCCGGACGGGATCATCACCGTGCACATCACGAAGGCGGAGATGGGCCAGGGCGTCGGCACCGCGCTCGCCCAGATCGTCGCCGAGGAGCTGGAAGCCGACTGGAAGGACGTTCGCATCGACTACCCGATGAACGACCCGAAATACGGGCTCATGCTCACCGGCGGGAGTTGGTCGGTGAACTGGACGTTCGACTCCCTCTCGCGCGCGGGCGCCGGGGCGAGGATGCTCTTGACCGAGGCCGCCGCCAAGCAGATGAACGTGGCAGTCGCGGACTGCGTCGCCGAGGACGGCCGGATTCGGCACCTCCCGACCGGACGGTCGATGCCGTACGGAGAGATCGTCGCGAAGGTCCCGATCACGCGGACCCTCTCCGAGGAAGACCTCAAGAAGATCGAGCTCAAGAAGCCGAGCCAGTACCGGATCATCGGGAAGTGGATCCCGCGCCTGGACATCCCGGAGAAGGTGACGGGCAAGGCGAAGTTCGGGATCGACACATTTCTTCCTGGGATGGTCTACGCGAAGGTCGCCTACCCCCCGACGCGCGAGGGGGGCAAGCATACGGCCGTCGATGACACCGGGGCGCGGAAGGTGAAGGGCTGGATCCAGACGGTCGTGACCGACGACGTGGTGGCCGTGGTGGCGGACACCTACGACAACGCGGTGAGGGCGCGTGACGCGCTCAGGGTCTCCTGGGACCCGGGCCCCAATGCCGGCGTCAGCACCGCGTCGATCTTCGAGATGTACGCGAAGAAGGCGAAGGAGGACCTGACCGCGCCCTCCTGGGTCGAGCAGGGCGATGTGAAGGCGGGCCTGGCCCAGGCCGCGAAGACCCACGAGGCGACCTTCACGACCGACTACGTAGCCCACATGCAGATGGAGCCGATGAACTGTGTCGTGCGCCTGGACGGCGGCGCGTACGACATCTACACCGGCAGCCAGTTCCAGACGATGGCCGTGGGGGCGCTCTCCAAGAAGCTCGGCGTCGACCCCTCGAAGATCCGCATCCACCAGCACTACCTCGGCGGTGGCTTCGGTCGCCGGCTCGAGCCCGACATCATGCTGGAGACCGCGCTCATCGCGCGGGAGGTCAAGCGGCCGGTCAAGCTGATTCGCTCGCGCGAGGAGGATCTGCGGCGCGACTACTATCGCTCGGCCACGCTCCAGGTGCTGCGCGGTGGCCTCTCGGCCGACGGCAAGGTGATCGCCTGGGAGAACACGCTGGTGGCGGCGTATCCCGGCGAACGCTATGGCGGGCTCGACGACAAGGGACGCGATCAGTTCGCGCTCAACGGCAGCGACCACGTGTACGAGATCCCGAACCAGTTCGTGCGCGCCGTCCGGGCCGAGACGGGAATGTCGGTCGGCTACGTGCGGGCCGTCGCGCCCAACTACACGTTCTTCGCCGTCGAGACATTCATCGACGAGCTGGCCCACCTGGCCAAGGCCGACCCGGTGCAGTTCCGCCTGGCGATGCTGGGCGGTGCACCGCGGCTGGCCCGTGTGCTGAAGCTCGCCGCCGATCGGGCCGGATGGGACTCCCCGCTCCCGCCCAACGTGGGCCGCGGGGTCGCCTGCGTGACCGCGCAGGAGCGGAAGTCGCCGACGTGGACGGCGAGCGTGGTGGAGACGCAGGTGGACCCGGCGAGCGGCGCGGTGAAGGTGCGGAAGATCGTCTGCGCGGTGGACTGCGGCATCGTCGTCAACCCCGACGGCGCCCGCTCGCAGATCGAGGGCTCGCTGCTCTTCGGCCTCTCGAACGCGCTGAAGGAGCGGGGCACCGTGAAGAACGGGGCGCTCGAGCAGTCGAACTTCCACGACTACCAGGTATTGAGGATGAGCGACGTGCCCGAAGTCGAAGTGCATGTCGTCCCGTCAACCGAGTACCCCACGGGCCTCGGCGAGCCCGGCACGACCACGATCCTCCCCGCGCTTTCGAACGCGATCTTCGCGGCGACCGGCGCGCGGGTGCGGAGCGCGCCGCTCACGGCCGAGCGCGTGCTCACGGCGATCCAGCAGAAGGCGTAGCCAACCAATCGGAGGGGGCCTCGACGGCCCCCTCCGAGGCCGGGGGAAGCGCTCCCGCGAGGGAGCGAACCCCCGGAACTCGAGCGCGCCGGCCAAGCCGGCGCTCGAACGGCGCTCACTCCGACGCTCGGCGTCCACGGCACCGGCGGCCGAACGCGAGCGATCCCGCGAGGCAGCCGAGCCCGCCCAGCAGCACCATGCGCGCGGTGCCGAGGCTCGCCGCGAGCGTCCCCGCCAGCAGCGTGCCGGCCGGTGCGAGACCGACGAACGCCATCGTGTAGAGGCCCATCACGCCCCCGCGCCGGTCGTCCGCGACGATGGTCTGGATCAGCGCGTTGCTCGAGGCGAGCTGGACCATCACGCCGAATCCGGTGACGAACAGCAGGGCGAGCGACAGCCAGAGCGCGTCGGAGAGCGCGAACAAGGCGAGCGCGCTGCCGGCCACGGCGGCTCCGACCGTGATCGTGGCCGCCGACTGACCGAGCGAGCGCTGGCCCGACAGGACGAGCGTACCGACGAGCGCGCCGCAGCCGGACGCCGCCATCAGCCAGCCGAGGGTCTCCGGGCCGCCGTGGAGCACTTCCGACGCGAACACGGGGAGCAGCACGGTGTACGGACGACCCAGCAGAGTGACGAGGGCCACCAACATTAGAATGGCCGCGATCGGCCGGGTCGAGCGTGCGTAGCGCGCGGTCTCGTGGAGCCCACGGAGGATCGGCGTCGCGGTCCGCGCCGGGACCTCCGGCGCTGCGCGCATCGCCCCGAGCGCCAGGAGGACCGCCGCGTAGCTCGCGCCGTTCACGAGAAAGCATACCCCCTCACCGGCGTGCGCGACGATGGCGCCGCCGATCGAGGGGCCGATCAGTCGCGCCGCGTTCGTGACCGACGCGTGCAGGGCGACCGCGTTCCCGACGTCGTCCCGACTCTCGACGATGTCGGCGACGAAGGCCTGGCGGGCCGGGACGTCGAGGGCGCCGACGACCCCGAGGAGGGCGCCGATCGCGACCAGGTGCCAGACGGTGACCGCACCCGCCAGCGCCAGTCCTGCCAGGACCAGCGTCAGCGCCATCGCGAGGCTCTGCGTGACGACGAGGATCCTGTGACGGCTCCACCGGTCGCTGAGCCCCCCCGCGATGGGCATCAAGAGGAGCGAGGGGAGCTGGCCCGCGGCAGCGAGGACGCCGAGCAGGAGTGGCGAGCCCGTCAGCCGATAGGCGAGCCAGCCCATCGCCACCTGCTGGACCCAGGTGCCGACCAGCGACACGGACTGGCCACCGAGAAAGAGACGGACGTTCCGCGACCGGAGGCTGCCGAAGGCCCGCGCGCGGGGGCGCTCCATCGACGAGGTGGGCGGGTGACCGCCAATGCGGGTCACCCGCCCTTGCGGGTCACGCGCGCTTCAGCTGGGCACGGTCGATCGGAAGCGCGCGAACGCGCTTGCCCGTCACCGCGTAGATCGCGTTGCAGACGGCGGGCGCCACGCTCGGCACGCCGGGCTCGCCGAGGCCTCCCGGCGCCTCGCCGGAGTCCAGGATGTGCGGCTCGACGACCGGCATCTCGTTGATGCGGAGCATCGGATAGTCGTGGAAATTGGACTGTTGCACACGACCGCGGTCGATCGTGATCCGGCCGTAGAACGCGGCCGTGAGCGCGTACACCGCGCCCCCTTCCATCTGCGCCCTGACCTGGTCGGGATTGACCGCGATGCCGGGATCGATGGCGGCGACGAGCCGGTGGACGCGGACGGCCCCGTCCGGGGCGACCGACACCTCGGCCACCGTGGCGGCGTAGCTGCCGTAGGAGAATACGACGGCGATGCCGCGTCCGCGCCCGGACGGGAGCGGCGCCCCCCAGTTCGCCTTGGTCGCGGCCAGCTCCAGCACCCCCTTGTGGCGGGGCGACTTGCCGAGCAGCGCACGCCGGTACTCGTACGGATCCTTGCCGGCCAGGTGGGCCAGCTCGTCGATGAAGCTCTCGATGATGAACCCGTTCTGCGACGGGCCGACCGAGCGCCAGAACCCGAGCGGGATACCGAAGTCCTTGTTGGTCCACTCGATGCGGAGATTCGGGACGTCGTAGGGCATGTTGCGCACGGCTTCTACCGCGGCGGCGTCGATCTCGCCCGCCTTCGCGCGCCCCTTCTGGATCAGAATGCCCGGCCCCACCATCCGCGTGAACCACGCGGCGGGCATGCCGTTGGCGTCGAGCGCCGCCCGGAAGAGGTTGTACGTTGCGGGACGGTAGAAGCCGTGAGTCAGGTCGTCCTCGCGCGTCCACATGACCTTCACGGGCGCGCCGACGGCCTTCGCCGTCTCGACGGCGTCCACGATGAAATCCTGCTCGCCGCGCCGGCCGAACCCGCCGCCCAGCAGCGTCGTGTGCACGGTGACCTTCTCGGGCGGGAGCCCGGTGAGGCGCGCGCCCGTCGCCTGAGTGCCTCCAGGGTTCTGCGTCGGCGCCCAGATCACGCAGGCGTCGGGCGTCACCTGCGCCGTCGCGTTCATCGGCTCCATGCACGCGTGCTCGAGGAACGGCACCTGGTACACCGCCTCGTGCACGCGCCCGCCTGCGGCGAGCGCCTTCTCGGCGTCGCCGTCGTTCCGCGCGACCTGACCCGGCTGTCTGGCGGCGGCCTCGTACTCGCGCGTGATCATCGCGCTCGACACCTGAGCGGTCGGTCCCTCGTCCCACGTCACCCGGAGCGCCTTGCGCCCCTGGGAGGCCGACCAGAAGCCGTCGGCGACCACGGCGATGCCGTTCGACACCTGGACGACGTGCTTGACGCCTTTCACCTGTTTCGCGGCTGTCGCGTCGAAGCTCTTCACCTTGCCGCCGAAGACGGGGCAGCGCTCGATCGAGGCGACGAGCATCCCCGGGACCACCACGTCGACCCCGTAGACGCCGCGGCCGGTGATCTTCTCGGGCGTGTCGCGCCGGTGCACGTGCTTGCCGATGTAGCGGAATTTGTCGGGAGTCTTGAGCTTCGGGTCCTGCGGCACGGGCAGCTGCTGCGCACGGTCCACGAGCTGGCCGTAGAGGAGCCGTCGTCCGGTCGGCTTGTGGACCACCTCGTTCGGCTCCGTCTCCACGCTCTCGACCGGCACCCCCCACTCGTTGGCGGCGGCCTGCATCAGCATCTCGCGCGCCCCTGCGGCGGCCTTGCGCCACATCGCCAGGTGGTCGCGGACGCCGCGGCTTCCACCGTAGGACTGGGCGCCCGTGACAGGGTTCTTGAAGAGCGCGGGATTGGCGGGCGCCTGTTCGACGCGGACCCGGTCGAGGTCGACGTCGAGCTCATCGGCGATGATCATGGGCGTCGTGGTCAGCGAGCCCTGCCCCATCTCGGGGACCGAGTTGATAATCGTCACGACGCCGTCGCGATCGATCCGGAGCCACTGGTTCGGCGCGAACACACCCGGCGTCTGCGCGAGCGCGTCGGACCGGCGACGCGGGAGCGGGAAACCGATCGTGAGCCCCGCGCCGACCGCGAGGCCGCCCTTGAGGAGCGCGCGTCGGGAGACGAGCGTCTTCATCGCGCGCCTCCTTTCTGGAGCGCCGCCGCCTGATGGATCGCGGCCCGGATGCGCTGGTAGGTCCCGCAGCGGCAGATGTTGCCCGCCATCGCGGCGTCGATGTCGGCGTCCGTCGGGGAGGGCTTGCTGGCCAGGAGGGCCGCGGCCGACATGATCTGCCCCGGCTGGCAGTAACCGCACTGGGGCACGTCCACCTCCGTCCACGCGCGCTGCAGGGGGTGGTCACCCTTGTCCGAAAGGCCCTCGATCGTGGTCACGCGCTTGCCGGCGGCGGCCGAGGCCGGCGTGACGCACGCGCGCACGGGCGCGCCATCGAGGTGGACCGTGCACGCGCCGCAGAGCGCCATGCCGCACCCGTACTTGGTTCCGGTCAGGCCAAGCGTCTCCCGGAGCACCCACAGGAGAGGCATCTCGGGCTGGACGTCGACCCGCTGCGCTTTGCCGTTGACAGTGAGTGAGACCATGGAGACCTCCTGGGCCAGAATCTGACGCGCCTCAGGAGACACCAGCATCACCTCGCTGTCAACTCCTGTATAAAATTTTCGACTCTAGTCACGCGCGCCGCGGCGTGGGATCGTCGGCGCATGACGCTCTACTCGCGCCATCAGCTGATCGTGCTGCTCGTCCTCCTCAGCGCCGCGGGGTTCGGCCTCGCCGTCGGTCACTGGCGCCGCGCTCACCCCGATGTCGTCGAGCGGCTGGAGCAGTTCGATCGGACCCCGCCGCCCGCGGGCTCACTCGCGCCGCCGGCGCGGTTCCCGGCATCCCCCGAGCGCGGGCACCCACGAGCGACGCCGCGGTCAGCGCGACAGACGTCGCGCGCCGCGCGCATCGACCTCAATCGCGCGGACGTCGCCGAGCTGACGCAGCTTCCCGGCATCGGGCCCGTGCTGGCGACGCGAATCGTCCAGGCGCGCGAGGCCGACGGACCATTCGCCGCGGTGGACGATCTCCACCACGTGGGCGGCGTGAGCCGCCGCACGATCGAGCGGCTCCGACGGCTCGTGACGGTCACCCGCTGACGGGGCTTCCATGCCATGGCGCGCGATGCCGCTCGCTCCCGTCGCGATCGCGTTCGCCGCCGGCGTGGGCCTCGCCCCCTGGGCGCGTCCGGACGTGGCCTGGACGACGTGGCTCGCAGCGCTCGCGAGCACCGGCGCGCTCCTCCTCAGGGGCCGGACGTCCGGGGCGACGGCCTTGCTCCTCGTCGGCGTCGCGGCCGTCGGCGCCCTTCATGGAATCGAGGCGCCCCTGCCACCCGGCCACGTCGCCCGCCTCGATCTGCCGCGGACCGCGCACGTGGATGGGCGGCTCGTCGCCGAGCCGGTCTGGTGGGCCCCCGATCGCGTCCGTCTCCTCATCGAGGTCGAGCGCGTCGACGGCCTCGAGCGCTCGGGACGGATCCAGGCGACCGTGTACGGCGTGGCGCCACCGCTCGTCCTCGGCCAGCGGATCACGGCCGAGCTGCGCCTCCACCCCGCGCTCGGCTTCCGCAATCCCGGGACGTTCGATTACGCTGAGCACCTCAAGCGCGAGGACATCCGCGTCACGGCAACGGCGCGCGCCGACCGCCTCACGCCGGTCGATCACCCCGCGCCGCCTTGGCCCGAGCGGATCAAGCGCGCGTCGGTGGCGGCGATCTCCCAGGCGTTGCCACGCACCTCCGCGGCGCTGCTGGCAGGGCTCCTGCTGGGCGAGCGGACCGCCCTGCCACCCGAGCTCGACGAGGGCTTCCGCCGCGCCGGCGTCTATCACGTCCTCGCGGTGTCCGGCTTCAACGTCGTGCTGCTCGCCGCGGCGGTGCTCGCCCTCTGCCGGCTCGCCCGCGTCGGCCGCCGCGTGTCCGCGGTCGCCGCGATCGTCGTCGTCGTCGGCTTCGCAGCGGTCGTCGGGCCCGAGCCCTCGGTGCTGCGCGCCGTCGTCATGGCGGTGCTCGTTCTCGCGGCGCTGCTCCTCGAGCGGGAGGCTTCGGTCACCAACAGCCTCGCCCTCGCCGCGCTGGCGATCCTCGCCATCCGCCCGGGTGACCTGCTCGACCCGGGCTTTCAGCTCTCCTTCGCCGCGACCGCCGGCATCGTAGCGGCGCCGATGCCGCGCGGCGTGATCGCCGGCGCGATCGCTGTCAGCGCGGCGGCCCAGCTCGCGGTTCTGCCGATCACCCTCACCCACTTCAACCAGCTCTCGACGATCGGCGTCGTCGTGAACCTCGGGGTCGTGCCCCTGGCGGGCGTGGCCACGGTCGCGGGGCTCCTCGCGGTCGCTGCCTCTTTCCTGAGCGCGGGCGCAGCCCAGATCGGCTTCGACGCGGTCTGGCCAGTTCTGCTCGCTCTCCGCGCCGTGGTCGCGCTCGCGGCCGCGGTGCCCGGGGCGGTCGTGTACCTGCCGGCGCCCCACGGGGTCGCCATCGCCTTCTACGCGGGAGCCCTCGCGCTGGGGCTCGTCTGGTGGCGGCTTCGTGCCGAGCGGCCTCACGTCGGGGGACCGAGCGGCGCGGCGGCCCTCATCCTGCTCGCGCTCGCCGTCGCCGTCGCGGTGTGGCCTCTGCTCCGGCCCCCCGACGGCCGCCTGCGCGTCATCGTCCTCGACGTCGGCCAGGGCGACGCGATCGTCGTCGAGGCGCCCGACGGCCGCGTGCTGCTCGTGGACGCGGGCACGGGAGGCCCGATGCGGCTCGACGCCGGCGCGCGCGTGGTGGCGCCATTCCTGTGGAACCGTGGACACCTGCGGCTCGCAGGCGCGATCGCCACCCACCAAGACGCCGACCACGCCGGTGGCATGGAATCGATCCGCCGCCGCTTCGGCGTCGCGCCAGGGCTGGAGGCCGAAACGCTCGCGCGAGGCCCGCACTGGATCGCCGGCGCTATGATCTCGCTGCTCGGCCCGCGCGGAGACGTCGGCGGCGGGGCTCCGGGTGCCCTTCGAGACCCGTTGCGTCTGGGGGTTGCCCGGCCCTCTGCGCCGCCCGAGACCTCGGCTTACGGGCTGACGGCTAGCGCGGTCGAGAAGGGCGCCTGGAGCCCCGCCGCCCGGTCACGGCGCGGGCGGAACGACGAGGCCATCGTCCTGCGCGTCGAGTACGGGCTCGCGTCGTTCCTGCTCGCGTCTGACATCGAGGCCGCGCGCGAGCAGGCCCTCGTCGCCACGAGGTCGCCGCTCGCCGCGACCGTCCTCAAGGTCGCGCACCACGGGTCGCGCACGTCGAGCACCCCCGCGTTCCTCGGCGCCGTCGGCCCGGCGATCGCCGTGATCTCGGTGGGCCCGCGCAATCCGTACGGCCACCCCGATCCCGGCGTGCTCGAGCGTTTGGCAGCGGCGGGGGCGCGCCTCTACCGGACGGACCGCGACGGCGCGGTGATCTTCGAGACCGACGGCCGGACGCTCACGGTCACCCGCTGGGCCGCGCGGGCGACCGACCGCTTCTGCCTCGACCCCGAGGCGATTTGTTAGAATCGAGCGCCATGGCGAGAGTCAACGACCACTACCTGAAGCTCCGGTCGAGCTATCTCTTCTCGGAGATCGCGCGGCGTGTGAGGGAGTTCCAGAACGATCACCCGGGTGCCGGGCTCATTCGCCTCGGGATCGGCGACGTCACTCGTCCGCTGGCACCCGCGGTCGTCAAAGCCTTGCACTCCGCGGTGGACGAGATGGCGCGGGCCGAGACGTTCAAGGGGTACGGCCCGGAGACGGGGTACGACTTCCTCGTCGAGCTGATCGCCAAGCACGACTTCGGCGAGCGCGGCGTCACGGTCGCGCCCGACGAGATCTTCGTGAGCGACGGGGGCAAGAGCGACTCGGCGAACATCCAGGAGATCTTCGCCGCCGACTGCGTCGTCGCCGTCATCGACCCGATCTACCCCGTGTACCTGGACAGCACCGTGATGGCGGGGCGGGCGGGCGCGGCGCGCGACGACGGCCGCTACGACCGTGTCGTCTACCTGCCCTGCACCGCGGAGAACGGCTTCGAGCCGCCGCTCCCCGAGCGCCACGTGGACCTCATCTACCTGTGCTTCCCGAACAACCCCACCGGGGCCGTCCTCGGGCGTGCGGGGCTCAAACGCTGGGTGGACTGGGCACGGCGCGAGGGCGCGGTGCTCCTCTACGACGCGGCGTACGAGGCCTACATCCGCGACCCGGAGATCCCACACTCCATCTACGAGATCGAGGGCGCGCGCGACGTCGCGATCGAATTCCGCAGCTTCTCGAAGACGGCGGGCTTCACCGGGACGCGATGCGCGTTCACCGTCGTGCCCAAGGGCCTCATGGGCCGCGACGGCGCCGGCCAGCCGGTGAGCCTCAACGCGCTCTGGTTCCGGCGCCAGTCGACGAAGTTCAACGGCGTGCCCTATATCGTCCAGCGCGGGGCCGCCGCCGTCTACACCGACGAGGGGCGCCGCGAGGTCGGGTCGGCGATCGATTTCTACATGGAGAACGCCCGGATCATCCGGGAGGGGATCGAGGCGGCGGGGCTCAGGGCCTATGGCGGGAAGAACGCGCCGTACATCTGGGTCAAGACGCCCCGGGGGCTCGGCTCGTGGGACTTCTTCGACAGGCTCCTCGGCCAGGCGCACGTCGTCACCACGCCGGGTGCCGGGTTCGGGCCGAGCGGCGAGGGCTACGTGCGACTGACCGCATTCGGCCGGCGCAACGAGACGGAGGAGGCGGTCGACCGGATCAAGACCCGCCTGGCGCTCTA
>Ga0209235_1001312_pt1 | contig 13418 bp, 10 predicted proteins | sample GraSoi013_1_20cm_4_FD_185817 | JGI IMG/M metagenome (GOLD analysis project Ga0209235, IMG submission 185817) | Grasslands soil microbial communities from the Angelo Coastal Reserve, California, USA - Sample 09_25_2013_1_20cm (SPAdes) (version 2) | ecosystem: Environmental > Terrestrial > Soil >...
GGGCGTGCAGCTCGCGATGAAGGGCCTGCTCGGCGCCCTCGCGCGGGGCAACGACCTGCACGTGCACTCGTTGCGGCATTCGTTCGCCACGCACCTCCTGGACGCGGGTGCCGACCTGCGGGCGGTGCAGGAGCTGCTCGGCCATGCCTCGCTCGGCACTACGCAGGTGTATACTCATACGTCGGTGGAGCGCCTCAAGCAGGTGTACCACAGGGCGCACCCAAGAGCATAGACGTCAAGACCACAAGACGCCACGAAAGACACTCCGTGACTGAATTCGGACGTATCCACAGCACCACCATTCTCGCCGTCCGCCGGGACGGGCGCGTCGCCATGGGTGGCGACGGCCAGGTCACGGTGGGGGACACGGTGCTGAAGGCGAACGCCACCAAGGTGCGGGCCCTGAAGGGCGGCAAGATCCTGGCGGGGTTCGCCGGAGCGGCGGCCGACGCGTTCACGCTGTTCGAGAAATTCGAGGAGAAGCTGGAACGCTATCCGGGCAACCTGCCGCGCGCGGCGGTCGAGCTGGCCAAGGACTGGCGCTCGGACCGTGTGCTGCGGCGGCTCGAGGCGCTGCTTATCGTGGCCGACAAGGAGCACGGCTTCGTGATCAGCGGCTCGGGAGAGCTGATCGAGCCCGACGACGGGATCCTGGCGATCGGCTCGGGGGGCAGCTACGCCCTGGCCGCGGCGCGGGGGCTGGTCGGAAACTCCGGCCTCCCGCCCCGGGACATCGTGCAGAAGTCGCTGGAGATCGCGGCCGAGATCTGCGTTTACACCAACACCCACATCACCATTCTCGAGCTGTAGCGATGGCCGAACCGACCCGCACCTCCGACGAGGAGCAGCCGCCGGTACCGCCGGCGACGGGGGAAGAGCAGCCGCTCCCTTGGCTCGAGGAGCTGCCGCCGCGCAAGATCGTGGCGGAGCTGGACCGCTACATCGTGGGGCAGGAGCCGGCGAAGAAGGCCGTGGCCATCGCGGTGCGCAACCGCTGGCGGCGCGCCCAGACGCCCGACGACATCCGGGACGAAATCCTCCCGAACAACATCATCATGATCGGCCCCACCGGGGTGGGGAAGACCGAGATCGCGCGACGGCTCGCGCGGCTCGCGGGCGCGCCGTTCCTCAAGGTCGAGGCCTCGAAGTTCACCGAGGTGGGCTACGTCGGGCGGGACGTGGAGTCCATGGTCCGCGAGCTCGTGGACGTGGCGATCAATATGGTTCGCACCGAGCGCGAGGACGAGGTCTACCCGAAGGCGGAGGAGCGGGCGGAAGACCGTCTCCTGGACCTGCTCTTGCCTCCGGTGCCTGCACCGCCTCCCTCTCCGCTCCCGCCTCCCGCCTCCCGACCGGGAGACGGGAGTCGCGAGACGGGGGAGACGCGCCCCCTCTTCGTCGTTTCCTCCAAGGGCGACGTGACGCCCAAAGTACCGGAAGCCGACGCCGAGAGCCAGGAACGGCGCCGCCGCACGCGCGAGAAGCTGCGCCAGCAGCTGCGCGACGGCAAGCTGGAAGACCGGGACGTCGAGGTGGAGGTCCAGCAGCAGAGCTTCCCGCTGCTGGAGTACATGCAGCCACCGCAGGGGATGGAGGGGACCGACGTCAACATCACCGAGATGCTGCAGGAGATGCTGCCGAAGAAAAAGAAGCGGCGCACGGTCAAGGTCGCGGAGGCGCGGCGCATCCTGATCGACGAAGAGCTGAAGAAGCTGGTGGACATGGACGACGTGGTCAACGAGGCGCTGGACCGCGTCGAGAACCACGGTGTCATCTTCATCGACGAGATCGACAAGATCGCCGGCGAGCGGAACACCACCGGGCCGGACGTCTCGCGCGAGGGCGTACAGCGCGACCTGCTGCCGATCGTCGAGGGCTCGACCGTGCAGACGCGCTACGGCTACGTGCGTACCGACCACATTCTCTTCATTGCGGCCGGGGCATTTCACGTCTCGAAGCCCTCGGACCTGATCCCGGAGCTGCAGGGCCGCTTCCCCATTCGCGTGGAGCTGACGACGCTCACCGAAGCGGACTTCGTCCGCATCATGACGGAGCCCGAGAACGCGCTGACCAAGCAGTACGCGGCGCTGTGCGCGACCGAGGGCGCGACGCTGGAGTTCACCGAGGACGGCATCCGCGAGGTCGCGCGCATCGCGGCGAAGGTCAACGAGCGGATGGAGAACATCGGCGCACGCCGGCTGCACACCGTCATGAGCGCGCTGCTCGAGGATGTGCTGTTCGAGCTCCCCGACTACCCCACCAAGCAGATCGTCTTCGACGCCGCGCAGGTGCGCGAGCGGCTGTCGAAGATCGTCGACGACGAAGACCTCCGGAAATACATTCTCTAAGTTGCCAAGCCGCCATGGGGCGGATAGAATGTGCTGGCGTGGACTGTCGTTTTGACCTGCCCCTGGGAATCCATGGCGAAACGTGACTTCCTGAGCATCTCCGACCTGACGCGGGACGAAGTCGTGCGGCTCTTCGACCTGGCCGTGCGCATGAAGCGGCGGGCCTACCGGGAAACGCCGCTGTCCGGCAAGACGCTGGCCATGATCTTCGCCAAGTCGAGCACCCGGACCCGGGTGTCCTTCGAGGTCGGCGCCTACCAGCTGGGCGGGCAGGCGCTGTTCCTCTCCTCGCGCGACATCCAGATCGGGCGGGGAGAGCCGATCCCCGATACGGCGCGCGTGCTGTCGCGCTACGTGGACGGGATCATGATCCGCACCTTCGACCACCACGAAGTGGAAGAGCTGGCCCGCCACGCCACGATCCCGGTCATCAACGGCCTGACCGACCTCTCGCACCCCTGCCAGGTCCTGGCCGACCTGTTCACCGTGCGGGAGGCGCTGGGCGGCTGGGAGGGCAAGCGCATCGCCTGGGTGGGCGACGGCAACAACATGGCCAACAGCTGGCTCGAGGCAGCTGAGGTGCTGGGCTTCGAGCTGCGCCTCGCCTGCCCGGAAGGCTTCGAGCCGAGCCGGGAGAAGTTCGAGCGCGCCTGCAAGAAGGCTCGGGTGCTGGTCACGGAGGTGCCCGAGGAGGCGGTGGAGGGCGCCCACGTGGTGAACACGGACGTGTGGGCGTCGATGGGCCAGGAGGCCGAAGCCGAAGCGCGGCGCAACGCCTTCAAAGGCTACACGGTGGACGCCGATCTGATGAAGCTCGCGGACCCGGGGGCGATCTTCCTGCACTGCCTGCCGGCGCACCGCGGTGAAGAAGTGACGGATGACGTGATTGACGGGCGCCAGTCGCGCGTCTGGGACGAGGCTGAGAACCGGCTGCACGTGCAGAAGGCGCTGCTCGCCACCCTGATGGGGTAGCCCCTGTGCCTCTGAGCCCCCCCCCCTTCGCCCCCTTGGCATCGAGGAGCCGATGGTTGACCAGACGCTGAAGCGCACGCCCCTGCACGCGATCCACGTCGCCCTGGGCGCCAAGATGGTGCCGTTCGGCGGCTACGAGATGCCGGTGGCGTACCCGGCGGGCATCAACGCCGAGCATCGGGCGGTGCGCGAGGGAGCCGGCATCTTCGACGTCTCGCACATGGGCGAGTTCGAGGTGACCGGCCCGGACCGCAACGCCTTTGTGCAGAAGGTCACCTGCAACGACGTCGGCGCGTTGCGGCCCGGCCAGGCGCAGTACTCGGCGCTGCTCACCGAACAGGGTACGTTCGTGGACGACTGCCTGGTCTACCGGTTCGAGGACAAGCTGATGGTGGTCGTGAACGCCTCCAACATCGACAAGGACTGGGACCACATCGTGGCCCAGAAGGGCGGAGCCAATGTCCGCCTGCGTAACATCTCCGAGGAGGTGGCGCTGCTGGCGGTGCAGGGGCCCAAGGCCGAAGCGCTCGTCGGCTCGCTCACGGCGGTGGGGGTGGCGATGATTCCCTACTACCACTTCACCGAGGGGAAAGTGGCCGGGGTGCAGTGCTTCATCTCCCGCACGGGCTACACCGGGGAGGACGGCTTCGAGCTCTATTGCCGCGCCGGTGACGTCGAGACGCTGTGGCACGCGCTGGCCGGGCCGGGCCGCGCGGAGCCGTGCGGATTGGGCGCGCGCGACACGCTCCGCCTCGAGGCGGGACTGCCGCTCTACGGCAGCGACATCGACGACACCGTCACCCCGCTCGAGGCGGGCCTCAATTTCATCGTGAAGCTCGACAAGGGCGCCACCTTCGTGGGTCTGGCGGCCCTGAAGCGGCAGAAGCTGGAGGGGATCACGCGGCGGCTCGTGGGCTTCACGGTGACCGAGACTCCTCCCCGGATGATCGCGCGGCACGGGTACGACGTCTTCCTGGACGGCCGCAAGGCGGACATCGTGCGCAGCGGCACGGTGACGCCGACGGTGAACGCCGCCATCGGGACGACGTACCTGCCGGTGACGCAGGCGAAGCCCGGCACGAAGATCGAGATCGACATCCGGGGCAAGCGCGCTCCGGCCGAAGTCGTGAAGCTCCCGTTCGTCCCGCATAGAACGAAGCGATGAGGCGCGGGACAGTCGGACGCCCGGACAGTCGGACGGAATGATGCGCATCGGCATCCTGACCATTTCCGATATGGGTGCCCAGGGCAGGCGTGAGGATAGCTCGGGCGACGCGATTCTCGATTGGGCGGCCGGCCGCGGGTACGAGGTGGTGGTGCGCAGTATTGTCCCCGACGAGACGACCCTGATCGCGGGCAAGCTCGCGCGCTGGGCGGACTCCGAGGAGGTGGACGTGATCCTGACAACCGGTGGGACGGGACTGAGCCCCCGGGACGTGACCCCCGAGGCGACGGCGGCGGTGCTGGAGCGGACGGCGCCGGGGATCGCCGAGGCGCTGCGCGCCACGGCCGCCTCGGGCTTCCCGCGGGCCTGGCTGTCGCGCGGCATCGCCGGGGTCCGCGGCCGGACGCTGATCGTCAACCTGCCCGGGTCGGCGGGCGGGGTGCGCGACGGGCTGAACGTGCTGGAGGGGTTAGTGGAGCACGCCGTGACGGTGGTGATCGCCGCTCCCACGGACCATCACTGAGGGCTGACGGCTGATGGCTGAGCGCTTCCATGGCTGATCGCGTCGTCATCACCACCGAGGACCTCGAGCAGGCCGTCCGCCTCAACGCCCACCTCGAGGGCGCGGGGTTCGCGACGGAGCTCGCGACCTCGCTGGACGAGGTGCGGGCCGCCGTCCGCACCCGCGAGCCCGACTGCCTGATCGTCACCGGCGGACTGCACGAACCGACTGGGGCACGGGTGGTGGCCGTCGCCCGCGACCGCGCCATCTCCACGCTCGGGCTGGTCGAGGCGACGGAGCCCGACGCCAAGGGGCTCGCCCGCGAGCTGGGCCTCACGGCGTTCCTCTCCAAGCCGGCCGACCCCGCCGAGGTCGCCGCCACGGTGCGGCGGCTGATCGAGCGCCGCAAGCTGCAGCAACGCACCGGCATCATCGGCGAGTCGCCGGCTATCCAGGAGCTGCTGGTCAAGATCGAGCAGATGGCGCCGGTCAGCTCGACCGTGCTGGTCGAAGGCGAGTCGGGCACCGGCAAGGAGCTGGTCGCGCGGGCGATCCACGACCTCTCGCCTCGGCGCGGCAAGGCGTTCATCACGGTCAACTGCGCGGCGCTTCCCGAGACGCTGCTCGAAAGCGAGCTGTTCGGGCACGAGAAGGGGGCGTTCACCGGAGCGGCGGAGCGACGCCTGGGCCGTTTCGAGCTGGCCGACGGCGGCACCATCTTCCTCGACGAGGTGGGGGAGATGGCGGCCGCCACCCAGGTGAAGCTGCTGCGGGTGCTCGAGGACCGCAGCTTCTTCCGCGTCGGCGGCACCCAGCCGATCCGGGTGGACGTGCGCGTGGTCGCCGCCACCAACCAGTCGCTCAAGGAAGCGGTGTCGCTGGGCCGCTTCCGCGACGATTTGTTCTACCGGCTCAACGTCCTGTACATCTATCTGCCGCCGCTGCGCGAGCGGAAGAGTGACATCCCGCTGCTGGTGCGACGCTTCATCGCGGAGTTCGCGGCCGCCCACGAGCGCGCGTTTCACGGCGTTACGCCCGAGGCCCTGCAGCTTCTGGTGGACGCCGACTGGCCGGGGAACGTGCGCCAGCTGCGGAACCTGGTGGAGTCGATGGTGGTGCTCGCGCCGGAGGGGGAGATCCGCGCGAGCGACATCCCCCGCGACATCCGCGAGCACGGTGGTGGCCGCGGGCTGCCGATGCGACTCGTCGGCGCGACGCGCCAGGTGGCCGGCCAGGAGCTGGAGTTCATCTTCCGCAGCCTGGTCGAGCTGAAGCTGCAGGTGGAGGAGCTGCGGCGGCGGCTGGAGGAGCGGGCGCCGCGCGTCGAGGTGATCGAGGTGGGCGGCGGCCCGACCCCGGCGCTCGGGGGGGGGGTCGTGGAGTCGTCCGTGCCCGCCACCTCCGCAGGACACGTGGTGTACCGCCCGGGCATGTCGATGGCCGAGGTGGAGCGCGCCGCGATCGAGGCGGCGCTGCAGGAGACCCGCGGCAACCGCCGCAAGGCGGCCGAAATTCTCGGCATCGGCGAGCGGACGCTGTATCGCAAGCTCAAGGAATACGCGCTCGCCTAACTTCAGTATCCACAATATGTTGAAAAGTGCCCGGGCCTTGACACCCCCTGGGGTGGCGTCCATGTTACGCAAACTTTTCCCGCGGCCGCTTCGCCTCGGCCGACACCTGCGTGGAATTTAAAGTCGATCCGGAGCTGTGCGTCGCCTCCCTGGCCTGCGTCCGGGTGTGCCCAGCAGACGCCGTGGCCGTCGAGGCGGACAAGATCTGGATCGTGGACGAGTCGTGCACGCGCTGCGGGATCTGTCTCCCCGCCTGTCCGCACGACGCGATCCTGGCACTCGGCGATCTTGCGCGGGCCACGGAGCTGGCGCTCGGCGGCAAGGCGGCCTTGATCCTCAGCGTCGAAGCGGCGGCCTACTTCTTCCCCGCCACCCCCGAGCAGGTGGTGAATGCCTGCTACGCCGCGGGCTTCCGCACGGTGCACCGCGGCGTGATGGGTGACGAGCTGGTTGCCCAGGAGTACCTGAAGCTCTGGGGGGACGAGGAGTGGGGGACGATGATCCGCAGCACCTGTCCGGTCATCGTCGAGACGGTGCGCAAGGAGTACCCGGAGCTGATCCCGTACCTGGCCCCGGTGACGACGCCGGTGGCGGCCGAGGCGCGCTACCTCAAAGCGATGTACGGCCGGAGTCTGCCGGTGGCCTACGCCGGGGTGTGCCTGACCGAGGGCGGGCCCGACGTGGACGCCGCGATCACCTTCGAGGAGCTGGAGACGCTGCTGGACAAGCGGCGGGTGCGGCTCGCCGACCAGCCCGGCTACTTCACTCGGATCCCGGAGGAGCGGCGGCGCCATTGGAGCACCGCGGGCGGGCTGCCGCTCGAGCTGCTCATGGAGGAGCGGCAGGCAAGCCGCCGCTTCCGCAAGGTGCGGGGTCTCGGGGCGCTGAAGGCGATCGCGCGGGCGGTGGTGGAGCGGATCGACCTTGGATTCGTGGACATTCTGCCGTGCGAGGGCTGCCTCGACCACCCGCTCCTCGGCCCCAAGGACGAGCTATTCCGGCGCCGCGAGATCGTGAACGCCACCGAGCCGGTGCGCGCCGCGCTGCCAGTCGTCGAGCCGGAGGTGGCGCGGCGGGTGGCGGTGGGGGCGGTGTTCGAGGTGCGCCGCAACGGGCACGTCCCGGCGCCAGAAGCGGTGGACGAGGTGCTGGCCGCCATCGGGCTGGCGCCCAACGGCCGGCCGTGGGACTGCGGTGCCTGCGGCTACGATACCTGCCGCTCGTTCGCGGAGGCGGCGGTACAGGGGCGGACGACGCTGCGCTCGTGCCCGCCCTACTTGAACCGGCAGACGGAGCAGGCGCAGCAGCAGGCCGCCGTCGATGCGCTGACCGGCTTGGCGAGCTTCCGGGTGCTGCGGGACCGGCTGGGGAACGAGGTGGCGCGCAGCAAGCGCAGCGGGGAGACGTTCGGAGTGCTGTTCGTGGACCTGGACAACTTCAAGCAGGTCAACGACCGGTTCGGCCACGAGGCGGGCAACGAAGTGCTGAAATCCGCGGCGCAGGAGCTGGGGGTGGTGGTACGGTCGACGGACTTCGCGGCGCGCTATGGGGGTGATGAGTTCGTGGTGCTGCTGGTGCGCACGGGGGCGGAGGGAGCGGTGGGCGTGGCCGAGAAGGTGCGCGCGCGGGTGGAGGCGATGGGGCGGCGGTTGACCTACCCGGCAGGGCTCGTGACGGCGAGCATCGGGGTGGCGGCGTTCGACCCGGCCGTCCTGGATCAGGAGGACGTGCTGGTGGCGGCCGACCGCGCGTTGTATCGGGCCAAGGCCGGGGGCCGCAACCAAGTGGCGACGGGAGACAAGTAAGTGAACCCAACGAAGCCGATCCGCGATGCGGGCGGGCACCAGTCGCCGCCGCCGCCGCCATCCGAGTTAGGACCGACGGGCGCCGCCGGCCTGCCGGACCCGTGGGGCGTGAAGCGGGCCGAGAACCTGCTCACGAGTCTCACGGGAGTGTTGTCGGCGAGCGTGGTGGTGACGCCGCAGGGCGAGGTGAGCGAGATCCACGTCCTGACGCGGAACGACATCCCGGCCAAGCAGGTGGTGCGCAACATCGAGTCGGCGCTGATGGCGCAGCTCGGCATGAAGATCGACCACCGCAAGATTAGTGTGGCGCAGACCGCGGACGTGCGGCCGATCGAAGAGCTGCAGCAGGACGCCATCATGGCGCGGGTGAACAAGCGCATCGTGACGTTCCGGGGCCTCGAGGTGCGGCCGAGCAGCCGGCCGCAGCGGGTAACGGTGCGGGTGCGGTTGGCGTTCGGGGATCGCGAGGCGGAGATGGAGGAGCAGGGGACGGACACGGTGCGCAACCGCGTGGAGGCGGCGGCGCGGGCGACGGCGAGCTGCCTCGACGAGCTGCTGCCGGACAACTCGGTGGCGCTTGAGGGCGCGCAGTTGATCGACGCGTTCGACCGCAAGTTCGTGTTGGTGGCGGTGCATGGGTTGGGGGGGCGGGAAGCGCAGTTGTTGACGGGGACGTGCGAGATTCGTGAAAGTGCCGAGCGCGCGTCGGTGTTGGCAGTGCTGGATGCGACGAACCGTTGGGCTGATGCCCGGCGTTGAAGTATAAGTTATTGTCGTAGCACATTTTAAGTAGAACCATCCGTATTGTTGCGCCCACCCCGACGGGGGGACTAGCGGACTTCCTATTCTGGTGGTATTACGGGTTCTGTGTCTTCAATCAGAAGTAAGAAATATTGGGGCACGCAGCGTGTGGCGCGCGTTTGTCAGGTCTCGCCGGCGACGGTGGCGAGCTGGATTGACGCGGGCCATCTCAAAGGACATAAGACACCGACGGGGCGGCGGCGGGTGGAGTCGACGGACCTGGTGGAGTTCCTGCGCTCGCACGGCATGGCGGTGGGGGGGGGGGGGGGGGGGGGGGGGGGGGGGGGGGGGGCGCGACGCGGTGGTAGTGGTGGAGGACGATCCGTTGTACTTGCGGGCGCTGGTGCGCACGCTGGCGGCGGAAATCGACGCCGAAGTCGTGCAGGCGAGCACCGGGGTGGACGCGCTGCTCGAGATCGGGCGAGTGCAGCCGGGGGCGATCGTGCTGGACTATCGGTTGCCGGATCTCAACGCGGTGCAGGTGGTGGAGCGGTTGCTCGAGCCGGGGCGCAAGCTGGACGCGGAGGTGGTCATTGTGACGGGCGGGATGCCGGCCGAGGCGCAGGCGCAGCTGCGGGCGGTGGGGGTGCGGACGATCATCAACAAGGTGGACGGGTTGGCGGCGGTGGTGGAGGCGGTGCGGCGGGCGTTGCAGGGGCGGCGCAAGGTCGCCTGAGCAGGGACAACGGACCGCGCTCCGAATGGGGTGCGGGTGACGATACAGAACATCTCGAATAAGGGGGCCCCGGTTATCGCTACCTGAGCGAAGTGGAGCGGACAGCTGACGAGCGGAGCGTCGGGTACGTCGTAGCGAGGCGTGCCACTCCTGGTCTGACGAGCCTATTGACTCGTAGTCCTGATGGGGAGGTGACGCTCAATGTTCGGTTTCAAGCTGCTCGCGCTGCTGATCGGCGTCGTTCTGCGCGTGATCACGGCAGACGCCACGATACATTGGTAACGACTACTTGGGGCCACCCCTCGACTTTTCACAATGCGTACTGGCTCTCTCGACTCAAGTCGCCTCCTAAAGTTCTATGTGGTCGCTGTGGTCGTCGGGGCCACGGCAGCGCTTGCTCTTGCCTCTGTTCATCCTGAATGGGACAACTCCGACAAGTTCTTGAATGGTTTCATTGCCATACTCGCGGTCGGTCTTGCCGCTGAGATCAGCTCTGTACGCCTTCATGTGGGGAGTTCTATTCTCTCCATCGCCTTCATTCCATTCCTAGCAGCGACATTCCTGTTCCCTCCAGTGTGGGCGATGATCCTAGGGGGCATCACAGTATTCTCAGTTGAGTGCCTGGTCAGGAAGAAGCCGTGGATCAAAGTTGTTTTTAATACTTCCAAGGAGATTTTGGCGATCGGACTGGCTGCTTCGGTGTTCCAGTTCCTTGGAGGTGAGCCGTCCGTCTACGCCTTCCCGAAAGTTCCTTTCGCATTTGTCGCGGCAAGTGTCACATACGCCGCCACGAATTCGATGACCGTCTCTTTTGCGGTCTCCTTGGCCGAAGGCCTCGATTTCTACGAGGCATGGAGTAGGATGTATGGTGGGGCTGTGCTTTATGACCTGTTTGCGACACCAATCCCTGCCTTCCTCGCGTATCTCTACGTACACAATGATCTAACGGGTGTTGTTGCGCTCACTGTTCCGCTGTTCGTTGTAAGGCACGTTTATGCTCAGAATCTCCGACTAGAGCAAAGCAACCGTGAGATGCTAGAGTTGATGGTCAAGCAAGTGGAGCTTGTGGAACCATATACTTCGGGGCACTCGAAGCGCGTCTCGCAATATGCGAGGATACTGGCCAGGGAGTCCGGCATCCACGGCAAGCAGGTGGACCAGATCGCAACCGCTGCCCTACTCCATGACGTAGGGAAGGTTTACGAGGAGTACGCGCCTCTCTTGCGGAAGGAGGGCAAGCTGACCTCCGAAGAAAGGGTTCTCCTTGAATCCCACCCTGTGCGGAGTGCGGAATTGGTTACGACAATCTCTAATCTCAGAGGCCCCGTCGGGCTCGCTGTGAAGCACCATCACGAGAACTACGATGGCACTGGCTATCCGTCGGGGCTTGCCGGTGAGCAGATTCCCATTGGTGCGAGAATCATCATGATCGCCGACACACTAGATGCGATGACAACCGATCGCCCATATCGGCAGGCCTTGCCATTGGAAAGAGTTGTTGAGGAGTTCAGGAGGTATGCTGGTCGTCAGTTTGATCCGCAGCTCGTCGACATCGCAGTCAAGTCGCCAGCACTCCGCCGGCTTGTCAGCGGAGTCGTCACGCAACGGCCTGAGCTTTCGCCTCAGCGCTCAGTCAAGGAAGGTCTTCGGCGCGCCGATCGTGCCGCTGTATGATAGTGGACTCGGCAAGCAGGAATCCTTGAGCAACTAGTACGGCTTTCTCGCCTGCGATCTGGTAGCGATCAAAGGACTCCAATTCCCGAACAGTCTCGGCGGAGCAGTTTCCTGTCGCCATTCTTTCAGCCCATGCGAATGCCGCTAGAGCGGTGTAATAGTGGACCGGGTTTCGCCCTCTGAACCATCGCCTTCCCTCGTCCGCGATGAGGAGCGCTTCTCTTGCCCCGTGTTCATACAATGCACGGAACACCCGAAATTTCTGCAAGCTCCCTGCGTCCTGAACGGCGCGCTCTCGGCCGCGGGCGAGATGCTCAGCGTCGGCCACGTACTCCAATGCTAAGGGTGTGTTGCCATTTATCAGAGCCAAGCTGGCTGCATCTAGGCAGAAGGTGACCTTTGCCCACCACTTCTGGCCTTTTGTCATGAGGGCTTCGGCATTGGCAAACGCCTCAAGTTCTTTGTCCCGCTCCCCTACCAATGAATACAGTATCGTTAGATTCAGGTAAGCAGTGATCAGATTCGGCTGATTCAGCGCCTTCCTCCCCACTTCAATGCTCTCAAGGGCGAAGGTGATCGCCTTCGCGAAGTCTCCGCGAATCCATTCTACAGTGCACCTTGCGTTGCTAATCATTGATGCTCGAGAGTCGTCGCCCACCTCGGAAGCGAGCTTGATGGCGGTCGCGAGAGCGCTTTGGGCTGCGTCTAACTCGAGTTTTGAGTACCTGCAGATTCCTAACCCTGTGTAGAACAGGGATAGACGCGATGACTGGGGGGAGCGATCGAGGAGTCGTATTGCCGTGAGAAGATTGAACTCGGCTCGTTCAACCTCAAATGAGTAGTAGTCACAGAACGCCTTAGCGTAGAAGATCATCGGCTCCTGCCTGCCACCGGGCAGAAGCAACAGTCTGTCACATTCGGCGCTTGCTTCCTCCACTCTCTCGGACTCGCCTTCCTCGATGCCGGTGCGCGCATATTCGAACAGAGCTCGTGCGATGAGTGGGACATCTCCGGTCTCCCGAGCTGACCGCAACGCCTCCCCAGCTGCTTCGCACGCGCCGCTGTCATTGGCCAGGTACAGAGCCCTCGCGAACAGCCCGTGGACCTCCGCTTGTTGCATCGGCTCGAGCGCAGCATCTTCCCGCAAGATCCTGAGCAGCGGCACGGCTGCTTGAGCCTTCGATTGCTCCAAGAAGGCTCTGGCCAGCACCAGTCTTGCACGACGCGTGGTTTCTTGGTCCAGCGTCGCACCGAGGAGTACTTCAAGGACCTGTTCCGCTTCATGCGGGCCGCCGACCGCGATAGCGGTCTCCGCTCCCGCCAGGGCATAGCGGGCCGCCCTATGAGCGTCGGCGGCACGCAAGAAATGCCACGCGACCTCCAGGTTTGACGGGCCTTCGTTCCCTGGCTCCTCCTTGGCGAGAAGCAGGGCCACTTGCCGATGCAAGTGCTGCCTCGCCTTCCCCGCTACCGCGTAGTACGCCTGCGCCCGGATCAGCTCGTTGCGAAACTCGAGCTCCCCGCCCACCTCGCGGAGAAAGCCCTCATCGTGAAGTCGCGACAGCGCCTCCGCCGCAGCCGCGCTCGACAGCCCGACCGCTTCGTAGAGCGGTAGATCGGTCAACCGGCGGCCGAGGACGGCCGCCAGGTCCAGGGCGGCACGGGTCGCCGGGTCCAGTCGTCGCACCTGCCGCTCGAACACGGTGCCGATCGCGCGGGGAATGCCCACTGTCGCCGCCGGCTGGGTGTTCAGCGCTTCCAAGTCCCGCAGCAGCGAGGTCTGAGTGTGACTCGCCCACTCCTTCGTCAGCAATTCGAGAGCGAGGGGATTGCCGCTGCTCGCCCGCAGAATCCTTTCGGTCGGTGGTTGGGCGGAACCGGCCGGCGCCCCGCCGGAAAGCCTC
>Ga0209235_1001319_pt1 | contig 13378 bp, 10 predicted proteins | sample GraSoi013_1_20cm_4_FD_185817 | JGI IMG/M metagenome (GOLD analysis project Ga0209235, IMG submission 185817) | Grasslands soil microbial communities from the Angelo Coastal Reserve, California, USA - Sample 09_25_2013_1_20cm (SPAdes) (version 2) | ecosystem: Environmental > Terrestrial > Soil >...
CGCCGTCGTTTGTCGTTGAGAATCTTCAGGGCGGGGCGGAGTCGCCGGTCGTCTGCATAGCCTAGCTTAGTCACAAAGTCCAAACCAACAAGGATGTCGTAGTAGTAATGAACCGGGTAGTGGAACCTGAACCAGGGAGCGTACTTTTTTTCTCCATCATCGAAGAGCTTTCTTCGGAGATAAAACTCGACTCCCCGCTCGATCGAGCGGTTGATGCTTTTGGTCCTTTCCTGCTTTGGTAGCACAGCGTATGCAGCGAGAGCTTCCCAACTGTCAAGAGTTCCTTTGTCACTCGGGAAGCAGTTCCAGCCACCGTCTTCCTTTTGATCTTCGAGGAGCCGATCGTACAGCTTCCTTACTCTGAAGTCTTCAAGGTAACCAAAGCGAGTTAGCATACGCGCGGTGTTCCCTACGATGCATACTTCCTCATTGTAGATGTTAATCGGCAAACCCAGCCCAAGCTTGTACTTGAAGAAGAGATCGGCGATCTTTCCAATTCTTCGATCTTTTGAAGTGAGCCCGAGGTCTGAAAGAACGAGAGCTCGCCAATTGGTACTGACATAGCCTGGCCGAAGGAGAAAACTTAACCATCGGAGAAAATTCGCTGGCCTCCGGAGCACATTCTCCTCCGTCGGACTGTCCGGTTCGTTTGGCTCCCAATATCCTCCTGGTTTTTGCAGTTCCAGAATATCCTTAGCCCAGCCTCTTCGAGGAATCTTCGAGTACGCTGCTCTGACTTCTGGATCACTTTCCTTGCGACCCAAGAGGTCGATCAACGTATAGTAGCGAACGGATGGTTGATCTTCCTCGAGTAGCCAGTCAACGACATCCTGATGCAATCGATTCGCGGCTGAATTAGCCAACGCGTTCAATGAGTACCGCCCATTCGAATTTTGAGAGAATCCATGTATTAGTACTACTTTTTTCTTTTTGTTCGGAGCTGTGCTCCGGACACGTGTCGGAACAGTAAAGAGAGACGTCCGATGAATTGCCGGGTCGGGACGTTCCTTTCGGCAAATCTAACCGCTCGCCGTCTGGGAACCAGCTCATCTCATGTTACAGAGCCACTTTCGAAGAGGCTTTTAAAGCGCCCCGCAAGATTCGTCCATCCATGGCCCTTCAGACGCGGCAACCGACCCCTCCTCGGTTCGAATCGTGGATTCCCCTCGCCCGCCAGGTCGTCCGCACGTCCCTTCGGCTCGGGTGGAAGGATGTGTTCACGATCTACACCTATCCGCCCACCATCCCACTCGCGGAAGCGCTGGCCCTCGAGGCGCGCCGCGCCGGGAGCGACACGCACCTCACGCTCATGACGGATGATCTGTGGTTCACGTCGATGGTCGAGCTGTCGACGAAGTGGCTGAGCGCGGCCTCCCCGATCGAGCATGCGCTCGCCGAGACGGAGACGGCACACATCTACCTCGGCGGACCCGCGGACGCGCGTCGCATGCGCGACATCCCACCGCGGAAATTCGAAGCGAACGACATAGGCAACGCCCGGCAGCACGAACCGCGGCGGAATCGGCGAGTCCGGGACATCGACCTCCCGATCGGGCGCATCACGCCGGAGCGGGCCCAGACTTACGGCCTCGACTACGAGAATTGGTCCCGCAGCTACCACAAGGCGCTCGCCGTGGACTTGAAGGAAATTCAGCGAAAGGGCAACGCGCTGTCTCGGGCGCTACGGGATCGGAAGAAGGTCCACATCGATTCGGAAGCGGGGACCGACCTACGGTTTGAGACGAAGGCCATCGCCCCGATTGTGAGCGACGGCATCATCAGCGCAGACGACATCCGCCGCGGATTCGTGCGGACCTCATTGCCGGCGGGTCGTCTCGAGGCGGCGGTGCGTCCGGACTCGGTCCAAGGCGAGGTTCACGGGACGGATTTCATCCCCTTCGGCGGTCGCGCGATCATCCGCCCCTGGTTCCGAATCCGAGGCGGGAAGATCGTCGAGTCCGGGGCCGCCAAACATGAAGACTTGCTCCATCGCATCTTGGAGGAGTCGAAGGTCCGGAGCGCCCGAATCGGCCACATCACGATCGGACTGAATGCCGCCGCGGAACCGTGTATGCTTGACAACAGCATCGTGAAGGACGACCTTGGAATCGGCCTCGGTCCGCATCCGCAACTCGAGCGGCGCGCTGCGGACCCTACCGTCTCGTTCTCCGAGACAATCGGGCCTGTGCGATTCGAGATCGGGCACTGATCCGGGCGGAATCCGCCGACCTGCTCCGCTGCCGCCAATCTGGCGGTAGACGGCTGGAGGCGGTTATTTCCGAGGCGGGCCGGTGCCCGCGCCGGCCCGGGCCGATTCGAGCATGGCAATGTCCGCATGGGAGGTCCGATCCTGAGCTGTCGGCGGACGACGCCGTGGACGCACGACCACGAGGATCGAGGCCAGGAAGGTAAGGCACGAGAGGAGAATCCATGGGTCTACGTTCGTCGGCCTCAGAATCGGCCTCCCCGCGATCACCATCTGACTGAACATGTACAGGCAGTACGACGCACTCGCTGCTAGTTGCCGATCGCGCTCCGACGGCGATCGATCCCATCGTCCGTGCGCAGCCATAATAAACTCCGGACGGTTCCTCGAAATCGGACATGGAGCCCTGGGACGTCACGATCGTCGGTGGCGGGATCCTCGGGACCTCGTTCGCGTACTGGCTTGCGAACCGGTACGACGGCCGCATCGCCGTCCTCGAGAAGGAATCGCAAGTCGCGATGCACACCTCCCGCCGGAACACTGGCGTCGTGCATCGGCCCTTCTACCTGGACCCGGTCGGGCGAAAGGTCTTCGCGCGGTCCGCTCAAACCGCCTACGGGATGTGGAAGGCCTTCGCGGCCGAACGCGGCTTGCCGTGGCTTCCGGTGGGAACGTTCGAAGTCGCGGTTCATCCGGATCAGGTGTCCCGTCTCGACAAATACCGGGAGTGGGGCCTCGCGAACGGGATGGGAGAGGACGAACTCGAGGTCCTGACCGCGGACGATGTGAGACGCCTCGAGCCGAACGTCCGCTGCCATGGCGCAATCTGGTCGAAGACGGACACGGCCGTCGACTATCAGGCGTTCACGCAAGCGCTGCGCGAGGACGCGGAGCGCGCCGGGGCGCAGTTCCTCCTGGGAGCCAACGTCAAGTCCGTCACCCCGACCGACGACACGATCGAGGTGCGACTCGCGCTCGAGACCGGGTCGGACCGCATCTACGTGGACTCGCGAGAGCGGATCCGAGTGAGCGCCAGCCAGTCGGACGAGTCGCTGCGGACGCGATTTCTGATTAACGCCGCGGGGGGCCACTCGATCGACATCGCGCACGCGCTCGGGGTCGGCCTCGAGTACACGGACCTGCATTTCCGCGGAGAATACTGGGAGGTCGACTCGGAGTGGCATTATCTGTGCGGCCGGAACATCTACACCGTCCCGCGACATCCCGAGCTGCCCTTCCTCGACCCGCACTGGATCGTCCGCGCGGACGGACGGCGGGAGATCGGGCCCAATGCGGTCCCGGTCCCCGGTCCGTACACGTACCAGGGATTCTTCGACGACCCGGCGGAGGCCGTGAAGAAACTACTCGAGCGCCCGGTCGGGAACAAACTCGCGGCCCTTTTCAACCCTGACTTCATAATGCTCGCGACGGAAGAATGGGCCTCCTCGATCTCGAAGCGAGCGATGGCGAAGCGCGTCCAAGAATTCCTTCCCGCGCTTCACATGAAGTACCTCACGCGACGGGGGACCGCGGGCGTGCGCGCCCAGGTCGTCGACCCGCAGGGGAACTTCGTCAAGGAGGCGATCGAGATCCCCGGGCCGCACTCGTTCCACGTCGTGAATTACAACTCGCCCGGGGCCACGGGATCGCCCGCGTACACCGCGTGGATCGTGAACCTCCTCGCGAAAGCCGGCCACCTCGATCACTTGAAGGCGAAGGCCGCGAAGCCCGCGGGGCTCTGGGACTTCGACTCGGTCTGCGCCGCGATCGAGGCGCCCGTCGAAGCTGCGTGACGTTCAATGCCAGGGGGACCGGCCGCCGAATGACGGTGGCAACTACATACGGCCGACGTGGGCTCATGGTTCCCATGAAGTATCGCTTCTACTACGCGGGCATTCGCGTGCGGAACCTGACGCGCTCTCTCGCCTTCTACACGAAAGCGTTCGGGATGCGGGTCGTGAACCGGGGGACGATGCCGCATGGCGGCAAGTACGTCCAGCTGGAGGGGGCTGGTTCCCGCCAGCGACTCGAACTGAACTGGTATCCTCCGGGATCCCGGTTCTTTTCCCCCTATCGGAAGGGCGAGGAGATCGACCATCTGGCCTTTGTCGTGGACGACGCGGAGAAGGCGTACCGCGAACTGATCCGCAAGGGAGCGAAGCCTGCGGTGCCGCCGGAGAAAGCGGAAGGCACGGAAGTCTACGTCCAGGATCCGGACGGGATCTGGATCGAGCTCCTTGACTGACCCGGGCCGTGTGTCGGTCAACGGCCCGGGACGCGCCGTCACTTCGAGGCTTCGATGACCAGTTTGATGTTTTCCAACATCCGATCGGCGGATTTCTCGTTCATCCGCTCGAAGAGGAGTTTGTTTGCGAGCTTCCCGAGGGGTCCGGGCCGAATCTCATAGTCGACATCGAGGGTCGCCAAGGTCTTCCCACCCTTGGGCTCGAGGGTGATTCCCATCGAGCCCGTCATCCGCCCTTCGTACCGCGCGGCCAGCCGCTTGGGTTTCGCGTACTCGCTATACGTAAACGTCTCGGGGAACTCCATCCCCATCATCGAGTAGACGACGTCGAACGTGTCGCCCAATCGCTTCTCGCTCCTGCGGATGTTGCTGACCTTCGTGACGTTCGGGACGTAGACCGGAAAATTCTCCGGGTTGTCCAACATCTCGAAGACTTTCTCCGCAGCCGCCTCCACCTCTACTGTCTTCGTTATCCGTGGCATCAGGTTCACCAACCGATGGCTGTAAGAGGTAGCTGACGATACGATAAATGGCTGTAGCCACAGGTGTCCACATGAAGAAAGAAGGGCGTTACTCGGAACTCCTGAAGCTTCGGATTGAGCCCGACCTCCTGCAGCGGGCTCAGGAGAGGGCGGACGGCCTGGGAGTGGACCTCTCGACCTTTGTGCGCTGGTGCATCATGACGGGCCTCTTCCTCCCGGACTTGAATACGTTCGTCCGATCCAAGATGGGGGAGGACAAGTGAGATTGTGTGAATTCGGCGTCTCCTGAGGTGTTCACGCGAGCCAACGAAATGGTCAGACCTTTGCGTCTGATGTGTAGCAACCCGTGGCCACACCACTATTAATGGTCAGCCGTTGAAACGGGTTCACCAGAACACAGGTGGCCTGATGGCACGCCCTGCGCCGGATCCGTTGGATGGACCGTTGAGTGAAGTCCTGGAACTTAGAATGGAACCGGAACTGTTGCGGGCGATCCGAGAAAAGGCCAAGACCCTCAATGTCCAGGTATCCACGCTGGCTCGTTGGTGCGTCACCACCGGCCTATTCCTTTTTGATCTGAATTCGTTCGTTCGGTCGAGAACCGAGGCCGAGGAGTCCTGACAGAGTACGAGCCCAATTCTTGACAAGAAACCCTTCGTACTAAACGGTACACCCCTCCCGAGGCGTGTTGCGACACCATAATTACGGCGGAAGCCGATGAGAGCATCTCGCTGGGTCGTGGAGAGGATGCGCCGATGCTCGAGTTCCGACCGCCGCTGATCGGTCGGGAAGCGGAACTGTCGTCCCTCTTGCAGCACCTCGAGCGTGCGAAGTCTGGTCACGGGGGTACCGTGTTTGTTTCGGGCGAAGCTGGGATTGGGAAGACGCGCCTCTTGGAGGAACTCAAGGCAATCTCCCGGTCGAGGGGCGTGCAGGTGCTCGCGGCTTCGAGCCTCTACGAATCACTCACGCCTTTCATGCCTTTCCTCGAAGCGCTCCGGTCGGGAGGGCTTGAATACCTTCTGGTCGAACATACTCCCCGAATCGAAGGAATGTACCTTCTGACCGACACGGGATTGTTGGTTAAGTCGGTCGTTCGGCCGGAGAGCACGAGTCTCGATTCAGACATCTTTGCAGGCATGCTCACGACGGTCAACAACTTCGTGGCGGACTCGCTTTCTAGGCTCCACGGTGAAACGAATGGGGACTCGATGCACCGCCTGGACTATGGCGACTACTCAATCATGCTCGAATGGCGAGAGCGCACGATCCTCGTGGCAATCGTGACGGGCAAGGAGACCGAGTTCCTCGTCGACGACATGCGAGATTCCCTCGCCGAAGCCGAAAGGAGGTGCGAGGGGCGCTTGAAGACATGGGAGGGTGACGAGATGGACACATCTTCACTCGAGGACCTCCTGCTCCCACTCCTCGACAAGTACGATGGAACATCGTATGTGGATCAGAGCCCGAAGGCAAAACGCGATTTGATGTTCGAAAACGTTGCGCTCGGGCTCGTGCGTCGCGCACACAGCGCTCCGATTCTCCTGTGTCTCGAAGATCTACAATGGGCTGATCCATCGACGCTCGCTCTCCTACACCATGTCGCCAGGTCTGCGCAGGGCACCGGCCTATTGATCGTGGGCACGTACCGCGTGGAGGACCTCGGTGGTGAAGGCGCAGACCGATCTCTCATCGATACGATGATTCGAATGGATCGTGAGGATCTCCTCGAGAAAATCCGCTTGGAGCGAATGTCGGAGGAGACTACGGCGGAGGTCGTGACGTCTCTCCTCGGGTCCGGTGAGTCCATCCGAGAAATCGCTCGAATCATTCAGCGGGAGGGAGAGGGCAACCCGCTGTTTTCTATCGAGATGATCAAACTGATGACCGAAGAAGGAATCCTGCTCGAGGAACGAGGATCGTGGAAACTCATCCGTCCAGTGAACGAGTGGGAGATTCCGGTTAGGATCCGAGACGCGATCCTCAGACGACTCGACCATGTCGCGGATGAACATCGGGAAGTGTTGGATTGTGCGTCGGTAATCGGCGAGGAATTCTCCTCCGAGGTACTTGCCTCGGCTCTCCCGATGGACAGGCAACATTTGCTGAGGACCTTGCGGACTCTGGAAACGCGGCATTCGATGATCCACCCGCAAGACGGGAGGTACCGTTTTCATCACGTGAAGATCAAAGACGTCCTCTATAGCGAACTACCATCGGAACTCCGCGGGGAACTCCACGAGACGATTGCGAAAGTGATCGAGCACTTTGGAGAGGCCAACCCGGACCTTGTCGCGGGGGATTTGGCCTTCCACTATTCACGTGGCAAGGATCGGGGCAAGGCCCTTTTGTACCTGCAGAAAGCGGCGGACTCGGCGAAGGCCCGGTATGCGAATGAAGAGGCGATTCGCTTTTATCGAGAGGCGCTCGAGTTCCAGCCGGGCTCCGAAAAGGCACTCGAGATTCTGGAGAGCCTGGGTTCCCTGCAAGATCGAATGGGATACTTCCAAGACTGCATAGGCTCGTACAAGGCTGCGCTGGACCTGGACCTCGCCTCGAGAAAGAACGTCCGTGGGAGGATCCTGACGAAGTTGGGGGCCGCTTTCGCGGAGTCGGGTAATCTCAAGGAGAGCGATCGAATCTGCAAAGAGGCATTGGACATGCTTCGAGGGGAAGGCTCCCCGGCGGAAGCACTCGCGCTGCAAAGCCTGGGATTTTCCCACCGTTCTCGGGGGGAATTCGATCTTGCGATGGAGTGCTTCGAACAGAGCATCGCCGTCCTGGAACGTTTGGGCGACAGGTCAGGGATCGCCCGTTCTCTCTATCACATCGGTGTCCTTTATGACAATCGGGGTGATTTCAATCGGGCCGCGGACTACTACGGAAGAAGCCTCGAGCTGGCGGAAAAGGTCGGACCCGAGTCGTCGCTGATGATGGCGCTCGTCGCCGTTGGGACCATCCACGGACAGTTAGGCGAGTTCGACGACGCACTCCGATACTTCGGTCGGAGCCTTGCACTAGCCGAGAAGGTTGGGGACCGAGAGTGGACCACGGAATGCCTCGGGAACATGGGGAATCTGCACCTGAACCGAGGCGAGTACGACAAGGCCTTTGAATATCTCGACAAGTGCATTCAGATCGACGAGAAGACAGGCAACGAAGCCGGGCTGGCTTGCGTCCTCCCGTTCCGAGGTTTGATTCGTGCGGAACGCGGAGATGTCGACGGAGCCGTCGCTGACTGTGAAAGAAGCCTCCGGCTACTGGAGGGAACTGAAAGCCCGTACGAGACCGGGGTCTGCCTCCTCATGCTCGGTCGAGTCCACTTGATTCGGGACGATGGTACTCAGGCTGTGTCGAGACTGAAGGCCGCGGAGGAAGTATCCCGCACCATTGGCGCACTAGAGCTGCTCGTGTGGAGCTCGAGCTTGCTAGCAGAACTTCACCTGAAGCAGGGCGACTTCGAGAACGCGCATGCCTTTGCGCAGGGGTGTTCCGCCGCCGCGGGGGCATCGGCCAATCAAAATTTGAAGGCGGAAGCAGAATGCGCGCTCGGGATGATTCATCGAGACGAAGGGAATTTCGAGGAGTCCTTCAAGAATTTCGAAATCAGCATTGCGATTCGGCGGAAGCTTGGATTCGTCGCGGACTTGAGGCGACCGTACTATGAACTCGGTCTGTCGTGGAGGAGCCACGGGGATATGCAGAAGGCAAGAGAAAATCTCGAGATTGCCCTGAGACTTTCGGAAGAGCTCGGGACGCCGTGGGCGGCCGAACGAGCGAGGCGCGCCCTCCACGAGATCCCGACCTAGGGGCGAAACCAAAGCCGATCCCGGGGGTCACGCGAACGGGTGTCAAGAGGAAAATTGTCCTGCTCGGAGACAGCGCGGTCGGGAAAACGAGCCTAGCCCGGCGTTGCGTCTTCGACATCTACGAGGACTCCTACGTGACGACGATCGGGAGCAAGGTCACTCGCAAGGAGTTCCGCGTCCCCCGACCCGACAAGACCGTGACGCTGACCCTCATGATCTGGGACATCCTGGGCCGCGAAGGTTACACGTCCCTCCACGCGAGGACGTTCGCGGGTGTCCACGGTGCCATCCTCGTTTCCGACCTGACTCGGAAAGAGACCCTTCGGAGCTTGGAGCGCTACTGGATTCCCCTTCTGTTCAAGGTCGTGGACAAAGTCCCCTTGATCTTCGTTGGCAACAAGTCGGACAAAGTCGACGAGCATGAGTTCCAGCCCGAGCAGCTGGCAGAGATCGCGTCTCGACGGAACCTAGGAATGGAGGACGTGTTGCCCCCGGGCCTCGTGACGCACTACGCAACGAGTGCCAAGACGGGCGAGAATGTGGAGAAAGCCTTCGAGAGCCTCGGTCATCTGGTCCTCGCGGGACGGACACCGAAAGAACCCGTCAAGGAACTGTATGAGAGTATGATCGCCCTCGGAACACGATGGAGGACAGACAGCCCAACCCTAATCGGGGCGCTCGACGAGATCATCGTGGACTTTTGTGGGAAATTGGATGACGAGAGAGTGGCCATGTCCATGGTGACCCAAGAACTCATCCGGGCCGGAGTGGACGTCCGGAAGCCGTCGGCGGAAGGGCTCGTCAAGGCGGTTGAATATTTGGCGGAAGCGGAGTCCGCCTTCAACGACCCACAGGAAGTGATGAAGAATCGCGAGAGACGCCTAGAATGGGTACTCCGCGCGAAGGACGCCGACTGAGACAGAACAGGCTCCTGTCACAGAAACGAACATCCCGTCGCTTACTGAATCAATCATTGAGACCTCATCAACCGGACAAGGCACTATGCCTCGCCTGTGCCGGGATCCCGGGTGGTCCAAAAAAAGGGGAGAGGCGGATAGAAGGTTGCTACCCGCTTTCCAGGTCCTTGATTGCCCGGTTGATCCACAACACCGCGTGGTAGGTGCCCGATGTCGTCTTGCCCCAGCCCGCGATCGTACCCAACTCATTGAGAGCCAAACCAACGCTGCAGCATCCCCCGGGCAGCGTTCCCAAATCCACCATGCCGGCCGCTTGGGTCCAGATGAAGGCATGCTCGTTGAGCGAACCGATCGACTTCACGTTGCTCCACCCGGCGACCTGGCCCGCCTCATTGATGTCCAGCCCGACGGCGGTCGGCCCCCCGAGTGAGCCGATGTCGGTGATGGCATACGAGCCATCCATCCGGGGCGTCCACAGCACCGCATGGTTCACCGTCGTCCCGGATTTCCGCGTCGCGATCGATGCGTATCCGACGATCGAACCGGCATCGTTGATTCCGCGTCCGAAGCTGGAACCGCCGCTGAGAGCACCCAGGTCGGTGATCGCGTACGTCCCCGCTCCCTGCACCCTCCACACGACTGCATGGGTCACTCCGGATGCCGTCGCGGCGTGTCCGGAGATCTGACCGAATCGGTTGATCCCCCAAGCAAAGCTGTAGGCAGTCGCTGGGGCGCTCGGAAGGAGCCCCAAGTCGGTCATGGCGCCATTGGCCCAGACGAACGCGTGTTTGGCGCCCGAGGCCGTGTCGCTGTCCCCGACAACCTGGCCCGCGTCGTTGATGTCCCACGCGGCGCTGCTCGCGCCGCCCAAGGTCCCGAGGTCCTTCATCCCGATCCCGGTATCGGGATTCGGCCACAGGAATCCATGATGGACGACTCCGGCGGTGTCCCAACTCTGCCCGACGACCTGCGCCCCGTTGTTGATCCCGAGTGCCTCGCTCGCGCCGCCCAGGCGATCAATCGTCCCGAGGTCCCGGAACGTCCCCGCTTGCCACAGGAACGCATGACCGACGCCCGGCGCGAAGAACCGCTGACCGACGACTTGTCCGAGGTCGTTGATGTCCTTCGCGTGGCTCGACACCGCATCCGTCGCGTCGACCGAGATCGAGGCGAACAGCGCGAACGCCACCGTGCTCAATAAGACGACCGAGACCACCATTGCAATCCGTTTCATTCCGTTTTCCTCCTTGAACATGGCTGGATGTAGGCGTCCCCGCAGACCATGAAGGACTGTTGCCACGTGTGACCACAGGGCCGGGCGGGAACCCCTCCGAAATCTCGAGCCGGACCGGCTGCGTCGCCCACCCAAAACCTCAGATGCGCTCTCCCGATGCCCCATCGATGCCGGAGCGCCTGCGGCTCGCCGTACGTCCGATCGGGCGGCGGGATCCAATCGCTTTGTTTCGTCGCTTGCAACGCGGTCGGTGGCCGTTCTTCCTCGATTCCTCCTTGCCGGACCCGGAGCTGGCCCGATATTCCTTCCTCGGATCCGATCCCATCGGATGGTTCCGGAGCCGCGGTCCGAACGCGGCATATGCGACACCGTGGGGCGAGTCCTCGGCCAACCGAAATCCAATCGAAGCGTTCGGCGAGTTCCTCGACGCGCTGCCGTGGGCCACCGCCGGCACGCCCGCGTACCCGTTCCTCGGAGGACCCGTGGGCTACTTCGCGTACGACCTCGGCCGCCAGATGGAACGACTGCCGAACGAGAAACCGTCGGACCTTCGGCTACCAGACATGCACTTCGCCGTGTACCCTCGTGTGTACGTCCTCGACAGAGTGTGGGGCGAGACGTTCGTGATCGCCCCGCGCACCCGGATCGCGTACGAGCCGCCGCCGATTCCGGACGAGCTGTCAGTCCCTCGGGAACCGCACCCGATCGAACCCCTCGAGAGGGATGAATACGTTCGCACGATCGAGGAAGCGAAACGGGCGATCTACGACGGCGAGATCTACCAGGTCAACCTCTCGCATCGCCTCGCGCTTCCGTTGCGGGGTACGCCCACGGCCGCATTCGAGCGCCTCCGGGCGCGCACGCCCGCGACGTTCGGTGGATTCCTTGAGGCCGGAGACCACCGCCTCCTGTCGGCGAGTCCGGAACGGTTCCTTCGCGTCCGCGGCCGGGACATCGAGACCCGACCGATCAAGGGAACCCGACCCCGCGGTGGAACGCCTGCGGACGACAAACGCCTCGCGCGGGAACTCCTCGAGAGCGAGAAAGATGCCGCGGAAAACGTCATGATCGTCGACCTGGAGCGAAACGACCTCGGCAAGGTGTGCGAATTCGGAAGCGTGCACGTGCCGCTCCTGAAGGGCCTCCGCACCCTCCCGAACGTGCACCATCTGGAGAGCGTGGTGCGAGGACGCCTTCGAAACGACGTGACGATCTCCGACCTGGTGAGGGCCACGTTCCCTGGCGGCTCGATCACGGGCGCTCCGAAGCCGCGGGCCATGGAGATCATCGAGCGGCTCGAACCGCACCGCCGCGGCGTGTACACGGGCGCGATCGGCTACGTCTCCTGGGATCGCTCGATCGATTGGAACATCGCGATCCGCACCGCGACCGTCATCGGCGAGACTGCATACTTCGCGGTCGGCGGCGGCATCGTGGCGGACTCGGATCCGGAGGCGGAGTATCGGGAGACGCTCGACAAGCTCCGCGGACATGCGGAGGCCCTCACGCAAGACCGCGTGGAGGTGACCCCGGACGGCCTCCGCGTGGCTTGACGGCGTCCTGGTGCCGGAGGACGACGCCCACGTCTCGATCCACAACCGCGGGTTCCTGTACGGGGACGGATGCTTCGAGACGATCCGAATCCACCGCGGGGCACCCTTCCGAATCGATGCGCACTTCGAACGGCTGCGGTCCGCTTTGGAGGTCCTCCGCATCGAGCCACCCTGGGGATCCGAGGACCTCCGTCAGGCCGCGAAGAAGGTCGTCGAGGCGAACGGCCTTGTCGAGGGCCTCGCCCGGATCACCGTCATCGCGGGAGACCGGCCCACGACTCGGGGAATGGCGACGATCACATCGCGCGCCCTCCCGGAGATTCCCTCACAACCCGCCTTGCACGTCGCGACCACCATTCGGCGCATCTCGGGCCCGATGAGTCAGGTCAAGTCGATCGCCCGCGGTGCGGAGGCCGTCGCGCTCCGAGAAGCCGAGGCGGAAGGCGCCTTCGATGCGGTCCTCCTGAACGAAAAAGGCCGCGTGGTCGAGACCACAGCGCGAAATCTGTTCCTCATCTCCAGCGGATCCCTCCAGACGCCACCCACGTACGACGGGGCACTTCCCGGAATTACTCGGGGTGCCGTCCTCGAAATCGCGGCGCGGGCCAAGATTCGAACGCGGGAGATGTTCGTCTCGCTCGACCGGTTGCGCGGCGCGGATGAGGTGTTCCTCTCGGGCAGTGGGGTCGGCATCCTCGGCATCGCCTCGGTCGACGGGCGTCGAATGGAAGCCCCCGGCCGAGGGACCCGGACGATTCAGGAGGGCTACGCGGCGCTCCTGGACGCGGAGGCGAAATGGTGATCGGGGAGCTCGACCGAGCGGTCGACTCTTTTGAGATCGTTCGCTTTCAGTCGGTCGGTTTCACCTGGCCGCGAATCTCGCCACCCGGGAAGTCGCCCGGTCCCGTGTTCGGTGGCGCGACGCCGTCGTC
>Ga0209235_1001321_pt1 | contig 13367 bp, 8 predicted proteins | sample GraSoi013_1_20cm_4_FD_185817 | JGI IMG/M metagenome (GOLD analysis project Ga0209235, IMG submission 185817) | Grasslands soil microbial communities from the Angelo Coastal Reserve, California, USA - Sample 09_25_2013_1_20cm (SPAdes) (version 2) | ecosystem: Environmental > Terrestrial > Soil >...
GAGGACCGCGAGGCGGTTCACCCAATGCATGCTCTTGCCGTTCATCAGTCACTCCTTCCTTAAGTCCTTAGTGCGCTTGGATGTTGCCGCCCGTTCACGAGTGGTCTACGACGTTGCCGCCCGTCAAGTACGTGAGGCCCGTGTCCCCGCCCTCCCCCTCTTTATTTTCGGTCCGCCAGCGCATCGCATCGACGTGGAACCCATGGATGCGGCCGCTCTGTGCCTTGCCGGGATCGTTGTCGCAGACCTCGAATTGCACTTCTTCGGTGCCTCCTTGCGGGTTCACGCGCGCCGTCATGCCGGGCGGAAAGGGCACACCCACCACGAGGCACCTGCCTCCCGAGTTATCGTCAAACGTCTCGGCCGACACGGGCTGATTGTCGAAGGCATTGAAGCCGTCGTGGATGGACACGTGCCAGGCCAGCTTTGCCACGTGACCGTTGACTTCGATCTCGCCCTTGGTCACGCTGCAGTTCTCCCCAAGAAAGACGTTGAACCCGAACGTAACCTTCCCGGTTATGAAGGGAGGCGTGGGTGCGGGTTGTGGACTTCCAGGAGGCCCCGATTCTTCATCTGCGGCATCGTCGTTTGCGGCAGTCCGGTCGAGGTCGCCTGTGGGGTCGATGCGACCACCGCCGGTCCACTTCCCGGGGGTGCATGGCGCTCGTTCCTTGAAGCTGGGCTTCCCCACCCGGCTGCGGTCGGGGCTCAGGCCGTCCTGATTACAGGCCGCGAGCAGCGCGACGACGAGCAGCCCGGGCACGACGCTCCAGTGTTTATGTTGTTGCAACATGTGCGCTCTGCCCTCCTGCGTTGACGGTTGGTGCCACACAGATTCCGGGCACGCGCACCTGCAAAGCGGGTGCCACTCAGGCCCAAGCCCGGAAGACCTTGCGATTTCGAGAGATGTAGGCCCATGTGGAGCCCCTGCAGCACCACGCGCGCAACGGTCTCATACCACATTCCGCGGCGACCGCGCACCGCGGCGACTGCGCACCAAACCGCCGGATGCGCGGCGACGCGGACCGTTCGCTCGACGCTCTCAGGTTCGCGCACCTCCCGGAACAGATCAGGGCGTGTCTGGCCTGTGGCACATGCCGTGCAGATCCACTGGCCGGTTGTCCGCCCGATCGAAAGTCGGTGCACCCGAACGCGGGGTTGACCCTGATCCGAGGGAGTAGAGGAGGCTTCATGCGACGCGTCGCCGGTGTGATCGCATGCGCTGTCGTGGTGCTGCTCCTGCTCCCGAGCCGGCTGGCCGCTCAGAGTGGGATTATCTGGGGGCGGGTTGCGGACACGACCGGCGCGCTGCTGGCGCGCGCCACTGTGAGCGTCGAGGCAACCGGCGGCCGCACTACGAGCAACGATCAGGGGAACTACGAGATCAGACGCGTTCCTGCGGGAACGCACACCGTCCGGGTCAGGCTGCTCGGGTATGTCGCGCAGACCGTGCGGATCGCGGTGAGCGAGGAACAGACGGTGCGGCAGGACTTCTCGCTACGGAGGCAGCCCATTGGGCTCGCGCCCGTCGACGTGGTCGTCGGGTCCCGGGCTCGGCACACGGGCGCCGAGGAGCTCGCCGTTCCCGTGGACGTCTACGCCGCCGAGGCCCTCGCACAGCAGGGTACCAGCGAGACCAGCCAGATCCTGCAGGCGCTCGCGGCCTCGGTCAACTTCCCGCGCCAGAGCGTCACGGATGCCAATGACATCGTGCGGCCCTTCACTCTGCGCGGCCTCAGCCCCGACCACACGCTGGTCTTGCTGAACGGGTGGCGACGACACCAAACCGCCCTGGTGAACAACTTCGCGTACGGCATGGCCGCCGGCTCGAGCGGCGTGGACCTGAACGCGATCCCGGTGAGCGCGATCGACCGGATCGAGGTGCTGCGCGACGGCGCCTCCGCCCAGTACGGCTCCGACGCCATCGCCGGCGTCGTGAACATCGTCACGAAAGAAGGACAGTTCACGCCGGTCGTGAACGTCGACGGCGGCCGGTACGTCACCGACGACTATCCGGATGACGGGACGACCGTGGACGTGAACGGCGGCTGGGGAATCGGGTTGGGCCGCGGCTCGCTCGCCCTCTTCGGCGAGTTCCTCGACCGCCAGCCGACCAACCGGGCCTGGGCCGATCCGTTCGAAACCAGCGTGACGGGCCTTCCGGACTCCATCGACAACCAGGGCCGCGTGGTCGTGAAGCGCAACCCGGCTCCGCAGCCGAACCACCACTGGGGTGACGGGCTCGAGAAGGACATCATGACCCTCGCAAACCTCCGCCTCCCGTTGAACGCGGCGGGCACCAGCGAGATCTACGCCTTCGGCGGGTACAGTTTCCGCGAAGGCACCGGCAACTCCTTCCGACGCTATGGGACTGACTCGCGGAACTGGCCAGCACTCTACCCGCTGGGTTTTCTACCCGAATTCGCTCCGCACGTGACGGACTACTCGGCCGCCGGCGGGTGGCGCGGGATGACGGGTGGGTGGGCAGCGGACGTGGGCGCGTCCCTCGGGCACAACCACTTCGACTACGACCTCCGGAACACGCTCAATGTCTCGCTCGGGCCGTGCTTGGACCCGGCAGCGCCGTGCGCTCCCGCGGGGATCCCGAACCAAACGTCGTTCTTCGCCGGGCGGCTCGTGCGCGAGGAGTTCATCGCCGCGGCGAACGTGGCCAAGTCACTGAACGTGGGACTGCCGGCGCCCATCCACCTCGCGGTGGGCGCCGCGTTCCGCCGCGAGCGCTATCAGATCGTTCAGGGGGAGCCAGCATCGTATATCGACGGCGGGGACACCACGCAGTTCGGGGGCCGCGCCGTCGCCGGCTCGCAGGGCTTCCCGGGCTTCACGCCGTCCGACGCCTCGGACCACCACCGGACCAACTTCGCGGTGTACACCGACGCGGAAACGGAGCTGTCGCAGAAGCTCCTGGCCAACGTGGCTGGACGGTTTGAGACCTACAGCGACGTCGGTGAGCGGGTGACAGGGAAGCTGGCGCTGCGATACCAACCCTGGAAGCGACTCGCGCTGCGCGGGGCTGCGAGCACGGCGTTCCGCGCCCCGGGGCTCAGCCAGGAGCACTTCAGTAAGGTGGTCACCAACGTCGTCGGCGGAGTGCCGGCGCAGACCGGCATCTTTCCCGTGGGGGATGCCGTCGCGCGGGTGCTCGGCTCGAAGCCGCTGCGAGCGGAGACTGCGGTGAACTTCAGCGGCGGGTTTGCCTACTCGCCGTGGAGCAACGTGACGATGACCGCCGACTACTTCTACATCAAGATCGACAGCCGTGTCCTGCTCGGCGCGACCTTCGACGACGACACCACGCTGGCGATTCTGAAGCGCAATGGCATCACCGACGTCAGCGGCGTCCAGTACTTCACCAACGGCCTGGACACCCGGACTCAGGGCGTGGATGTCACCGCCGATCTGCGACTCCCAGTGGGGAGGGCAGGCACACTCCACCTCACAGGGGCACTCAACTACACGAAGAACGAGATCGCCCGAGTCAATCCGTTGCCCGCCGTGCTCCAGAACTCGCCCGAGTCGCGGCTGCTCGACGTAGTGACCCGCGTGGCGATCGAGGAGGAACAGCCTGACTGGCGCAGCACAGCCACGGCTCAGTATTCGACGGGCCGGTTCCATGCGCTGGCCCGCGGATCGTACTTCGGCGGCTTCGCCTCGGCGAAGCCAGGTTTCTGCGACGCCTGCACGGAGACTTATGGAGGCAAGTCCCTCTTCGACGCGGAGCTGGGCTACCGTTTCAACCACGTGGACCTGTCGGTCGGCGTCCGCAACCTCTTCGACACCTACCCAGACCAGCCCACGAACGACTTCAACAACAATTTCTTGACATTCCCGTGGGCGGCGGCGTCGCCGTTCGGGTACAACGGGCGCTACCTCTACAGCCGAGCGTCGGTCGAATTGACTCAGTAGGACGCTGCCGCCCACACTCCGCACACGACCCCGCCCGGATGTGGGCTACAGTGCGGATCCAGATCAATGAGTTCCCTGTCGGGCGGATCCGCGCTCCCCGGCCCGAACCCGGTCGGAGCGGGAAGGCTCGGGATGGTGATCGGCACTTGGGCCACGTTGTTGTCGTATCTGCGTTCCTTCAACATGTGGCAGAACCCGTCCGGATCGGTAAACGGACATGCAACGTCGTTGGGGTCATTGGGGTTCGGCGTGAACGGGGGATTCACGGTGATCCGGATGACGTACTCGCCGGGCGGCACGGGATCCTGCCCGTCCCCGCCGTCGAGCACGAAATACTGGCCGCCGATGTGCTTGTTGTACGTGTCGGCCCACCCGACGCTGATCCCCTGGTTGCCCGGTGTGGTCCTCGTGCCACATGCGCGGTATGCCCACGGCCCCCGTCGGTCTGCCACGGCGTCCGTGTCGACCATGCAGAAGCCCTTCTTCGCGGCGCGCCAGACCTTGCCGGTCGCGGGATCAACAAGCTCGTACAGCGTGTAGTGCCGGAAGTGGAAGTGATTGTGGCAGGTCGCGAACTCGAACATCCCGTCGTTCGCTGCGACGTGGTCGAGCGGGTTGCCGATGAAGACGTCGGCGTTCCCGATGTTGGGTGTGGAGACGGTGAACCGCAGCACGCGATGGACGCCAGGGGTGACGCCCCCCTCCAGTAGGCTGCAAGGGTCCTCGGTCAGATCCTGACTGTACACTACCCAGGAGCGAGCCAGCCATTGGGCATCCACAATGAGGTCGGGGGCCCCGTGGGCGAATTGCGCCGCATCGACTGCCGCCGGGTCGTCGGCCCCGACACAGGCGGCCACCACGACTCCGGCTGCAGCGATCATCACATTCGCCCTCACAGACCTAGTTCCCCTGGTTCCGCCGGAGCGCGAGCCCCCTGCGGCGAGGGGCGTGCGGTCCGCTCGTCACAGGACGCCGCGTCACTCATGCGGGCACCTCCTTGGTTGGACACATCGGTTGGTCACACCCGCGTCAGCGCGCCAGCCCGGCGGCGGGCGCCGCGGGGAGCGGCGTGCGGTCCGCTCCCCGCGCAGTGCTGGTCGATCGTCAAACCATCACCTCCTCGGATGGAGACGTTGACGCGGCCGTCACCGCGACCGCCGCAATGCCTCGACCACGACTTCGCATGCTACGGGCCACTCGGAACCCGCCCTCAACCAGCGGTGGCAGGCTGCAGGATCCCGACAGCGCGGCGCGGCTGACGTGGCCGGGCCCCCGCGCTCGGCCCCTTCTCGTCGGCGTCGTAGCGCACGCCTTCGCACAGCACGCGCGCGATCCGCTCCGCGGCCCGTCCGTCCCAACGCTCGATCACAGGCCGGGCAGGTGAGCGCCGCTGCCGCGCGCGAGCGGCCGCCGCGAGGATGGCCTCCCAGCGGGGAGCCACCAGCCGGTTGGTCCCATGCAGACAGGTGACCGGCCGCTCGGTGTTCGCTCGCACGGTGAGACAGGGCACGCCGAGGAAGGTCGTCTCCTCCTGGAGGCCTCCCGAATCGGTGATCACCAGCTCCGCTCCGGCGACGAGACTCAACATGTCCACGTAGCCCAGCGGCTCGAGCAGGCGCAGGCCGCCACCGTTGAGGTGAACGCCCAGGGCATGCAGCCGCTCCCGCGTCCGTGAATGGGCCGGGAAGAGCACGACCATGTCGTCTCCCAGCCGCTCGAGGGCTTGGCACAGCTCGCGCCACACCGCCGGCTCGTCGACATTCGTCGGGCGGTGCAGCGTCACGACGGCGTAGGGCGCGCCGGCCACGCCGTGCCGCGCGGGCGCGTCCAGCTCCTGCGCGACGGGGAGCGCCCAGCTCACCGTGTCGATCATGACGTTACCGACGAAGTGGACCCGCTCGGCCGGGATCCCCTCAAGCGCCAGGTTGGCCAGCGCCTCTCGCGACGGCGCGAACAGCAGATCGGACAGCCGGTCCGTCACCACCCGATTGACCTCCTCGGGCATCGACCAATCACCGCTCCGCAGCCCGCCCTCAACGTGCCCCACACGGAGTCCCAGCTTGGCCGCGGTGAGCGCCGCCGCGACGGTCGAGTTGCCGTCGCCGTAGACCAGCACGAGGTCCGGACGGAGCTCGATCAGGATTGGCTCGAGGCGCTGCATCACACGAGCGGTCTGCAGTGCATGCGAGGCCGCGGCGACGCCCAGATGATGATCGGGCGCGGGAATCCACAGCTGCTCGAAGAACGTGGCCGACATCTCGGGATCGTAGTGCTGCCCGGTGTGCACGATCACGTGCTCGACGTCCCCGCGCTTGACCAGCTCCCGGTCCACGGGGGCCAATTTCATGAGGCTGGGGCGGGCGCCCACGACCGACAGAATCCGCACCGGTCAGTACGCCCGGGTGACGGCGTAGATCACGGCGGGGACCGTCGCGAGGATGATTCCGAAGATCCGCCACGTCCGCTCGGAGTCGTGCATCGCCAGGCGGGGCACGACGAAGCGGTCGTCGTCGCGCAGGCCCACCTGATCCACGGTGAGCCCACGGGCGAACGCGAGCTGCAGCGAGTCTCCCTGGAGGATGGGCTTCCCCCCGCGCTCGATGGTCATCCCCGGCACCCTCGCCTCTCGGGTGGGTCCGCCCGCCTGCATGAGCGCGTCCGCGAGCACGGCGTCTCCCGGCAGGGAGTAGAAGCCGGGACGCTGAACCTCGCCCACGACCGAGACACGGATGAGCGCTTTGGCGCGCACCACGGGGTCCTTGAGGTAGCGCGCCAGCTCCCGGCTCATGTAGGGCTCCACGTCCGCGCGCCGCACTCCGACGAGCGGGATCTCGCCGATGACCGGCAGCGTCAGCCCCGGTCCCGGCCCAACCGTGAAGGTGTCGCTGAACTGGGAATCCCCCTCCACCTTGAGGAGGATCCGATCGCCCACCTGGAACCCGCTGCCCAGCACGCGGGGGGCTAGGGGGGCCTGGGGGGCTGGGGTGCCCGCTGCGCGAGTGTGCGTTTGCGCGCACGCGCTCGTCGGGCCCAGCGTGCAGCTGAGCAACAGGAGTCGCAGGATCGCTTTCATATGTTCATTCCACCGTCACGCTCTTCGCCAGGTTACGGGGGCGGTCCACGTCGCACCCCCGCAAGACAGCGATGTGGTAGGCCAGCAACTGGAGCGGGATGACCGTCAGGACCGGCGACAGCAGCGGTGGGCAGGCAGGAACCCGCAGCTCGTGGTCGGCCAGGTGGCACAGGTCACCGTTCCCTTCGCTCGTGATCGCGATGATGTGGCCTCCTCGCGCCTTCACCTCTTGCATGTTGGAGAGGGCCTTCGCGTATACCTGGTCCTTGGGCGCGAGGAAGACGACCGGCATGTTCTCGTCGATCAGCGCGATGGGCCCGTGCTTCATCTCCGCCGCGGGATAGCCTTCGGCGTGGATGTAGGAGATCTCCTTGAGCTTGAGGGCGCCCTCGAGCGCCACGGGGAAGTTCACGCCCCGACCGAGATAGAGCGCGTTGTTCGCGTCCGCGTAGCGCTGGGCGAGTGCCTGGACCTCCGGTTCCAGCTCGAGCGTGCGCGCCACGAGCTCAGGGAGCTGCGCGAGCTGCGCCGCGAGCTCGCGTCCGTCTTCCACCGACAACCCCCGCTGCCGTCCCAGATGAAGGCCGAGCAGCAGCAGGGCCACGAGCTGCGAGGTGAACGCCTTGGTGGAGGCCACGCCGACCTCCGGACCGGCGTGGAGGTAGATCCCGCCGTCCGCCTCGCGAGCGATTGTGCTCCCCACGACGTTCACGATGCCGACGACGCGTGAGCCTGCGGCCTTGGCGGCGCGCAGCGCCTCCACCGTGTCGGCCGTCTCGCCCGACTGCGAGATGGCGATCGTGAGCGTCCCCGGCACGCGGAGCTTGCGTCCGTAGCGGCATTCGGAGGCATACTCCACCCCCACCGGGATGCCGCTCAACTCCTCGATCACGTGGCGCCCGACGAGGCCGGCGTGCCACGACGTGCCGCACGCCACGATCACAATCCGCCGGATGTACGCGCACTGCGCGGCGGCGACGTTCAAACCGTTGAGCCGCGCGGTGCCTGCGACGGGGAGCAGGCGCCCCCGCAACGTGCTCCGGACGGTCTCCGGCTGCTCGCAGATCTCCTTCAACATGAAGTGTGGGTAGCCGCCCAAGGCGAGGGTCTCGAGGTCCCACTCGATCTCGTCCACGGTGCGGACCTGGGGTCGCGCGTCACCGTCGAGCACGCGGTAGCCCTCGGGCGTCAGCACGGCCACGTCGCCGTCGTCGAGATAGACGACCGAGCGGGTGTGCGCGAGGACGGCGCTGGCGTCCGACGCCACGAGGCACTCGCCGCCGCCGACGCCGATCAGGAGCGGCGAGCCGCGCCGCGCCACCACGATCTTTCGCGGGTCAGCCTCCGAGATCACGGCGAGCCCGTACGTCCCTTCCACGAGCGCGAGCGCGGCGATGACCCGCTCCTCGAGCGTGTCGCCGGCCGCGGCCTCGATCAAATGGGCGAGCGTTTCGGTGTCCGTCTCGGTCGCGAAGCGGTGGCCTGCCCGCTCGAGCTGCAGGCGCAGCAGATCGGCGTTCTCGACGATGCCGTTGTGCACCAGCGCGAGCGTGCCGGTGCAGTCGGTGTGCGGGTGGGCGTTCTGCTCGGTGGGTGCGCCGTGAGTTGCCCAGCGCGTGTGCCCGATACCGCAGGTGCCGTGTACCGGCTCCCGGGCGACCAGATCCCGGAGGGCCGCGATGCGGCCCGCAAGCTTGCGAGTCTCCACGCCCCGGCCGTTCAGCACCGCCACGCCCGCCGAGTCATAGCCCCGGTATTCGAGGCGCCTCAGCCCGTCCAGCAGCACGGCCACGGCGTCCTTCGACCCGACGTATCCCACCACACCGCACATCGCTCAGGTCCTCTCGGGATGGCGCTCGACCGACATGCGCTCGAGCAGGGGCCCGCTGGTGATCGCGAGGCCGAACCGGGCAAGCTGCGCCACAGTGGCTTCGCGCACGCCTCGCAGGACGTCCTCAGGCGTCTGGAGGGCGGCGCCGCACCACTCGCAGGTCGGGAGCGACGACGGTGCGGCGGGGTCCCGCCGTTCCAGCCCAGCGCTCGACAGCGCTTGCACAGCATGCGCGAGGTCTCCATACCGTGAAACCACTCGGGTGCTATGCGCTTCAAGTTTGAGGCCGAGACGCGCGCGAGCGGGGGCCATGCTGCATAGCGCGCGGGGAGCCAAGGTGTTAGGCCCCCCCACCAGGCCCGCGATGCCGCGTCCCCGGCTGCACAACCGTTGCGCGGACGCGGCACCGCAGCGCCTTCGAGGCGCGGCACCGCCCCCGCCCGCAGGCCCAGCCGCTGCGGCCTCAGGCTTGCAGGTCAAGGGTTGGCGCCCTCCCGACGTCGTTCACGCAATCGCCCGGGGGAATCGGATGACCGATCTAATGCCCGCGGCCGGCGTGTCGCTGGCGCTCCTCGCAGGAGATCGCGACGGAGCTACGCACTGGCTGGAAAGCCTGCTCGAGTCCGGTGGGTACGGGGTACTCCGCGAGCGCACGGGCCGCGATGCGCTTCAGCGGGCGCGCGCCACGCATCCGGACCTGATCATCGTGGATGCCGAGCTGTCGGACCAAGCGGGGGTGGAACTGTGTCGCGCGCTGCGCGCCGATCCCCGCATCACGACCAGCACGCCCATCTTGCTCGCGGCAGGCGAGCCCTGCACGCGGGAGCACCGCCTGGCGGCCCTCGCCGCCGGGGCCTGGGAATGCATTGCGCCGCCACACGACGCGGACGAGATCCTCCTGAAGGTGCAGGCCTATGTGCGCGCCAAGCTCGACGCCGACCGCGCCCGGGCCGAGGGCCTGCTCGATCCGCTGAGCGGGCTCTACAATCCGCAGGGGCTCGCGCGGCGCGCGCGCGAACTCGGATCCCAGGCGTTCCGGGAGCACGGCGCGCTCGCGTGTGTGGCCGTGGCCCTCGATCTTGAGCAGGGTGAGGCCGCCGTGACGGCCGAGGAGACCGACGGGGCCGCCGTGGTCCGTTGCGTGAACGCGCTGAAGGCGACGGCGCGACTGTCGGACGTCGTCGGCCGGCTCAGCGCCGTGGAGTTCGCCGTGCTCGCGCCGGGCACGGATGCCGGCGGCGCGCGGCGGCTGGCCGAGCGGCTGGCCCAGAGCATCCACACGAGGACGACTCCCCCCGACGCAGCCCGGGCCGCCCCCGCTGTGCGCGTGCGCTGCGGCTATGAAGCAGTGGCGAACATGGGCTACGCGCCGATCGAGCCGGTTGAGCTGCTGGTACGCGCCTCGGCGGCGCTCCGCACCGGAAAACCGGAAGGGGGCGCGTGGATTCGGCGTTTCGACGACGGGATCCCGTCGACCTGATGGTCGACCTGTCGACCTAATGAATGACCAGCGCGCGCCCACTCACCTGCTCGTCCGCCGCCTCGTAACCAGGTAGGTAGTACGAGTAATAGCTGTAGCCTGCTCCCGGCGGAACATCGTTGAGCACGGCGCCAAGCAGCCGCACCGGTAGGCGCTCGAGCATCTCCAGCTTGGCGGTCGCCATCTGGCGGACACTGTGCCCCGTCCGCAGCACCATCAGCAGGCTTCCCGTTAGCGTGCCCAGGATGAACGGGTCCACCCCGCCGGCCAGCGGCGGACTGTCAATGAGGATGACGTCGTAGCCCGGGCGCACCCGGTTGATCAGCTGCGCCATCGCCTGCGAGCTCAAGAGCTCGGGCGCGTTGCGGACCCGCGTGCCGCACCCCATGAGCGTGAGCGACGGATAGGCGGTCTCCTGCACGATCGCCTCGAACGGGACCTCGCCACGCAAGCAATCCGTCAAGCCGGGCCGCCGGCGGGCCGCCAGGCGGCGGTGCAGCACGCCGCGGCGCACGTCCGCGTCCACGAGCAGCGTGCGGTGCCCACCCTCGGCGAACGTGTGGGCCAGGTTCGCCGCGAGGAAGGACTTCCCGTCCCCCGGGCCCGGACTCGTGATCGTGACGAGCATCGGGCCAGCGGCGCCGTATGCGTAGACCAGGTTCAGACAGACCCCGCGCAGCGCTTCCACGAGCTGAACGACGTCGCGCGGAGTCCGGTCCGCTCCGTTCCCGTTATCGCGGCCCTTGAAGTGCGGCAGGACACCTAGGATCGGCAGGCCCATCTCCCGCGATACCTGATCGGGATAACGCACCCGCGGGTCCGCCCGATCGAGCAGGACCGCTCCCGCGATGGCGAGACCCAGGCTGCCGAGAAGCGCGACCAGCATGATCCGGGGAGCCGTGTTCTTCACCGGCCGTTGGGGCACGACCGCAGAGTCGAGGATGCGCACGTCGGGAATCGTGCTCGCCTCCGCGAGGCGCGCCTCCTCGTACCGCTGCTGCAGCGTGGTGTACACGTTCTCGGCGAGCTTGACGCTGCGCCGCAGGCGCGCCTCCTCCAGGGCGCGCTGCGGGATCGCGCGCAGGTTGCGCGAGCCGGCCTCGATCCGCCGGTCGAGCTGCGCCTCTCGTGCCGCGAGCCCCGCCAGCAGCGGCTCGGCGAGCGCCGGAATCGTCTGCCGCTCCAGGCTTTGGATCTCGGCCGTGAGCCGCTGTACCGGTGGGTACGCATCGGCGTAGCGGTACTGGAGGGCGCGGAGGTCGGCCTGCTTGCTGACCAGCTCCTTCAGGGCTTGCGTGAGGTCGGCGCTGTGGAGCACGGGCCCGATGGCTTCGAGCTCGGTGGTGGAGAGGCCCGAATCGCGCGCCTGGGCAATCGCATGCACCAAGGACTCACGGTCCCGTCGCACCTGGTCGCGCTCGAGCTGCAGTTCGAAGAAGCTCGCAACGGTGGGATCGCGGCCGACGTCCCAGTCGGATACGCCCGCAGCGCCCGGCGCGGCCCGGCTGGACGGCAGCGTGATCGCCCGCACGCCGAATCGTTCCACTGCAGCCTCGGCATCGCGCAGATTCCGCAGCGCGGACTCGAGCTGCTGGTCGAGGATCTTCGTCAGCTCCGTCAACTTTTCGCGCTTGAGGTCCGCGCCCACCTGCACGTAGCGCTGCGCCACGGCGTTCACGATGCCGGTGACCCAGGCGGCATCGGGGCCGCGCAGCCCGAGGTGCAGGAAGTTTCCCTGCGGGTCCGTGCGGACGTCGAGCGCCGCCTCCAGCCCCCGCGCGGCGTCGCGCACCGTGGCCACGCTGAACCGGATCCTCCGTCCCGGCGGGAGCTGTTCCCGCTTGGGGGCCCACAAGAGCCCCAGCCGGGCGCCGATGGAGTCGCCTACCGCCCCCCGCTCGAGTGTGACGCCATCCGCATTGGCAAGGGTGTAGCTCTGGCCGACGGAGTCCACCGTCAGGCGAAACACGCCCGGACGGTAGCGCTCGGCGACGCGAAGCGTCGCCAGTACGGCCTTGTCCGCGGGGACCAGGACGCGGAGAAACAGCCGCTGATCGCGCACCACCTGGTCGAGCACGACGTAGGACTGGAGGAGATCCACCCACGCCTCGGGCTCGAGCAGGTGGCCTGAGCGAATCGGACCGCGGTCGGCGTCGCGCCGGTTCTCCTCCCGGTCCGCCTGGTCGATCCAGATAGTCGCCTGCGCAAGGTACTCCGGCTTCGCGAACCGGGCCGCCACGACCCCGGCCGCAGTACCGAGCACGGTGACCGAGAGGATCAGCCATTTGAACCGCCGCACGGCGCCCCACACCCGCCGCCAATCGATCCCGCGTTCGAGCTCGGCAAAGCCGGGCTCGACGAGGGACGGCGTCGGTGAGTGCGGGACCGCTCCCGAGCGCAAGTGCGCCGGGAGCGGGACGAGCGCGGCTTCCTGATCGCCGATCGTCATGGGCCTCCGCTCCGGGGGTACAGACGGTGAATCACCGCCGCCCGCCAGCGCAAGTCCGATACCGCCAGCCGGCGGCGGCGCGGAAGCGCCCACCGCCGGGTCGGAATGCCGCAATTCAGTGCAACTCGTGGGGAGTGGCGGATGCAGCTTGGTGCGCCCGCGGCGCACGGCACGCTGCTGCGAGGTCGCGACAGCGTGGCCCGAACCCTGCGTACGGGCGGGTCGAACCACTCGCGGACGAGCACGATGTCGATACCCGTGGCACACGACAGGGCCGCACCGGTGGGAGACGTCGACGCAGCGCAGAATCTCGCGGCGCTGCTGCCCATCGGACCGGAGTTGAAGGCACGCATTCGCGTCCTCATCGTCGACGACGAGCACACGCTGCGCGAGAGCTGCGCCACCGTCCTCCGCCAGGAGGGCTACGATGTGACGGTGTGCGGGCGCGGCCAGGACGCGCTGGACCTGCTGAAGCGCCGCGGCTTCGACCTCGTGCTCGTCGATCTGTACATGTCGCAGGTCGACGGCCTCATGCTGCTGCGCACGGCTCTCGGGACGAACCGCGACACGATCGTGATCGTGATGACGGGGAACCCGAGCGTCGAAT
>Ga0209235_1001322_pt1 | contig 13354 bp, 15 predicted proteins | sample GraSoi013_1_20cm_4_FD_185817 | JGI IMG/M metagenome (GOLD analysis project Ga0209235, IMG submission 185817) | Grasslands soil microbial communities from the Angelo Coastal Reserve, California, USA - Sample 09_25_2013_1_20cm (SPAdes) (version 2) | ecosystem: Environmental > Terrestrial > Soil >...
CCAGATGGGTGCCATCTGCCGTAAAGTTACCGCTCGTGGTGGTGCTGAACGTATCAACGGAGCCACCCGTGCGAGTGCAGTCCTGCGCCTGAGTAACGGAAAGGTCAAACAGCGCGTTGTCGGCGAGGTGCAGTCCGCCACGAAGAACAAGCTCGTCGCAGCTGTTGGTGGCGGACAGCACGCGGGGGACTTCTAAGCTATCGACTGCGGTGAGGACGTAGTAACCAGCGACCTTCCCGGGACCGGCGGAATCGTGGCAACCGATCAGCAGGACCGATAGAACAGCGCTGAAGCGGAACGGAACCGAGCCATGGAACTAAAGGCTTGCCCGCGAGCCTTGCGGCACTCCCCGTGCCGGCTTGCGGCAGATCGGGCACGGCCCCATCCGCGGCTCCTTCCCGAAGAAGAGCTGCACCGGGCCGAGCGTGACCGCGGTGTCCGTGAGCGTCACGGTGAGCGTCATGACGTGCCCGTCGACCGAGCCGGTGAACCGGGCAGGATGGTCGGGTCCTCGGGCTACGGGATACAGCGTGATGTTGTAGCGCCCGGGGGCGTCGAACCGGCCCTGTTCGTCGGCCACGAGCGCCTGCTTCGTGTCCCCCGCGGTGCAGCCGATGTGGACGTGGGCGGTCGTGTCGAACGCGATCAGTCCGGCGTTCTCACCACCCCACGTGCCTTTGATCGGCCCGTGGAAGCGCGGGCCCCCGATATCACAGTCGCGGACGAGGACCAGGGCGAGACCGGCGAGGATGACCTTGTTCATGGGAGTTCCTCCATACCGTCTACCCCTGCACCCAGCCCCGCGTCACCAGCAGCTCCTCCACCAGGTCCGGCGCGCTCCGTCCCGCCGCCTCTGCCGCAAAATTGATCACCAGGCGGTGCGTCAACACCGTCGGCGCCACCGCCCGCAGATCATCCTCGTCCGGCATCGGCCGGCCGTCCAGCGCCGCCCGCGCCTTGGCCCCGAGGATCAAATACTGGGACGCCCGCGGGCCCGCCCCCCACGACACGAACTCCTTCACGAACGCCGGCACCTCGGCGTCCCCCCCCCCGGGTCGGGTCATCCGCACCAGCGTCACCGCCGAGCGCACCAGCGGCTTCGGCACCGGGATGCGGCGCACCAGGTGCTGCAACGCCAACACGTCCTCGGCCGTCAACACCGGCGCGATCTCGGTCGCGCGGTCCCCCGTGGTCGCCTCGACGATCGTCTCCTCCTCTTCCTTGGTGGGATAGGCCACCCGCAGCTCGAACATGAAACGGTCGAGCTGCGCCTCGGGAAGGGGATACGTCCCTTCCTGCTCGATCGGGTTCTGGGTCGCGAGCACGAAGAACGGCGCCGGCAGGGGATGGGTCTGACCCGCCGCCGTCACCTGGTGCTCCTGCATCGCCTGGAGCAGCGCCGCCTGGGTCTTGGGCGGCGTGCGGTTCACCTCGTCCGCCAGCACGATATTGGCGAACACCGGCCCGCGCACGAACCGGAACGCGCGCTTCCCCGTGGCCTGGTCCTCCTCGATGATCTCGGTCCCGGTGATGTCGGTGGGCATGAGGTCGGGCGTGAACTGGATGCGCGAGAACCGGAGATCGAGCGTCTGCGCCACCGTCTGCACCATCAGGGTCTTGGCGAGCCCCGGCACGCCGAGCAGCAGCGCGTGGCCGCCTGAGAAAATGGCCGTGAGGATGCCATCGAGCACCTGGTGCTGGCCCACGATGCGGCGGCCTACCTGGGTGAGGAGGTCGGCGCGGGCGCGGGTGAGGCGCTCGAGCAGCTCGACATCGCCCTGAGGGGGGGATGCGGGATGCGAGATGCGGGATGGGTTAGGTGGCATTCAGACTCTAGGTTACCACATCATACTCCCAAGCGCCACATAAGTTTGCGTAGTTCTGACTTTGCTTGCGAAATTTTTCACAAGCGGGTAGTTTTGCGCCGTGCAAAGCCCGGGGCCGCTCCGCTACGCGGGGCTCGGGATCCAGTTGGCCGCCACGGTCGTCGTGTGCGTGCTCGTCGGACAATGGCTGGATCGGAAGGCGGGGACCGACGGCATCTTTACCATCGTGGCCCCGTTGCTGGGGTTTGGCGGCGTGATGTACTCCCTGATGCGGGAACTCTCCAGGTCTGACAAGGGCGACCGATGACGCTGGGACGTCGCTACCTGGTCGGCGTGATCGCGGTTGCCGCGGCGGCGCTGTTTCTTAGCTTCGTCCTGCCGCGGGAGGCGCGGACGGGCGTGTGGCTCGCGACGGCGCTGGCGCTGATCGTGCAAGGGCCGCTCGGCTGGTGGGTGGTGCGTGCGATCGGGACGGAGCGCCTCCAGCTGGTCTGGGCGGTGGGGATCGCCGCGCGGTTCGCGCTCGTCGTGGTATGTGGCCTCTTGCTGGCGCCGAGGCTGGGACTCGCGCTCGCGCTGCTCTTGTTCCCGCTCGTAGGAGTGCTGATGTGCTGCGTGGTGGTCGAGGCGGTCGTCGTCGGGGCCGGAACCGAGGTGCGATGAGCCGGTTCGCTCGGATCGGTGGGGTTGTCGCCGTGCTGCTGGCGCTCGCGGGACGGACCGCGGCGGCCCAGGAGCACGCGCCCGCTTCCCGGTCGAACGAGATCGACATCATGGCCCATCTGGGCAACTCCCACTCGATCGAGCTGCCCTCCTGGACGGCTCCCTACTACACGGAAGTCGAGCTGCCGCGGTTCGCGCCGGTCCACATCGGCGGGTTGACGATCGATTTCTCGCCGACCAAGCACGTCGTGTTCCTCGCGCTCGCGGCCGCGCTCGTGGCGCTCGTCTTCCTCTATACGTCACGGGTCGTGGCGCGCGCGCAGGCGGCGGGCCGCCCGCCGCGCGGGTTCGCGGCGGCGATGGAAGCGATGGTGCTCTACATCCGCCAGGAGGTCATCCTGGTGAATGTGGGGCCCCACGGCGAGGGGTACGTGAACTACCTGCTCACCGTCTTCTTCTTCATCCTGACGTGCAATCTCCTCGGCCTCCTGCCGTGGAGCGCGACGCCCACCTCGAACATCGCCGTCACGGGCGCGATGGCGGGGGTGTCGCTCGTGGTGATCGAGATCTCGGGGATGCGCGCCCTGGGATTGCGGGGCTATCTCGGGACCATCTTCTTCCTGCCGGAGGGGCTGCCCACGCTGCTCAAGCCCCTCATGCTCGTCATCATGACACCGATCGAGATCATCGGGAAGCTCGCGAAGCCGTTCGCCCTCGCCGTCCGGCTCTTCGCCAACATGACCGCGGGGCACGTGGTGGTGCTGGCGCTGATCGGGCTGACCTTCTTCTTTCAGAGCTACCTGGTGGGCGTGGCCGCGTCGGTCATGGCCACCGGCATCATGTTGCTGGAGCTGTTCGTCGCGTTTCTGCAGGCGTTCGTGTTCACGCTGCTCACGAGCGTGTTCATCGGGCTGATGCGCGCCGCACACTGAGGACCGGTGGACCGCCGGCGCCGGTCCGGGAGAACCGGCGTCCGCGAGGGCGAGCGCACCGTCAAAACGATCTCCCGCTCAATATGGGAGTGTGACATGCTGCTGAACCTGCTCGCGCTGTTGCAGGAACCCGCCGCGGCCGCCGCCGCCGGCAAGGGGTACGCGCTCATCGGTGCCGGCCTCGCCGCCGGCCTCGCGGTGCTCGGCGCCGGGGTCGGCATCGGGCGGATCGGCGGTCAGGCCGTCGAAGGCATGGCGCGCCAGCCGGAGAACAGCGCCCGCATTCAGACCGCCATGATCATCGCCGCAGCGCTCGTGGAGGGGGTGGCGCTGTTCGCCGCCGTGGTCGCGTTCGTCATGCAGGGGAAGGTCACGTTCTAGGGGACGCCATGCAGCCAACGCTGTTACTCGCGGCGCTCGCCCAGGAGCCCGGAGGGGCGGGCGGGGCGGGCGGGGCGGGCCCGCTCTCCGTAGACGGCGGTCTCGTCATCTGGACCCTCGTCGTGTTCGGGCTGCTGCTGTTCGTGTTGCGCCGCAGCGCCTGGCCGTTGCTGCTGGCGGCGGTGCGCGAGCGCGAGAAAAGGCTCGAGCGGATGCTCGCGGACGCGGCACGCGACCGGGAGGAAGCGGCCGCGCTGCTCGCCGAGCACACGCGGCTGGTGGCGGCGGCGCGCGCCGAGGCGCAGGAGCTGATCGCGCAGGCGCGCACCGTGGCCGAGAAGGAGCGGGCCACGCTGCTCGCCCAGGCGCGCGAGCAGTACGAGCAGCTGCTCGCGCGGGCGCGCAAGGAGATCGAGAGCGAGAAGGAGAAGGCGATCCTCGAGCTGCGGCGCGAGGCGGTGGACCTCTCGATCGCCGCCGCGTCGAAGCTGATCGAGGCGAACCTCGACTCCGAGGCCAACCGCCGCCTGGTGACGGAGTACCTGGTGAGCCTCGAGGCCGGAGGGGAGAGGGCGGCGCGGTGAAGAGCACCACCGTCGCGCGCAACTACGCCCAGGCGCTGCTCTTGGCGGCCGACGCGCACGGCATGGCCGTGGTGGAGCGCTACGGGCAGCTGATGGAGGCGGTGGCGGGCGCGGTGCAGGCGGACGAGCGCATCGCCGTGGCCCTCGAGTCGCCGCGGGTCTCCAAGGCGGTCAAGGCGGCCCTGCTCGAGCGCGCGCTGGGGGGCCTGGCGCCGGCGGAGTTCGTGCGGTTCCTCCAGGCGGTGGTGCGGCGCGGCCGGCAGGGGCTGCTCCGGGAGATCGCTCAGCAGTATCACGGCCTGGTGGACGTCAAGCTCAACCGGGTGCACGCGGGCGTCACGTTGCTCGAGGTGCCGGACGCGCGGCTCGAGAAGGAGGTCATCGAGCGGTTGTCCCAGGCGATCGGGAAGGAGGTTCGGGCTCATTTCCGCGCCGATCGGGGGATCCTGGGCGGCGTGGTGGTGCGGGTGGGCGACCGGATCTACGACGGCTCGGTGCGGCGGAAGCTGGCGACGCTGCGGAGGAAGCTGGTGGCCGGGGAGTGAGGGCGGAGTGTGTCTCGTGAAGCGACAGCGGCCCGGGATGGCCCGGGCCGCTCGTGCGTCGAGTCCTAGAGTGGCTGCGGGACGCGCTGCCGCCGCGCCGGCGCCGCGCCGCCCGTGTCGGGAGGCGCCGGCTGGCGATGCGTCACGCCGCCCGTGATGATGTTCGGGTCGGTGCGGCCATCGTCGTCGCAGTCGAAGGCCCCGTTGTCCACCACCACGGCGTTCTCGACGCCGGCGACGACGTTCGCACCGGTGGAATCGTTGAGCACGAGGCCGAGGTCGGCCGCATTGCCCCGTAGGTCGTTCGATGCGAACTGATTGGCGCAGGCTCGCTGCGCGAATACGCCCGCTCTGCCTGCCCCCGCCACGCGGTTACTGCTGAACAGGTTGCGCACGACCTGTCCGAGAGCGCCCCCGCCGGCGGACGACGTTCGAACGCCGTCCACGACGGGGCCGGTGATCTGATTCCTCTGGATCTGACTGTTCGCCAACCGGAACGGACTGAAGCCGTTCCTCCAGGGACCGCTGACGACGTTGTCGGCGATCATGACGTTATCCGCATCGAACACCCGAATCGCGCCGAACCGCAGGCCGAAGGACGGCGTGATCGCGACGATCGTGTTCCGCTCCACCCGCGCGCCGTCGATGCGGATCGGGAGGAATACGGTCGGATCGGGGCCATTCGCCTGCATGTGAATCCCCGAGAACGCATCAGTCGCCTGAAACTGGTTGTCGCTCACTACAGCCCCGGTGCCGCCCACGATGAAGACGCACTCCCCGAAGCGCGCGCAGGTAACGGTGTTGTTGGTGAACCGAACGTCTTGCGCGAGGGCGCTCACGCCGTCGTTGAGCGCGAGATAGGGCGAGTCGCCCGCCTGGCTGCCGTCGAGCACCAATCCATCCACTACGACTCCCCGCGCGGCGACCGTCACCATGTCCAGCACATCGAATCCCGTCGCGACGAGGCCCGATCCGGGCGTGGCGCAGGTGAGCGTGACGTTGTCGGTCGCGATCGTGTCGTCCGCGGTGACCACGATCGTGCCGCTCACGGCGATCATGTCACCGGGCTGAGCGGCGACGATTGCGGCCCGGAGAGCGGGCTCGTCGGTGACGGTGACGGTCGGGCTCGTGGGACACGCGGGAGCGGACGCCGTGGTGGCGAAGGACGGACCGGCGTGGCCGGCGGCCGGCGAGAGACTCTGGTCCTGACAACCGACCAACGGGCCCAGCAGCAGCGCCGGGACGAACCGCAAGCTGCGATGCATGAGAGTCCTCCTTCCGTTTGCGGGTGGCGCCGGGCCCGAGAGTAAGCCCGGCGGTCGTCATACCCGGGAAGTGGGTTGTTGCGTCCCACGTGCGGACACCGCGCTGCTGCGACCCCGCAACAGCACACCCGCTCGGCGTTTGGTCGGGGAAATTGTTTACGGACGAAACAGCGGCTAGGGGGAGGGGGGCGTGTCCGAATCGAGGGCCAGGGTCTCTTCAACTGCGCGCCGCAGCTCTGCCGGTGCGAACGGTTTTCGCAGCGTCCGCGCGGCTCCCAGGAGCTCGGCATCCCTCCGCAGATCGATCCGACCGGTCGCATCCCCGCCGGATACGGCGATTACCCGGACGCCGGGGAATTCTTTTCGAATCCGACGCAGGGTGACGATCCCGTCCTGCCCGGGCATGAAGATGTCGGTAATGACGAGGGCGGTCCCGGTCTCGGCCAGCAACTTCAGTCCGGCGTTGCCGTCGCTCGCTTCCAGGACCTGATGCCCTGCTTTCTCCAGCACGCGGCGCATGGTCGATCGAGCCGCGTCGTTGTCGTCGATCACGATGATACGAGCCATGGTCCCAACCTAGCGACTCTTAGTGGGACGGTCGAGTCCCGCGCCAGCAAAAGCGGCCCGGGGACGACCCGGGCCGCTGGTGCATGCTGGCTCACATTCGATAGCGCAGACCGACGGCGACACCGAATCGTCGCGTCGCGCGGCGCTCGACGCCAGCGGGCGTGTCCGCCGCATCGAAGACCGATCCGCTCGAGACGGCGCTCACGCGTAACGACCCCATGAGGGCCCGGGCGAGCGGCCATTCCAGAGCGGCCGTGGTGCGGGCAGCTGCGCGGGTGCGGCTGTCGCCCTCCAGATCCCACAGCTGGATGGCGGGCCCCGCCTCGAGCCGCACGTCGACTCCGGTCCCGAAGCGCGCCAGCCGGAGCGACAGCTGCGGCGCGATCTCCCAGAACGAGGCGGCGTCGTACTGCACGACCACCACGCCCGGCTGCTCGCCAGCGATCCCGGTCTTCGCGTATAACACCGCGAGCACCACACGTGCAGGCCCGAGTCCGCGGTCCGCGCGCAGCTCGAAGGTCGTGGGCCGGTACGGCCCGACGGTGGTGCCCGAGGTGTCGCGGGAGGAGCCACCAAAGCGGGCGACTCCGATCTCCACCCCGATGCCCCATTGGGCCGAGGACGGCCTTGGAGCGACGGCGAGACCGACTGCGATACAGGTTGCGGCGAGCGTCCGCATCGTTCCTCCCGCGTTGGGGGTTACTTCATCTCCAGCTTGATCCAGCCGTTCGTCACGTTGCCCTCGCCCTTCACGATCCAGTTGTAGCCGGGGTACGACGCTCCCACGACCGCATCCTCGACCGCGTTTCCAACCAGCTCGTCGTTGGTGTTGAAGAACGCCGCGAGCGCCGCCCACAGCTTCTGGAAGGCGTTGGCCCGTTTGTAGTCCTTCCGGATCGTACTGCTCGAGTCGTTCCCGGCCGAGAGCGCCTTGTTGGCGTCGTCCACGGCTTTCAAGAGGTTTCCGATGATATCCCGGTTCGCCTTGATCTGGCACGCCGTGTCGTCGTCCTCCACCACGAACACGCGGACGTTCTGCCCCGGATGCGCGGCATTATAGGCATCGAGCTGGGTCTTGCTGAACAGCATGACGCTGCCGCTCCAGTCCAGGGCGTCTTGATTGAAGTAGTAGGGCGCCGCTTGCTTCTCGCCGGCGCACTGGTAGTCGGTCAGCGAATCCGTCTGTGCCTTCTGGCCCAGGATGTGCACCTCAAACTCGGGGCTGCCTTTCAACCAACCCTCAAAGTCATCCACGAAATGGGCTTTGGTCAGGTACAGACCCGGCACCGCCGGCGGAGGCGGAGGGAGCGGCGGCCACGGAAAGAAGCCCCCGCACGACAGGCACTCGATGGCGGCCGGCGCGGTGGCAAAGTCGGTCTCGACCGGGACGACCGCGATCACCGGGGTCGAGGGCGGCCGCTCGGGGTCGAGGAGCTGCCGGTTGCCCTGCACGTCGAACGCCACCGGCGGGTCGTGATCGGCGACCGCCGTCGCCACGAGGACGTTGGCGTCACCGGTCCAGATGCGGCGGTGCTCCGGAACGGGGAGGTACATCTCGAGCGGGATCGCACGGTCGGCTGCCCGGGCCAGATCCGCGGTCGCGAGACCGCTGCGCCGCGCCATGGTAGCGAGGGCGCCCCCCCCGCTCGCGCCCCCCGTCCCGGCTGCGAGGAAGCGCTGGAACGACACCTTGTGCTCCCGGAATGGGGAGCGATCGAGCTCGCCCTTGACGTGAGCGCGGAAGGCGGCGTCGCCGAGCGCGAGCGCGAGGGAGCGTGCCAGGAGCTCGGGGCGGGCCGCCTCGGAGAGGATGCCCGGCTCGCCGGGAGGAGCGTCGGGCGCGGTGCCCGGTGGGCGGTCGGAACAGGCGAGCGCTCCGGCGACCAGCGCGAGCCACGCCATGCGTGATGTATAGTGACACATACCGACTCCTTGTCGGGGTTGAGCGCCCAACATGAGGAGTCGTGGTCGGCCGACCGGCGCCCGATTCGCGCACGCGGCATCTCAATCACGCACGGTGGCGCGTCCCGGGCCGGAAACAATCGACGCCATGCAACGTATTGGTGAGCTACAGCATCCCATCCTATGCGCCTGCTCGGAGCCGCCCTGAGATGAAGCGCCGCACGATCATCATCGTCGCCGCCGTGTTCGCCGTCAGTCTGGGGGCCGTGGCCGCCACCGGAAGGCTCGGTGGCAAGAAGACGGACGGTCCGAAAGCGGTGGCGGTCGTCCGCGGGACCCTGGTCGACAAGGCGCTCGCTGTCGGCGCCATCGAGCCCCGGGTCGAGGTCAGCGTCAAGTCGATCCTCGCCGGTGTGGTGCGGCGGCGCTTCGCCGCAGTCGGTGACTTCGTCAAGCGGGGTCAGCCGCTGCTCGAGATCTCGCCCAACCCGACACCGCTGGAAATGGTCGAGCTCCGCCGCAACGTGGAGCTGCGCGAGATCGAGCTCAAAAACCTGGAGCGTGAGCTGGCCCGCCAGCAGGAGCTGCGCAACAGGAACCTGATTTCCCCCTCCGACATCGAGACCGCCCAGCGACGGGTGGACGAGTCGCGCAGTCAGCTCTCGCTGGCGCAGGAGCGGCTGGCGTTACAGGAAGGCGGCAAGGTGCTGACGGGCGGCAAGCAGGTGGAGACGGTGGTCCGGGCCCCCATCGACGGCTACATCCTCGAGGACTCGATCGAGATCGGCGATCCGGTGGTGCCGCTCACGCCGTACCAGGCGGGCACGGTGCTGATGCGGATGGCGGCGATGCGGGAGCTGATCTTCCGGGGAACGGTGGACGAGATCGACGTGGGTCGGCTGAAGGAGGGCATGCCGGTGACGATCAAAATCGGCGCACTCCCCAACGCCAGTGTGAAGGGCCGGCTCGAGAAGATCTGGCTCAAGGCGCACAAGCAGGAGCAGGCGACGGTCTTCCCGATCGAGATCGTCCTGACCGAGGTCGCAGGTGCGACACTCCGCGCCGGCTACTCCGCCAACGCGGAGGTGATCATCTCCCGCCGCGACAGCGTGCTGTACATCCCGGAACGGCTCATCACCCACCGCCACGATTCGAGCTTCGTCACTGTCCGCACCGCGCCCGGCAAGACCGCAGAGCGGGCGATCCAGACCGGCCTTTCCGACGCCATCAACATCGAGGTTTTGGAGGGCCTTCAGGTGACCGACTCGCTCGTGGAGCCGCCGCCGCGCGAGATCACCTGAGGTGTGGCGCGACTTCCTCGCGGACCTGCGGGCGCAGAAGCTCCGCACCTCCCTCACCGTTCTCGGTATCGCCTGGGGCACCGTAGCGGTGGTGGTGCTGCTGGCGTTCGGCGTCGGGCTGGAGCGGCAAACCATAAAGCGCTTCCACGGGCTGGGCGACCGGATCGTCATTCTCTTCGGCGGACGGACGACCAAGCCGTTCGCAGGTTTCGGCGACGGCCGCCCGATCCGTCTGCGGCCGGATGACGTGCCGCTCCTCGCCGGCGAGGTCGCAGAGATCGAGCACATCAGTCCCGAGTTCATCACGCAGAGCGCGCGCGTCCGGCGCGGCAGCAAGGCGGCCACGCCCGCCGTCACCGGCATCGTTCCCGCGTACGGCCTGATGCGCAACATCATCGCCGAGCGGGGCGGCCGTTTCATCAACGATCGCGATGTCGCCGAGCGGCGGCGCGTGGCGGTGCTGGGCAACGAGCTGGCCAAGCTCCTGTTCGAGCAGGAGGCCCCCGTGGGGCAGCAGGTATTCCTGGGCGACACGCCGTTCACGATCGTGGGAGTGATGCGTCCCAAGCTGCAGAACTCTTCGTATCAGCAGCGCGATCAGGACCGGATCTTCATTCCGGCGACCACGCACTACGCCTTGTTCGGCGACCGGTTCCTCAACGACATCGTCTACCGCGCCCGGGCCTCGGAGCTCACCAAGGCGGCCGAGCGCCGTGTGTACGAGACGATGGGGCGGAAGTATCGGTTCGATGCGACGGACAAGGACGCCCTGGGGTTCTGGGACACGAGCGAGTGGGAGACGAAATTCGACAAGATGTTCGTCGCCTTCAACATTTTCTTCGCCATCGTCGGGAGCTTCACCCTGCTCGTCGGGGGCATCGGGGTGGCGAACATCATGTACATCGTGGTCCGCGAACGGACGCGCGAGATCGGCGTCCGGCGCGCCGTGGGTGCGACCCGCGCCGACATCATGCGCCAGTTCTTCGCCGAGGCGCTGATGATCGTGTCGATGGGCGCGACGCTCGGCCTGCTGCTCTCGCTCGGGCTCGTGGCCGCCCTGGGCGGCTTGCCGATCAGGGAGTTCGTCGGCGTCCCGACCATCTCCCCGACGGTGCTCGCGGCCACGCTGGCGTTGCTCGGGATGGTCGCGTTCGTGGCGGGCTTGATGCCCGCCCGGCGCGCCGCGGCGCTCGATCCGGTGGAAGCGCTGCGCAGCTGATGTTCTACATCCTCCTCCAGGACTTCCTCGGCGACCTGAAAGCGCAGCGGACCCGGGCGTTGCTCACCTTTTTCGCGGTGATCTGGGGGACGCTCGCGGTCGTGCTGCTGCTGGCGTTCGGTGAGGGACTGAAGCGCACTGTCCGCGACGGCCTGCTGGGTGCCGGCGAACGGATCTTCATGGTGTACGGCGGCGAGACCAGCAAGGCGTTTGCCGGCCTGGGCCAAGGACGACGGATCCGGCTCGTGGAGGAGGATCTCGATCTCGTCAGGAACGCGATCCCGGACGTCGACCGGGGAAGCGTCTCGTACGGGCGGTGGGGCACGTCGTTTCAGATGGGCAAGACCCGCACCAACGCGTTCCTCGAGGGCGTGGGGCCCGAACACGAGACGATCCGCCACATGGCCCCCGCGCCGGGTGGACGCTTCATCGACCCCGCCGACGTCGCGCGCAGGCGGCGCGTGCTGTTCCTCGGCAATGAGCTGGCGGAGCGAATCTTCGGCAAGGGCGTCGATCCCACCGGTAAGAGCGTCGTCGTCGATGGCTTGCCGTTCACGGTGGTCGGGGTGCTGAAGAAGAAGTTCCAGGACTCGAGCAACAACGGACCCGACGCCGACCGCGGCGTGATTCCCTACTCGACGTTTCGCACCATTTATGGAAACCGGTTCGTGAACCACCTCATCGTGCAGCCGCGCGACGCCTCGCGCGGACCCCTGGTGAAGGCGGAGCTCTACCGGGTCCTGGGGCGCAAGTACCGCTTCGACCCCACGGACCAGCGGGCCCTGGGCATGTGGGACTTCATCGAAGACGAGAAGGAGACCAACGCCGTCGGACTCGGCATCCAGATCTTCATGGGGCTCGTGGGGGCCTTCACGCTGCTCATCGCGGGCGTTGGGGTCGCGAACATCATGTACGTGGTGGTGAAGGAGCGGACCCAGGAGATCGGCATCAAGCGTGCGCTCGGCGCCCGCCGGCGGCACATCATAGCGCAATTCCTGTTCGAGGCCATGGCGATCGCCCTGTCCGGAGGGCTCGTGGGACTCGGGATCGCAGCGCTCATCGTGATCGGGGTCGACGCGATCCCGACGGAAGGCAACGAGGCAATGCAGTACATCCTGAACCCGAAACTGTCCTGGCCCATCGCCCTCATCTGCGTCGGCATCCTGATAAGCGTGGGGCTCCTGGCGGGCATCTTGCCCGCGCGCCGCGCCGCGGCGGTGGATCCGGTGGAGTCGCTGCGGTACGAGTGACGCGGGCCGCGACTGGCGCTTCCGGCTCGACGTCTGCAGACTCCCGTATGGCGAGGCCCTGGCTCGAGCACTACGACGCCGGAGTGCCGGCGACCCTGGCGCCGTACCCTGAGAAGACCTTGGTGGACGTCGTCAAGGAAACCGCCGCCGAACGGCCACGCCACACGGCGGCGATCTTCAAGGGCGCCCGGCTTTCCTACGGGGAGCTGAACGGGCTCAGCGATGCCTTCGCCGCGTGGCTCGCGGCACGCGGAGTCGCGAAGGGCGACCGCGTCGCCCTCATCATGCCGAACTGCCCCCAGGTGATCATCGCTCAGCTGGGCGTGTGGAAAGCCGGCGCCGTGGCCGTCCCCCTGAACCCGCTATCCTCGGAGGAGGAGCTGGCGCACGCGCTGGCCGGCACCGGCGCCCGAGCGGCCGTCGTGCTGACCAGGTTCTATCACAAGATCAAGCGTCTCCAGCCGGGCTCCGCGCTCGAGGTCGTGATCGCGACCAACATCAAAGAGTTCCTGCCGTGGGTGCTCCGGCTCGCGTACACCTTGCTCAAAGAGCGGAAGGAGGGGGACCGGGTCGCCCTGGCGCGGGGGGAGGGGGACGTGTGGTTCCAGACGGTGATCCGGGATCGGCGGGCGGTGGCGTCGCGCGCCGGCCCCGCTCCATCCGACCCGGCGTTGCTCATGCTCACGGGCGGCACGACCGGGATCCCGAAGGCGGCCCTGCTGCGGCATCACGCCGTGCTCATGGCGGCCCTGCAGCTCAGCCGCTGGTTCCAGCCGATCCTCAAGGAGTGGGACGACGGCATCGCGTTCGTGTTCCCGCCCTTCCACGTCGCCGGGAACGTGGGCATTCTCGGCACGGCGCTGGTGGGGCGGAACCCCGCGGTGCTCATCCCCAACCCCAAAGACGTGAACGATCTCCT
>Ga0209235_1001324_pt1 | contig 13353 bp, 4 predicted proteins | sample GraSoi013_1_20cm_4_FD_185817 | JGI IMG/M metagenome (GOLD analysis project Ga0209235, IMG submission 185817) | Grasslands soil microbial communities from the Angelo Coastal Reserve, California, USA - Sample 09_25_2013_1_20cm (SPAdes) (version 2) | ecosystem: Environmental > Terrestrial > Soil >...
GGCGTAGTCGGTCCCACACTCCAGCGGCCTGTTGCCTGCCTTGCTCACCTGCCCCAAAGGAGGCTGACACGCCCGTTCCTCGCGGCAGGAATCACACGCGCGCCTCCTTTCAACGGCCGGAGCTGTAGGGTAGCATCCACCGCATGTGCGGGATCGCCGGGATCGTGGATCTGCGTGGCGGCCAGGCGGTCCCGACCGGCTGCGTGCACCGCATGGCGGATGCCATCGTGCATCGCGGACCCGACGACGAAGGCTACTTCGAGCGTGATGGCGTGGCCCTGGCGAATCGCCGGCTCAGCATCGTCGACCTCGCCGACGGTCATCAGCCGATCGCCAACGAGGACGGCAGCGTCGTGGCCGTCTTCAACGGCGAGCTGTTCGACTACCCCGAGGCGAGACGGGCGCTCGAAGCCCGGGGCCATCGCTTCACCACGCGCTGCGACACCGAGCTCGTGCCGCACCTCTGGGAAGAGCACCACGAGGGGATGCTCGAGCATCTGCACGGGCAGTTCGCTCTGGCCGTGTGGGACGAGCGCCGCCGGCAGCTCATGCTCGCCCGTGACCGCTTCGGCATTTGCCCGCTGTACTGGACGCGACAGACGTCGGCGCGCAGTGACTGGCTGCTCTTTGCGTCCGAGATCAAGGCACTGCTGGCCTCGGGGCTCGTCCACGCCCGGCCCGATCTACGGGGCATCGACCAGGCGTTCCACTTCCTGGCCGTGCCCGGACCGGCCACGTGCTTCGAGGGCATCGAACTCCTCCAGCCGGGGCACTCCTTGACGATCGACCTCGGGCGTCGCGGCGAGGCGGCCTCCATTCGCCGGGGCGTGTACTGGGCGATGGATTTCCCCGACCGCGGGGAGGAAGAGCGTGGCGGCGAGCGGATCGTTGACGAGTTCGAGCGCGTGATGCTCACCGCGGTCGAGCGGCGGCTGCGCGCGGACGTGCCCGTCGTGTCGTACCTGAGCGGAGGGATCGATTCCAGCCTCGTCGCCGCCATGGCTGCGCGAGTGCGGGGCGAGGCGGTTCCCGCGTTCACCGTGCAAATCAGAACGCCCGGGATGGACGAGAGCGTGCCCGCCGCCATCGTCGCGCGCCACATCGGGGCGTCGCCGATCGTCGTGCCCGTCGGCGACGCGGACGTGCTCGCCACCTATCCGGAGCTGATCCGCGCCGCCGAGGCTCCGGTCATCGACACTTCGTCCGCCGCGAACGTTCTGCTCGCTCGGGAGGTCCACCGTCGCGGCTACAAGGTCGCGCTCACGGGCGAGGGCTCCGATGAGTGGCTGGCCGGCTACTCGTGGTACAAGATCCACCGCCTCTTCGGCCTCGGTGACGTGATCCCCGGCGTGCGCCTCGGGCACGCGGTGCGCCGGCTCCTCTACGACGTCGTCGGCGCCTCGTCGGCGGCGAAGCAGCAGATTCGCCGGGTCCGCGAGTCGCTCGGCGATCATTCGGCGTTCCACGACTTCTACAGCGTGCTCGCCGTCTCGCGCGGGCGCTTCTTCGGCGCAGAAACGCTGGCTGCCCTGCGAGATCACAACCCGTACCTGGAGCTTCAGCCGAGGCTCGATCGCATGCGGCGCTGGGACCCGCTCAACCGGAGTCTCTACTGGGCCGGCCGCATCCATCTGGCGGGGCACCTGCTCAGCCTCAAGGGCGATCGCGTCGCCATGAACTCCGCCGTCGAGACGCGCTACCCGTTCCTCGACGACGACGTCTTCGCGTTGCTCGCGCGGCTGCATCCGCGCTGGAAGCTTCGCGGCTTTCGGGACAAGTACGTGCTGCGCCGCGTCGGTGAGCGCTACCTGCCGAGCGCGATCGCGTGGCGGCCGAAGGCGATGTTCCGCGCACGGCTCGACAGCTTCTTCGCGGGCCAGGTCCCGAAATTCGTCGATCAGCTCTTGAGTGACGACTCGCTGCACAAGACGGGCTGGTTCGACGTGCAGCAGGTACAAGGGTGGCGGCGGCGCATGCAGCGGGGCGCACTGCCGTTCCACCAGCGCTCGATCGTCGAGCTCGGCATGGTGGGCGTCGTGACGAGCCAGCTCTGGTACCACACGTTCATCGACGGCAGCCTCTGCGATCTTCCCAGCGGATGGCAGCGGCCCGCGCGCACTGCCGCCCACGAGCTGCTCACCACGACCTCGTAGCGCTCGCCGTCAGCCCGGTCGCTCGCGCAGCATCGCGACGAGCGCGGGCCACAGGCTTCGCCGCGCCGTCGCCCGATACGGAGACTCGGGCGGCAGGCGCTCGATCAGCCGGCGGTGCGCCTGCGGCATGGCGTGATACGGCAGCGTGGGCAGCAGGTGGTGCAGCGCGTGGTACCGCATCCCCAACGGTGCCCAGAGGTGCGGGAGCCACCCGCCCCGCGCGAACGTGTTCGTGTCGGCGACCTGCGCGAGGTGGCTGACCGGCATCCCCCGGCGGTTCGAGTACCTGTGAGCCGCCAGCGTGCGAACTTGATTGATCGTCATCCACAGCAGGAAGACGACATATGCCTTCCCCAATGTGCTCCACGACACACGGTCCGTCGCCACGAGGCCGACGACGATCCACGCCCACGCCGACGCGGCGATCTCCTGCAGCCATCGCGAGGGCGCGCGGGCCTGGGCATCGTACGGCCGACGGTAGAACTCGTTCATGTTGTACAGCGACGACGCGCGCGTCCAGATCAGACGGTCCAGCCGGCGCGCCACCAGCGCCAGGGGCGTGAGGACGAGAAACCTCAGGAAGCCCAGGGCCGGGTAGATCAAGGCGAGGGACAAGAACGCGACGACGCGGGCACGCCCGCCCCACGCGACCAGAATGTACTCCGGATCCGCGCGCGTGCCGTATGCGGGCTTGGCGTGATGGCCCTTGTGGTCACCATAGAGGAACGACGGCATCCAGAGTGGAACGCCGCACACCACGTTCCAGAAAACGGTGAACGCGGCGAACGAGCCGGCCGGGCGGTGGGCGATCTCGTGGGTGAAGACGGCGGCGCGATACATCGCCAGCGCGGCGACGAGGGGTGCCGCGCCCTGGAGGGCAGAAACATCGGGCGCCATCACGTACACAGCAAACGCCGTATAGGCCGTCAGGGTCGTCAGCACGAAGTCCATCCAGTAGTGGGCGGGGCGAGGGTCGAGCAGGTCCGAGACCAGCGCGTGCGCCTCGCGCACGAACCGGATCGATTCGTCGGTATCGACCGGCGGCTCGGCGATCATCATTCCCCGCCCGAAGGGCCTCCCCGCGCCACGGCCGGCGCCTGCCGGAGGATCTCGTCCAGCTGTTGGGCCAGCGCGAACACCCCGGGAGGACGCAGGAAGGCGAAGTGGTCGCCATCGGCCACGTGCTCGATGGCGAGGCCGCCGGCGTGCTGCCAGGAGTCCAGCGGGCTGCCGAAGCCGTCGCTCGCGCGCCAGAGCACGAGCGGCGCGCGGAAGCGTGGCAGCGGCAGCCCCGGCGCCAACATCGCAATGTGCTGCCCGAAGCAGGCCAGGTACTGCTGCGCCCAGTTGTGCATGGCGTCGCCGACGATGAGCCCGCTGTCCATCGACCACCGAAGGAACAGATCGCTTCGCTCCGGTCCGTCCCGAACGACCTGCTCGACGAGCGGTCCGAGCTCGAGACGCAGGCGGCTGTCGGTGAGAGATCGCACGGCGCCGACCTCGCGCTCCAGGAACCGGTAGGTGGCCATTGACAGCCGCAGCAGCGTGTCGGCCTGCGCGTGCGACGTGAGCCGGGGGCGAACATCCCATTCGACGACGCCGACGAGCTCGACCGGGGCCGCGTCTCGTTCGGCCGCGTCTCGTTCGAGCGCCTCGGCGACCCGGGCCGCGAGGTACCCTCCGAACGAAAAACCGAAGAGCCGATACGGCGGCGGCGCGACGTCGCGGACGGCGGTGGCATATGCGCTCACCATCGTGTCGACGTCGGCGAGCTCGCGGTCGGCGCCGCGCATCAGCCGGGACTCGATGCCGTAGAGCGGTATGTCGGCCGGCAGCTGCCGTGCGAGCGCCGCGTATACCGCGACACCGCCCCCGACCGGATGGAACATGATGAGCGGCGTCTGATCACCCCGGGCCCGGATGGGCACGACGTGCCCGGGATCGCGAACGGCGATGGGAGCGTCGTCCACCGGCACCGGCGCCGTGTCGGCCTCTCCGTCACCGGGCTCCCGTGTCGGCAGCACGAGTCTCAGGACCGTCTGCGCAAGCTCCTCGATACTGGGACCACTGAACAGCGTCCCCATCGGAATCCGGATCCCGGCCACGCTCTCCATGCGATTGACGAGCTCGACCGTCATCAGTGAATCGAGGCCGAGGCTGGTGAGCGGCGCCCCGCGGTCCACCTTGGCGTCCGCGATCCCGAACACCTCGCTCACTTGCGCCACGATACAGTCCTCGACGAGGCCGGTCCGTTCCTCCTCGCGCGCGTCGCTCAGCCGCGCCGACAGCGACCGGCCTCGCTCCGCGGCGTGACGATCCCGCGTCACGGTCGCATACGTGTTGCAGGAGGCAACCAGCGGGAGGAGCCTAGCGAGCGACGGCCAGTCGATGCGCGCCGCGACGATCTGCACCGGGTCCAGGAGCAGCAACCGGCCGAAGATTTCCAGGGCCTCGGTGACCTGGAACGCCTTGACGCCAACACGGTCGAGGAACTCGGCCGTCTTCGGGTTGCGTTCCACGAAGCCGGCGCCCACGATCGCTCCCCAGTCGACCGTCAATGCCGGGAGGCTGGCGCTGCGCCGGTAGTGGGCGAGAGCGTCGAGAAACGCATTGCCGGCGTTGTAGCTGGCTTGTCGCGGGGCTCCGCACACGGCGGAGTACGACGAGAAGCAGACGAAGTGGTCGAGGTCGCAATCGCGGGTGGCGACATGCAGGTTCCACGCCCCCGCCGCCTTGGGCTCCACCACTCTTGTGACGCGCTCCTCATCGAGCGCGGTCAGCAAGTCGTCGTCGAGCACCATGGCGGCGTGAAACACGCCGCGCAGCGGCAGTCCGGAGGCGGCCACCTGCTCAAGCACGCGCTCGACGTCGGCCCGTCGTGTCACGTCACCGCGGGCGTCGATGACCGTAACGCCTGAGGCACGCAGAGCCTCGATGTCGCCGTGCGCGCCCTGGTCGCGTGGTCCGCTGCGGCTCATGAGCACGAGATGGCGGGCCCCGCACCGGGCGAGCCACTTGGCGACCTCGAGACCGATGCCGCCGGCGCCGCCGGTGACGAGATAGCTCGCGTCCACGCGGAAGCGGTGCGTCGGCTCCATGCAGGGGCCGACGGGAATCCGGTCGACGTCGAACTGCAGGACGTTCTTCCCGACGTGCTTGCCTTGCGCCATGAAGCGAAAGGCCTCGGCGGCCTGCGTGATCGAAAAAAGCGTGTACGGAAGCGGCCGGTAGTCGCCGGCCGCGAAGCGGTCGGCCAGCTCGGCCAGCATCTGCTCGACAAACGCGGGCCTCGTCTGCATCAGCTGCACGAGGTCAAGGACGAAATACGAGACGTTGTTGCGAAGCGGCTGCAGGCCGATCTTCGAGTTACGGTAGATGTCGACCTTTCCGATTTCGATGAATCGGCCGAACGGAGCCAACACCGCGAAGCTCTTCGGGATGAAGTCCCCGGCCAGCGAGTTGAGCACCGCGTCGACGCCGCGGCCGCCGGTGATCTCCATGACCTCGTCGGCGAAGCGCAGCGTGCGGGAATCCAGGACCTGGCGCACGCCCATGTCGCTCAAGAGCCGACGCTTCTCGGGCGTGCCGGCGGTGGCGAAGATTTCCAGACCCAAATGCCGAGCGACCTGGATCGCCGCCAGGCCGACGCCGCCGGTGGCGGCATGGATGAGAATGCGCTCGCCCGGCTGCAGCCGGGCCAGATGCTGGAGGGCGTAGTGCGCCGTGAGGAACACCGTGGGCAGTGTGGCCGCCTCCGCGAACGACATGCGCGGCGGCATCCGGAGCACCATCCGTGGATCCGTGAGCGCGTACGCTCGGAACGCATACGGAGCCACACCGGCCACGCGGTCGCCGGCCGAAATATTTTGGACGCGATCGCCGACCCGTTCGACGACGCCGGCGATGTCGTCGCCGAACCAAAGGAGGTCCTTCGGGCGGCCGGGGTGGGTGCCAAGCGCTTTCATGACGTCACGAAAATTGATGCCACCGGCACGGACGCGAATCTCGATCTCGTCCGGTCCCGGCGCCGGCCGCTGGGTCTCGCGCAGCGCAAGATTCGCCAGGACACCGGGCTTCTCCGTCTGCAGCCGGTACGGCGTCACCGAACCGTCGCTGCGGACGGCGTCCGCCAGCCGCCGCGGCAGCTGCTCCGGACGCACGAGACGTAGCCGCAAAGCATATCGAGCTCCTCTCCGATACGCCGTCTCGATCTCACCGTCGGCGGCGAGCGTCACCTCGGAGGCCAGATGCTCGGCCGCCTCGTCGCACGCGCAGGCGTCCAGATCGATCAGCGACAACCGGCCGTGGCGCTCGTTGTTCGCCACGCGGAGCAGACCGACGAGCGGGGCCGACGCGAGGCCGTCGGCGTGGTCGTCCGGCACGACACGATGGACATTGCGGGTGGCGAACCAGACCGGCGTGCCGCGGAGCAGCCGAAACGCGCTCATCGACCCGCTCTGTTGCGCGCGCCGCAGGGTCTCGAGATCCATGCCGGCGGCCCGTGGGTGGTCGAGGCTCCAGCAATGGATCACGCCGGCAAAGTCGTCGGCAGCGATGACGGCGTCTTCCCGCCCCAGCGCGCCGCCCTGCCGGACCAGGACGCTGCGATGGCCGAGCGCGTCGAGCCGCTTGGCCAGCGCCTCGGCGACCCCCTGCTCGTCGGCGAACAGCAGATAGCGCTTCGTCGCGGCTGCCCGCGCGCCGTTTCCTGTCGAGCCCGTCGCAAAGCCCATGATCGCCGCGTGCTCGGCGGCGTGGCCGTCGGGCGCGCAGCTGACCGAGCCGACGTCGCCGAAGCCGCACTCGGCCAGAATCCTCTCCCACTGCTGCCGGTCCAGCAGCGGCGAGTGTGGGCGCAGCGCGGTGTCGGTGACTCGCCACCAGCCCTTGAGCAGACCGAAGAGGACGTTGTCACGCCCGAAGTCTCGCGTGATCAACTCGAGCAGCAGCAGCATGCCGCCATCCGCGAGGCACGTCCTGAGGTGAGACAGCGTTTTGCGCACATCGCTCGTGGCGTGGATGACGTCGCTGGCGACCACGACATCGAAGCCGCCCGGAACGATGCCCTGGCCGGCCGGATCCTGCTCGAGGTCGAAGGCCTGGTATTCGACCCACGGAAACTCAGCGAACCGCGCGCGAGCGGCGGCGAGAAAGGTCGCGCCGATATCGGTGAACAGATACTCGGTCCGGTCCGCGGGCAGCAGCGGGAGCAGGACACGGGTGAGCGCCCCCGTTCCCGCCCCGACTTCCAGCACGCGGAGGGCGCGTCGAGTCGGCAGCGCCCCGACCGCCTTCGCCGCGGCGATGCCCATGAGCTCCAGATGCGCCGGGTACGCCAGCGCCTCCGCGTAGTAGCGCTCGAGCAGCGCTGACGACCCGCCGGGGAAGATCAACGCCATCGGGTCGGCGTCACCGGTGAGCACCGTCGCCAGCTCCGGGGCCACCCGCCGGAGCACTTCGACTTCGGCGGCGGCATGCGGGTGATCGGCGGCCAGCGCCTGCAGCATGGCCTCCCCATCCGCGAGACGCGGGGGCCGGGCGACCTCCCAGACGTCATCGCCGGCCGCACGCAGCCACCCCTGCTTCTCTAGGTCGCGCAGGAGACTCCGTGTCACACGGTGATGCTCGGGGACGATGCCAAGCGCGCGCACGAGAGTGGTGAGCTCGACCGCGTCGCCGACTCGTGGCGTCCAGCCTAGCTCGACCAACGCGTTGTGGATGAGCTGGCCCACCGCGGCCCGCGCCCGCGGAACGTAGTCGCGATGGTACCGGGCGAGCGCATGACGATCGACGAGGCGCGACACCGGGGCGCCGGCCGCCGCCACGATCTCGGCAGACGACGGGAACGCGCACGGTGCCTCCACGTTGCTGCCGCGCAGCCGGTGCGGCTCCCATTCGAGGCGATACCAGCAGTCGTCCAGATCGCCCACGGCCCGCTTCGGCTCTGCGCGGACGGCGCGGAAACTGAGAATGTCGGCCACTCGCAGGCCTTCATCGTCGTAGACGGCGATATCGGCGAGCAGCGACGTGGCATCGCCGGCCGTCAGCCGCGCATGCGCCCACAATCGGGTCGGCGGTCGCTCAGCGTACAGCCGAATGCGTTGCACCGACTCCGGCAGCAACAGATCATCCTCCGGACGTGCGTCGGCAGCCACGCGTGTGCCCAGGAATGCCTGAAAGCAGGCGTCCAGCAGCACCGGATGGAACTCGTAGTCGTTGGTGACGGTCGACTCCGATGCTTCGATCCGCGTCAGCGCTTCGCCGCGAGCCCGCCACATGTATTGGATGTGCCGGAAGCTCGGGCCGAACTGGTAGCCGCGGATGGCGAGCTCGTGATAGTACCGCTCGTGATCGAAGCGATCGAGGAGGCGCGCGCGAAGCGCGTTCACGTCCACGCGCGGCGGCGTGCCTGAAGCGAGACGTCGCAGTGTGCCGCGCGCATGCAGCTCCCACGCGTCTTTCGTGGTCGTGGAGCTGTAAATGGCGAAGCTCTTGTCGTCGGGATTGAACACGACCTGAACCGTCGGCAGGGTCGTCTCATCGACGAAGAGCGCTCGATTGATCTCCAGGTCCTCGACGCCGTGTGGCTCGTGCGGGAAGAGCAGGCGCCCCAGAGCCAGGCCCATCTCGGCGTAACCCGCGGCCGGGAAGACGACGCTGTCCCAGATGCGATGGTCGTTCAGGTAGGACAGCCGTCGGAGGTCCAGCGTGCGCTGCCATGTGGGCAGCGCGGCGGCCACCCGTTGTCCGAGCAGGGGATGCACGAACGCGGCGAGACGATCCTGCGCGGACGCCTTGGACTCGAGCCAGAACGACTCGCGGCTCCACGGATAGCGTGGCAGGCGGACGCGGGGGGCATGGCTCTGGTTCACCGCGCGCCAGTCGATCCGGGCGCCGAGGACGTGCAAGGTGGCGAGGGCCGTCAACATCTCGCGCGATTCGTCGGTTTCGCGACGCAAGGAGTGGAGGACGGCCCCTGCTCGGCCCCGCTCGGCGAGACACTCCTGGAGCGAGCTTTCGAGCGCAGGATGCGGCCCGATCTCGAGGAAGGTGTGCTCGCGCGCGCGGATCAGCTCTCCAACGGCCGGCCCGAACAGGACGGGGCGCCGGACGTTGTCCCACCAGTAGTTGGCATCGAGCCACTTCCCGTCCAGCGACATCCCCGTCACGGTCGACACGAACGGAATCGTCGAAGAGCGCGGCTCGACGTCCGCGAGCGACCCCACCAGCTCCTCGCGGATCGGGTTCATGTGCCGCGAGTGGAACGCGTACTGGATCTTCAGCCATCGCGTGAACACGCCGGCGCGCTCCAGCCGCGTCGTCACTCGCTCGAGCGCGTCGAGGTCGCCAGCCACCGTGACCACGTGTGGGCTGTTGATCGCGGCAAGCTCGACTCGATCGGCCTCGTCATCGATCGCCTTGCGCGCCTCGTCAGGCGACACGGCCACCGCGACCATGCGGCCGTCGCCGAGCGTGCGGTGCTGCAGCCGGCTGCGATGAAAGATGATCCGCACGGCGTCCGCCAGGGCATAGACGCCTGCCGTGTACGCCGCCGCCACTTCGCCGACGCTGTGGCCGATCACCGTGGCGGGCGTCACACCCCAGCTCTTCCAGAGCTCGACGAGGGCAACCTGCAGCGCGAAAATCGCCGGCTGCGCGACGTCCGTACGATCGATCCGGGACTCTGCCGCGGGCCGCATCATCTCGGAGAGGAGCGACCAGCCCGTCAGCGGCCGCAGACGCGCGTCGATGTCCTCGATCGTTCGCCGCACCAGCGGCTCGCGATCGAGCAGCTCGCGCCCCATACCCCACCATTGAGCTCCCTGGCCCGTGAACACGAAGACCAGGGGGCCGTGGGCGGCGGTGCGGCCGGAGACGACGCCGGCGGCCGTTCCGTCACGGCGCCAGGTGGCCAGACGTCTGCGCGTTTCCGCCACGCTCTGACCGATCACCGCCAGACGATGCGGGTGATGCTCCCGGCGCTCGCCCGCCGCCGCGCACACGTCGGACAGCGCGTGCGATGCGCCGCCGAGGAGCTCCCGATAGGCGTCGACGCAGCGCCCCAGCGCCGCCTCGTCCCTCGCGGAGATCGGCAGCACGCACGACCGCAGCGCCGGCGAGCCGCTTACGGGCGTCTCGAGCTCCGCCGAGGGAGCGGCCTCCAGAACGATGTGAGCGTTCGTCCCGCCGAAGCCGAAGGAATTGACCCCCACGACGGGAGGCTGTCCATCGATGGCGCCGAGCGGCTGCAGGCGAGTGGCAACCGCCAGCCTGAGCGCATCGAACGGAATGCTCGGGTTGGGCGTCTCGTAGTTGACGCTGGGCGGAATCATCCGGTGGTGCAAGACCAGCGCGGCCTTGATCAGACCGGCGATACCCGAGCCCGCCTCGAGGTGGCCGATGTTCGTCTTGACCGAGCCGATCAGACACGTCGACCCTGCCCGTCGCCCTTCACGCAGGACCCGGCCGAGTGCCGTCGCCTCGATGGGATCGCCGACGGGCGTTCCCGTGCCGTGAGCCTCCACATAGACGGCACTGCCGGCCGCGACACCAGCCTGCCGGTACGCCTCGCGAAGCATCGCCGCCTGCCCGTCGACGCTCGGCACGGTCATCGACGACGTGTGACCGTCCTGGTTGACCGCACCGCCACGGATGACGGCGTAGACGCGGTCGCCGTCGGCGAGCGCCGACGCGAGCGGTTTGAGGTACACGACGCCCGCGCCCTCGCCGCGGACATATCCGTTCGCGCGCGCGTCGAAAGCAAAGCACTGGCCGCTCCGCGAGACCATCGCCGCCTTGCTGAAACCGACCGTCGTATGCGGCGTGATGACGGCATTGACGCCGCCGACCAGCGCCGCTCCGCACTGTCCAGCCCAGATGCTCTGGCAGGCCAGCCAGACGGCGACCGCGCTCGAGGAGCACGCGGTGTCGATCGACATGCTCGGCCCCTTGAGATCGAGCATGTAGGAGATGCGATTGGACGCGATGCTGAGCGTGGAACCGCTGTTCGTGTAGGCGTCCACGGCGTCGAGGTTCGGGAGCTGCAGGCCGCCGTAGTCGTTGGCGGAGATGCCCACGAACACGCCGACGTTCTCGCCCCGCAGCCGCGAGGGCGCCACCCCGCCGTCCTCGATGGCCTCCCACGCGACCTCGAGGAGCCAGCGTTGTTGCGGGTCCATGCGCATCGCCTCACGGGGCGATACGCTCCAGAAGTGAGCGTCGAAGGTGTCGAGCCCGTCGACGAAGCCGCCCCACTTCGTGACCATCGCGCCGACGGCGCTCGGATCGGGATGATAGTAACGCTGGAGGCTCCACCGATTCGGCGGCACCTCGCGGATTCCGCTCCGCCCCTCGACGAGCAGCCGCCAGAACGATTCGGGATCGTTCGCGTCGCCGGGAAATCGACATCCGATGCCGACGATCGCTACGGGTGGATTTTCGCGAGGACCATTCATTGAAGGAGTGTCTGACGTTCTACCGCCGAGGCCGGTGACTGTCAACGGTACGGACCGTCAAAAGTCCCAGCGCACCTCGACATACGCGGTGGACGTGTCGCGCAACCGGCCGAAGAACGACGGGGTCTCGCCACGGAAGACGTCGGCGCCGGCCGTCAGCTTCAGACGGTCCGTCACCGCGTACTTCACCTTTGGCCTCAGCACGAACTCGGCGCGGGCGGGCGAGATGATCGAGGTGATCTCGGTCACCAGCGTCTCGTTCAGCCACGTCTTGCTCAACCGCACCGCGAGGGCGTGCTTCGCCTCATCCAGCTGATCGTTGATGGACGCCTGCTCGATGGCCACGCGGCGTACGGTCGGGTCGCCAACCGCGAACGGATCCTGGAAGTGCGCGATCACGCGCATCACGTACTGGATGTTCACGTACAGCCCCCCCGGCAGCGTCCGGTCGGCGCCGAGGACCAGGAACACGAACGGGCTCTTGATCTGGTCGCCTGCACGCTCGTGTTCGGTGAACGTGTACGCGACCTCGCCGCGCACCGTGTATGGCCCCAGCGCGGCGGCGGCGTCGGCGCCGGCCACGCGGATCCGATGGTGCCGCAGGAGCAGGTCGACACCCGTGGGCCGCAGGCTGTCGATGCCGAGATCGGGAAAGAGATCGAGGCCGTCGAAGTACGACAGTGACCAGTCCACGCGTCCGCCCGTCTGCTCGACCTTGAAGGCGCCTTGCATCACCGGATCGCTGGGCAGGCGCTCGCGGAGCGTCGAGTTCTCAGGTGGCCGCTGCAGCGGGATCACGTGCGGCTCGAAAGTCGGCAGGACGACACCGGTCAGGGACAGCCCCGCCACTCGGTAGATCGCTCTCGCGCCGGTGGTGCCGGAGCGCTGGTCGGCGTCCTCGGGGACGAGGAGTGTGAAGTCCCTCGGCGTCAGGTTGTCCGTCGGATTGATCTGGTCGGCGCGGCCCCAGGCGATGATCTGCCGGCCCAGCCGGACGTCCAACGCCCCCAAGCGGAGATCGAGATAGCCTTCGCGGAACTTGCCCGACGTCTCCTTCGCGATGAAGAGGTCGTCGTTCCTCACCCACCCGTCGACGTAGAGGGAAGCGGCGGGGTCGGGATCCCAGCGGCCGTGCATCCACAGCGCGGCGACGGGCAGATTCTCACGGCCGTCGAAGTCGCGCGAGGAACTCCAGTAGGCGCCGCGCAGCGACGCGCCAACGCTCGTCTGCCCGACCAGACTACTCCAGGCGCTGCGGTCGGCCGCCGGCTCCTCGGCCGGCGCCCCGGCGGACCACAGGCTTGCCAGCACGATGACCAGCCCCAGCGCCGCCTTCCCGCCCGGTGGCGACGTCACCTCCCCCGCTCGAGGTAGGACACCGTGAAATAATCGTCGCCCAGCCCGCTGTTGATCTTGCGATCGGTGATCGTCACCACCGTCGCGTGGTTGCGTGTCACGTCGTGGACGCGCGTCGTCGTCCAGCGGCGATACTTGCCGACGCGGCGCAGCTCCGAATTGGTGAGAACCTTGAGCAGCCGGCCTCCGCGATCGTAGTACTCGATCTTCAGCGCCACGGACTCGGCGGGATCGACCCAGTAGACCGTCCTGGAGTAGGCGCTCTGCTCCTTGAGCTTCAGGTCAGAGGGCACGGCCTCGATGACCGTGCAGCGCACCTGGTCCAGCAGCTCGCGTCGCAGGGTCGCGTATTCGTAGTGCTCGATCTTGACGTCGGCAATGTCCTCGTA
>Ga0209235_1001326_pt1 | contig 13345 bp, 16 predicted proteins | sample GraSoi013_1_20cm_4_FD_185817 | JGI IMG/M metagenome (GOLD analysis project Ga0209235, IMG submission 185817) | Grasslands soil microbial communities from the Angelo Coastal Reserve, California, USA - Sample 09_25_2013_1_20cm (SPAdes) (version 2) | ecosystem: Environmental > Terrestrial > Soil >...
CCCGACTGGAATGGGATTCTCGCGGAACTACGTAACCGCCTACTCTGCGGATTCTGCAATCGTAGTGGGAGGAGGAGCGGGAACTTACGTGGAAGCATTAGTCGCCTACCAGAAAGGAAAACCGATAGTAGCCTTGAAAGGAACTGGGGGAACAGCGGACAAGATCGCCGACAGCTACCTAGACGATCGCAAAACAGTGAAAGTCATGGCCGCCCCAACACCCAAAGACGCCGTAGACCAAGCACTAGACCACGCCCTCAACGGCAAAAGAGGCATTCGCTATTTTCAAAGCGTAGCAAAGATGCTCTGACTATCCTAAACCGGTGTTCTCAACAGCAATAGAGGAATACGATACTTCGGTTCTGTCAAGTCTTCGAATAGGCTTGGCTTGCTCTTATCGACTCCCGGGATTACCGTCGTCGTCGGGTTCCTCTTCACGGCTTCACCTGAGAGCCGTAGCGCCTCAGAGACACTCGGTCTCTTCTTGGCAGGGAACGGTCGAACCTCAACCGCCCCCTCGCGCCAGTAGCGTGGTAGCTTGACCCTTGAACCGCCAGGATTTTGGACAGGGATACTTTTAGTGTAGTTTCCGTGGACCATTTCCCATGCCGTACAAAGACCCAGAAAGACAGCGGTCGTACCAAATTGAATATGGTGCAAAACTTGGAAAACTGGCGCTCGCTAGGCTTGGCGGTCCGAGATGTGTAAATTGCGGTTGTGACGATGAACGGCTCTTAGAAATCAATCACATCAGAGGTGGAGGTAGACGAGAGAGTCACAATTTGCGCGGATACGATTTCATCCATGCGATCGCGACTGGTAAACGTCTGGTAGAAGATTTGGAGGTTCGGTGCAAACCATGCAATGTCCTCCACTATGTCACATTGCGTTTTGGAGATGCCGCGGCCAACAGATTTCGGGTCTCATGGTCTTGATTGCAGGCAACCTCCTTCCTGTATAGCGCTCGTCACGGATTCTAGTCCTTCCCAACTCCTACCAGTAACGACAGGCGTTGAATCCGATGACCGCCTCGAAAGAGAAGAGTGGATACAGACGATTAGGTCAGAGAGTGTCACGAAACAACCGAGGATTTACACCTTCGAAATTTCTAAGGCGTCGCAAAAATGTTCTAGACTTCAGAGATGTCACCACTTTCGTCATAATTGCGATTGAATCTCTATGTGTTGGATAGTGAAGCTCGACCGTAACCCGGTGCTGGATCTATCCCTTTGCTCTGAACGGAAGAAGTGACATCGGATGGTTGACCTCTGCTGGGAAGATAATCCGAGTTTGCGTCGCGTCAATTTTTCCTAGCTATCGCGGCTATCGGGGTCGGCTCGTTGCCCTTTGCGAAGTTTCGGAATTGGCCTGCTTGTGGCACTTGTTGGATATTTCAGGTCGGCGGCTCCTTCGTAGGACCTGTTCAGTGGATGGGCGGGATCGGGTGGGCTTATTGCGATGACTTGGTCGTCTGTGACGAATATGTCGGTCCCTAGTCCGAGGTGGGAGAATGCGGCTTTTACGGCTTCGGCGTAGAATACGCTGGCCTTTAGTCCCATGTCGTGTTTGACGATGAGAGTATGGCTTCTGCCGTCAAATGCATAGTCTGAGGTGAATGCTCGGCCGTACTGGGCGCCAAGGAATTCTAGAGCTTTCAGGACGCTGTCGAAGTCGAATTTCTTGAACCAGAAGGTTATGATTCCTGGGGCCTGGTTCTCGCCCCACCAGCTTCCCATTTCCTTGGCCTGCTCGATGGTTAGATAGTCGAAGAACTTTCTGATCGTGCTGGCTGAGGTTGTGACTGTTCCGAACTTTTCGGCGTTTACCTCCCACTCAACGTACCTTCTCAGAGCTTTGTTAGCCATCTGGTTCATGCTGACTCTTCCTTCAGAGGAGAGTCCTTCCATCTTCCTGTCAACGTCGCGGTCTATCCGGAATGTTCTGGTAACCGTGTCGGGAGACCGGCGAGTTTCAGTCTTCAGAGCGTTTTCAATCTGTGTCATTACAGACTATCACATTCTATGGCATCTGCACTCAGGTGCACACATAAAGATAAGCTTGGCCCCTCCCTATCACACCCCAAGCCTCTCCCACTGAAAGGGGAGAAAACCAGCACCCCGCTCGCAATATATTGCAAACGGTCTCTCTGCATACTCGACGCAAAACTATGCCGTGCATACAGCCAACATGATTGCCGAATGCAAGCGAAGAGAGACGTACCACTTAAGTGCTTGCAACGACCAAATGGGTTCTTGCGGAGCAAAAATGACCTTAGCACCGACACGAACCACGCTTCAGCTCAAACCAACACTGGTTTCGAGCTCAAGAAGCGTAACCAGGACCCTTAGATTAGATGAAGATGTCGAAGCTGGCATCGTCGAGATGGCTGAAAGAGAACAATTCTCCTTCAACCTCCTCGCCAACAGGGCCCTCAGGAAGCTTGTAGAGTGGGAGGACAAAGCAGGCAAGTTCGGCTTCATCCAAGTTCCCACATCCTTGGTAGAAAAAGTGTTCAGCATCCTCACTGACGAGGAAGCACGGGAACTAGGAAGAGAGGCAGGCGCGAACACCATTCCCGAGATGGTCCTATTCTGGTTCAAGAAGTTCAACCCAGAGAACGCGCTAAAAGCCCTGGAGATGATTGGCAGCTATGGAAACGCGTTCAGACTCCAATACACCATCGATGGAGAGACCGACACCGTAGTGTTGAAACATGATCGAGGACCAAGGGTCTCGGCATTCTACGGCGAGATGTTTCAATCCCTCTTCAAACTCATGGAAGCAAAAGTCGAGACCCAAGAGACAGACGGCCAGATAGTCGCGACCATCACTCGTCCAATAGTAAGCGCGGCCAATGGAACGCGAGATACTCCGCTAATACCCAGCTTTCCGGGGGCCAAGAATGGGAGAAACTACAAGAGATAAGCAAAGCTCGACTAGTGAACCGAAGAAGGACAAGCAGAAAACCCAGGGATGGATCCGGATGCACACCGAGGAGGATGCAAGAACCCCCTCAGTTGATGAGCAGCAGGACAGCGCGACTCAATCGGACGATCGCAAGGCTCGCAAACTGGAGAAACCTATCGAATAACCGAAGCGGCTTTGAGGACGGAGCTAGAAAGCTTCCTACGGTCACTAGTTCTGATCTCGTTCTTTTCTATTAAGTCCTCTGAAAAGAAACTCAAAGGGATCATATTCCGTGATCCACTGTCTCAGTTCATCGCCGTCATGGCCTATTGAGAGTAGATAGGCTGGTTTTCGCGGGGCCGCTGAGGCTCTTCAACCATGTTGCGTTCAATCCAGTCGGGAATGACGATTGTTCGAAAGAGCTCCTGAATGGAAATGTTTCGCCCTTTCACTATCAGCTGAAGACAGTTGAACACTTCATCGTCTCTGGTTACCATGAACTTTTGCAATTCCTATTTTACCCAAACCAGCAAAAGCTGTCCTGCTCATCTAGCCGAGACAATTCACCGGCTTTCTCGATTGGAAACGTGGTTAGGACCAGATCCTCCTTCCACTTCTCTCAAAGCATGATCTGGAATTCCGACGACAAGAGCGAGGTGTCCACAGTGTGTTAGGAGAGGTTACTTTGTAAACGTCGTGGTTAAATGGAAAAATTGCGAAAGGTAGCGATAGATAGACGATGGATGCGATGCTCTCTAGCAACGAAAAACGGGAAGGACTTCCGTTCTCGGAAGTTCGAGAACCTGAGGCAGGCGATCGCCTGAAAGGTCTCCTTGTAGACCTCATAGATTCCTCAAAGGCACTGGACGTAAGAGTCTGGCTTGATGGGGTGTACACTGACATCGCTGACGAACAAGTACGTGGCGATTGGATGAACGATCGAGATGTCTACTTCAAAGTCGAAGGAAGAGTAGACAAGAGGAATGGGTCGTGATGATGCTCGATCAAGACTTGGACTCGAATCTTTGCGACTCATGCCTAGAAACCACCAGTCTAACATGTGATAATTGCCGGCTGTGTCTCGAACACTGCTGCGCCTGCTCAATCGACATTGACCCGACTGACACAATGGCGGGATGACAGATGAGCGACACTAGAGACAGGATCCAGGAGAACTATAGGTGGACGGCATACATGAAATTGAAGGGACAAACTTGGGCCCGAAGAGAGGAGGAGATACTGGACGAGTTTGACGGGTTCGTCCAGTCGCTTCGAGGAGTCGGTGTAGACTACAATATCATCGTCATGGTCGAAGGGGGAGTTCCACGACAAATACGTCATGAATACACGCCGAGGGATACTGAAGCCAAGATTGCTCGAGAAGGGCCGGGAGCATAACAATGGCCAAATTCATACTATCTGTGGGAGACGGCACGTTCGAGATACTAGAATCTGAAGCTAAGAGAAGGGATGTCACGGTGCAACAACTCCTTCGAGCGGTAATTGTGCCAGAATGGGTAAGGGAGAATCTCGAAGTCAATTCCTCTTTGATGGCGCCGAGGGCGAGTCCACCTTCAATGCCGACTAGGGAAATCGCGCCGCACTTGATGCGCGAGTCAATCTACCCTGGTCAACGCGACCAATTGTTGCAAACGCCTGTAAACCGGCTTAGACCCTAATTGCGCCTGTGGGAGTTGAAATGATAGCCGTTTCTCGCGCACAACGAACACGATCAGGATCAGTCGCGACCGCAATAGCGCTAGTCGTTCTAGTCGGGTTAGGAGCTTTGTTAGCGGCGCGCCCGTTCATTGCCCAGGCTACCACTGTCCCTCCCGGCCAGCTCCCGTCCTGGAACCCAGCCGTTGGGTGCACCGCCATACTAACCAGCATTGAAGGGGTAATCGGTAGCCAGCGAAATGCAAACGGTGGGGCAGCCTACGGAGGAGGGGGCTTCATACCTGGCATACCCGACAAGAGGTCTACTTCCCCACCGTGCACCGTGAATGGAAATGCAACGTTCGTGGAAATCCATGGTGTTCAAATGCTCACGCTAACCTACGTCGTCGAGGACTGTGCCCAATATCCCAATGGGAACTTCTGTGATACAACATTCAACTTCCAAGATCCAAAGTGCGCCAGCCCGGACCTCTATCTTTGCCAAATGCACATGGAGATAGACCAGGCCTGGAAATCGGCAGGTATCGCCTCGCAGAACCCGCCCGTTACCAACCAGCTTTTTGACATTCAGGGCTTTGTTTACTGGGACAATGATCACGTCAACAATTCATGGCACAGTTTCAGCGGCTGGGAAATTCATCCCATCTCAGCCTGGAGATTCTCCAGCAGCCCAACGCCAGACTTCGGGCTATCAATGAACCTCAACAAGCTAAGTGTCCAGCAAGGCGCATCCTCAACAGCAACCGTCACAATAAACAGTCTCGACCGTTTCAACGGGACGGTGACACTCTCAGCCTCCGTCACGGCTAAAATAGCGAATACTACTGTCGTGACACTCGGTCCCCCAAGCGTTTCGATATCTTCGGGCGGATCTGCGACTGCAACACTAACAATCCAAGCATTCCCGTCCGCGCCTGTGTACAACTTCTGGACGGTTATTCTCAAGGGGACGAGCGGATCTGTGACCCACACCCTACTCGTGACACTCGCCATCACGATGCCACCTCCCGACTTCAGCATCTCCGCCAACCCAACAAGCTTGACTCTTACGCCTGGCTCATCCCAAACGGCCACCATAACGATTCAGAGCATATACAACTTCACGGGAGCGGTGAACCTCGCTGTTTCGGTCGCGCCTGCAGACACAACTGCATCTCTCTCCCCTGCTGAACCTGCTGCCTCCCTCAATCCGGCTACCGTGACCGTTGCTCGAAATGGACTAGCTACTTCCACGCTGTCGGTTTCCGCATCGCTCCTAGCGATACCTGGAACTTACACGGTCACCATCAATGCTAACAGTGGGACGCTATCACATCAGGCGACCGTCATCGTAAATGTTACCCTGTGACGTGAGGTCGATCTTGAACTCCACCAACTTGCCGCAGCTCCAACACAAAACAGCTTCCAATGCTACGCCGAGACTTGCCAAATCTAAGTTCAAGCTCCTAAGTTCAGTCGTAAGAGTCGAATCCAGTAACCTGCACTACGATATGAGAGGACTGCGATCCTTGGCATTGGATTCTACTCGAGCGGCTCCTTGTCTCGTTCCACGTAGTCTCCCGTGCGGTCAGCTATGTCACATTGTGCGATCACTTCGACTGTGTTACTTTCTAGGCTCTTGTAGACGGGCCGGACAAATACCCCGGTATGCTTATTCTGGAGAAGCGCGTTGGTAATAACAGTGGAAGGGATACCTATGTCCCGCCCTGCGGAAAGGTCGCCTCTCGCCTAGTAGGCTAGGTAAATTGGGTCGCGCTCAGCGGTCGAGCCTTGCAGCAAAGATCGTGGCGCCTACAGGTTTGCTTGTCTTTTTACTCCTCTTCACCCAAGCCTCAGCATTGCATGCAATGCAGACCCCTCCGATCGTGACAGGGTGGGGTGGAAGCCGGCTTTTGGAGAGTGGCAGATTTAGCCACTCTAGTCCAGCGGGTGAGGTCTTCCCAGGTGAGAATGCAAGTGACATGGAGATGCAAGCCCGGATGCTCGTTCAGAAAGGGTTCAACGGTTACAGGGCTAGCTTCGCCCCATATTGCACCGATCGCAATGGATTCTTCGGAACGTATAACGCAAGCCAGTTGTCCAGGTCCATTGAGATAGCGGCGCACTATGGGCTCTGGATCATAGTAGACTACCACGGGTACGATGACCTGCAAACCGGTAGCAGTACCTCATGCTGGCTCAGCTTCTGGGACGTTGTCGTACACCAATTCACGGGTAGATATGATAGAATAATCTGGGAACCCCTCAACGAGCCCAATGCAACATTTGCTTCCATATCGATTGTTAATTCTGCGTACCAGCAGTGGGTAGATCAGGCTCGAAGCCTAGGAGACGATCATTGGATAGTCATCGAGAACCTTTGCAGTCTCAGCTGCGGTTTACCGGTCGCTGACTCTTGGAAAGCCTATCCAACTGTAAACGATCCAGCGGGGAGACTGTTCATCAGTTTGCATGCCTACTTCGAATACCAATATCACTATTCTGAATGGTCCAACGCGACCGCGGAGACATACGCTCGGACATGGGTCCTTGACATGCTCAATGGGACCCAGAGCACAGGATGGCCGGTTCTAAACACGGAAGGCGGACCGGGAAGGCCTTTCGGAAGACTAGCCAATGAAACGACGACTACCTGTCCAGATGTTATCCTAAACGGGTCATCGGGCTACTGCAAAACGAACCTCCACTTCATACAAACAATGACAAGTCTCCTCGACAGTCAAACGACCACATTACAATCGCGGTTAAACTGGCTCTGGTTCCCAATGGCCGACTGGTCCAGTACGCCGGGAGCTGGAATCTACGGGTCATTATCCCCCACCGGCCCTGGCTGGGGAACCATATTATCATACAAGAACGCACCCCCGCTCCTTAATCTCACAATAAGCGCGACCCCCGATCTCGTCAGAATTTACCCAGGAACGTCAAAGACATCGCTAATCGCTATCAACAGCACAGGCTTCGCAGGAGTTGCCAACCTAGCGGTTATCGCGACCCCATCAGGTCCGATCGCTGTGCCTGCGAATACCAGACTGCAGGTAACCGCCGGAAGTAGCAATACTACCTATCTCACGATAATCATACCTCGAGGGACTCCAGTCGGAGTCTATGATGTTGTATTGACGGGCTCGGGAGGCATCCAAGGTTCGCGTGCCACGATCGTGAGGGTAATCGTTCGAGATTTTACGATGACAGCTGATTCCAAGGTTGTACCAGTTCTAGCCGGACAACGCGCGGTTTCTCACATTGATATCGAAGGCCTGAACAATTTCAACGACAAGGTAGCCTTGTCCGTGGCTTCTAGTCCCTCGGTTTCTAACGTGACTCTCTTCCCAACAAGTGTCGCGGTAGGACCGGGACAAACCTCCACCGCCACTCTTTCATTCAACAGTTCATTTGCGAACACTTACATCTTGACAATCAATGGGTGGAGCGACGGGTCATCTCACTCCACTAACGTAACGGTGATCGTACAGGATTTCAAGATCTCTCTGAGCCCTATTGGCTTCCCCCTATTGGCCGGCTCAAGCCAAACCCTTACCCTGTTCGCGAATGGCATTGAGGGTTTTTCTGGGACTGTTACTCTGAACGCTAGCATTTCTCCTCGCGGTCCAACAATTGAGGTTACTCCCCGAATAGTTTTCTTGACCACTGGAGAAACAGGAGCCGCAAGTTTGATTATCAATCTACCGCCCACCATGTCAAGTGGTTCCTACATCATTACTATTGATGCGACTGTAAGCGGAATACATCATCAGACTATTCTGTCCCTTGACATTACAAGTCCCACCTTGAGGCCATCTTCTCAACCCTACTTTACGATACAAGGACTTCAACTACTCCAGTTCGTAGGCCTTGTGAGTTTTGTCATGGCCGTGGGGGTAGTTCTCGCCAAGAAGCTATTTTTCTACCGGTAGAATCCAGGGTTTCCTCTATCCTGTCTTGGACTGGAAAATCAGGGATTTTCTCCAGGGCCACATGAAGTTTAGAATCATCGCGGAGACCAATTCTTCTCTCGCCGAGGTCCCCAATCTTGCGTCGTCACCTGTGTCACATTGTGTTCTCTTCTAGGCTCTTGTAGACCGACTGGACAAATACTTCCGACGCTTCTCTTCTTTTGGAAACAGAGGTGGTAACAACACTGCAACCCACAACTCAAGTCCATGGAAAGCGAACCAGGACGCTACCAATTGTGGGTACTGTACTCTTAGCAGCCCTTGCAGTCTCTGCAGGCTTGTTCGCCGTACACTCAGCTAGCGCCACCACAATTACTCCAGGCAATCTCCCGTCATGGAACCCCAATGTAAACTGTCAAGCGACACTAGCAACCGTCCACCAAGTAATAGGAAACCACTTCAACTCGTCAACACAGGGCGCCCTCGAAAGCGGCGGACCATTTGGAGTTCTCAACACTACAGACGAATCATCGCTTCATCCGCCGTGTACGGCTCCCAACGTCAACGGGACAATGGCTCCGACGTTCGTCGAGATCCACGGGATCTCACTGACAGCAAACTCGATCGTCGAAGACGGGGCCGTCGGCGGGAAATGCGGGACAAAATACTTGTCTACGAACGGTGGCGGTCCCTACCCTAGCGGTCAAACGTTCTGCAACGCGTACGGAGTCTTCCAGGACACAACGGAGTACACGGGCAATTGCGAGACACTTGATAATCCCAATCCGAAGATATGCATAAGGCTCGAGATTGACCGGGACTGGATGGCAGCAGGCTACTGCGGCGCGGGAACAGTCTGCAACAACTCCACATTCGACAGCCTCAATCCGACCCAGAAGATCGATGTTCAGGGATTCGTAGCATGGCATCCACCCTCAAGCTCGGGACACGGATACTCCTCATGGGAACTCCACCCTCTGACAGCGTGGAGACTATCGAACGGTACAACACCCGACATAAGCATGGTCTCGAACCCGCCAAGCCTGAGCGTCCAACAAGGCTCATCGTCAACATCAACCATCACGTTACAAAGCCTCGATAACTTCTCAGGTACAGTAGCGCTCGCGTCAGGTCCATCGCCAGTCATAGAGAACACCACGACCACGTCACTTAACCCCACTAGCGTTTCACTCGCCCCAGGAGGTTCAGCAACCTCAACACTTACAGTCAAAACGTCACAGACAACATCGCCAGGAAGCTACAAGGTCAGCGTCAAAGCGATGAGCGGGAGCATTGTACGGATTCTAACCCTCTCCCTGATCGTGACATCTCCACCGCCAGACTTCAACATATCCGCCAGTCCAACGGCCATGACAGCTGCAGTCGGATCTTCTGGGACAGCGACGATAACCCTCAGCAGTCTGTACAGCTTCGCTGGTACAGTGAACCTCTCAGGGACAATCGCCCCATCCGACACAACGGCATCGCTTTCCCTCGTAAAGCCAACAGTGTCTTTCAGTCCAGCCAGTGTAGCTCTCGGTGCGAACGGAACAGGCTCGTCAACCATGACCGTCTCATCCTCGCTGCTAACAACACCCGGAACCTACACCGTAACTGTCACAGGCACCAGTGGAACAATGTCGCACTCGACAACGGTGACCGTCACAGTCAGCCTGCTGTGACAAATCCGAGCCTCAAACCACCCGCTTTCTTTTTCTTATCTTATCAGCTCAGCCTCTGACACAAAGAACAGACAGTGCGGAGACCGGCTGTCCAAATGCGTCTTTTTCAACCCAAGGTAACCTCTACGACGAAACCTTGGTTGTAACGCAATGTGGTAGCTTGTGTTCCTTCATAGACGCGCCGGTTATATCGAAAGAGCATCAATTACCTCTCAGACATGATGCCCGTGAATATGTCCGTGATCGGTGCGGGCTATTGGGGGAAGAAAGTAATACGGGAAATTCTGAACGTGTCCCGCACTACCGGCCGCGTTAACCTATGCTCCGTTATTGACAACTCACCTTCCATGCTTGAGCAATGCCTGAGAGAATTTGGCCCCTTAGACTATCGCTTGAGCTATCAGCGATTACTGTCCGACTCTACAACTTCCGCTGTTCACATCTGCTCACCAAACAGCACGCACTTCGAAGTCGCGTCAAACTTTCTCCGATCAAAGAAACACGTTCTCGTCGAGAAACCCCTAGCTCTTCGGTCAAGGGAAGCCGAGGAGCTGGTTAGGCTAGCAGCGGCGAAGCGCAGAGTCCTCGCCGTAGGACACGTTCACCGATTCAACAATGGACTCAACGAGCTAAGACGCATAGTCCAAAGCGGAATCCTAGGGGACATCTACTATCTCCGCCTCCAGTGGACTGGATACCTACCACCCCAGAAAGACCGTGACGTCATAACCGACCTCGGCCCGCACCCATTTGACATTTGCAACAATATTCTAGGCACATGGCCAACAAAGATCTCATGCAGAGCGAGAGGTTACAGGGGTGGAGCATGCGACGAGGTCGCCTTCATTACAGCCGAACACATAGACGGGGTCAACGCGAACATCGAGCTCAGCTGGCTGGACTCAGAGAAGCATAGAGACGTCACCGTGGTAGGAAGTGACGCGGTGGCGCGGCTGGATTGCTTGGATCAGAAGCTGGTCCTTCAGCGGTCTGAGAAAACAGAGACCATATCCACTGTTCCAAGCAACACGTTGCAGGAAGAGATCATCCACTTCGTCAGATGCGTTGAGAATAATTCGGCATCAGAACCGTACTCGAACCTGTCAGATGGAGGCATCGGAGCTGGAGTAGTGAGACTCCTAGAGGCATCGAAGAGGTCAATGCTCGAAGAGCGGACAGTTCAGGTTCGACCTTCAGCGTCCGAGGAACTAGTTGCAGGTGAGCCAGCTCAGATAGGGTTTCGAAAGTTCCCGTCCTAGCACGGAATCGTCCGGTCGAGGTCTGTGTGTGATGCCCCGCGAACCTAAGACCTGGGATCTGGCAAGTGCAGGTGAAGGAAGAAGCATCAGAAGCTAACAAGCACTCTCACAAACTCAACAGAGCGAATCTTCACGCGTGCAGTACCTGCGGAAGGCTCATAGCGACAACATACAGGGAGACGGAGAAAGGAGAACTATTGATCGAGGAGCTGGAGCTGGACCTGAAGATCACGTCCTCACGCATCAGCGTGTTGCGCACCGCCACGCCTCGGAAATACGCCCATCGGAACCGACCTTCGGAAGCTGTCATGACAGTTGAACACACCTGCTGGTAATCATGAGAATCAGAAATGAAAGCACAAGTCTCCAGTCCAAATTTCATGCAAAAAGAGGTGTCTCAAGTCGGAGGGGGTTTCCGCACTTATCTGAACTCTGTTCGTCCTGCGGCTTTGAGAGCCCGTAGAGCGTTCAGCGTTATCATCTTATTGGGGCCTTTCCGTCCCCAGTCCACGACCTCAACGTTCGACACGTTCGCCTTCGAGGTGGTCAACGGTGTCCGTCGCATGCTCCAGTAATAATCGCCTGCATGCCACAATCCATCGGGAGCCCTCCTCTTCTCCAAAATATCCAGCGCCTCCTTGGTTCGTGGGTCGTCTAGTTTTCCTGCTCGGGAGAGTATCGTGAGTTCTTGTAGAATATCGCAGTGCCAGTACAGTGGATAGTGAAGTTTGACCATGCTCGGGTTGATGATCTCTCCCGTATGGTCCGAACGGAAAAGATGGTGTTGAAGAAAGAACTCCGACGCTCTCTCAATCGGCTTCAAGAACCCTCGATCACCTGTTGCTCGTTGATACTCGACAAGACCCCAGAGTGTCGACAGAGACTCGTTGACCGATGAATGGTCGGCCTTCGGTATCCTGTCACAGTTCCATCCTCCATCAGGCCACTGCCACTCGACCAGCGACTCGGCAAGCTTCACAACCCGTGGGTTCTCTGCGAGACCCAGCCGGCTACACACTGCCAACGCGTTACCCTCTTGAGACGCACATCTCCGATATCGTCCATCGATCCTAGGAACATTGCTTACATGCGCCTCACCGAGCAACCATTTCAGAACAAGATCCGTCCCCTTGACCGCCGGCCGAAATCCCGAAGGTATTCCAAGCTCGACAAGAGAGACGAGACGCCAGTGCGCGCCTGTCCATTTCTGGTAGGGATGCACCCCGAAACCACCATCGGCCCGCTGTCCCGAGAGGAGAGTCTTCACAAAAAGCCCGTTAGGAATCTGTTTCTTCGCCGCCAGAACTTCTTTCGAGTCCGACGGTCTATCAAGAATCTCTGTGAGAGTGAGATAGCGGAGCGATGGATTATCTGAGTCTAGGAGCCATTCGACCGCATGGTCTTTGAAATCCATGGATTCCAGCTTGTCCATCTCGAGAATCTTCACCTCTTTGAAATAACCATTTCACATTCCCCAGGACAAGAATTCTGAGAAGTGTCCGTTCATCCTCTTCCTAGAGGTGAATGCTCCGAATGCAAGGTAGGGATTGAACAGGTACATTGCACCAAGAAAGAAGAAGTTATGGAACAAGGCTCGATCCAACTGCAATTGCGCCCACCTCTTTCTTGCTATGAACAGGTGTTCTCGATCGAGATCTGGGATGAACGCCCCAATCATCATCACTAGTGCGATTTCGATGTTTCGAAATAGTTCGATCCCGAGTACGAATCCCAATGCAGAATGGGTCGTTAAGTTCAAGGCTGTGTAGCGAGCGGTTGAAAAATCCGAGTCGCGATTATTAGGACTATAGGTTATCCGGTGTATGAAGGCTCTCAGTCTTTAATATGAATCACACGGAGCCCGAATCTATGCAGCCAATTACCTATTCAGTATCGAAAGGGCTGAGAGCTGGCGCTATCGGCG
>Ga0209235_1001327_pt1 | contig 13336 bp, 13 predicted proteins | sample GraSoi013_1_20cm_4_FD_185817 | JGI IMG/M metagenome (GOLD analysis project Ga0209235, IMG submission 185817) | Grasslands soil microbial communities from the Angelo Coastal Reserve, California, USA - Sample 09_25_2013_1_20cm (SPAdes) (version 2) | ecosystem: Environmental > Terrestrial > Soil >...
CGGTCCGGGTGCACGATGATCTTGTTCTCTCCGTCGAGGAGGAAGGCGGCTCCGCTTTCGCCCGGGCGAAATCGTTCGAAGCTCTCCGCCAGCCTGCGCAGCGAGACCTCCACCGCAACGACCCAGCGGGTATTGCGCGTGCCCGGGACGGCGACGGCGAGGACCAAGCGCGGGATGGGGCGGCCGCGGACGTCGGGAACCACGTAGACAGGGCCGATGGCGAGACCCGCCTGGAGTGCTCCCTGCAGAGGAACCTTGCCGGCGTAGGCGGAAAGCGCCGCATCGTCGATGGCCTCGTGCTCCGACGCCAGCACTCCCTGCAGGCGGGGAAAACGGATGATGTTTCCCACTGCATCCGCGCGCGCGTCGAAGAGGCCGACGATGTCCGCCCCCCGCGTTTCCTTGTAGATGAGCAGCAGCGCCTGCTCGCGGGCCTCTGGGTCGAGCTCGTGGAGACGCAGCGTCGAGGCTGCGAGCGTGAGTGAATCGAGCTTGTCGACCAACGAGCGGTGGACCTCCGCCGCCAGCGCGCGCGCGTCCTGCGCGTAGATCTCGTCGAGCTGGCTGCGGAGCGCCTCGCGGCCGCGCGGCAGCGTAAACGCGGTGGCGAGCAGGAGCGGAAAGCAAGTAGCCGCCGCGAGCAGAAGCGACAGCTTGACCGGAAGTCGCATCGGGCCCCTGGAAAGCGGTTGGCGGCCCCCCGGGGCCGGGACGGAGAGAATGGTAGCACGCCAGCTTTCCTGCGGGAATTCAGGGGTGTACGAGTCTGTGGGAGGCGAGCGCAAGTGCGTCGTCTAGCTTCTCCGGCGTGCCGCTGCCCTGCGCGAAGTCCGGTCCGCCGCCCCCCTTTCCTCCCAGCACCGCGAGCGCCTCCTTCAGCAGGGCCCCCATTGCAGCGCCGGACGCATTTTTCGGGCGCGCGAAGACCAGGTGGGCGCGCCCGTCCTCGACGGCGGCGAGCAGGGCGGTGCCTCCGTCCTGGGCGATTCGCTGCGCCACGGCGCGGGCGAACGCGGCGCCGCGCTCGAGCTTTGCAACCACGGGCGACCCCTGTGCCTTCAGCCGCACCGCCTCGAGCTGGGCGAGCTCATCGAGCAGCGCGTCCGAGGCCTTGCGTCGCGCCTGCGCCTCCGCCGCGACCCGTGCGGCGGCCTGCGCCACCTCGGCCGGAGCTGTCTTCAGCGCTTCCGCCGCCTCGGCCAATACCTCGCTCATCTCGTGCAGCAGCCGCACCACGCGGGCGCCGCAAGCGAACTCGACGCGCGACTTTCCCTCGCCCCACTTCTGCGCCTTGAGCACCGCGATGCACCCGACCTCTCCGGTGCGCGCCGGATGCGTGCCTCCGCAAGGCGAAGCGTCTACGCCCTCGACGACGACCACGCGATCGCCTTTCACCGGCTCCTTCCGCAGCGGTAGCCTGGCGCGCTCGTCGCCGGTGAAATCGCGCGCGATCACCGGCAGATCGCCCCAGACGCTCTCGTTCGCGAGCGCTTCGGCGCGCGCCGCATCCACCTTTCCCAAGGGAGCATCGAGATCGATGGTGCAAGTGCGCTCTCCCAGGTGGAATGAGACGGTCGGCGCGCCCAGCTTGTCGAACGCCGCGGAGAGCAGATGCTGTCCGTGGTGCTGCTGCATGTGGTCGAATCGGCGCGGCCAATCGATCCGGGCGGCGACCTCACCGGGCTCGATCGTCCGGTCCAGCAGGTGCAGAACGGCGCCGCCGCGCTCCTGCGTATCGACCACCCTGGCTGCGCCCAGGGTGCCGCGATCGCCCGGCTGTCCACCTCCCTCGGGATAGAAGGCGGAGCGATCGAGGATCGCTGCCGGCTTTCCCTCGAGCTCGCGGACCTCCAGCACGCGCGCCTGAAACGACTTGAGATACGGGTCCTTCAGGTAGAGGCGTTCCGTCATCGGGCGGGAAGTTAGCGCATTCCCACCCGGCGCGGATCCTGCGCGAACAGCGGAAGCTGGCCGTTGCGCGAGGGCTGCGCCGGACCGGAGACGTCGCGCCCGCCATACCCGCGCGAGCGCGCCCGCTCCTCATGCAGGTACTCCTCGAGATCCGGGCCCGATGCGGCGTTCTCCAGCCGTTGCGCCTGCTCGTCGAGGCGGCGGATGGCGCCGAGCTTCTCGCTCTCGCCCAGGCGCGCTGCGCCGACGGCCTGCTTCAGGACGGAGATGGTCCGGTCGTAGACCTCGAGCGGCACGGGAAACGGGTGTCCGTCCTTGCCGCCGTGGGCGAGCGAGAAGCGCGCGGGATCGGTGAATCGGCAGGGGGCGCCGTGGAGCACCTCGGCGACGGCGGCGATTGCCTCGACCGTGCGGGCGCCGACGCCGGGCTGCAGGAGAAGCTCGGGGAAATCGCGCGGCCCTGCCTCGCGGGCCGCCGCGAGCGTGCCATGCAGGCGCCGGATGAAGACGTCGCTCCTGCGCACCTCGTGGTGCGCGGGCAGCTGAAGACGGGGCAGCTCGCGCAGGACCCGCTCAGGCTCGCGCGAGAGCTCCAGGCTGGCTTCTCGGCAAGCTCGGGCGCGCCGATCCGTGAGGTTCAGGATCGCGCCGCCAGGCCGGCCTTCGATGGCCGCGTGCGGCTCCTCCACGAAGCTGCGCACGCCCTCCGAGAGCCAATGGTAGCGGCGGGCCTGGCGGCGATCGGTATTCATGCCCTGCTGGACCACCGTCCAGGCGCCGTCGTTCGCGACCACGAAGCCGTGCAGATACAACTCGAAGCCATCCTGCACCAGCGCGCTGTCCACCTTGGCGACGAGGCGGCTGGTCCGCGCCAGCGCGGCGCCGTCCACGCCCGTGCGATCGCCGAACTGCATCAGCTCGGCAGGCGTACCGCGCGAGTGGCGCCCGCGGCCGCCGCAGACCGTGATCCCCAGATCGCGCTCGCGCCCGGCGAGCCCGCGCTTGAGCGCGCCGAGCACGCTCGTGGTGATTCCGCTCGAATGCCAGTCCATCCCCATCACGCATCCGAGAGCCTGGAACCAGAACGGATGCGCCAGGCGGCGAAGGACGCCGTGCGGGCCCTCCTCCAGGACGAGTGCCTCGATCATCACGGCGCCGAGCCGCGCCATCCGCGACGCGAGCCAATCCGGCACGCGGCCGCCGTGCAGGGGAAGGAGTGCGCTGCCGGTACGACCCATACGGACGTTCAGTATAGCCTGACATTCAGCCCAAAAAAACGTAGCCGCAAAGACGCACTTCGTGCGGCAGCGGCTAGCGGCGGAGCCTGCGCGCGCGCCCGAGCCGCACCAATGGACGCGCCTCGGGCTCGCCGATGGGGTCCGGGCAGACGCTGCGCAGCCTGCAGGCTGCGCACTCCGCGCCGGTCCAGATCGCTTCGAAAAGGGCCTTCACCCGGTCGACGATCTCGAAATCCTCGGTGCAGAGACCGAGCTCGAAGTTGCGCTTTCCTTCGCCCTTCGCGCCCAGCCCGGCGCCGGTGAAGTTGGCGCTCCCGACGTAGACCCAGGCGCCGTCGATCAGCACGGCCTTGAAATGGACGCGCGGGCACATCTTCAGCGACAGCCCTCCCGCCGTCAGGCGCCGCCGCTTCTCGAACGAAGCGCGGAACGGCCGCGAGGGCAGCTCCGCGTGGAGGATGCGCAGCTCCACGCCCCGCCCGGCCAACTCCGAGAAGAGGGCGAGCACGGAAGCGAATCTGCCTTCGCGCTCGACCTGCACGTCCTTCAGGTTCGAAGTGGCGATCAGCACGGATTCGCGCGCATGCGCGAGCTTTTCGCGGATCACTTCGCGGTACAGATCGCTTCCCTGCAGCAGCGACGCGGCGATGGCGCGCACGATGCAGCAATGCCACGCCGCGGGTCGCGGGCAACTTTACTGATTGCAGGTGTTCGGAGGGGTGCGGATTCCGTACTTCGGCGCCCCGGCGTTGCCGGTGTTGCGGGCATCGCGGCGCCATGAGGGCCAGGGCGTATCGGCGAGACCCTGATCGTCGGTGACGAACGCCCAGATGGTGGGCAGGGAAGCGCCGCCGCCGACGAACATCCGGCCGTTGCAGTCGATCATCGCGCCGCGAAGGATCCTGTTCGACACGGCGAAGGTCCACGAGGTCTGGCCTGCCTGGAGGGCTGTCAGTCGAAAGTTGGTTGAGCTTCCTGATGGCAGGTACCAGTGGTCGTCGGAGCCGTGCAGCGCGATGAACCCGGGCGGTGCGGCAAGCCCCGAGACGAGCATCCCTGGGGTTCCGCCATCACCGGGCTCGTAGACCGTGACGCCAGCGTCGTCCGACGCGTACAATTTTCCGTCGATGCCCAGCGTGGGTTCTGCGGAGAGGCCGCCGTCGGTGAGGCTCTTCGACCAGGCGGTATCCAGTAGTGGCGTGAACGCGGATAAAGTAGAAACAGTCAGTGAGCTTCGCGACGCGGCGAACACGTTTGTGCCGTCAGTGATGGTCCCGTAGTACGGGTTTCCGATCGATCCCGATATGGCCACGGACGGGCCGATGCCGCCGTCCTCCGTCAAGGGGTGCCAATCGACGCTGGAAGAGGTGCCGAACCACACGCCGCCGTCGAACACCATCGGTGATGCATGCCGGTCTCGATCGTCCGCTGCTTGCGATTGCAGGGCTGGAATGTTTGCCGGCGCCGTGACGCTCCACAGACTGGACCCGCTGAGGCTCACGTTGTCGGCGACCACAACCTGGTCGACCGGCACTCCGCCGACCGTGGCAGCGGCGACCGCCGGCCCTACAGAGATGACGTGGGGTCCGGTCGCCGCGGTCCAGAGGACGCCGCCATCCGGAGCGAACGCGCTGATTACACCGGCCAGATTGCTCGTGTAGATGGGTGCATCCGCACCGCCGTTGCCGATCGCGGGCGGACCGAGGACCGTGCCTGCGTCGGTGCTCCAGCGGATCGTTCCCTGATCTGCGGCAACGCTGTACAGAGTCGTCACGCCTCCGTCCGTCGTGGCGATCAAGTCGAGGTCGGGATGAACGGCTAGCCCGGTGACGGCGGCCGCGCTCGTGTTCAGCACCCGGCTCCAGAGCAGGCGCGTGGCGCGGACCTGCGTGTCGGACGGCGTGATCGCCCTGCTCGCGGCGGTACCGCCGTACGCGACCGCTTTGTCGTGGGCCTCGAGAATGAAATGCAGCATCCCGCTCGGGATCTGCGCGCCGCCGTCCGGCAGGGAGGCCGTCGCGACGCCGGTATGGAACGCGCCGTTGTGCACGTCGTTGAGCTCTACGGTGACGTCGAACGCGCATGTCGAGCTGCTCGAGCTGCATCCGAGACTCTGCGCGGTGCCGGTGCTGGTCCCGCCGTCGAACTCGATCCCGTCCACCCGCAGGGTCGCTGATGAGATGCCGCTGATGTCGCTAAAGCGGCCCTTCACGTGCACGACGTCGTTGTAGATGAACGTGCTCCCGGTCCAGCCGGTGTTCGCCGCGAGCGCCGGATAGGTCACGCCGGCGTCCGCTGGTTCCGCGTCACCCTTGTAGATCTTGATGAGGGCGAGGGTGGGCGGAGCGCCGTCGATCGTGCGCGTCGCCGCGACGACGGACTGGTGCCCGAGCCCGTCGGTCGCGCGGACGTTGAACGTGTACGGACCTTCCGCTCCCGCAGGGGCGCCCGCCGGGTCGAGCTCGAAGGTGTAGACGCTCCCGTTCACCCCCGCCGGCGCGAGCGCGTTCGATCCCGAGAGGAGGTGCGGGGAGACCACGCCGGTGGCGTCGGCAATGGTGACCGAGATTGCGATCGGCGCTGCTCCGCCGTCGGGGAGGGACCGCGCATATGGAGTCGGATCGGCGGCCACCGCGATCGCCGGCGGCTGGTTGTCGAAGTAGACGTGCTGGACGGCGCTGGTGGCGGCGCGGCCCGTGGGGCTCGTCGCGGAGATGGTGAAATCCAGGGGCGTGGTTCCGTCGAAAGAACCCGAGGGCCGGGGCAGCTCGAAGGTGAATTGGTTTCCGGAGCCGGCAGTTCCCGGGTGGAGGCAAGCGCCGCTCTCGCCGGCGACCCGCAGGCAGACGGTCGTGGGATCGACGCCTGCGCGGCCGCTGATGCTCGCCGAGACCGACAAGGGCGACCCTCCGGTATCGAAGAATGCCCGGCCGTTCGGGTCGGTGTAGCCGGCTCCGGTCGAGACGGCGATGTTCGAGAAGGCCGGCGCATCGGTGGGAACGCAGACGCGCTGCGCGAGATCGCAAGCTGCGCCCGGGGAGCAGTCCGCGTCGCTCGAGCAATTGCCGAGGCCGGAGATGCGGCAAGCCGTCAGCGCCAGGAGGAGGAGAGCGGTGAGCGTCGCGCGCATGGGTCAGAAGGCGAAGGTGAGCGCGGCGCCCGCGGCGGCGAGGACCGCGGAGGCGATGAAGAGCGCATTGGCGGTGTGCCCGGCCGAGTTCCCCGACCGAAGCTTGTCCAGGCCCGCCGGTGTGTAGGCGTTGCCGTTCGCGCGATACGCGGATTCCGCATCGTTCAGGTCGGACCTGCTCTTCGCGCCGAAGTAGGCACCCACTCCGGCCGCGACCACGGCGGCTCCGACGGTGGCATAGCCCGCCGGGCGCGTCCACCCGCGCGAGGGCGATGGCGTCGGTGGCACCGCTTCGACGGCTGCCGACGGCGCGGCCGATGGCGGCGTGACCCGTGGCACGAGGGGAGCGATGGGGACGACCGAAGCGGGCGGCGGTTTCGCGGAGGCAACCTCGGTCGCCGCGATCGTCACCACCGGCGTGCCCTCGACCAGCACGGGCAACGGGCGCACCGATTCGCGGCTACCCTCCTTCACGCGCAGGACGTGCACCCCGACCGGCACCCGCCGCTTCTCGCCCGCGGCCAACGGCGTGCCGTCCAGCTGCAGCGCGATCCCTTCCCCGCCTTGCACCATAGCCTCGCCGGTGCAGCCGGCCGGAACCAGCAGCCTGCAGACCAGCGCTTCGGCCCATGCGGTCGCTTCGGCCGCATCGCTCGAGACGTCGGGCCGGTTCGCCTCCTGCACGACCTTCCGCGCCTTCACGTCCACCAAGCGGACCTTGAGGGTGCGCGCCGTGTACGTAGCCACCACCACCTGATCGACGCTCCGCGCCACTCCCGCCGTCACCCAGCAGGCCTTGTCCGCGCATGGATGTGGCGCATCGAGAGCCAGGGCCTCTTTCACGCCCGGCGCGAGTTTCGCCGCGACGCGGATCCCATCTCCGACCCGCACGGCGGTCTCGTCCGCCAGCGCTCCCAGGACCAGCACGCCGAGCGTCTTGAGCGGTCGAGACGGAGTGAGCGGCGCGATCGGCGGCAGTGACGGGGGGACCAGCGGCTCGAGTTGCGGTTCCGTCTGTCCGAGCGCCGGAAGCGCGATCGCGATCGCGATCGCACACAAGGACCGAGGATTCATCCGAACAGCTCCTGCGAGGGTCCGTGTATGCTACACAATGCGCGATCCGGCGTCGCGGAGCCGATGTGGCTTTTTTCCGCAGATGAGGCTACATCGCGCCCGCCATGCGCGCCCTCCTTCCGGATTTCCTCTTTTCTGGCGGCCATGTCCAGGCTGCGACGGCGCTGATCGTGCGCGACGGCAAAGTGCTGGGCGCGGGGAAGCCGCCGGAGGGGGCCGAAGTCATCCCCATGCGCGGGCGCGCGCTCTTGCCGGGCCTGGTGGCCGCCCACAGCCACGCGTTCCAGCGCGCCATCCGCGGGCGCACGGAGCATCGAAGCCACGCCCGCGACGACTTCTGGAGCTGGCGGGAGGCGATGTATGCGGCCGCAGAACGGCTCACGCCGGACGATCTCCACGCCATCTCGAAGTTCTGCTTCCTGGAGATGGCGCGGGCTGGGATCACCGCGGTAGGCGAGTTCCATTACCTGCACCGCGACGCATCGGGAAAGCCATACGCCAACCCGAACGAGCTGGACCTGGCCGTGGCACGCGCCGCGCAGGACGCCGGCTTGCGCGTGGTCCTCCTGCGGGTCGCGTACGCGCGGAGTGGATTCCGCCTGCCGCAGAACCCGCGCCAGAAGCGCTTCATCGAGGGCTCGGCCGATGAATACCTGCAGAACCTCGACGCCCTCTCGCGCCAGGTTCCGGTGGGCGCGGCGCCGCACAGCGTGCGGGCCTGTCCCGCGGAGTGGATCCGGGACATCGCCGCGGAGGCGTTCCGGCGTGGCTGGCCCCTGCACCTGCACGTCTCCGAGCAGCGCGCGGAAGTGGAGCAAAGCCAGGCGGAGCACGGCGCCACGCCCGCCCTCGTGCTCGAGCGCCTGGGCGCGCTCCGCGAGAGCACGACGGCCGTGCACGGCGTGCACCTGACGGCGCAGGACATCGCAGCGCTCGGGCGGGCGCGCGCCACCGTGTGCGCCTGCCCGACCACCGAGCGCAACCTCGGCGACGGGGTGGTTCGGGCGGACCTGCTGCTCGCGGCGGGCGCTCGACTATGCGTCGGCAGCGATTCGGAGGCGCAGCTCTCGCCGCTCGAGGACGCGCGCCAGCTCGAGTACCACCTGCGGCTGTTGCAGGAGCAGCGCGCCGTCCTCGATGCGGAGCAGGGCGGCGTCGGCGGGCTGGGAGCGAAGCTCTACGCGATCGCGAGCGAGGGCGGGATGCGCTCTCTCGGTCTCGGCGGCGGCGCCTTGCGGCCCGGCGAGCCGGCGGATTTCATCGTCGTCGACCTGGACGATCCCTCGATCGCCGGTTGCAACGGCGACGACCTGATGGCCAATGCGGTTTTCTCCATGGAGCGGACCGCCATCCGAGAGACCTGGGTGAATGGCGAGCCGCTCCGGCTCGACTTCGAGGGCGCGCTGCCGGGTTTTCGCGCGGCGATGCGGAGGCTGTGGGGATGATCGATCCGGTCTCGCTGCTCCGGGAGCTGATCGCGGTCGACTCCACCTCGGCCCGAAGCAACTTCCCCTTGCTCGACGTCCTCGAGCGGCAGGCGCGGGCGCTCGGGCTCGCCACGCGCCGGCAGATCTGGACGGACGCTTCGGGCGTGCAGAAGGCGAACCTGATCGCCCAGCGCGGGGGCGAGAAGGGCGGGCTCGCGCTCGTGGGGCACACCGACTGCGTGCCGTTCGACGTCGCCTGGGCGGGAGCGCTCGAGCCCGCGGTCGAGGGCGGAAAGGTCTCCGGCCGAGGGGCCGCGGACACCAAGGCGTTCCTTGCCGCCGCGATCACCGCCGCCTCGCGCACGCAGAGGGCTCCTCTCCAGCTCGTCTTCACCGCCGACGAGGAGGTCGGTTGCCTAGGCGCGCGCCGCCTGGTCGACGAAGGCGCGTTGCGACCCCGCCACGCGGTCGTCGGCGAGCCTACGAGGATGATCCCGATCCTCGGCCACAAGGGCTACTGCCTCGCCGAGGTGACGGCGCACGGGGCCGAGGGCCACAGCGCCTATCCGGAGACCGGGGCTTCGGCGATTCTCGCCGCGGGACACGTCCTGCGCGAGGTGGAGCGCATCGGCGAAGAGCTGCGCGCGGAGGCCGATCCGCTGTTCTCGCCGCCGCACGCGACGCTGAACGTCGGACTGATCTCCGGGGGCAAGGCGAAGAACGTGATCCCGGGCCTGTGCACGCTGACCGTCGAGTGGCGCCCCCTCCCCTCGCAGGACCCGCGACAGGTCCTGCGGCTTCTCGAGGAGGCTTGCGCGCGCGTGCAGACCGACCGCGTCCGCATCGAAGTAGCGGTGCAGCGTCTCGACGCGGGGATCGCGGTGGCGCGCGATTCGGAGATCGTGACGTTCCTGCAGGCGCAGTCCGGCAACGCGCCCGGCACCATCCCGTTCGGGACTGAGCTGCCGTACCTGGCACAGCTCGGCGCGAGCGCCTGCGTGTTCGGGCCCGGCGACATCCGCGTCGCCCACCGGACGGGCGAATTCGTGCCCGTCGCCGAGCTGCTACGCGCGGCGGAGATCCTTGCCGCCGCCGTCGCTCGTTTTGCGAAGACGTAGTCAGACCGGGTTGCGCGAGCGGTCCGGATCGCCGCCGGTCAGCCGGGCGATCTCCGCCGCGAGACGCTGGGCGGGAACGATGGAAACGAGCGGGCGGACCGCCTCGCTGCACCGCGCGACCCGGATATCGACGACTTCGACACCGACCGTTACGCACAGCTCGCGCAAGCGCGCGGTTCGCCCGCCGTCATCGTCGTCGGGATTGAAGAGGACCGCGCCCATCCTCGGGTGCAGCGCCGCCTGAGGCCCGTGCAGCGCTTGCTCGACGCTGAGCCCTTCCGCCCACTGGAACGTGGCTTCCTTCAGCTTCAGCGCGGCCTCCGCCGCGGCGATCGCGTCGAACCCGAAGCCGGTGACGAGCAGCGGATCCTTGGCAGCGAGACGGCGCGCGGCATCGACCGGCGCAGCCTCCGCGAGCGCATCGCGGAGCAGGCGCGGCGCGCTGGAAAGATCGAGGCCGAGCATCTGACCGAGAGCGGCCAGCGCGGTGACGTACGAGACGGTGTGCGTCTGCGCTCGCTCCGGAGGGCAGGTGCGGACGACGTGATCGGCGTCGGCAGGGGCCGCATCGCTGCAGATCGCGAACGTCGTCGCTCCCGCCGCCCGCGCCTTGCGCAGCACGGCCGGGGTGAAGCCGCCGCCCGAATGCGACACGACCACGACTTGCGCGCCGGGCGGCACCCCCGTTCGCAGGGCGGCATCCTGTGACTCGACGGCCAGCGCGGGATATCCGGCCCACGCCGCCGCGACCCGCGCCGCGTGCAGCGACGTTCCCTGGCCGCAGAACAGCAGCGGGCGCGACGAATCCAGGCGCGGGACCGGACGGCGCAGCGCGGCCTCGACGGCGTCCGGCTGCGACTCGATCTGCGTATCGTAGCAGAATTTCATTTCGAGGAGCCGACCGCGCGGCGCGCGAAGCTCATAGATCGAACCGCCCGATCAGCGGCATGTGGTCGCTCTTTCCCCAGAACGGGCTCGAGCGATCGCCGAAGCGGCAGGTCCCCTCCAGGTCGAACCAGTTTACGCTCGCGCTGGAGAAGAGGTGGTCGAGGTGCATGCGCAGCTTCATGAAACCGGCGGTGGGAAAATCGCGCGGGTCGCGGTCGATCTGGTGAAGGTGCTCCTGGACGCCGACGAGCCCGCAGTCTTCCGTCAAGTACCGGTAGACGGGCGAACCGGGCGGAGAGTTGAAGTCGCCGGTGACGATGAACGGCTCGTTCCCGGCGTGGCGCTGGATGAAGGCCGCGAGCGTCTTCGCCTCGTGCAGCTGGTTCACGCCGAAGCCCATCCGCGGCGACCTGGTCCAGAACTGGCGCGAGAACGGCGTGGGCAGGGAGAGATGCGTGTTGAAGACGTGGAACGGCCTTCCCCGCGGGCCGATCAACTTCATGTGCGCGCAGATCCGCGTCTGCTTGCGGTCCTTCCAGCGCAGCACATGGTGGTACGTGATGTTGTGCGGGCTCTCGCAGTTGTGCGCGTCGATCTTGATCCGGTAGCGATGGACCAGGATGGCGAGCCCCATGCTCTGCAAGGGCGTATTCCCGATCCGGTTGACGTGGGCGCGAAAATAGAAAGCGTCGTACGGGAAGGGGGGCGGGCGTCTCTCGAACGCTTGCTCGAGCTCGCCCATGAACGATTCGAGCTGCGTCTCCATCTGGTGCGATCGACGGAAGACCAGGCTGCTGCGCAGCGACAGGGTCTCGACCTCCTGCAGGCAGATGATGTCCGCCGCCGGCTCGAGCGAGGCCAGCGCGTCCGCGATGGCGCGCTTGCTTCCTCGGGTGCTGGCGAGGCCGCGAAGCGCATGTCCGAAGTAACGGACGTTGTAGCTCAGGATGCGCAGGGCCACGGCCGCGAGTGTATGTTCCTCTTCCATGCTCGTCATCCGGAAGGCGGAGCCTCGCGACGTGCCGCTGATGCTGGCGTTCATCCGCGAGCTGGCAGAGTACGAGAAGGAACCACAGGCGGTGGTGGCGACCGAGGAAGACCTGCTCCGCGACGGGTTCGGGCAGTCGCCGCGGTACTTCTGCCTGGTGGCGGACTGGGAGGGCACACCGGCGGGATTCGCCTTCTATTTCCATACCTACTCGACCTGGCTGGGACGCTGGGGGTTGTACCTCGAGGATCTGTACGTGACGCCGCGCCTGCGGGGCAGAGGAATCGGCAGGGCCCTGCTCGTCGAGCTGGCCCGGATCGCGGTGCGCGAGAAGTGCGGCCGGATGAACTGGCAGGTGCTGGACTGGAACGCCCCCGCCCTCGAGTTCTACCGCGGCCTCGGAGCGAAGATGCTTCCGGATTGGGAGACGTTCCGCCTCGCCGGCGAGGCGCTGGAAAGGCTGGCGCGCGATGGATGAGAAGGATTTCGGGCGACGCGCCGGCGAGGCGCTGGGCAAGCTCGATGACGCCCTCCGGGACCTGGAGGGCGTGGAGTCGGATCTGGCCGGCGACATCCTCACCCTGGAGTTCGAGGACGGCGCGAAGTTCGTGGTGAACTCCCACTCGGCCGCCCAGCAGATCTGGCTCTCCGCCAACATGCAGGCCTGGCATTTCGGGTGGCAGGACGCGAGCCGGACCTGGCGCGACACCCGCTCGGGGGCCGAGCTGTTCACGGAGCTCGGGAGGCTGGTGAGCGAGAAGCTGGCCCAGGCGGTATCGCTGCGGTCGTGAGCGCACACTGATGGCCGGCTTGAACTGGCTTCCCATGACTTGCCACGCTCGGCCGGGGGCGTGGTCGTTCCAGCGAAAGGTCAATAGCCGAGCGCGAGGCCGGTGTTCAGCCGCGGATCGTTGGCACCGTAGATGCGGCTGTTTCCGACTGGCGCGCCGCCGAGCGAGGGCGCGCCCACGAGGATCGCCGAGACGTGGTTGGCAGGCTGCGGCATCGCGATCATGCGCGCCTGAGGCGGACCACGACCGCGTCCGGGCTCCCGGTGGTGGAGGTGGGGACCCATTCCAGAATGCCGGCCTGTACCCAGAACAGAGCTACGGCGGTGTCAGATCCATGGACCACGATACCCGACCTTTGCAGCCGCGGCAGTAGCGCCTGAAGCCACGCGCGGTTGTCTTGCTCCTGGATGAGGAAGCGCGCCTGTAGACCAGCCTGCTTCGCCGCGAGTACGGCGGCCCTGGCGCCGTAGATGGACGCGACCAACGTCGCCAGCGTCGCCGCTACAGCCAGAACGTCGGGCCAGTCGATTTGCATGGTGCCTCCTCGCTTTGTCACGGGCTCACTCCGCCGCCAGGTTGATGAGCTGTTCCGATTCCTCGCAGAGGAACCGGACCGCCGCGGCCGCCGACTCCGCCGTCTCGCAGCGCCCCTCATACCGCCGTGTCAGCACGGTTCCGCCCCACTCCTCGACCGACTCGCCGGTCGCCGAGAGCCCCAGCGCGGCGAGCCGTTCCGAGACGCGCTGATCGAGCAGCGACTTCGCCGCTCCC
>Ga0209235_1001328_pt1 | contig 13336 bp, 8 predicted proteins | sample GraSoi013_1_20cm_4_FD_185817 | JGI IMG/M metagenome (GOLD analysis project Ga0209235, IMG submission 185817) | Grasslands soil microbial communities from the Angelo Coastal Reserve, California, USA - Sample 09_25_2013_1_20cm (SPAdes) (version 2) | ecosystem: Environmental > Terrestrial > Soil >...
ACGAAGAGGAGGAAGGTGTTGTTGAGCCAAATGAACGTCCGATCCGTGCGTTTCACGATTTGGAATCCAACATGATGACCGACCCAGAAGACCCCGACCGTGACGAAGCTCAGCGCATAGGTCAGGACTCCTGTCACGATGTCCTCGAGGGCCGGGAGCTGCTGGTTTGCGGGGCCTGTGATGTACGGGATGGTCAGGCTGAGTCCAAGGACCGTCATCACGGCTCCAAAGATTCCGTCCGTGAGGGCCTCGACCCTGGTCTTCCCGAGTCCGGCGACGGTGCCTCCACGTGCGCTCATGGACCGGCCGCGCTATCGAGCGAGTAGGTAATAAGCTCGGCCCACGGGGACGATTCGAAGGCCCTCGCTTCGGTGGGACTGTGTCGCCGCTCTCCCGGATATCTTTATGATGCAGCCGTTGGCTTGTCGACCGTATGGTCGGGAAAACCGAGAGCACCGAGCATGAACGCATGCGAAAAGCTCTGGCCACGTGGTTCACGACCCAGGGGCTCTCGAACGTGAAGACTCCCGCGGATCCGGTCGCCGACATGGTGCCGGACGTTCAGGCGGACTACTTCGCCAAGATCGTCTACGGAGAAGCGAAGCTCTGCGAGGATTTTGCGACGCCGGATACGAAAGACGAGTTGCTGAACTATTGTGGGAGCCTCCCATCCGAGTACAAGCTCGTCCTCGGGATCCCGAAGGCCTGCGAGCCCACCGTTCAACGGGCGCTAACGGAATGGGGGTTCACGCACCGCATCCAGTTAGTCGGGCTTTGACCGACCGAAGGCGCCGCGACTTAGTGCCGCACTTCGAAGTCACGGTCTGCACCGTCAGGTTCCGAACGAGAATCTACCGCACTACTATTCGCATAGGCATCGGTACTCTCACACCTGATAACGCAAGCCAGGTTCGAACCATTCTTCGGTCGTTCGCGAAAGGTATTTGTCGGGCCCTTCCCTTCGCCGGGAGTGCTCCGAGGAGGGCGTCGTATGCGGTATGCATTCATTGCTTTGTTCGTTGTGGTTGTCTCTCTCTGCATGCTCAGTTCGACGGTGAGTGCCGCGCAGCCAGTTGCCACGAACTCGATCGCGTTCTCGAACACCCCGTTGTTGCTGGATAGCGGGAGCAGTGAGCCCGCAGTCACGATTGGGCCGGACGGAACCACGGTGTTCACTTCGCTCTCATGGATCACATTCGGAACGAATGTGTGGAAAACCGCCTTCGGCTCATCCCCCGCATTCCAAGGGATTCCCGACAACGGAATTGTCTCCGGGCAGTTGGGAGGCGAAGACGCGGACGCGGACATCGGGTCGACGGGTACGTTGCACTTCACCTCGTTGATCGCCTTGATCAACCCGCCCTTCAACGCTGCTCGTTTCGGCGTTTCCGCGATTACCTGCCGAAACGCGGACACGTCCAATAACTTCGGGAACTGCAAGGCGCAAATCCTCGACACGACCCAGGTGGACCGCTCGTGGATCACCTCGGATGGTGCGACGGTTTACCTTTCGTACCACGACAGCGGCTCGAGCACGTTGATTCATGTGTGGCGATCAGACGACGATGGCTTCACCTGGACGCGAGTCGGCGATCCGATAACCGGCCAAGGCGGCCTGACCGCGATGTCCACATTCAACAACGACCAAGGCCCGATCGTCGCGGACCCGACCACTCACTCGGTCCTCGCCATCTACGCCGCGGGACAGGGCGGCCACCAGAAGGCGACGAGCGCAAACTTCAACAACATCGTCGTCTCGCGAAGCGTCGACGAGGGCCAGACCTGGAATCCGACGATCGTCTTCCACGCGCCGGTCAACACCGCACTGAACAACGTCTTTCCGGCCCTCGCGGTGGATCCGACGAACGGGAAGCTGTACGCCGCATGGTCTGACCCCCACACGGTTTGGTTGGCGGCGTCCTCCGACCACGGGATGAGCTGGACCTCGGCCGTTTCGGTGAACTCCGGTGATGCGGCGACGGCGGATTTCCCATGGATCGCGGCTTTTGGCGGCAAGGTCGACGTCGTGTTCTACGGCACGATGGCGGCGAGCAAGGACGATCCGACGGCCGTATGGAATACCTACATCGCCCAGACAACCGACGACGGTTCGCATTTCACGCAGGCCACCGTGTCTGCGCACCCGAATCACATCGGGGTCATCTGCACGTTCGGCACCGGCTGCGCCCGAGGCACGCGGAATCTGCTCGACCTGTTCGAGATTGCCATCAATCCGTTGAGCGGCAAGGCAGCGATCATCCTCACGGATGATACCTTGACCACGTACACCCGGAGCGACGGGACGGTGGCCCCGCTGCCCCAGGTCGTCGTGGCCTGGGAGTCCTGACCGCGGGACCGTTTGCCAGATTCACGGATCGCCGCTCGCCGCCACTGACGTCGGCCTCGTCAGCGCCGATTCCACTCGGGAAAGCAGAATGTGGAGCCCGGCCGCCAGAGCGAATGAGGGCAGGGTCGCGCCGATCGGGAGCGCAAAGGCCACAATCACGAAATACAAAACCGCACCCGGGATCCAACTCGCGAACGCAGACCATCGCCAGCGTGGCGCGCCCTCGAAGAACTCGTTCGGAGCGTACGACCCCCGACGCACGACGAACGAGTCCGCGATGACGACCCCGAGGAGGGGCACGAACAGGCCGCCGATCAGGAACAGGAACCCTTCGTATCCTCCGCCAAGCCCCTCGCCGCGGCTCCAGAGGAACGCGGCGCCGGCCATCGCGACGACGGTCGCGGCGGCGATGAATGTGAGCTGGCGTCGCCTCGGCGCGAGGTTTTGGATGGAGACCGCGGTCGAATAGATGTTCGCGAACGCGTTGTCCGTCTCGTCCACGAGGATGATGAGGAGCGGGAACACACCAAGCCCCAGTAAGCCGATCACCGCCAGAAAGTTCGGCTGCCCCAGCGCGATTCCAAGCGCCATCAGCCCGGCGCCGAGCATGTAGAACAGTGTGTTCGCGATCGTGTAGCCGGCAGCCGTCCCGACTATCGAATCTTTCGAGGATCGCGCGAACCGGTTGTAGTCCGAAATCAGAGGCCACCAGGAGACGGGCATCGCGATCACGAGGTCGAGGGCCAGGAGGAGGGAGGCGACTCCTGAGAACGGTGCGTGCCGCGCGCCAATGTCGGGGCCTTTCAGGATAAGCGCAATCGCGATTGCGGCCGTCGAAGCGTAGACGAGCCAGATCGCGAACTTTTCGAGCCAAGCCCGGATGACCGTGAGCGGGCCCCCGAGGGCAAGCGCCGCGACGACGGCGCCGAAGATTGGGATGAAGAGAGCGACGGTGGACGGCCCGAAAACGTTCCCCACGAGCGTCGCTGCGGCAATCCCCATCACGAGGAGTTCGAACGCCGCCCAACCGAGGAGCTGGAACACGTTCAGCGCCGTCGGGATGTACGACCCCCGCCGACCGAGGATCGGACGGAGGCTCACCATCGTCGGGACGCCCGCCCGACTCCCGTGGTGGGCCGCCGCGGCAAGCATCACGCTCCCCAGCACCGAGCCGACGAACGCCACGACCGCGGACTCGGCGAGCGTCAGGCCGAACCCGAAGCCGCCGATGCCGATCAGGAGCGTCCCCGCCGCAAGGACGAGCAGCCCGACGCCGAGGCTCGACCACAGCACGAACAAGTCGAAAGTCCGCAGGACCCGCAACGCCGTCGGCACGGGTTCGACACCCCATTCCGGAGGCCTGCGCAGACGGACCATCGGGAGGCCAAAGCCTCCGCGTATATATCGGGTTCGCGAACCGGCGGCGACCGACTTATTTCTTGGTCTTCGCGAACTTCTTGTACGAATGCTTGAGCGCGGTGACGAGCGGGAGTTCTCTCCCCGCGAGGAAATTGATGAGGGCTCCGCCTCCCGTGCTCACGTGATCGATCCGGTCCGCCAGGCCGAATTGTTCGACTGCGGCGACGGTGTGCCCGCCCCCGACGATCGAGAAGCCGTCTGCCTCGGCGACCGCGGTGAGGAGCTCGCGGGTGCCGACCGAGAACGGTTCGAGCTCGAAGACGCCCGCCGGACCGTTGACGAAGATCGTCTTCGCCCGGCGGATCTCGTCGACGTAATGGGCGATCGTGTCCAGTCCGATGTCGTACACGGGCCATTTCGCCGGGAGATCTGACACGGGGACAGGCCTCCGCACACCGTCGTCGTTCAGGACCACGTCCATGGGCCGCAGGAGCCGTTCGGGAAACCGTGCGAGGAGTTCTTTGCACATCGCCCGGTGCGCCTCGTAGTCTTCGACTTCTCGGCGCATGAAGTCGGTCGTCGGCTTGCCGGGGTCGATCCCGGCGGCATCGAGGAAGAGGTTCGCGACGCCCCCGGACGTGAGGACGCTGTCCACGAGGTCCTTCTCGAGCATGTGCCGCGCGACCGCGATGGAGTCGTCGGCCTTCACGCCTCCGAGGAGGGCGATCTTCGGACGCTCGGGCTCTTGGACCGCGTGGCTCAACATGGTCAGCTCGCGCTCCATCACGCGACCCGCGAGGGAGGGCAGCACCTCGCAGAACCCGACGAGGCTCGGCTGCGCCCGGTGGGCCGCGGCGAACGCATCGAGGACAAAGAAGTCCGCGTGGGGCGCGAGCCGGCTCACGATGTGGGTCTTCGCCATCTTCTCAAGCTTCGTGTCCGCGAGCGCTTCTTCCTCCGAATAGAAGCGGGTGTTCTCGAGCACGATGACGTCCCCGACCTGCATCGATCCGATCGCCTCGATCGCGGGCCGACCGAATAGGCTCGGCACGTACCGCACGGGGCGTCCCAGGAGTGCGGCGATCCGCTCCGCGTGCACCTCGAGGGTCGTGAAGTCGTCCTTTCCCGGTCGCGACTGATGCGCGAGCAACGCGACCTTCGCGCCCCGCAGCTCCCGGATCGTGAGCAGGTGCTCCCGGATCCTCGCATCGTTCAGGAGCTCGCCAGTCGCCGGGTCGATCGGAGAATTGATGTCCACTCGCAGGAGGACCGTGCGGCCCGAGAGGTCAAAATCATCCATCGTGAAGAAGTCCCGGGCCATCGGCATACGACGCAAAATCCCGGAGCATAATAGTCCTTTCGCATCGCGAGTGCGCGTCGACCGCCGCGGCGGATGCCTCACGGTTCTCAAACGAGGAAACTGGGTTGGAACCTTTTTAGAGGGGCCTCGGGAATGGGCCGTGGCCACCGAGGGACCTCTACGCCCCAGGACCTCCTCCTGCCAGAGGGAAAACTCATCCGCACCACGCGGGGCGGTCCCAACGCGCTCAAGCAGCTCCTCCTCGATCTGAAGAAGTACTCGTTCTCGGGCTACGTCCGCACGGTCCGAGGTGGCAGCGGGAAACGGTCCGAGGGCATCGTCCTCCTTCGCGGCGGGAACCCCGAGGCAAGCCTGTACCACCGGGACGGCACCCAGGACCGCGGGCGGAGTGCGCTGAAGAAAGTATGGCAGGACTCGTACGACGAGTCGTGCATCCTGGAGCTCCACGCCCGAGTGGACATGGACGGTTTGGTGAGAGAGTACGCGGACTCGATCCTCGAACGGCCTGCGAAGGTCGTCAAGAAGACCAAGATCCCGCAGACGATGGAGCGGTCGGAAATCGAGAAGCAGATCCGCGCGTGGAAGGACAAAGGGTACGAGGTGTCCTCCCTCGAATCAAACATGGATGCCGAACCGTCGATCCTCGCGGCGTCCGTCGTCGCGATGCGCGACGGCGTGAAGAAGGCCGAAGCCGTCGGCGAGATGCTGGCCGGCCTCGACGTCTCCGGATTCGAATCCCGCGCCGCGATCCTCCGGGAGAAACTTAGGGACCCCGTGAGGCACCCCGACATCGATACCGAGGTCGAGAGCCTTCGGGATGCGGTGGAGAGCCTCCGTCAGATCGAAGCGCGTCGCCAGGTCGAGCTGGAGCGAGGACGCGACTCGCAGGAGCGCACGAGGAAGGTCCTGGACCTCGTGATGAAGCAGCAGCAGTCCCTGCGGCCCGAAGCCGGTCCCTACTCGACCGAGGACGTCGCGCGGAAGGTCCTCGAGGAATCGTTGCCCGCACGGGATGCGGCGACGAATCTCGTCCAGACGCACACGTTCGAGTCGTTCATCGTCGGAGAGAGCAACCGGTTCGCCCACGGTGCCGCGGTCGCGGTCGCGAAGCAGCCGGCCAAGGAGTACAATCCGCTCCTCATCACGTCCGGCCCGGGCCTCGGGAAGACCCATCTCCTCCACGCAATCGGGAACTACATCGCGTCCCATTCGAAGGAATCGAAAGTGCAGTACATGACCTGCGAAACGTTCGCATCGAGCCTCGCCAACGCGAAGGAGGTCGGCACCTTGTCCGCGTTCCGGGAACGCATGCGCGGCATGGACTGCCTGCTCATCGATGACATCCAGTTCCTCAGCGGCATGCCGGAGATTCACGAGGAACTCTTCCACACGTTCAATGATTTGCACGACACACAGAAGCAAATCGTCCTGGCGAGCGACCGCGCCCCGAAGGCGATCCCGAACCTCGATGAGCGCCTGATCTCGCGTTTCGAATCCGGGCTCGTCGCGGGCATCGAGCCTCCGGACCTCCTGATGCGGGTCACGATCCTCGAGCGTCGCGCCCGCGACGAGAACATCGCCATCGAGGGGGAAGTGTTGACGTGCATCGCGAACCTCGTGGCCAACAACGTCCGAGAGCTCGGGGGGGCCTTCAATCGGGTCGTCGCGTTCTCGTCGTTGATGCATCGCCCACTCACCCAGGATCTCGCCCGCGAAGTCTTGTCCGGTGCGACCGCGGAACCGACCCCGGTATCGGCCCCGCAACCGGTGCCTGAACGGATCGCCGACGAGCGGGCGGAGCGTCTGCCGACGTCCGCGACGGCAAGCCACGAGCTTACACCAGGCCGCAGCTACCTGATAGAGGAGGAGCGACCCGCGAGGGCGTTCCGCCTCTTGACGGATTTCCTCGGTGGCGGGGGCGGCGGCCTGGTCATCACCCGCACGAACCCGAAACGCGTGCGGCAGGCCCACGACTTGCCGACGGAACGCGTCCTATGGCTCACGGACCGCGAGGGATCCGCGGAGGAAACGATCGCTCCCACGCTCGAGCGGATCGTCTACGAGATCGAGGACTTCATGGGGAAGCAGACGCGCGGCGCCATCCTCCTGGACGGAATCGAATACCTGGTTTCGAACAGCTCGTTCGACGCCGTGCTGATGTTCGTCCGGCGGCTGCTCGATGCGATCTCCGAGAGTCGCTATGCGTTCATCATCTCCCTCGGGCCCGCGACGCTCAAGGACCAAGAGCTCAAGACGCTCGAGCGCGAGATGGAAGTGATCCGGTATCCGTGATCGTCGAAGGACCTACTCGAGAGTTTGAACCGCCTTGTGAAACTCGCGAATCTGGCGGAGCGCATCTCCCCAGGACTCCCGCTTCACGAGGGCGCTTGCGTCCTTGAGGATGCTGATGGGTCGGGAGAGGTTGTTGCCTCGGACCTTCAGGTCCAAGAGTTCGTTGCGCGCTTTCCGCATCTCCTCCTGGACGAACGCCGGGACGTCTCGCTTCATGCGCTCTTGCGCCTGCTTCCCGAACCGGAGGGCGCCCGTGACATCCCGCCGGTCGAGCGATTCGCGGCCTTGGCGGAGAAGTCGCTCCGCGTCGCGGAGGTCCATCCCCATGGCCCGCGCCTCGCGCGCGAGGCGATCGCCGCCATCGATCATCTGGCGGGCCTCGTGGAAGTCCCTCGCATCGGTCTGGAACGTGCCGAGCGCCAACTGGAACCGGTCCCAAGCCGCGTCGTAGTCGCCCGCCTCCAGCCGACCGACGGCCTCTTGGAGCTTCGGGGTCGCCGCCTGGACGCCCGCGTCCCCTTTCGCGGCGCGCAGTTCCTGGAGGAACGTGTCGATCTGGCCTCCGATGAAGTCGACGAACGCCACGTCGAGCGTGCGTCGGGCGTCCGCGATGAGCGTGACCGCTCGCTCGATGTCGCGTCCCTTGCCCGCCTGGATGGCGTCGTTGATGATCCGTTTCCCTTCTTCGATCTCGAGCCCGATCCGCTTGGCCGAGACGAGGAGAGGCTTCACCTCGTTCACCAATTTCGGGAGTTCGCGGTAGAGGAGCTTTCGGTCTCCGGATGGAATTCGGCGTTCCGATTCCCGTCGGGTCCGCCGCAACTGGTCGATCCGGTTCTGGAGGGGGCTCCGCGCCGGCTTCGCGGTGGCCGCGGGACCTGCGAACGAGCGCGTCATGGGAGCCTCCGGCCGGACGGTCTCGACGACCGGGGGTGGACCACGGATTTTCCCCATCGGGGCGGTCACGGTCTGCGCGTCTTCCGCGAATCGAACCCCGCAACTCGGGCAGCGGTCCGCGTCCGCCGGGACCGAGGTCTTGCACACGGGGCATTCGTATTCCGTCGATTCGCCTTCGGAGAACTCCGCCCCGCAACTCGGACACACGGTCGCGTCCGCCGAGACCAGCGTCTCGCAGACGGGGCAGAGGAACTGCTCGCCGAGATCGGCCGCGGCCTCCGTGACGGGTCTCGGTTTCGCCTCGGCCCCGACCTCCGCCGATTCCGGGGTTTCGCGGGCGACGTTCTTGAGCGTCTCGAAGATTTCGCGGTGGTCTTCCTTGCCTTCCATGATCGAGGCGAGGATCTCATCGATGCTCCGACCGTCCTTCACGGGCATGTCGACCGGATCCATGCTTCCGCCGATGTCGAACAAGGTCAGGTCCGTCTGGCACGAAGGGCACACGCGCGCGTCCGCGTCGATTGGAGTGTCACAGACGGGACAGACTTTCGTTTCTTTCGCTGGCGTAAGCCGACACCTCGAACTCGTCGACACGTTTCTATCTGGAAACTGCGTACAAAGACTTTCCGGACTCAGTCCAGAGAATGATAAGTCCTCAGCCCAGATAATCAGCGCAAAACGATTAAGTGAGCCTTGCCCCCGTGTGATGCGTATCCGGCGCGGCCATGGCGTTTCGCAGTGCAATCGACGGTCTGGACAAAGTGATTCGGAGCGACATCGTCCCACCGAAGATCATCCTCGTCACGGGCCCGCCCGGGTCGATGAAGACCTCGTTTTGCTACACGCTCATGTCGCGGTACTTGAAAGACACCGGGGAGTTCGGGTTGTACACCACTCTCGAGGAGACGGTCCAGTCGCACCTGCGGAACATGGAGTCCCTCGGCGTCGAGCTCTCGATGAACATGCAAATCAGCGACTTCACGGACCTCCGGGAGATCGACGCGGTCGTCGGCCCGGAAGACCAGACGGACTACCTCGCCTTCATCGAGCGGATGATCGGTCACTATCGCAAGGTGCACGGTCACAAGTTCAAGCTGTTCGCCCTCGACTCTCTCGGCGCGCTGTATTCGCTCATGGAGAACACGACCAACATGCGCAAGCGGATGTTCTACTTCTTCAAGATGCTGCGGGACAACGAACTCACCTGCCTCGTGGTCATGGAGCGGGCGCCGAACGGGGAGAGTCAGCTCCTCGGGAACGAGGGATTTCTCGTCGATGGCATCGTCGTGCTGGGACTGGACCGGTCTCGCGGGAAGCTCGTGCGATATCTCCAGGTCGAGAAGATGCGATCCGTCGATCACTCAATGGAGAAACACGCGATCGAGGTCCGGAAAGGCGGGCTCACCGTCCTCGGTCCAATCTTCGAAGCGGGAGGGAATTCATGAGCGACATTCACACGCCGCGCCTGGGAGGCTCGGCGCCATGCACGAACATCGGAGGGCACCGTAAATGGCCGAAGGATCGATCCTAGACGCGCTAGATGCACTGAAGAAAGTGGAAGAAAGCCTGAAGTCCCAGGATGCGAACCGAAGGGAGCGCGAGGCGGCCCTTCAGGATCAATCCGCCAAAATCGAGGAAGACCGCCGGGTCCTCGAACAGGAACGGACCTCGCTCTCGGAAGAGCGGGACTCGCTCGTCGGCCGGGAGAAAGGGCTGCGGGCCCGCGAGAAAGAGCTCGAGCAGAGCGAGCGGGGGATCACCGAGCGGGAGCAGGAATTCGATTCCACGAGACAACAGGTGCTCGCGAAGGAGAACTCGCTGGTGTCGCGCGAGCAGGAACTCGCCAAGCGCCTCGAATCCCTCGTGCGGCGGGAAGAGGACATCGCCCGACGGGACTCGGAGGCGGTCACCCATGTGAAGGACATCGCCGCGCGGAAGACCGAGATTGCCGCGAGGCAGGAGCAGATTGTGAAGCTCCTCGAAGACCAGAAGGCCACGCTCGATGCGCAGATCGGTCGGAACCGCGAGCTCATGGAGCGCGAAAAGAGGCTCGCGGCCGAAGAGGAAAACTTCGCCGCGGCCCGCGCGAAGATTGCCGAAGAAGGGAAGCGGCTCCTCGAGCGGGAGAAACAGTTGATCGCCCAAGAACAGGCGATGAAGACGATGCCTGCGACCCCCGTTGCAGGGCCTATCGTCTCCGTGAGACCGGCGCCCACCACCTCGGTGCCGTCCACGGGATTGCGGCCCCAACCGGTCCCATCCAGTCCGGCGCCCGCGGTCGCGAAGCCCGCCGCGCAGGCGCCGGTCGCGGTCGCGCAGATGGCGAAACCCGTCGCGAAGGTCGCCGTCCAGGCGCAGTCCGCTTCCGGCGGCGAATCAGAAATCGCGTGCCCTGCCTGCGGCACAATGATCTCGTCCGATGCGATCATGTGTTACGCGTGCGGCCACCGTCTCCAGGACGAGGCGGCCGTAGAGGAAACATCCGAGACGGAAGGCGAGTCGGAGATCCCCTGTCCGGCCTGCGGCACAATGATCTCGTCCGATGCGATCATGTGTTACGCGTGCGGCCACCGGATGGCGGACGACGACAAGGGCTCGAAGAAGGTCCCGGTCAGCGTGAAGAAGGTCATGAAGAAGAAAGTGATCTGAGCCGGGTGGTCGAGTCAACGCTAACGCGACGCGCGGGCTCAAGGCCATTCGGTTTTCTCACATTTTTCGGTCGAATTTCCACGATTTTCGGCGATTTCTATCCGCATGAGATGATAAAAGCATTCTCTCCATATTCCAGCGCTATTCTTCCGCGTGAGAACAGGTGCGTATCGGGATAGATAATCGCGCGGTAACCTATTTATAAAGAAGCCCCGGATGGCCCGCGCAACATGCCCACCGGTCGTAGTCCTCCGGATGCGTTCGGCCGACTCGACCTCAGGAGGTCTTGGGTTGTCTAGCCGATCCGAACGGAATGGGAAGGCCCTGACGTGTTTGATCATTTGGTCCGTCGCCCTGGGTGGCCTCTTCGCCGCCTTTGTGGCTCTCAGCCCGGCCGCGCGGGCCGGAACCTGCGACCAGGTCGGTGGCGTCATCACCGGGGACTGGACGATCACGACCGCGCAGGTGTGCACAGGAATCGTCTATTCAGTCGACGGTTCGATCAACATCAACTCCGGAGGCAGCCTCACGCTGGTCAACGGAGGTTTGAGTTTCTCCAAGGATACGTCTCATGAAGGCTACGCGCTCAACGTGAACGCGGGGGGCGAACTGGTCCTCGACCACTCGATCGTCACGACCCAGACGGATGCAATCAATCCGTTCCTGAAGCTCGCCTTCACGGTATCGGGCGCAGGCAGCCACTTCGCGATGAAGAATGGCGCGATCGTGAAATTCCCCGGTTGGTTCAACGCGACCGGCGCGACGATTGACATCACCGGCTCGCAAATCACCGGTTTCTCGTCGACCGAGCTCTTCGGCCTCGGCGTGTACCAAGACGACAACGACGACAGTCCGTTGATCTCTTGGGCGTCCACGACCGCGAGCCTCTACGGATCCCGAATCGAGCGGATCTATGAGAACGCGAGCGCGAGCAGTGGCAACGCGACGGGCCCCATCGAAGGCAACGTCGGCTTGACCGCGACGAGCAACCTGTTTGCCTACGACACGTACATCGGAGTCGACTTCTCCAACGTCCTCGGGTTGCACAACACGCTGCGGGTCGACGGCACCTCGAACGCCTACCTGTACAATGTCACGATCGACCGCACTCAGGACCCGGTCCTGAAGTCGTCGTGGCAGCCGGCCTACGTACCGCAGGCCGCGGGCGGAAACGTGTTCCTGCTGCGGTGGCTGCGAGCCTCCGTGGTCGATTCGACCGGGTTCCCGGTGAGCGGCGCGACGATTTGGTCGACCCTCAGCCCGAGCACGACGACGGCCCAGTATCCGGACAACGGTCTCTCCGCGACGCCGAGCGCCCGGACCCTCTCGTACCTCGGCAAGGCCGCGAGCGGCGCGAACGCGTGGAACCGGACGGATGCGAACGGCCTCGCCAGGATTCCGTTGTACACGGACCTGATCACGACCGCGAGCCTACCGAACGCGGAATCGTTCGGCAACTACCAGCTGACCGTCGCCTTTGGGGCGACGACGGGCCCCGGTGGTGTGAGCTTCGATCCGTACCCGGCGATCACCGCGGACGACAACACGAAGCAGGTCTCGGTGTCTCTCCCCATCCAGGTGCGCACGGGACCGGACCTGACGGTCCAGCCCGGAAGCGCCACGATGACGGTCCTGCAGAACCAGCCTTTCACGGCGTACGCCCTGATTTCGAACCAGGGGCAGACCACCGCGACGGCGGTCTCGGTCGGGGCCTATCTTGACGGAAACCGCGCGAACGAGGTCGCCCGAGTGAATGGCCTGACGGTCGTCACGTCCCTCAACCAGACGTTGAACGTGGCGGGCATCAGCGCGCTCGGGGCGCACACGCTCGAGCTCATCGTCGACCCGGACAACACGATCAACGAGGGCGGAGCCGCGCAAGAGAGCAACAACTTCGCCAACATCACCTTGACCGTCCAGCCACCGCCGGCCGGGTTCACCGCGATTCTGACCCCGTCGAGCGGCCAATCGGTCGTCTCCGGCAACTCGCTGGGCGTCACGGGATATGTTCGGGACTCGGGCTCGAACGGCATCGGCGGCGTCGTCTTGAACATCGAGCTGCGCAGCGGCGCTACGGTCCTCGCGACGAACTCCACGATGTCGGCGAGTGACGGCTTCTTCATCGGAACGATCACGGTGCCCCCGACCACCCAGGACGGATCGTACACGATCGTCGTGACGCCGGCGACCACACTGATTCAGCCGGATACACGTACGATCGGGGTGCAGAGATCCTCGTCCTTCTTATTCCAGAAGGTCCCGGTCCTCGGCATCGAGTGGTGGCTCTTCCTGGTCATCCTGGCGGCCGCAGCGGCCGTCGCGATCGGCGTGTCGCTGTACTGGAAAGTCTACGGCCTCGGCAAGATGGTCGAGTGCGGCGAGTGCGGTGCCTTCATCCCGGAGGACGCGACGACGTGCCCGAAGTGCGGCGTCGAGTTCGAACGGGACATGGCGAAGTGCTCGAACTGCCA
>Ga0209235_1001334_pt1 | contig 13303 bp, 12 predicted proteins | sample GraSoi013_1_20cm_4_FD_185817 | JGI IMG/M metagenome (GOLD analysis project Ga0209235, IMG submission 185817) | Grasslands soil microbial communities from the Angelo Coastal Reserve, California, USA - Sample 09_25_2013_1_20cm (SPAdes) (version 2) | ecosystem: Environmental > Terrestrial > Soil >...
GCCCTCCGCCTCTTCAACTCCTCCACATAGCGAAGCATAAGAGAAGTAACAGGGTCCAAAGCAATCCGACGAACATTCTCCCCTTCTACAACCTTGTTGATAGTCTTCAGAAGCTCCGTAAAGTCCGAGACATCAGTCGGGGACCCGCCGTACGGTGACAGACGGCTGCTTTCTACTCCAGCTCTCCTCAAACCGCTGGCATCTATGAATAGCAACTTTCCTTTCTTCTCCATCCCATCGATGTCCCAATCGTAGGACTGAAGGTTTCTCTTCACATGATCAGGATGTTCGTCCAGAGTTACGTAGAGTCCCGTTTCGCCGAGCATTGCACCGTGGTAGAGGTATTGCAAGGCGAATGTAGTCTTGCCTGAGCCGGGGCTCCCGACGACTAGAATGCATCGTCCGTCCGGAAATCCTCCTCCTAGAAGCTCGTCCAAGCCTTTGATGCCGGTGGGAACTCTGTCCAAGAAGAATGCCAAGGGCTTTACATCTGTTGAATGTATAAAAACAGTATCTCGAAAAACGGTCTAGACTTCCTTAAACTGGCCCTGTGCACTTTGAAGCCATATCTTAGACGATATCAGCTTCGATGAGGTCTTCTCTGCCAAAACTATTCGGACGATCTGTCTGTTCGCTGGATCAGCGGCTAGGCTGCAGCCAAATGCGAAGCACCAGCAGACCCCCATGAACAGCAGAAACCGATTGGTCACAAGGATAATTGTAGGCCGAGTCTCAATGGAATAAAGAAGACTGAAGCCCCCCGATATGCCTACGACAAGTGAGAGAATTGTCGTGTGAAAAGGGCCAACATCTATTGTCCGCAGTCTCAAACCGCCGAGGTAGGGTAGGGCAAGAGCAACCACAGGTACCATTAAGGATCCGATAATCGCTAACGTGATGTTGTCTGCCGTCAGCGAGATCACGTCTGACGTCTTCGTCAGTGACGAGACGACTGGTAGATGATGTCTAGACAAATAGATCGCGAAGGAGATGATGACAGCGAGAATGATTAGGAAGTAGGTCAGTTGCCGGTGGAGAGTCAGCTTGACTCTCTTTTCAGCTTTGATCGCTTCTAACTCTGACACATTTGATGTTATGATATGTGTACCTCGAGTGATCAAGAGATAGAGTTGGATGGCCTTCGTGGAGACAAATCCTCCAAAGAAGTACATGTAGGCGTAGCCAAGAGGGATTGCAACAAGTGAAATCACCAGTGTGCTGGTTAGGGCCAGTTCTAGAGCAGTAAGACCCAGTTGCGCATTACCCGGACGGATCGGATATGTTACCAGATAAGACAGAAAGTGGATCGAGCCGATCAGGAATAGTAGGAAAGATATTACTGAACAGATCAGAAGTTTCTGCGGCTGTGGGACACGGAGGGTTTCGATCCCAATTCGCTCTAATCGGGGTCCGGTTCAATCCAGCATATTTAGGAGAACTGGTCCCAGGCCAGTCAGGTCACAGTTAGGAGGTAGCGAGCCTTTCCAGAAGAGACAGATCAGATTCTCAAGCTTGTCCGGACCTATCGGCCTAGCGGACGCATTTCGATAAGAAGAATCGGAAGCTTCGTCAACGAAGTATTTCTCGTCAACGTTGATGGCGAGAAGTTGGTTGCGAAACGCTACACGAATTGGATTTCACTAAAATGGCTCACACTCAGCCTCTACGGACTGGGAAGCGTTCGCTTCTCAATTTCAGGCCGCAGACGAATGGAGGCGGAATACGCGTTCAACTACCTCCTTTCCAAACGAGGATTGAGCGTTCCAGAGATTCTAGGTGCTGACACGAAGTCGAGATCCATTCTCTTCTCATTCATTCCAGGTGACGGACTATCTACTCTTCTGGCAAAGCTGGCTCAATCAAGTCAGATCGGCGAGCGGGAGAAAGAGGCAGCCCGCATGGCAGGATTGCTAATGGCTAACGCGCACGAGCTAGAGGCCGCCTTAGGAGACACAAAACCCGAGAACTTCATCGTCGACCGCGATGGCAGAGTCACACTCGTCGATCTAGAACAAGCCCGATACAAAGGGGATTATGGTTGGGATGTTGCCGAATTCCTGTTCTACTCTGGCCACTATTGGTTGCCGTTCAACAATGCTCTTCTGGGATACGTTGAGGCATTCGTAAACGGGTACCTAGAGAAAGGGTCCGCACGAGTTCTAAGGAAGGCCGCATCGCCAAGATACGTGCGGGTGTTCTCTGTATGGACTCCACCGAACATTCTCCATAATATTCGGAAGAGACTGCTCGACGCGTAGAGCGCCCTCGGGTCTTGGCTGTCGGCTAAGTAGTGAGGGAGGGGATCGCGTCGGCTAGTACTCGTCGTCCCCGCCGGGACCTGGACCCCCTTTCCCGCCCGCCGGGCCGCCTTTGTCGACTCCCTTGGACGCTATTACATCGTCTATTCTGAGAATCATGGATGCGGCTTCGGACGCCGACTTTACGACTTGCGCCTTGACTCTGAGGGGTTCGAGGACGTTCAGCTTCTTCATGTCCTTGACTTCCCCAGAATAAACATCGACGCCGAACCATGGATTAGCTGCTCTCTCGTGTTTGGACCTTAGTTCGACGAGTATGTCGATAGGATCGAGTCCCGCATTTTCTGCAAGGGTCGTAGGCACTGCCTCCATTGCTTCAGCGAAAGCCTCTATTGCGAGCTGTTCCCGTCCGCCGACTTTAACAGCGTATTCTCTTAGGCGCTTTGCAAGTTCTGCTTCAGGAGCGCCTCCGCCTGCGAGGATCTTTCCATCCTCGAGTGCGTTTCTCACAACGGATAGTGCGTCGTGGAGCGATCTGTCAGCCTCGTCGACGACGTGTTCGGTGCCTCCGCGGACTACGATTGTGACTGCTTTCGGATTCTTGGCGTCGCGTACGTAGACGAGCTTGTCTTCGCCGATCTTGACTTCCTCGATCAGTTTCGCTTCCCCTAGAGCATCCTTGGTGAGCTCCTTCACGCTAGAGACTATTCTTCCGCCAGTAGCTTTGGCTAACTTCTCAAGGTCCCCGCTGCTGACGTTCTTGATGGCGGTGATCCCGCTCTTCGCCAGGAAGTGCAAGGCGACGTCATCTATTCCTTTTTCCGAGAAAACGACGTTCGCGCCGCTCTTTTCGATCTGCGAGACCATGTCTTTCAACATCTTCTCTTCCTCTTCGATGAAGAGGTGCATCTGGTCGGGGTTGTTGATGTTGATCTTCGCGTCGAATTCTGTTTTTTCGTTTTCCAGTTTAGCGTTGAGCAGAGCTATCTTCGCGAGTTCTATCTTCTTCGGCATCTGAGCATGAGAGATTTCCTTGTCAATGACGATGCCCCTTACGAGCTCCGTCTCTTCGAGGCCTTTCCCATGTTTCTTTACGATCTTGATCAGATCAATATCAGCCTTGATTTTTCCGTCGACCTTCTCTGAAACTTGCTTGACAGCTTTTACCGCAATGTCAGCGAAGTGCTCTTTCGCTACGACTATTCCCTTGCTGTACATCGAAGTCATGGCCACATGACGAAGAGTCGCATCGTCTTTGTCTGTAACAGGGAACGAGAGTTTGTCTAGAATCTCTATCGCCTTCTCGGCTGCCTTCTTGTAACCGTCAACGATAACGGTAGGATGGACGTCTTTGTCTAGGAGTTTCTCAGCCCTTTCCAGCAATTCTCCAGACAGTAGGACAGCGGTGGTTGTTCCGTCTCCCACCTCGTCGTCCTGGGTCTTGGAGACCTCAACCAGCATTTTGGCCGCTGGGTGCTGAACGTCCAATTCTTTCATTATTGTCGCGCCATCGTTTGTGATGGTCACATCGCCTATGGTGCTGACGAGCATCTTGTCCATTCCCCTGGGGCCAAGAGTCGTTCTGACGGTTTCGGCGATAATTTTTGCGGCAGTAATGTTATTTCTCTGGGCTTCTTTCCCAGTAGATCGTCCCGTTCCTTCCTTGAGGATATAGATGGGAACTCCCCCGGCTGTTTGTGCTGACATTTCATTCAAACCTCTGAATTTGAATCCACGGGTAGTTGGAAAACGGCGTTTCTTAAGGTTTACTCGATCTAATGGTCCAGAAATCGCAAATTGCGACATGCCAAGCTTCGTTTCGTGCTTTCGTAGGGTTTGGAGTGCCGAATGGGATTCTTAGAACCCGTCCATTGAGGCAAAGGTACCAATCTCCTCTTTTCAAATGGTCTAACGGTTTCTTCTCATGGCTACTCCAGAGAACCCAATGGCCTACCTGCTTGCACTCGGTCTCCGCAAGATCGAGCAGGAGAGACCTGAGCTGGCTAATGACCAACAATATGCGCAGCTGAAGGGCCAGCTCTTACAAGATGCTGACGGGCATTTCCGCGAAATACAGGCTACTTACGCGACAGTCTTGAAGACTCAGTGTCATTGTGGAGGTCCCCTGGAGCCGGTGGATCATGATTTTGGTCGAAGCGGCGGGATGATCTATGACAGCGTGGTAGCCAAGTGCAAGTCTTGCGGCTCCACCCAGAGCTTCCAGTTCCCGAAGGAGGGTTTCATCTCGGAGGCTAGGTCGGCTATGGCGTTGAGGGATTACCTGCAGCGAAACTACGGGGTGGACTACGCCGGGGTTGCTATGAGTGAGTTGCAGAATCGCTCAGTCGGCGGATCCTGAAACCTACTGCGTCCCAATTGTCTTTTCATACATTCTTCTGAATGTCCAGCGTAGCGCATTCTTCAGCTCGTTGAGTCTCCGTTCATCGCCGTAGTTCTTAACGTGGATTTGTTTCAGAGAGTTTGCTTCTCGATCTATCTCATATGACAGAACTCGATCAGGCGAGAGCTCCTGCTTTCTTGTAGATTCCTCATCCTTCACGTGCAGGGGTTCGAGCACCTTGCCGACTAGGAATGATCGAAGGGGTGGGGCGTTGGCGTCGAACTTGATGTCCTTCGAAGGAACGATACGAATGTCTTGGCCTTCAACGAAAATATCGGCGAGGAGGACTCCGCTGATTGTTCTGATAGTCTGAGGCGGGTTCGAGTCGATCGCGGCTGGCGTCCCCGGAATAGATTTTGGTAGTTGGACTCGGCGATAGCTCTTTTCTGCGAGGATGTTGTCTACTGTTTCGAGGAACGATTGTAGGTCGTGGATTTCGTTCTGGTGTTCTGCGACCTTCTTTTCCAGATACGATTTGAGTTCAGCTAGACGTTTAGTGGTCTTCTCTTGAGTCTCTGACAATCGTCCCGCTCTTGAACTGGTTTCTGGGATTCTTAAATAATCCATTCCCGTCTTTCTGCGCGCTCATCTGGTGTGTTTGGTTGGAGGAAGCTGTCCGGGTCCAGGATGTTCTCACGGGTAGCCTGGACAGCAAAGATGTTCTCGTCCGAGGTTGGCTCCAGAACAAACGGTCAAGCGGCGGAATCGTCTTCCTCTTCATCCGAGACGGCTCTGGCGTCGTACAGTGTACAGTCCGGAAGGGCGAGGTCGACGCAAAGTTATTCGATCTCTTCCTCTCCACTCGCTTAGAGTCGAGCGTTCAGATTGAAGGCGAGGTAAAACCAGATCCCCGGGCTCCAGGTGGAAGGGAGATCGTTGTCCACTCGGGTAAAGTGGACTCCGCGGCCTTAGAGGAGTTTCCGATTGCGAAGCAGTTTCAGGGACCCGATTTCCTCTTGGATAAGAGGCATCTCTTTGTCCGGAGCGACAAGATGCGCGCGGTTCTCAAGGTCCGAGCGGTCATACTGTCGGCTGCTCGCTCCTGGCTTGACTCTCACGATTACCTGGAAGTACAAGTTCCAACTCTAACCTCAGCGGCTGTTGAGGGTGGCGCGACTCTCTTTGAAGTGAAGTATTTCGATGAGAAGGCGTACCTTACCCAGAGCTGGCAGCTGTACGCTGAAGCGTTGATCGCCGCTGTGGGGAAGATCTATACTATCGCTCCATCGTTCAGGGCGGAGAAATCGCGCACGCGCAGGCATCTCACGGAATACTGGCATCTCGAAGCAGAGGCGCCCTACGTTGACTTGGACGGGATCATGGAGGTTGAGGAGCAGATGTTGAGCCATGTTGTTGGGCAGCTGCTGGAGCGGACGAGTACACAGTTGGTTCTGTTCGAGAGAGAGAGGGAGGACCTGGAGAAGGTCAACCCCCCGTTTCCAAGAATCACTTACGACGATGCTTTCAAGATGATTGGTGGAGAAAAATCCGGGATCAAGTGGGGTGATGATCTAGGCTACGAGCAGGAGAAGATTCTGACGACGCACTTTGATCGTCCCTTTTTTGTTACGCGGTATCCGAGGAAGGCGAAGTCGTTCTATCATAAGCCGGATCCATCAAACCCCGAGGTCACTCTGTCCGTCGACCTCCTGGCTCCGGAAGGCTACGGCGAGATCACCGGTGGCGGACAGAGAATAGAGGACTATGACGCACTGATCGCGAGGATCAAGGAGGAGGGCTTGGACCCGAAGAGCTACGCATGGTACCTAGATCTAAGGAAGTTTGGAAGCGTCCCTCACTCGGGATTCGGAATGGGACTCGAACGGGTTGTATCATGGGTCTGCAAGCTCGAGCATATCCGGGATGCGATCGCGTTTCCGCGCCTCATCAACAGGGTATATCCCTAAGATCCTGTGAACGGACTGGGTCACGAGGTCTTGTGAAAAGTGTGAAGGACTTTTTTTGTTTTGACATACCCCCGGGGGGGTCGAGAAAGAGATAACGGAAAGAGAAAAGATAGTAGAAAAGAGAAGCTAGTAGATTCGAAGCGTTATCAACGGCGAATTCTATCTTCTCTACTCTGAAAAGTAGTAAGCGTCTCTTTTCGCGGGGCCAGTCAGGCTACCGGTTGCATGCGGATAGCCTCAGCCTTGATTCTCTCTGCGATCTCCATGCTGGCTCGTCTCTGGGCCTGCCGGGTCTCCGCCCCGATGTGGCAAGTGACGACTGTCGTCCCACTAGGCAGGTTGACGAGTTCCTTCTCCCAATCATCCACTGGCGGCTCCAAGTGGAACACGTCGAGCCCCGCGCCCCCGATGTGCCCTTCCTTCAATAGTCTGAGCAGAGCCTGCCCTTCGACAATGTCGCCCCTTGAAGTGTTTACAAGGTACGATCCCTTCCGCATGATTCTCAGCCGTGCATCATTTAGTAGATGGTGAGTTTGGGGAGAATATGGAACATGGACTGTCACTATGTCGCATCGCTGAAGGAGATCATCGATCGAGTCTGTTATCTCATAGCTCAATCCCGGGACCCCGCGAGGCCTGATTACGTCGTAGCCGAGAACGTTCGCTTGGAATCCCACAGTTAGAATTCTTGAAACTTCGTTGCCAATCCGTCCAGCTCGTCCGATAATGCCTATCCTTTTCGATTGCAAATCTTCGCCCATCAGCTGATTCTTTATCCACCCGCCCTCCTTCATGCTCCGGTCCGCAAAGGGAATCTTGCGCAGGAGGCAGAGCATCAGTCCGACGGTCAGTTCTGCAACACTGGTTGTAGGCGCGCTTGGTGTGTTGAGAACTGTGATTCCCTTCTCTCTGGCCGCTTGAAGGTCGATGTTGTCTAGGCCAACACCGGCTCGTCCGACAATCTTCAGTTTAGAATCTAGAATCAGACCGGCGTCGACCTTTGTTCTACCCCTAACTATCAAAACGTCATACTGGCCGATTATGCTAGCAAGTTTCTGCTTGTCGAGCCCCGGCTGGTTGTCGACCGTAAAGCCTGCGTCTGAGAGGATCTTGACGCCCTCGTCATCGATCGGGTCCGAAATCAGAACTTTCAAAGCGCTCAGTCAACTGTTCGAAACGGTCGCATTCGCCTTCGCGATGGGTGGTCTTAGTTTCCTCAAGAGCGCTTGAGCAGCGATTGTCACAGGGTCCCAGACGGGCGCGAGCGGGGGAGAATAGCAGGTCTCGATCTCAGCAAACTCTTGAACTGTCAGTCCGAGATGAGCTGCCATAGACGCGAAGTTTGCCCGTAGAGTCGCCCCCTCCTCGCCGACAAGCTGAGCTCCGAGAAGCTTACCGTTCGAGGGATTAGCGAGCAACTTCACGGTTAGGTCCTTGCCACCAGGATAGTAGGAAAGTCGCGTGGACCCCGTTATTCGGACAGAGACTGGAGTGATTCCGATCTTCTCGGCCATAGCAGTTGTTGGGCCGAGGGTTGCTACTTCGAGGCCGAAGAGTTTCACAGTCGTCACGCCGGTCGATCCCGGGTATCGTGCTTCGCCTCCGGCGGCATTTATGCCTGCAACCAATGACTGTCGAACCGCCGTCGTGGCGAGCTGGAAAAAAACATGTCTTCGGCTTATCAAGTCAAAGGTCTCGATGCAATCTCCCGCAGCATAGATGTTGATTTTTGAGGTCAACATTCTTTCGTCGGTTTTGATCCCGCCTGACTCACCGAGCACTATGCCAGCGTCCTTCGCGAGTTCCGTGTTCGGCCTAACCCTAATCGCCACGATAACAGCATCGACGTTGTACGTGTGATTCGAGATTCGGACTCCGCTGACTCTTCCATTGTCGCCGAGAATCTCCTCTAGAGTTGACTGGAGGTGGTATTCGACACCGTGTCCCTCTCCTTTCTGTCTAACGACGGAGGCCATGTCAGGATCGAGAATGACCGGGAGAATCTCCGGGACTATCTCTGCCTGCAATGTTGCGACTCCCCGGACGAGCAAGGCCTCCGCCATTTCTGAACCGATGAGACCCGCGCCGATGATAGCAACCTTCCTCGATCTTGATTCTCCGAGGTAGTTCGCGAGTCCCTCCACATCATTCATCGTCCGGATCGTAAACACACCGTTTAGTGTGGACCCCGGAACTTCAAGGGTGGTCGGACTTGCGCCAGTTGTGAGAATGAGACTATCGTACTGAAGTTCACTTGCGGGCTGATCTTGCGACTTCAGTTCTAGCACTCGTTGGTCAGGGCGAATCCTTGTCGCAGTGACCCCTAGTTTGAGGTCTATTCTGTTTGTATGTTCGTAGAAGTCCTCGTCATATCCGATGAGGGACCGCATAGCAGGAACTATCCCACTGAACGCATAGGGCAGTCCGCACCGAGAATACTCCGGCAGACCCTCGTCCCCTACAATAGTGATCTCCGAAGTCCTATCAGTCTTCCTCGAGTAGAACGCGGCTGTTGTTCCGGATACTCCACATCCAACGATGACTATTCGCCGGGCCATACGGTCCCCCAGTGACGAATCGTCCGATAATGGTTTCTCTGAGAGCTCATTCTAGACCCATGAGTTAGCTTAATTTGGAGGATTGAGGGATGTCGAGATGACCATTATGACGAAGGCAACCATGGATAACTTCTTGAAAAACGGCAAAGGACTACTCCTTGCCTATGATCAGGGCTTCGAACACGGCCCATCTACAGACTTTAACGAGAAGAATATTGATCCCAACTACGTACTGGATATCGCGGTCAAAGGCCAGTTTACCGGCGTGGTTCTCCACAAAGGAATCGCTGAGAAATACTACAACAGCAAAGTACCTCTGATAATCAAGCTAAATGGGAAAACAAGTCTCCCCAAAGGCGAGCCCATCTCTTCACAAGTCTGCAGTGTTGAGGAGGCCATCAGCCTCGGAGCAAAAGGAGTCGGCTACACGATCTACTTGGGAAGCGCGAACGAGAATATCATGCTACAAGAATTTGGCGAGATTCAAGAAGACGCGCACGAAGAAGGAGTGCCAGCCGTCGCTTGGATCTACCCCAGGGGAGAAGCAGTAAAGAATGACACCTCCCCCGAAATTGTCTCGTATGCTGCGAGAGCCGGTCTTGAAATCGGCGCAGACGCTGTCAAGATCAAATATTCAGGAGACCCGACCAGCTTCAGGTGGGCCGTGAAAGCCGCGGGACTCGCCAGAGTCTTCATGTCCGGGGGACCGAAAGCTCCGACCGACGAGACATTCCTCAACCAAGTGAAAGGAGCGATGGACGCAGGGGCGACGGGGCTAGCTGTCGGAAGGAATGTCTGGCAGCATGCAGACCCATTGAAGATGTCAAGTGCGCTTCGGGAAATCATCTTCAACGGAAAAGAAGTGGATCGTGCGCTTCAGATGGTTGTCGCAGAGTAAGAATTTCGGAAAAACTCTCGACTCCATCTCTTCTTAGTCTCGCTCTCTGGGGGCTCGATCTATCAAGTCGCTGAGAGGTTTTGTCCTGGTTGTGAACTTCAAGACCTACATTGAAGCGACCGGGAAACGCGCGATCGAGCTAGCGAAGGTCGCAGAGGAAGTCTCAGGAGAGACAGGCGTAACAATCATAATAGCGCCACAGTTCACTGACATTGAACCAGTCGCAAAGACTGTCGACATCTCTGTTTTCAGTCAGCATATAGATTCTGTAAAGCCAGGCGCGCACACCGGCCACGTACTTGCCGAGGCCCTCAAGTCAGCCGGTGCTGACGGGTCACTCCTCAATCATTCAGAAAAACGGATCGCCTCATCAGAGATCGCTGAAAGTGTGAAGTTGTGCGCCGACGCCGACCTTCGATCCCTGGTATGCGCCGATACGACCGAGGCCAGCGTCGACGTCGCAAAAATGCTGCCCGACATGATCGCGATCGAACCACCTGAGCTGATAGGAACGGGCATCTCGGTTTCGAAGGCTCGTCCCGAGCTGATTACGGAGAGCGTCAAGCAGATTAGGAAAGTGAATGGCAGTGTGAGGATTCTGTGTGGTGCAGGGGTCACAACAGCCGGGGACGTTTCAAAGGCGCTAGAGTTAGGATCTGAAGGGGTCCTAGTAGCAAGTGGAGTGGTAAAGAGCAAGGACCCTAGAACGGTTCTTCAGACCATGGCCAGTAAGATGCTTTCTGAACGGAAAGGTTTGTTCTAGGCGTAGACTAAATACCGACCAGCCGTCCCGTCCCCATCGTCGACAGTCATGACTCCCAACGACTGGAGAAGAAACGACGCTCTTCTTCGAATCTTCGCCTACGGGTCTGTTATCTCCACGTACGTTCTCATCGTGATCGGCGGATACGTGACAACAAGCAATTCTGGCCTAGGCTGTGGAGAATCCTGGCCTTTGTGCAAGGGGGCGGTCTTTCCCTCGCTGAACAATCCCGAGGTCGTGATCGAGCTCACACATAGACTGTTCAATTCCGTCGTCGGAGTCTTCATCCTAGGGATGGCAATCGTAGCTTGGACAAGATACAGGACAGCAGGCAATGTCGTTCTTCTATCAACAACGAGCCTCGTCGCGCTGATCGCGCAAGTGCTGCTGGGAATGGTAACAGTCACCACATCGCTGAACCCTGTCGTTAGTGATGCGCATCTTGCACTTGCATCAGCAATCCTTGCAGTCGTCGTAGCTAACGCGATAATGGTCAGAAATCTAACACTAAGACCGACTGAACTGAGGCAATAATTATCGATCGATTACCGATATAGCTAGTGCAAAACCCTTTAAAAACAAAACACTCGGGAGCAGAAAAGCTCAGAGAATTCGGGGATGGCAGTCTCCAGTACTCAGGTACAGTTCGATTCACTATTTGGCCTCTTCACCTATCTCGCCTTTGCCGTAGGAATAGTAGTCTTTACCTTCATGATCTACCTTATCGTCAGATACAGGGAGAAGGCATCTTCAAGACAACCGGAGGATACTCCGATACTTGGCAAGCAACCTCAATCAAGGGGGCATGTCAGAACGGTTCTCCTCACACTCACTCTCTCGACAATAATCATCGTCCCACTGATTGCAGGAAGCTTTGGCGCGATAGAGAATATCCTCACGCCGCCTCAGCAGGTCTGTCAGGGCTGTGCAGTCGAGGTTATCGCCCATCAGTTCTACTGGGAATTCAAATACGATAACGGAACAAAGCCATTTGATACTCGTGACACTCTTCGTGTCCCTGCCGGAGAGAACATCCGCCTTAGCGTTACGAGTGCGGACGTTTTTCACGATTTCGGGATAATTGGTTACGATATCAAGACGGACGCGATTCCCGGACGCACTAACACACTCTGGTTCTACCCAAATGCGCCGGGCAACTTCACCATTCAATGTTTTGAACTGTGCGGGTCGGGCCACGCATTCATGAAGGGTACGCTCTTAGTTATGTCTCAAGCGGCCTACTTTGCTTGGTACAATAGTACGGTAGTACACTAGAATGGCGGAACAATCATGGGCGTCTGCTAGAAGATGGCTCTACACCACCAACCACAAAGATGTCGGCATACTCTACCTCATCACTTCGATATTCCTCTTCGCTGCTGCCGGTGTCCTCGCGCTTACAATGAGGACCCAACTGTCAGCCCCCGGCAATACCCTACTCACCTCTGACATCTACAACCAATTCGTCACTGTACATGGAATGTTGATGATCTTCTGGGTGCTGTCTCCGTTAGCCTTTGGTTTTGCAAACTTCATCATTCCGTTACAAATTGGCGCCCGCGATCTGGCGTTTCCTCGATTGAACGCAATGAGCTACTGGTTCTTCCTCTTCAGTGGAGTCATGATGATTCTCAGCTTCTTCTTCGGTGCGGCACCAGACCTTGGCTGGACGTTGTACTCGCCCCAGACCGCCGCCCTTTTCACCCCCACCATCGGTTTCAACCTTGGAGCCGGTGCGTTAATACTAATGACCGTCTCAATAACGATGAGTTCTGTCAATTTCCTGGTTACTATGCTCAAGATGAGAGCGCCGGGGCTGAAGTTGAGGTACATGTCTGCATTTTCCTGGGCTATCTTGATTACCATCTTCATGATGCTCTATGCGTTTCCATCATTTTTGGCGGCCGTTGTTCTGCTTTATGTCGACAGGGCATTTGGGACGGTGTACTTTTCCTCAATCCAAGGCGGATCGCTTTTATGGGACAATGTGTTCTGGTTCTTTGGGCATCCTGAAGTCTACATTGTTCTGTTTCCTGCTCTCGGGATAATTGCTGACGTCATCCCAACTTTTGCCCGAAGGCCCCTACACGGCGCAAAATACGTGATCGGATCGATGGTCGTCGTCGCAATGCTCAGTTTCGCGGTCTGGGGTCATCACATGTTCGTTACCGGGATCGGGATAGTCTCAACAAAGTTGTACACTGTCACAACCATCGCCATATCTCTCCCATTCGATGTTATGATAATCTCACTCATTGAAACGCTTGGCATGTCGAAGCTCCGCCTGAAGGCTCCCGCTCTTTTCGCATTGGGGGCAGTTGCAAATTTCATCGTCGGAGGAATAACTGGGGTCTTCCTTGCTTCTGTTGCTCTAGATTACTCGCTTAGAGGGACCTACTTTGTTGTGGCGCACTTTCACTACCTAATGGTGGGAGCTAGCATAATCGGGCTGATCGGCGGACTGTACTACTGGTTCCCAAAGATCACAGGTCGAATGTACAACGAGAAATTGGCGAAG
>Ga0209235_1001338_pt1 | contig 13293 bp, 19 predicted proteins | sample GraSoi013_1_20cm_4_FD_185817 | JGI IMG/M metagenome (GOLD analysis project Ga0209235, IMG submission 185817) | Grasslands soil microbial communities from the Angelo Coastal Reserve, California, USA - Sample 09_25_2013_1_20cm (SPAdes) (version 2) | ecosystem: Environmental > Terrestrial > Soil >...
GGCTTCGAGCGACCCGAGCCGTCGCCCGAGTCCCCGCATTACCGGTCCACCAAGACGAGAGGAGCACCCCACGCATGACCAAGAAGCGTTCGGAACCCCGCAAACTGTCCACCCCCACCCCCTTCGAACAGGCCCGCGACGAGCTGTTCTCGCACATTCTGCGCTGCGGCGTGCTGGAAGCCACCCCGGAGCACCAGAAGGAATGGTTCGACGACACGATGCTGTACCTCGCGGAGCGCTACGATGCGTTGGACGAGCAGCAGTTGGCGGAGTTGCGCGTGCTGGGCGAGCGTTACTGCCGGCCCGTGGTCGGGCGGAGCGCGCCCGTGGGCGCGAACGCCTGAGCAGCGCCGACGGGATACGCATCCGGGCGCCCTCCGTCGGGAGGGGCGCCCTTTTTATTGGTGCGGCCAAGAGGAGGCGATGCGTCGGAAGCGCCGCCCCAGGGCAAGCCGCACGCCACCGCCTAACCCGAGCTCCGCGTACCAGCCCGCCCTGGCACCGGGCCCCGTGTCCACACCGAGCAGGGCCGTGAGATAGCTCGCGCCGCGCGCCCCGTCCGAGCCCACAAACGCCAACCCCAGGCCCCCGTACGGCCCGATACCGCTGCGCTCGGCCGGACGGAGCAGGAACTGCACGGTTGCCTCGAGGCGGACGCCCAGCGCGCGCTCGTAGTCGCCGCACGCGGCGGTGAAGGCGAAACGTCCCTGGCCGCCCGAACGCCGCGCCACGCCCAACTCCGGACCCCAGAAGGCGCGGTGCGCGAGGACCACGGTGGCCCCCGCACCGATCTCCGTGGCACTCACCGCCTGGGCGCGCGCCGACACCGCCACGCCTACGGCGAGCCCGGTCGCGGCGACCACGGTCCTAGCGAAGCGCGACGTCGTAGCTGACGTGGATGTCGGGGGCGAGGGAGGCGACGACCGAACAGTACTTCTCGAGGGAGAGATCGATCGCGCGGCGGGCCTTGGTCTCGTCCACCCCAACGCCCGAGATCGTGAAGACAAAGTGGAGCGCGGTGTAGCGCCGCGGCTGCTCCTCGCGACGCGTTCCCCGCAGCGCGACCTCGAGGGCCCCGAGCGCCACGCGCTGCTTCTCGAGAATCAGCACGACGTCCGAGGACGCGCACGTGGCCGCGGCGACCAGCAGCATCTCCACCGGGGACGTGGCGACCGCGCCGTCGCCGTCCACCAGAACGGGGGGCCGGCCGGAGCCGCCCGCCTCGAACAGCAGCCGCTCCCGCCATCGCATGGTGATCTCGCGAGTGTCGCCCGCCACGTCAATTTCCTCGCCGCGTCGTCAATCCCACGTACAATCGGTTGTGGCGGAAGCCACCCATCCCGTGGTACTCGAGCAGCCAGTTGAACGTGGACCGGTAGTGGAGCTCGAAGCCGACCACCAGGTTGGCCCACAAGTCGGGACAGTCGGGGTCGGCACCGCAGGACTGATGTCCCGCCAGGCTGAATCCGGCCCCCACGTAGGGCGTCGCCGTCTGTTCATCTCCCGTGAAGCGATACAGCGCCTCGAGACTACCGACGTAGCTGTTGCGCCCGTTGAAGAAGCCGATCTCGCCGGAGGGGCGGATTCGGAAGCGGGGGGAGACCAGATTGCCGGCGTCGAGGGTGACGCCGAAGACCATCTGCGTGCTGCCGGCGAGATCGATGCCGCCGCGCACGCCGAACCCGAACAGCCCGATGTGCGTGCCGCGACCGCCCGACGGTCGTACCGGCGGCGGATGGAACTCCTGGGCGGTGAGCGGCGTGATTCCGCCCGCCACGAGCAGCATGGCCAGCCACACCTGCCGCATCACGTCTCCTTCCCCAGCGTTGGCGTTGCGCGCGCCCGGGCGGCCGCCCGGCCGTAGTCCCAGATGGCGTATAGCCCGACCGCCGCGGTCGCCCAGGCGAGCGGCCGCACCAGCGGAGAGCGGGCGATGAACGCCACCAACGTGAGCAGCTGCAGCACCGTGACCGCCTTGCCACCGGCGCGGGCCGGCAGCGGGGTCGGCCGCCGCCACAGCCACGCACCCACGTACCCCAGCGCCGCCACGATGTCCCGGGCCAGGACCCCTACGATCTCCAGAGGATGCAGCAGACCAGTGCGCGCGACGGTGAAAAACGCCGCCGCCATGAAGACCTTGTCGGCGGTCGGGTCGAGGACGGCGCCGGCGCGCGATTCGCCGAACCGACGCGCCAGCATCCCGTCGAAGAAATCCGATGCGGCCGCCGCGCCCACGAGCGCGAGCTGCCACTCCGGCTGGTGCACGAACGGAAACGCGGCGGCCAGAGGAAGCCGAAGCGCGGTCAGGAGATCCGCCCGCGTCACCCACGGTTTCACTTGCCCCTCCCTCCGGTGCGCCATACCTTCGTCCCCGTGAACCTCAATTTGCTGAGACAGGCGGCGATCTTCCAAGACCTCGACGACGGCGAGCTGGCCCGCGTGTCCGAGGTGTGCCGGGAGCAGAAGTTCGCCGTCGGCCAGCAGGTCTTCAAGGAAGGCGAGCCCGGCAACCGGCTCTTCATTATTTCCGAGGGCGAGGTCCGCATCTCCCGCACCATCCCCGGGTCCGGAGAGGAAGCACTGGCCGTTCTCAAACCGGGCGCCTGCTTCGGCGAGATGGCGATCTTCGACCGCTCCGAGCGCTCGACCGACGCGATCGCCAACACCTCTTGCACGCTCATCACGATCGCGCGCTCCGACTTCGAGCTGCTCCTCGATTTCAACCGCGACATCGCCTACAAGGTGCTGTGGTCCGTGGTGCGGTTGTTGTCGGCCCGCCTGCGTGTGACCAACGACAACCTCAGGTCGTTCCTCGCGATGTCGATGTTTTAGGAAACCCCGGAGCAATCTGCGACGGCCGGTGTTCCATAAGGGGCCCGACGACCCTGGTCGCCCGCGACCGACTCCCCTTACACTTAGGCGCTATGCAGCGATCCCTGTTCGTGCGGTGTCTCGCCGCGTGATGTTCGAACACGTCCGAGCGGATCTCGGGGGGATCCCGGCGAACCGGCTCACGGACCTGCAGGGGCTCGCGGGGTTACTGCTCGCCGCCGCCAACGCCGCGGGGTTGAATCCCGCCAATCCCCCGGTCGCGCAGCTCGGCCCCCGTGGCGTCTCGGCGGCCTTAGTATGCCACGGCGGCCACGTCGCGCTGCACGGTCTGCCCGAAGTGGGACTCTGCTTCGCGGACGTGGCGGGAATGAGCGGCGCGCTGCCGCAGCGGGGACTCGACGTGATCATCAAACGGCTCGGCGCGCGGGAAGTGCGGACGGACGTGCGCCGGCGCGGTCCCGTGACGCAAGCCATCCACCCGGAGGGATTATGAACGCACTCACCCCCTACGCGGCCTTCTTCATGCGCCTCGCGGTGGGCGGCGTGTTCCTGCTGCACGGTGTGAGCAAGTTTCAGCGCGGCATCCCCGCCACCGCCGCGTTCCTGCACGACGTCGGGTTCCCGTTCGCCATCGTCTTCGCCGTCATTCTGATCGCTGTGGAAACCATCGGCGCGGCGTGCGTCGTGCTGGGCATCTTCACCCGCTTCTGGGCGTTGTGCATGGCCCTGGAGATGATCATCGCGATTCTCGCCGTGAAGCTGCCGCACGGCGGCAACATCGAGCTCGAGGGCCTGCTGTTCGCTGGGGCGATTACTCTGGTCGCGCTCGGGGACGGGCCGCTCTCGATAGCGGTCAAACTCAAGCACAGTAGCTAGGCCGGTGAAGATGCCGGTAAGAAGCCGGGGAACGGTGAATGCAACCGGCACTCCCACTTCCCCGGCATCTTACGGCCCTCTTACGGGCACTCGACCGATTAATGCAGTATCCGAAGCAGCCCCGCGTCCGCGCTCCCACGGATGAAGCTCTCCGGATCCGTCGCGGGGATAGCGACGCCGGTCTCCTTGCGTCCCCGGTGCGCCACGGCCACCATGTACTGCTCGAGTGACCCGCGGGCCCACTCCGCCGCGTCGTCCTTCATCTGCCGCACGATCTCCTCCCAGGTACCGACGTAGGTCGCACCGTTGAGCATGCTGACGCGGTGGACGTCGCCCGGCCCCGATCGTGCTTTCATCCCCTGCAGCTCCGTGAGCAGCGTGCCGAACAGCTCGAGCTGCCGCGGATCCCGCATCTGGCCGTCCGGGCCCATGGCTTCGATCTCCGCGAGCAGCAGGTCTTCCGGACCGGCGTCCGCGGCCAGCTCGTCCAGGCGGTGATGCCACGGGACGAGCTCGGGATCGTCATCGGGCAGGCGGTAAACGCTCTTCTTGAGCTCGATGAGACGCCAGATCGCGAGGCCGTCGAAGTGATCGGCCGGCGTGCTACGCTCGAGGTGGAACAGCGCCGCCTCGTACTCGCCCCGATCGTACAGCAGGTTTGCGAGATAGACGCGCGCCTCGGCGTGCTCCAGGTCGAGCTCGAGCGCCCGGCGCAGCCAGTAGAGGGCCCCGCCTTCGTCGGCGAGCCGATGGGAGGCGTAGCCCACGCACGCCGCAGCCTCCGCGGAGTCCGGATGCCCGGTGATCGCTACTTCGAAGAAACGCCGCGCCTGATCCAGCACGCCCTCGCGGAACAGGGCGCGTCCGACCTGGAGCATGAGGTCGTGGTCGTCACGGAATCCGAGGGCCAAAATGCGGTCGAAGCACGCGATCGCACCCGCGCGATCGCCGAACTTGAGCAGCACCTCGCCAAGCCCCGCGAGCGCGTCTTCGTGCTCGGGGTCGAGGCCCACGGCTTCCTCAAATGCGCGGCGCGCCCACACATACTCCTCTCGCGCGAGCCGGGCGTATCCCATGCCCACATGCAACTCGACGGCGTGCGGGTAGAGCCCCAGGCCTTCTCGCAGGGTCTCGATCGCTTCGTCGTATTGGGCTTCGTTGTAGAGCTGATGCGCGCGTTCGTCGTAGTCGTCGGAGCTCAAGAACGGTTCCGACATCGAACGGGCCTCCCGGGAAGGTTGTGCTATGATACGACGCCCCGAACGGTTACACAAGCGACGGACGCCGAGTATCTTCCCCGCCGATGCCCCCCCTGCCCTCCGCGCTCGTGGACATTCCGAACGGCTCCGTCACCTCGCCGCGCGGCTTCACCGCCGCGGCCGCGCACGCCGGCCTCAAGGCCGACGGCGCGCCGGACGTCGCGTTGCTCGTCGGCGCGACGAGCTGCGCCACGGCGGGCGTGTTCACGAAGAATGCGCTCCGCGCCGCGCCCGTGGTGTACGACGCCGACCTCTTGGCCGAGCGGCCGGGACGGATGCGCGCAGTCGCGATGAACGCGCGGGTCGCGAACGCCTGCACCGGCGCGCCGGGGCTCGCCGCGGCCCGAGCGATGGCGCAGGCCGCCGAGCAGGCGGCCGGCCTTCCGCCCCGCACCGCGCTCGTGCTGTCGACCGGTGTGATCGGCGTACCGCTCCCGCTCGAGCAGGTGGCCGATGGCTTGCGCGCGGCGGCGGGGCGTCTCACGCCGGAGGGCGGGCCGGAGGCCGCCCGCGCCATCATGACCACCGACACCCGACCCAAGCACTGTGCCGTGCGCTTCGAAACCCCGGCCGGGATCGTCACGGTCGGCGGCATCGCCAAGGGAGCGGGCATGATCCACCCGGACATGGCGACGCTGCTCGCCGTGCTCACGACCGATGCCGTCGGCGAGCCGGCCGGGCTGCAGCCACTGTTGCGTCGCGTGGCCGACCGCAGCTTCAACGCCATCTCGGTGGACGGGGACACGAGCACGAACGACACCGTCCTACTGCTCGCCGGGGGCGCGTCCGGCGTCGACCCGTCGCGCGACGGCGCGCTTTGGAAGACGTTCGAGGACGCCGTGCTGCAGGTGGCACGCACTCTCGCGCTCGCCATCGTCTCGGACGGCGAGGGTGCGTCGAAGCTCGTCGAGATTCACGTCGTGGGGGGTGGGAGCGAAGCCGCCGCACGGGACGTGGGCAGGGCGATTGCCCGCTCGGCCCTCGTGAAGACCGCGATCTACGGCGCCGACCCGAACTGGGGACGGATCCTCGCCGCCGCTGGCGCGGCCGGAGTCCCGCTCGCCGTGGACCGCCTGTCCCTCCAGGTGGCCGCCGACGGCGAGTGGTTGACCCTCGCCACCGGTGGCGCCACCGCCCACGCGGATCCCCGCGCGGCGCGCGCCATTTTCCAGCAGAAAACGATCCGCCTCCGCGTCGACCTGGGACTCGGGCGCGCGGAGGCGGTGGTGTGGACCTGCGATCTGACGCCGGACTACGTCCGGATCAACGCCGACTACACCTCGTAGGCCGGTTGCTTACGGCTTGGTCTTGCTGGTGTCCTTGGCTTCCTGCTTCGTCCCAGGCTTGGCGGCGTGCTTCTTCCCGTGCTTCTTCATGGACTTCTTGTCAGCCTTCGCCTTCGCCGTGTCGGCCGCCGGCGCCTGACCCTGCATCGGTGACGGCTGCTGCGCCATCACAACCGCGGGCGCGGCGAGGAGGGCCAGCGCGAGGAGCGTGCGACGGATCATGTCTCGATACCTCCGGGAGGGATAACGCGGGCCACCCTGGCCCGCTTCACCGGTGAGACCCGCGACGTGACGGCGGCGTCACGACGTGGTGTTGCAGCCTGCAACATCGTTCACGGCGGGACCGGCGCTGCCGGTCGCCGCGCGCCGGCGACGTTGCCGCGTGTCGGCCTCGCGGGCGCGGGCAGGTTGGGGAGCTGCCGCCGCACGATCGCGAGCGCCTCGGCGCGCGTGCGGCCCCGCTGCACTTGCTGGAGCGCGGCCGTAGACACATCCAGCAGGCGCTCCCGGGGCACGCCGTCGTGCACGGCGTCGATGATCAGGTCCGCCGCCGAATCCGGATCGAAGCCATGCGCCACGAGATCGGCAACCGCATGCATAGCGGCCGCTCGCGGCGGTCGCGCCAGCGCGGCCACGACCCGCTCGACCAAAGGCGCGGGCAACCCCCGGCGCAGCGCCCACGCGACCGTGGTCATCTCGGCGGGGAGCACCGGCGGCTGGTCGCCCGCGCGTACGAGCAGGTCGCGCGCGTCGCGCAGCTGCCCCAGACTCAGCTGTACGGCCGCAACGATGCGCGGCGCGGCCACGTGCTTCGCTCCCCCCTCGAGCGCCTTTTGGATCAGCGGCTCGGTGGGAAGCCCCTCCTGCGCCGCGAACTGGATGAGCGAGTCGACCGCCGGAATGGCCGTGCTCGGAATGCGGCCTTCCAGGCGGCCCCGCACCGACTGGGCGGGAAGCGGAAGAGCCAGGCAGGCCGAGAGGGCGAGGCCGACCCAGCGCTTCATCGACGGGCCGGGCGGACGATGACGATCGAGTTCTCGCGGCCGAAGTCGTCGGCCACGAGGCGCTCCTCGAGGTGGTCGGGGACCCAACGCTCGCCGTCCACCACGAACATGTACTCGTAGGTGCCGGCCGGCAGCACCACGGTGGCACGCCACACGCCGTCGTGGTCCTGATCTTCCAACGCGATGGAGCCCGGACGCCAGTCGTTGAACGTGCCGACCACGTGCACGGATTGCGCCTCCGGGAACCGGCCCACGAACTGCGCGATCCCCTCGTGCTCCCCGAGCTCCGGGCCCTGGTCGCCCGCGGTGAACAGCGTGAGGGTGGCGACCACGGCGGCGAACGCCACGCTCCAGGCCGGGCGCACTCGAAGGATGATGGCGTGGGGAGTCACGAGCCAGCGCATCACGCGCCGCGCGCGGGAGGGCGCGGGGCGGCGGATCTCCGCCATCACGCGCGACTCGAGGCTCGCCGCCGGCCCCGGAGGCGGCGCAGCGAGGAGTTCCGCAGCGGCCGCGAGCCGCGCCACCGCGTGACGCAGCTCGGCCGGGACGGCCTCCGCTGCGAGCTCGCCGTCGAGCGCCTGATGAACCCTCTGGTCGATCACATTCATGCGTGGTCCTCCAACACCTTCAGCAACGCTTCCCGGGCGCGATGCACCCGCATCTTGAGCGTCGGAATACGTTCGCCCGTGACTACAGCCATCTCCTCGTAGCTCAACCCCTCCACGTGTTTCAGCACGAACGCCTCGCGCTTGTCGGGCGACAGGTCCGCGAGCGCCCGTTCCACCAGGAGAAGCTGGTCCGCCCGCTCCAGGTCCGCCTCGGTGTCGGCTGGGTCCGCCACGGGCGGCGCGTCGTCGAGTGGCACGTCCGCGACGGATCGGCGCACGAGATGACTCTTGCACCGGTTCGTCACGATGCGATACAGCCACGTGCGGAGCCGCGCCGGCTCCCGGCAGCTCGCGAGGTGACGGTAGGCGCGGACGAAGCTCTCGGCCACCGCGTCTGCAGCGGCGTCCCGGCTCCCCAGCATCCGGGTCGCGAACCGCAGCAGGCCCGCCTCATAGCGACGGATTACGATGCCGAATGCTTCGGTGTCGCCGGCGAGCACGAGGGCCACCACCTCCGCGTCAGGGGGTGCCCCCCTCACATCCATGAGACCTGCATGGAGATTAGGGCGTCACGCTACGGGCTGGTCACGAGGGCTGGATGTTGCGGACGGGAACCGGGTTACCGATCCCGCAGGAGCTCTTGCACGGCGGCGAGGTAGCTCGAGGCCCGCAGCCCCTCGCCGCCGATGGCACCCGCGAACGCCTCGAGCGTGACCTCGGCACGCCGCCGGTAGTGCACGTCGCCCGTGACGCGGGCCAGCCGCAGCAGCACACGTCCCGCCCAACCATTGCCGCCGGGAAGCAGATCGTCGAGCACCGGTTTCGTCCGCTCGGCGAGAGCCGGCGCCGTCGGATCCGTGGCCGCGGCGTCGAAGTAGCCGGCCGATCCCGAGTCGGCGAAATCGCGCTCCAACAGCCGCACGAGATCTTCGGCGATCTCCAGATAGCGCGCCTCGCCCGTCGCCTCGCGGGCCGCGAGACACGCCCAGGCGACCTGCACCTGATCCTCAAGCAGCGCGCGTACCGGCGAGCCCGACCCGGCGACGTGGCGCACGGCGCGCCCCCGGGCGTACACCCGCCGCAGCAGGGTGTCGAGCGCCGCGCGCGCGCGCCCGACAGCTCCCGAGTCGCCCATCGCCACCGCAGCGTCCAGGATCGATCCGATCACATACGCGTCGCGATCGGCGAACACGGTCCGGTCGGCCGTACGCCCGACGGCGCTGGTGAGCCGGCGGGCCACGTCGCGCGCCTCCTCGCGATAGCGCGACTTCCCCGTGGCCGACCACGCAATCACGAGATTGCGCAGCAGGCCGGCGCGGACCAGCTCCGGCGGCTCGTCCCGCGCGCTCGCCGCGAGTCCGGCATCGCCGGAATCGACCAGGTAGTCGAGCACCGCCCGGGCGGGTGCGAGGTATGCGGAGTCGCCGGTGCGCGCATATACGGCGAGGAGCAGGTCGACGGCCTGCGTGAACCGGAAGCTCGCGATGTCCGCGTGCGTTCGGGCGGCCGCGGCCGTCAGGCCGCGCACCGCCTCGGTCTCGCGCTGCACCGCGGCGGGTTTGAGCGCTCCCCCTCCCCGGACCCCGCCGCGACGTCCCTGGGCACGCTCCCGTACTAGCGCGGCGCGGCGCAGGATGGAGGCGCGCTGCTCCCGGTAACTCCTGGCCACATCGGGGAGCAGCTGCTTGAGCCCGCGTCCCGTGATCGGATCGTCGAGCGGAAAGTAGGTCCCACCGAAGAACGCGGATCCGTCGGGCGTGAGGAACACGGTGATCGGATAGCCCCGAAGACCCGCGAGGAGCTGCACAGCGGTGGCATAGCGTTGCGCCACGTCGGGACGCTCATCACGGTCGACGCGCACGGGGACGAACAGCGAATCGATCATGGCGCCCAGCCCGGGGTCGCCGTACACCTCGCGGTCCATCACCCCGCACCAGCGACAGTCGTCCGCTCCGACATATAGAAGGATGGGCCGGTCGAGGCGCGCAGCGAGGGCGAACGCATCGCGCCCCCACGGCTGCCAGCTCACCGGCTGGCGGGCGGCCCGGGCCAGATAGGGCGTGGTCGACTGCGCCATGCGGTTTGTGAGCGGTCCGTGCTCCGAGACGCAGCCAGCCAGCGCGAGCAGCCACAATGGAAGAGGGAAACGCGCCAGGGCTCTCATGGAAGCGCGTGGAAGATACCCTGTCCGTCGCGCCGCCGTTCCCACGAGGGCTACAGGGGAGCGGCGGGAACACGAGCGGCCGCTCGACGAATGGCCGGCTCGTACAGGCACCGCGTGCAGTTTGCGCAGTCTCGCGCTGGACGTCACGAAGACCGCGCGGTTATCCTTCGACCATGGACACCACCCGGATCACGCCCAAACCCAACGGCCCCCTGATCGTCGAGGGTCCGGTCAAGATCGTGACCCCGGACGGCCGGGAGCTGGCAGTACCCCCCCGGAAGGACGGCCGACCGGCGGAAGTCGTTGTCCTGTGCCGTTGTGGAGGGTCTGCGACCAAACCGTTTTGTGACGGAAGTCACAAACGGAACGGCTTCTCAGACGCCCCGCCCGCAGACCTCGCTCCCACGATTTGAGCACGGGGTATTATGTTGTCTCCGTCCCGGGAGGGGGTGTGCCGGGGGAGCCGCCCCTGACCACACCCGCTGCACCCCGCCCCCTGCCGTGCCCCCGAAGGAGGAGCGCAATGGCGAAGGCTGGTAAAGCCCCGATGGCCGCGGATGAAGGCTACTGCGTGAAGTGCAAGGCCAAGCGCAAGATTTCGAATCCGCAGCAGGTGAAAATGGCGAACGGCCGACCCGCGCTGAAGGGCGTGTGCCCGGTGTGCGGCACGGGGATGTTCAAGATTCTGCCGCCGAAGTAAGTCGCCAACCAAACCGACAACGCGAGCCCCCGGTCGAGCCAGGCCGGGGGCTCTTCGCTACCGAGCGACGGGGGCCACGCCGCGGGTGCCACTCCCCTGGTAAGCGTACCGGAACGTGAGGCACGCCGTACCCACGTCCCGGCAGTAGTAGGCGAGGAGCTCCAGTTTCGCATACCCCCCCGCCGCCGTGCGCACTCCATAGACGTGGTGCTTTGAAGTGAGCAGGTGGCTCAGCATGCTGTAGGCGTACCATTTCCCCACACCGGGGTTGGTCGTGTCCGATGCTTCCGTGTTGGAGAGGTACCCGGCGGCGGGCAGCTGCCGCACCGAGTCGAACGGCACGGGGCCGAGATCGACGATACCCCCGCCAGGGGCCGTGATCACGTGGAAGCGCCGGAAGGCGATGTCCCACGGTCCCGAGTCCACGGCGGCGTTGCGCCGGAAGTCGAAGCGGCGCCAGCGATCGGTGCTCGATGCGTCCAGGGTGTAGGTCGCAGGCCCCAGCAGGGAGTCGCCCACCACCGCGGGGTGGGCGGGCGGAACGGTGGGCGCGTAGGGAGGGAATTCCGGTGTGGTGAGCGACCCGATCACCAGGGAAGCGATGAGGAGCGCGAACACGCCGCCCATCGCGAGCACCAGGATGGGAGGCCGGGCGCCCCCGGTGCTCACGCCTCGGCCATGAACGGGTAGCTGAAGCTCCGCGGCGGGACGAAGTTTTCCTTCACGGCGCGGGGGCTCACCCAGCGAATCAGGTTGAGCAGGCTCCCCGCCTTGTCGTTCGTGCCGCTGGCGCGCGCCCCTCCGAAGGGCTGCTGCCCCACGACCGCACCGGTGGGCTTGTCGTTGACGTAGAAGTTCCCGGCAGCATACCGCAGCGTCTCTTTTGCCTCTTCGACCGCGCGCCGGTCTTGCGCGAAAATCGCGCCGGTGAGCGCATACGGCGACGTTTGGTCCACGAGGCGCAGCGTCTCAGCCCAGCGGGCCGCGGGGTAGACGTGGACCGACAGGACCGGTCCGAAGATCTCCTCGCACATCGTGCGATACGCCGGGTCCTGGACTTCGAGGACGGTGGGCTCGATGAAGTAGCCGTCCGTGTCGTTGGTGCCCCCGCCGAACAGGACCTTGACGCCGGGGTCTCGCTTCGCCGCGTCGATGTAGCCCTTGATCTTGTCGAACGCCTTCCGGTCGATCACCGCCCCCATGAAGTTCCGAAAGTCCGCCGGGTCTCCCACTTTCACCTCGGCGAGCATCGCGAGCATCCGATCTCGGACCTGGGGCCAGAGGGCGTCGGGGACGTAGGCGCGCGACGCGGCGCTGCATTTCTGCCCTTGATACTCGAAGGCGCCGCGCACCATGCCTGTGGCGAGCACGTCCGGGTCCGCACTCGCGTGGGCGAGGATGAAGTCCTTACCGCCCGTCTCGCCGACCAGGCGCGGATAGGCCGCATAAGACGTGAGGTTCGCCGCCGATTGCTTCCACAGCGCCTGGAACACCTCCGTCGAGCCGGTGAAATGGATCCCCGCGAACGCGCGATCGGCGAGCAGGCGTTCCGACACCTGCACCGACGGGCCGGGCACGAAGTTGATCACGCCAGGCGGAAGGCCGGCTTCTGCGAGCAGGCGCATGATGAAGTAGTTCGAGAGCACCGCCGTCGCCGCGGGCTTCCACACCACGGTGTTGCCCATGATGGCCGGAGCGGTGGGCAGATTACCGCCGATCGACGTGAAGTTGAAGGGCGTGATGGCATAGACGAAGCCCTCCAGGGGACGGTAGTCGAGGTAGTTCCACACGCCCGAGACGGACAACGGCTGCTCGGCGTAGATGCGCTCCGCATAGTGCACGTTGAAGCGAAAGAAATCGATCAGCTCGCAGGCCGCATCGATCTCCGCCTGATGCGCGGTCTTCGACTGGCCGAGCATGGTCGCGCCGTTGACGATCGGCCGGTACCGCGTGGCCAGGAGATCAGCGGCCTTGAGAAACACGGCGGCCCGTTGCTCGAACCCCCACGCGGACCAGTCGCGCCAGGCCTCCCGCGCCGCCGCGATGGCTGCCTGCAGCTCAGCGGGGCCCGCTTGACGCGCCTTGGCGAGCACGTGGCGGTGGCAATGAGGCATGACGACGTCCACCGTCCTGCCGGTGTGGACGTCCTTGCCGCCGATGACGAGGGGGATTTCGAGCTGGCGGCCGGAGAGCTCTTTCAGGGTCCGCTTGAGCTCGGCTCGCTCCGGGGTCCCCGGGGCGTAGGACAACACCGGCTCGTTGACGGGCGTCGGAATCCTGGGAATGCTGTTCATGGGGAGGAATCTAACCGGCGGAACCCTGCGGCGTTTTCAGGGAGATGAGCATTCACCCGAACACTGGCATCGGACACGTGCACCTCACGGTGTCGGATTTGGACCGCGCTCTCGCCTTCTACCGTGACGTCCTCGGCTTCGAAGTCACGAGTCGCTACGGGCGGGACGCCGTGTTTCTCTCGGCGGGAGGCTACCATCACCACATCGGGCTCAACACGTGGGCGGGGCGTGGGGCCCCCGCACCTCCCCGGGGCACGACGGGTCTGT
>Ga0209235_1001341_pt1 | contig 13283 bp, 14 predicted proteins | sample GraSoi013_1_20cm_4_FD_185817 | JGI IMG/M metagenome (GOLD analysis project Ga0209235, IMG submission 185817) | Grasslands soil microbial communities from the Angelo Coastal Reserve, California, USA - Sample 09_25_2013_1_20cm (SPAdes) (version 2) | ecosystem: Environmental > Terrestrial > Soil >...
CTACGGAAATCCCGGCCTGACGTTTTCAGGCTCGGAATTGATGATCACGGACAAGGCAGCAGCACGACTATTCGAGGGATCGGCGCTGGCGAGCTTCCAGGTGGTGGGGATCGGGGGAGGGGGGGGGTCGAGCGGAGCGATACGAGCGGAAGTCGGACCCGCTCTCCACCTCTGGAAGAGCGGTGACGAGGTTCGGAAACGACTCGCTGCATTGGGAGCCTTCGCCTACGAATGGCCGGTCGTAACACGTTTCTCGGGCGCGATCCGCCTCGAGGGGACGATTTCGAAATCGTGGTTTAACGCCGGTGACCTGCCGCCCGGGTACGAGCGGCGGGTCACCTGGCGCTACGGCGTGGGCCTCGGCCTACGGTACCGGCTTTGAGGGCGTGCTGACTTCCTGCAGCACGGCCTTCCCGATCGTATTCACGTCGGTCCCGAACCAGATGGTCCGCGTCACCGGATCGTAAACCATGTGCCGCACCGTTCCACCGCCGCTCGGCACCGGCGTCTCCTCGGAGAACTGCAACGTCTTCGAATCGAACGCGACGAATTTGTTCGGCTGCGAAGTCTCCGCTACCCAGATCCGGTCCTGATCGTCTCGCACGATCGCGTAGGGTCTGGCATCGGCGCCGCCGGGGAGCTGCCACTCGTCGATCTTCCCCGTAGCCGGATCGTAGCGGCCGAGCTTGCCGCCGTCGTAGTCGCCGTACCAGATCTTGTCGTCCGATGTGATCTCCATCCGCCGCGGCCGGGTCTCGGGGCGCGGCAGCGTGATTTCGCGCAACTGCATCGTCGCGGGGTCCACGGTGGCGATCTTATTCGTGCCGAACAGCATTACCCAGGGATGGCCCTTCGAGTCCATCTTGATGCCGTAGGGTCGCGCACTCTCCGTCGGCACCCGGACGAGCTGGATGCGGCCGGTGCTCACCGTGAGCTTGCCGACCACGTTGCCGGCCTGCGCCGAAAACCAGATGTCGCCGTTCCTGTCGAACACCATGGTGTGCGGATCGCGCACCGCCGGATCGGGCATCGGATATTTCTTGATGCTCCCGTCGCGCGGGTCGAGCCGCCCGATGAAGCCCGCCAGGTTTCCGGAGAACCAGACGAAGCCTGACCTGTCGACGATCAGGTTGTGCGGTCCGGTTCTCGGATCGAGATCGAACTTTTTGAATTCGCCCGTCTCGGGAACCAGGTAGCCGATGTAATCGCCCGTCTGGCCGCAGAAGTAGATCCGTCCCGTCGTCTGATCGAGGTATGGATCACGGGGGCGCGTGCGCTCCCATGGGACCTTCCACTCTTTGAAGACAGGCGGTTTATCGACGACTGGAACGACAGCGAGGGCAACCAGGCTAGCGAGCGCAAACGTCTTCATAATCACTCTCCGGTAAGCATTCTCCGCTGTAGCGCCGTGAGCCGGCGGCGCACCGACCCATCGTAAATTCTGTCTCCGACTCGTACGACTACCCCACCCAGGATTCCAGGATCGGTCCGGAAGTAGGCCCGTACCTCGCGTCCCAGCGCTTTCGCGAGCCGCTCGACCACCTGCTTCTCGGTGCGGGAATCGGGGTCCTGCGCCAGCGTCACGCCGGCGTGCACGCGGTTGAGCTTCTGGTCGAGCAGCACCTGGTATTCCTGAGCGATTTCGGTCAACAATCCCTGACGTCCTCGCCGCACCACAGCCTGGAGAAAGCGCACGAACTCAGGGGGGACCTCGTCCTTCAACGCGCGCTCGAGGAGCTTCGCCTTGGCGCTCTTGGAGACGCGCGGCGAGTCGAGCGTGATCGCAATGCGCTCGTCCGCTTGGATTGCGCCCGCCACGGCGTCCAGCACGTCGCCGAACTTGTCGCCGGCCGCAAACAGCGCTTCGGCGTAGTTGCGCGCGATGGTGACGCTCTTCACCGCTGCTTCTCCGCCTTACTGAGGCTTTCGAGGAAATCAGTGACGAGCCGGCGGTTGGCGTCGGTATCGAGGTTCGCCTCGATCACCCGCGACGCCGCGGCGATCGACAGATCCACCGCTTCACGCCGCAACGCGAGGATCGCCTTTTCTTTCTCAGTGTCGATGTCTTTCCGGGCACGGGAGAGCAGCGCGTCATATTCCTCGCGCGCCTTGGCCAGCAGCGTCTCCCGCTCTTTCTGCGCGACGGTCTTCGCCTTGGATAAGATGTCCTGCGCTTCGTTCCGCGCCGCGGCGATCTGCTTCTTGTGCTCGTCGAGCAGCCGCTGCGCCTCGGCGTTCGCCCGCTCGGCGTCCTCGAGCTGCTTTTGGATGCGACGCTCGCGCTCCTCGACCGACCGGACGATCGCCGGGAACGCCAGGCGCCACAGCAAGACCAGCAGAATGCCGAAGACGACCAACGTCCAGATGATCAACCCGGGGTTGATCGTGAACGGTCCTCGCCCGCTGCCTTCGCCCTCCTGAATCAAGAAGAGCGTTAGTGCGAACAGCATTTTAGGTATAGAGCTTGAAGAGGAGAGCGAATACCAGGGCGGCAAGCGTAGCGCCTTCCACCAGCGCCGCCGTCAGGATCATCGCACCGCGAATGTCCGCAGAGGCTTCCGGCTGGCGCGCGATCGCTTCCACCGCCTGGCCACCGATACGGCCGATGCCCAGCCCGGCGCCGATGATCGCGAGGCCCATTCCGATGCCGGCGCCCAGGAGCGCGCCGTTGTTGAGCGCCGCCTGGGGTGTAGGGGCTTGGAGCAGCATGAGCAGGTTGTGCATTTCGTCCTCTGGTGAAGTGGCTAGTGTTCGTGCTGCATCAGCCCGATGAAGACGGAGGTGAGCAGCGCAAAGATATAGGCTTGCAGAAACGCGACCAGCAGCTCGAGAAACATCATGAACAGTGTCAGCGCCACCGATCCGCCAACGACCACGCCGCGGATGAACGGCGGCGCGGTGCCGAACACGAAGATCAAGCCGAGCAGCACCAGAATGACGAAGTGGCCCGCGGTCATGTTCGCGAACAGCCGCAGCGTGAGTGCGAACGGCTTGACGATTTTCCCGATCAATTCGACCGGCGTCATGATAATCGCCATGATCACCGCGCCGATCCCCTTCATGCCTGGGGGGACCATCACGATCGTTTTCAGGTAGCCCTTCGGTCCGAGCGCGCGAAATCCCGAGATCTCGACTGTGAGGAAGGCGGTGAGCGCGAGCGCCGCGGTGACAGCGAGGTTGCCGGTCGCCGCCGCTCCCCAGGGGAGCAGGCCCAGCAGGTTGCAGTAAAGAATGAAGAAGAAGAGCGTGAGGATGTAGGGCGCGAACTTCTCGCCGCCGGGGCCGATGCTCGCGATCGCGACGTCGTTGCGCACGAACAGCACCATCGCCTCGACGGCCGCGCCGAAGCCGCGCGGTCCCTTCCCTTCGCGATGGCGGCGGTCCACCTGACGGCCCCCGTACCACATCGTCGCGAACACCAGGACGGCGGCGATGATCAAGAAAACGACATGCTTGGTGGGCGACACGTCGATGTGGGTGCCGGGGATGAACCAGGGCCCCGGCAGATGGACCTCGTACCCGAACGGCAGCTCCCACACATGGCTGTCGCCCGTGTGCTGGAAGATCATCGCGCCGATATCGGGCTTTTGGATCATCGAAGAAACCTCGTCTCCAGGAACAGGAGCGGCAACAGCACGCCGAGGTAGCCGAGAACCGCGGGCAACGGCGGGAGTGAGGCGCGGTGGGTGGCGGCCCACGCCAGCAGCGCTCCAGCGGCCAGAAACCGGATGCCGATGCCGCCCAGCCAGCGGGCCATGAACTGTGGGTTCGGCGCCCGCATCTTCGGCCTGAGCAGCGCCACCGCCCAGAGCTGGGCTACGACAGCTACTCCGCCACCAATCGCAGCGCTTTTGCCACCGATGGTCGCCGCGACCGCGACGAGCGCCACCCCGAGAGCGGCGAGGATCGCCAATGATTTCACGCCGCTCCCTTACCGTCCCTTACCGTCGGTGTACCTACCGTCCCTTACCGTCGATGTCTTTCTTCACCCGGTAATAGATGCTCATGAACCCCGCGAACCCGCCGACGAAGGCGCCGATGATCGTGAACAGCGGCCGCGTGTGCACCCAGCGATCGAGGAACCAGCCACCTGCCCCGAACAGGAGGATGGCGATCGTGAAGTTGAGTGCCATCCCGAAGTACTCGTAGCCCTGACCGTAGCCCTTCGCCTCGGGAGCTTCGTTTTTTTGTGCGGGAGTCATGTTGCGCGGGGAAACCTAGAGACAAACTGTCAGGGAGGCAACGCTATGTGGCGTTTGAGGGTAGAGACTGATTACCTTCGCTGCGATGCCATCAAACCCTTCCCCCGTCCCCCGTCCCTCTTCCCCGGTTTCCGGAGACGTCGAGCTGCTCGAGCGCCTGGCGTCCGCGCGCACCGACCTGCTCGGACAGGTCGGCAAGCGCATCGTGGGCCAACGGGATGTGCTGGACGGCATCCTCACCGCGATTTTCTCGGGCGGCCACGCGCTGCTCGTCGGCGTGCCCGGACTCGCGAAGACGCTGATGGTGCAGACCGTCGCCGAAGCGCTCGAGCTCAAGTTCTCGCGGATCCAGTTCACGCCCGACCTGATGCCGTCCGACATCACCGGCACGGAGATCATCGAAGAGGACGTCGCCACCGGGAAGCGCGGCTTCCGCTTCGTGCGGGGGCCGGTGTTTGCGAACATCGTCCTCGCCGACGAGGTGAACCGCACGCCCCCGAAGACCCAGGCGGCGCTGTTGCAAGCGATGCAGGAGCATCAGGTCACGGCCGCCGGCCAGACGCATCACCTTCCGGCGCCGTTCTTTGTGCTCGCGACGCAGAACCCGATCGAGCAGGAGGGGACCTATCCCCTCCCCGAGGCGCAGCTGGATCGTTTCATGTTCGAGCTGCGGGTGAATTACCCGTCGCAGGATGAGGAAGAGGCCATCGTTGCGGCGACGACCGGCGACTCGACGGCCGACGTGCGGTCCGTGCTGACCGCCGAGGACGTCCTGGCGATGCAGCATCTGGTGCGGCGGATTCCGGTGTCCGAGGCGCTGGTGAAGGCCGCGGTCACGCTGGTACGGATGACCCGGCCGCCTGAGGAGGCGTCACTTCCCTTTATTAAGGAATACATCTCCTGGGGTGCTGGGCCCCGCGCGTCCCAGTACCTCGTGCTTGGCGCCAAGGCGCGGGCGGCGCTGGACGGCCGGCCGATGGCGGATGAGGACGACCTGCGGCTGGTTGCGCCGACGGTGCTGACGCACCGCATCGTGATCAATTTTGCAGCCGAGGCCGCCGGCCGGACCGCCGCCGACATCATTTCGCAGCTCATTCGGGAAGCGCGCTGGCAGCCTAAGTAGCCTCGCCTGGACGTGAAACGCGCTCCGCCATCTGCTTCTGAGACTTCACGGTGATCCCCGCTTGCCGAGTCGCTACCTTCAGGGCTCATTGTTGTGCTTCGGAAACTGGCCTCCGATCAGCGCGCCTACAGTGAATCCGAGGCCGGCACCCAGGAGTCCCACCGTCAACGTGCCCGTGGTGCAGTCGCTGCTCTCGCACCAGCGGCCGCCCTCGTAGGCAGATAACACACCGAGGCCGATCCCACCGATGAGCCCGCCCTCGAGCCAGTATGTCGTTGGTGGAGTCGCCATGAGCCGCGGAGTGGCCTTCGGGGTCGCTGGGAAGGACTGGAAATCGTGGGTCAGGTGCTGGGCGTGTGCGGTCGTCGCAACCGCAGTGAGAAGGACGATCAGGAAGGTAGCCCGAAGGATCACGGGCGAAAGCTCGGTCGGCGCATCAGTGCTGTAGATGATCGCGTGCGTGTCGGTGATTTGCATGGATTTCTCCGATGACATCCCGGATCGCCTGCGTGACGAGATCCGGCTGGTAGAGTTGGATTTCGTGATCGCTCTCGGTCCCGACCACGAGCTTGCCCACCGAAGACAGCGCGACAAGATCTGCTTCGCGCTGATTCAACACGTCGGTGGTGCGCCGGCCGCGTCGTAGCACGATCAACGGCAGGTCGCCCAACGCATGCGGCGTGGCGAGCCGGCGCTTGCGCAGCGCGACGAACTCCTGGCGCCACGACTCCGCGGTAATCCACGAATGTGGCATGTCGACGCGGGAGCGCCACAACCGCTCCGCCCAGACCTCGGCGCGCTGCAGGTCGGGCGACAGTTTGTTGTAGGGCGTGTCGACGGCGGTGGGCAGCGCGAGCGGGGGCGGCGGATTCTTGATGTAGGGGGCGTAGACAGACGCGAGCTGGTCGTAGTTCAGGGTGATGCCGACCGTGGACTTGCCGTTGTACAGGTATTCAGCGTCCTCTTCCGGCGTCGCATCCACGAGCACCAGGCCGGCGACTTCGTCGGGGTAGCGCCGCTGATAGGCCTGGACGTACATGCCGCCGATCGAGTGGCCCACGAGCACGTATGGCGGCGGCAGCGCGACCGCGCGCAGGAGATGATGGAGATCGTCCATCGTCTCCTCGACCGTGTTCTCTTCGGGGCCGCGCTCACTCCAGGCGAAGCCGGCGCGGTCGTAGGAGCAGATGCGCGCGAACGGCGCGACTTTGTCCTGGACCAGCGCCCACTCGATCGAGAAGCTGCTGCTGCCACTCTCGGTGATGACGGTGGGCGCCCCCGCGCCCGAGCCGACGCAGCGGATATGGAGCCGGCGGCCGCCGATGTCGACGAGCTTCCCTGTTGGTGGCGGCGTCGCCACCGTATCCTGCGCGGCCAGCGCGGCAGGGAACGCCGTGAGGAGAACCGCACAGAGCAAATGTCCCATTGGTGTTCGCCGAACTGGTGGCCGATGAGCGCGCCGGCGGCGAAGCCCGTCGCGGCGCCGAGGAGTCCCGCGCCCACTACGGTGCCGCCGCAATGGCGCGTCGCATCGCTCGTCGCGCAAAACTGGGTGCCGGCGTAGACACCGAAGAGGCCCAATCCGATGCCGCCGATCAGACCGCCTTCCTTCCAATAGGTCGGATGCGGCTGTGGAGCGGGAAATCGATTACCGAGCTGTACGGCAAAGGGGGTTGGGAACGGCGGCACGAGCCTCTGGGCTGCGGCGGCGCGGACGCCGACCAGGCCGACAAGCACAAGGATGGCAAGGAGTTTGAGCCTCACCCTTGAAATCTATGGCGCTGGACTGCGAGGTCGATAGATTCGAAGGCAGGTCTTATGATCCTCCGATCGGTCGTTTCGGTTGCCGCGTTCGCGGCGCTGCTCGGCCCCTGCGATCTCATGAATTCATCGCAGCCGCCGGGCCCGGTTTTCGGGACCTGGGGCGGCGAAAACGCCGGGTTGATGGCCGACGACACCAGCGCACACGTGCACATCGGCTGCACATACGGCAACGTGCATCAGCAAATCGTTCCCGATCCGTCCGGCAAGTTCGACGTACCCGGCGAGCACAACATCACGGCGCATCCAGTCGATCGCGGGATCCTGCATCCCGCGCGGTTCAGTGGCCGTGTGGCCGATGGATGGATGACGCTGGTCGTGACGCTCACGGATACGGCAGTGACGCTCGGTCCCGTGCAGCTCGCCTATGGCAAGGAGCCGCGGATGGGGCCGTGTCCGATTTGCAGAGTCCCCAAACGCAACTAAGCTGTTGATCAGAGGTTAGAAGCGCCCCCCCGAAGCCACTCAATAACATACGTGACAACGTGTTGACACATCGTTGATTCGCGTTCTTAATCTGTACAGCGAATCAATAAAACGCGGTCGCATGTGATTCATCACTTCGTGCTGCATTGCCTGGGTTGTCCGGCCTTGCTCACCGTCGCTGGCGAGCAGGTGCGCTTCCGCACGCGCAAGCATCTCGCGCTCCTCATCCGGCTTGCGTTGGAGCCCGGGAAGCGGTTCACGCGAGACTATCTCGCCGATCTGCTGTGGCCGGACTCGCCTCCAAAACATGCGAACCATTCCCTTGCTCAAGGGCTCTCCGTCATCAAAGCCAAGATTGCGCGCGAGGCGGTCGTGATCCAGCGCGCGACGGTGGGTTTGGCGCCCGGGTGGATTGACGCCGACGTCAGTCACTTGAGCGCCGGCGACGCGCAGATCGGCGGACCCTTCCTTGATGGCTTCGAAATCCCTGCGGCCCGACCGTTCGAGGAGTGGAAGGACGAGTATCGCGCGCGCCTGGGGCCCCAGGTTCGCGATTGCCTCGTGCACCAAATGGATGCCGCCCGGCGCATCGGCGACTTCGCGACTGTGGAGCGCCATGCGACTCGACTGCAAGAGCTCGACCCGCTCGCCGAGGAGGGGATTCGCGGAATCATGGAGGCGCGAGCGTGGGCCAGCGACCGCAGTAGCGCGCTCAAGGCGTTCGCGCGTTATGGAACCCGGCTTGCCGAGGAGCTGGGCGCGAAGCCTGGACCCGATCTGATCAGGATGGCTGATTTGTTGCGTGACGGCCGCTCGCCGGGTCGGGCTGCGGTTCCCGGTTCTCCGCGGGAACGCGCGGATCGCCGCTTCGAGCCCGAGACGCTCATCGGCCGTGAGCGCGAGTTCAGCGTGCTGTACGACGCATGGCTCGAGGCACGGCGCAAGTCGCCGCGGATCGTGGTGGTCACGAGCGATCCGGGCGTCGGCAAGACGACGCTCGTGAATGCGTTCGCGGCAAGCTGTCAGATGGATGGTGCGGTGGTTGCTAGAGCGCAGGCGTATGATGCGGAGCGGGAGCTGCCGTTTGCGGTGCTGGGTGAGCTGGTCAAGCAGCTCGCCGTACAGCGGGCGATTGGGGGCGCGGATCCAGAAGCGCTCAGCGAGCTGACGAGGATCAGCTCGGAGATTCTCAGGGCGTTTCCGGGCGTGCCGACGCCGGTGGAGTGGTCGCCCGAGCTGATGCCGCTCAGGATCGCGGATGCGTTTCTCAAGACGATGATTGCGGCTGCCGAAGAGAGCCCCGTCCTGCTAGTGGTCGACGACATTCATGCGGCAGATAACGCAAGTACGGCAATTTTGCATGTTGTTGCTCGCAAGCTTGCTAATGTGCGTGTGCTGCTGGTACTGACAGCGCGTAGCAGCGAACTGCGCCTTTCAGGCGCGCCAGCTGCATTGGCAGCGGACGAGGGCATCGGCGCAACACGAACGCTTGAGTTGGACGTCTTGTCCTTTGTAGCCGGATCGCGCCTCGTTCAGAAACTGAGCGACTCAACTGACAGGTCGGATCCACCTACGAACCGTATCATGAAGGCTAGCGGTGGCAATCCGTTGGCGATTGAACTCCTCACGCGCGAATGGATTGCCCATGGTTCGGCGTCGCTGCTGCGGGCTCTCGAGGCTGTAGACACTGAGCCGATGCCAAATATCGGAATTCCAAGGGCGATCGGGGCTGTCTTCGAGCGGCAGTGTCGGCGCCTTGACGCTACCACGAGAGCAACGCTGGATCTGGCGGCAGTCCTTGGCCGACGGCTCACAAATCTCACGCTCTACGCAGCTGTCGAAGTGTCACCCGGCTCAGCAGTAGAATCGCTTTCAAGACTTAAGGATGAAGGTCTGTTGCGCGAGGTACGCGGGGATCTGGAGTTCAGAAACGAACTGATTCGTGCCCAAGCGTATTACGCCATCGCTGGCGCAGCGCGATCTCACTTGCACAGACGTATTGGAGACTTGTTATCGGAAGATCCCAGCATCGACGACGCTGTGCTTTCTCTCGAGGTTGCATGGCACTATCTGAGAGGCGACAACCGACAGCGAGCTCTTCCGTTTGGGCTTCGGGGTGCGGAGGCGTTTCTGGCTGTAGGAGCGCCTCACGAGGCTGAGGAGGTACTTCGAGCCCTTGCAGAATTTCAGCATTCTCCGAAAGACAATAGGAGCACAGGACTTCTCCTTGCGAAGGCATTAGTAGATCAATCCAAGGTGGATGCTGCGCTTCCTTTGATAAACAAACTCGATGAAGATCCAGAGCTATCACGGCATGAGCGGGCTCAGGTAGCAATGTTGAGAGCGTCGGCGGAATTTGCCCTGAATAGTGAGCCTGGCGAAAAGTATTGCGAAGCAGCGAAGATCGCGCTGACGCGTGCTAATGAAACTGGCGATCCTGCTTTAATTGGACAGGCACTCTTTGAGTGTGCTCGCGCAGGTACGGAACAAGGTCTACCCGAATTGATCCGGCTTGCTGAGAGGGGAGCCAGCGAGCTCACCAACGCCATGGACGTAAGCGAAATGCCGATCATGATCCTCACGCAAGCGTTCTGCCGACTGTTCTCTTTTCACACCACAGAGTCCTTGCTGGATTTCAAACGTGCCGCGCAGATATCAAGCGGCAAGGGGAATGCTGCGCAAAGATCATTTATCTACTCTGCCATGGGCATCGCGGAGCTGACGTTGTGCCATCTAGCTGAAGCATTCGACGCATTTAGCACAGCTTTCCAGCTAGCGAAGAAAGTGGGCGATGATTCACGAGCGTCGTTGTTGGCATCAAATCTTTGCTACGTCCAAATCACGCGTGGACTGTATGACGAGGCAGCAGAATATGGCAAGCTTGGCATTGCATTGGGAGAGGCCTCTTCGAGCAGTGTGCTTCAAATGAGTTACACGAATTTGGTCGACGCCTATGTACTGCTTGGGCAAGAAGACTCCGCCATTGAATGCATGGAACGCGCGCGCCAATGGCTTGTTCCTAGGCGCCGCTGGAAGTTCCATTGTGGTTTCCTAATCGAAAGTGCGGCATTTGCACTCATAAGGGGCAACACGGCTCTTGCATTGGATCTCATCGCGCAGGTCGAGAGCCTGGCGCGCGACAGGGAGGACGCCGTGCTTATGCAAGGCCCCTATTGGAAGCTACGGATCTTCAGAGAAGCACACCTTGGCCACGTGCGGGACGCTGAGCGGTTAATCGAGTGGAACACAAGACGATTCGAGAAGGAATGTCCGATTCACTATCTCGATATCATTGGCGCAAAAGCGTGGCTAGAGGTAAGAACCCTTGGCCAGATTACTCCGGATACTGCTAGACAGCTCACTCTATTCGAGCGGTTTGGCGCATTAGGACGGCAAGCCTTGTTAACTGCCCAGGGCTTCTTGATGCCAACAGCAAACGATAGCTGCTAACAATGGTACTAGGAACCAGCCCGCGTGCCGCCTCTCAAGGAACGCGCCGCTCCTTGCATCGAGCGAAGCGTCACCTCAGACGTGAGGTGTGGACCCAGCAAGCGACGTATGCTTGGTGACTTCGCAACGATCGCGACGAGTTTAGGATCAAATTGTTGGCCCGAATATTTTACCAATTCGTCAAGGGCCTTTTGCAGGGTAAGAGCTCGCCGGTACGGCCTATCAGTTGTCATGGCATCAATTGTGTCAGCAATCATGATAATGCGTGCGCCGATTGGAATGCTCTCCCCCGAAAGACCGTCAGGGTACCCACTGCCGTCATAATTCTCATGATGGTTTCTGATATCACCCTGTACCCGACCTCGAAACTCTGCGATAGTTCCCACTAGTTCAGCGCTGCGCACCGGATGACCTTGCATGATCATCCGCTCTTCCGGTGTTAGCCGTCCCTGCTTACGGAGCAGCGGTGCGAAATCCTCGTGAATCTTTCCTACATCATGCAACAAGGCAGCTGTTGCGATGTCGTCTACATGTTTCGTGTTCAACCCAAGTTCCCGAGCAACAGATCGAGCATATTCCGCAACTCTAAGCGAATGACCAGAAGTGTACGGGTCTCTCGCTTCAATAGCCTTTACCATCAACTCCAACAGTTCACGGTTCACCTGCTCGACCTGGAGATTCATCTGGTACATGTGACGTACGAAGAACAACGGTAAAACTAGGACGGCAAGCCCAAGCACCTGGAGTTTGATGAAGAGGAACGCAAGCAAAATTGCAAGCGAACTCGATATGAGATCGTAGACTAAGGACTTCCCAACCAGTCGAGCCCATATTTCCGGCAGGGAGACGTCGGATGTAAGTCTAAGGGCCATCGATATTGCTGCCTGGTTGACGGCGAAGAAAACCAGGACGAGGCCGGCAAACGGGAGCAAGTCGAAGTCAAAACGTTCAAATCCAACGGGGCCACTGAGAGATTGATATGCCAAGCTACCAAGACCGACTGCAAGCATGTATTGCGCGGTGTTAAACCACACCCTCAGAAACGGCTTTCGACGCACCACTGTTTGCGCGACCACCGCAGACAACCCAGAGGCGACCATGGGCCACGGATGGGCAAAGAGTAGCACCGACGCAATAAATGGAATAAAAGCGACGGACGTGCCGAGCCGGGCGAACGATATTCTGGATATCGGTAAGAACGATGAGTCACACGCGATACCGAGTAACCCGAACGCTATGAGGCCATTCCAGTATGTGGAGTTAGTAGTCGGGGGGACATACCATTCCTGAAGAAATAGCAACGCGCCCGTAACCACCGAGATGGCAACGAGGAGGAATCGAAACCTCCACCTGTCTAGTTGAGGAGCCCTGTTCTCGTCCATTCTCCTCGACCGCGACACATTGAAAGAAGGAGAGGGACCCCAACGTCAGCGCTAGAGTTGAATAAGACCATCTGCGAAAAACAACTTCGCGACTGCCGTGAACAGAAAAGCGAGCAGTTGCAACATCGAGCGTCACCCCCTTAATGGGTCCAGCGAGTGTTACGGCCTCGCCTTAGGAGTGGCACGCCTCTCTATAGCGCGCCCGACGCTCCGCTCGTCTACTGTTCGCTCTGCTCCGCTCTAGCTAGCGGTGACCCGGGGCCCCCTGTTGTCGAAAGGAAAATCCACTACGCCACCATCCGCGACTGCAACACACGCCGCATCGCCTCGATAACCACCCCCATCCCGTCCACCTTGTTGACGATCGCCCGCACCCCCAACCGCCGCAGATCATTCTCGGCTGCCGCCGGCATTCCGCCTGTGACGATCATCACCGGCGCCGTCAGCCGCTTCGAGGTGTCCAGCAACCGCTCCACCACCTGCACCGCGTTCAAATCGGGCAACGCGTAATCGAGCACCACCAGATCGGGACTCACACGCCCGATCTCGAGCAACCCGTCCACCCCCGTCGACGTCTCGACCACGTCGACCTCCGGCGCCTCCCGCTCGAGCGTCCGCACCAACGCCTTCAAGTAGCCGGGATCGTCCTCCACCAGCACCACCACCGGCCGCTCGCGCGCCGCCTGCAGCTCGTTCGGCACCGCCATCCCGTGCGCGTGCAGAAACGCGGCGAGATCCGCCGACGCCACACGCCGCCGGCCCGTCGGCGTGCGATGACCCTTCAGATGTCCCTGATCGATCCAACTCGCCACCGTCGCCGGCGTCACCTGTAAGACGCGCGCAACGCGCTGCGTCCCCCAATAGCGCTTGGTTTTGGTA